>Ga0080064_1000245_pt1 | contig 157046 bp, 159 predicted proteins | sample Subgrocontami54m_FD_69260 | JGI IMG/M metagenome (GOLD analysis project Ga0080064, IMG submission 69260) | Subsurface groundwater microbial communities from S. Glens Falls, New York, USA - GMW46 contaminated, 5.4 m (SPADES assembly) (version 2) ...
ATCGCACGTCCCGCCGATCCGCAGCGGGTTGTCCCAGTAGCCGCGCCCGACCCCGAGGTCCCTGCGAAGCCTGTACGACGGCGGTTTACCGCAGCCGACAAGCTGCGCATCCTGAGGCTTGCCGATGCCTGCACCGTGCCGGGCAGTCTCGGGGCCCTTCTGCGGCGGGAGGGGCTGTATTCCTCGAACCTCACCGCCTGGCGCCGGCAGCGGGACGCCGGTACCCTGTCCGCCCTGACGCCCCAAAAGCGGGGTCGCAAGACACCAGGCCGCGATCCGCTGCGGCTGGAGAATACACAGCTCCGTAAGGAGAACGAGCGGCTGACGCGGCGGCTCCGACAGGCCGAGCTGATCATCGATGTTCAAAAAAAAGTCTCGCAGATCCTGGGGATCCCCCTGGCGACCCCCGAGGAAGGAGGCAGCGACTGATGGACGCTGCGCGGACCTTTTCCTCCGAGGTGGGGATCAAGCCGGCCTGCGACGCGTTCGGCGCTTCTCGTGCCGGCTTCTACCGCGTCCAGGCACGAACATACGCTCCGCTGGTGGAGCCAACGAGGCGCCCCAGCCCTCCACGGGCGCTGTCCGCCGATGAACGGCAGGGCGTGCTCGATCTGCTGCACGCCGAGCGGTTTGCGGACCAGGCGCCCCATGAGATCTATGCCACCTTGCTGGATGAAGGCGTGTATCATTGCTCTATCCGCACCATGTACCGCATTCTCAACGACCACACCGAGGTGAAGGAGCGCCGGAACCAGCTCCGCCACCCGGTGTATCAGAAACCGGAGCTGCTGGCCACGGCCCCGAACCAGGTCTGGTCGTGGGACATTACGAAGCTCCTCGGCCCGGTGACATGGTCCTACTTCTACCTCTACGTCATCCTGGACATCTTCAGCCGGTACGTGGTCGGCTGGATGGTCGCCTCGGCGGAAGCCGCCGCCCTGGCCGAACGACTCATTCGTGAGACCTGCGACAAACAGCACATCGAGCAAGGTCAGCTCACGATCCATGCCGACCGGGGCTCGTCCATGACGTCCAAGCCGGTCGCTTTACTCCTGGCCGATCTGGGCGTCACCAAGACCCACAGCCGGCCCCATACGAGTGATGACAACCCGTACTCGGAAAGTCAGTTCAAGACCTTGAAGTACCGACCGGACTTCCCGGAGCGGTTCGGGTGCATCGAGGATGCCCGGGGCTTCTGCCGGGACTTCTTCACCTGGTATAACACCGCGCATCGGCATACGGGCATTGGTCTCCTGACACCGGAGGTCCTGCACTACGGCTTCGCGGACGAGGTCCGCGCGGCCCGCACCACGGTGTTGCAGGCTGCCTATGAAGCCCATCCGGAGCGGTTCGTCCGCAAGATGCCGGTTCCTCCAGCGCTTTCGGAGGCCGTATGGATCAATCAGCCAAAGCCCGTAGGCCCGAGCGATGAGGCGCGACACTAAATGCAGACACACGGTGTCTCAAAATCATTGACACATTCCGCGGTGTGGTGACGTTTGCGTCGCTATCCTTGGGTTGGCGTCTATCGCTGAAAACGATGTTCCGCGACTTGCGCAGCGGGCCGATGATCGTGAATATGTTCATCGTCTCGGCCAGCGTGGACAAGAACCGGCGCTCGCTCGAGCCTTTCACTCGACAGGAGTTCACAATCTGTCGCTCCTCCGTTTGATCGATGAGGACGAGGATAACGAATCGGTAGTGCATGCGGTAGGCAAGGGCTTGCCCGAGGACATCACGCGCCGATTGGCCGCTCGTGATCACCTTAATCTCTATCGCAGTGCCATCATTACCGATTGAAATGTCCGGTCTGTGACTGAATCCGAAAAAGCTGGCCTGAGTGATCTTCTGAACCTCGTCGACTCCTATCTGAGTGATGAGGTTCTTACGCAGTCGAGAAGAGGCCTGGAGATGGGAGACCACGGTCATCTCGAAATGCTTCTCGGACTGTCCCTTCACCAAGAGGTTTACCGATTTCAGCTTGTGCGCAGAGAACATTGCAAGGTCGTAGTGTTGACCACGCTTTGCTCCTGACCTGAACCCAAGATCCATAGTGGGCTACCTTCTCCTTTCTGAAGCCGAACTATTGAGTGAATCGCTTAGCCTCTGGAATAGACTGCGCAGTCTGTCCATTTCCAGTTCGTACGGCCGCCTGCGGAAAACACCTGCAATATACAACACTACTTGGGTCACTTTCGCTAGGCCGTGATCGCCTCGATATACTGCCGGGCATGGCAGTATATCGAGATATCGGCCCGCAGGATATCCCGGAAGCCCCGAACGGGTTTGCCGAAAACAGAACGACCCTTTGGGGCTCGCAATCCCCAAAGGGTCGTGATAAGTTCCTTCAGTCGAACCGTTGGTCCGGTTCGCATATAGATTCGCACCGGCTGCCATGACCACTCTCCCTCGTCCCCCGGAACAGGTGCCACTGTTGACCGCCAGGCAGGGCTGTTGAAGTGACCCGCTGATAAGGTCCGATTCAGACAGGGATCAAGGGAAAAGTACAGCGAGGAAAACAGATTGAGGCAACAAGCCGCGGACAGATGAGTGAGAAGCGGAGAGGAAAATGCTGGTGGCAGCCAGATGCAGCAAAAGGGGTAGTTTGCATTGCTGCCAACACGGTCTCATTTTTGTCTTGACAATGGTGTTTGCCTCGGCTAAATTCCTCCACGAAGCAGGGTGGCCAAGAAATAGAAGTGACGAATTGCCTGCCTCAGATGATATGTCGGTTAGCCTTCGGAATAATGATCGCCTCCAAGTAGGCACGCAAGAAAGATCGAACACAGCCCGATTTACCTCGTAAGATAAATTGAAAAATAAGTTGGGCTAATGCTGTCGGATGAGCGGGACTAATCGTTAACGAGTTCAATCAAGGGAGGGGTTCAGTGGATCGCGGCGATACAATACTGTTGTGGCTTGCGGCTGGTGGCTTATTGCTTTTTGTGACGATTGGTTTGATACTTTCGTTTATGAGTTAGTTGGTGCTGATGAGGCCTTGGAATCATACGAACAGTTCACATCAAGGTAGGGTGCTCATCGGTAAGCTGTGAGCAGGGAAGTGCGTCTCCAAATAACTCGCCACAATCATCGAGAGCCCTCGGGATCACTTGGGGGGGGTTGCGTGGGCACTGCGAATGGGCTAGTGCTGATCGCCTCGGTTTGTGGTGAGCCTTCCGATTGCGAATAAATCGACTTATTCCTCGATAGGTTAAGGGTAGCGCTGCAGATTAGCGAAAGATAGAGCCGATCTGCCGCTTGGTGCGCTCCCGATCCCTGGACAGTCGCCTGTATCTACCCCACCAATAATGGATCTAGTTACAAAAACTCCCATTGGGGACTGTACCAAGTACAGTCCCCAATGGGAGTTTTTGTGTTGATTGACATTTCAAGATCAGCGATGCGCTACTGGAGTTACGTCACAACATGCGATGGCGAAAGTACGGGCCTCACTCTCGGCCACGGACAATGAGAACGGGATGATCGGCCGCCCGCAACACATGCTCTGCTACTGAGCCCAGCAGCATATGTTTCACCCCGGAATAACCGTGGGATGCCATCACGATGACGTCTACCTTCTGAGTGGCAGCCTCCTGGCAGATCATCTCGTAGACTGGTGCAGCGGTATCCACCACACGCACCTCCGTTGCCACCTTTCCCCCTACGCGAGCCTCTTCAGGTATCAGCGCTTCCAGCGACGCGAATAAGGTCTCCCTCAACTCTACTCGCTGCTCAGCGATCGTCTTGTCAGGTGCAGGCTGGGCATAGAGCGGGTCCGGCATCCCAGACGAGTTAATCGCATGCCACAGGACGACGCTACCGCCTCGTTCTGCCAGTATGGCATAGGCATGGGGGACAGCGCTGTTTCCGATCGGTGAGAGATCAGTAACCACCAGCAGTTTTCGATACGTCGGTATCATGGTATGTTCCCTCCTTAGATCACGTACGGTCATGCCACCATCTGCGTGCTGGCATTGAGAAAAAGCGACTGCACAACCCTAGTAGGACTATTATGTGGTACACTCAATCAACAATATAAAATTTATTCTTCCGTTGGTATCTTGTCAAGATGTGAATGGACTCCATGAGGAGATGCTGACGTTATTACTGCCAGGAAGTATCCACGCGGATAGGTGTGATAACGCTTCGCCGGATTCATCAGACGTTCTTTTGTCCGGGTCAGTGAGCTAGACATCTGAGCATTGACTGGGTCGTCTTAGGACAATATACTCTACCCCGGTAGGGTATATTGTCTGATACCTATTCTAAGGGATACGTTGCGATGATCGATGAGGAGACGAAGCAAAAGGCGCTGACACGCCTGAGCCGGATCGAGGGCCAGGTACAGGGCGTACAGCGGATGGTAGAGGAAAGGAAGTACTACGTCGATATTCTGCTCCAACTCTCCGCCATCGATGGTGCGCTGGAACAGGTTCGTAAGATCCTCCTGAGCCGTCATATCGAATCGTGTGTGACAGAGGCGATGGCCTCTGGACGAGCAGAGGATCGCCAGAAGAAGATTGAGGAGCTTCTTGATGTTTTCTCGCGATACAGCCGGTAGAGCCTGAGGTATTCATAGTGCGATACGACACAATCGTGGTCGGTGGCGGACCTGCCGGAGCAATGGCAGCACTGACGCTGGCAAAGGCGGGTGTCAGAGTACTTCTGCTGGAACGACGGAAGATTCCTCGTTACAAGCCATGTGGTGGCTGCCTGTCGCGCCGGGTAGAGCGGGTACTTCCATTCGAACTGGGTAAGCTGAACGAAGAGCAGATCACCAACCTTACCTTTACCTGGCGCAGTCGTGATCCTGTCGAGGCGACCTTTTCAGAGCCGGTGGCCTACATGGTTTGGCGCAATAAGTTTGATCAGGCCCTATGCCGCCGAGCGATTGAGGCCGGAGCCGATCTACAGGATGGGCAGGCAGTACGAGCTGTCAGGGAAACGGCCAACGGTATCGAGGTTAATTTCGACGGGAGGACGGTCACCGCCGATTTCCTGGTTGGCGCTGATGGGGCCTGTGGTGTTGTCGCGCGGGATCTGTTCCCGAATCGGGCGCAGCCAAGGCTGGTGGGACTGGATGCAGAGCTGCCCATGACGAGTGCGGGTGAGGCTGCGCTGAAGGGCCGAGTGATTCTCGATGTGGGTCGAGCTCCAGGAGGATATTGCTGGGCCTTTCCGAAGCGTGAGATGGCCTCGGTCGGCGTAGCGGTTGACCGCAGGGCGGCGAAGCAGGTCTCATCGTGCCTGAAGAGCTTTCTCAGCTCCGACCTCTTCAGACACAGCAGCCCGGTGCGAATCACCGGCGCAATGCTCCCGGTCTATCATGACGGGATCGGTCCGCTTCACCGCGGGCGTGCGCTGCTCACAGGTGATGCGGCATCCCTGGTGGATCCATTCTTGGGAGAGGGGATCTACTACGCTCTCCAAAGCGGACAACTGGCGGCGCAGGCTATCCTGACGGCAGGGAGCCACGGGGGCGACCTCTCGTCGTATCAGACAGCGGTCTCGACGACGATCATTCCAGAGCTCGAGGCGGCTGGACGGCTGAGCCGTGTCGCTCATCGGATGCCCTGGCTGTGGTTTCGGGTCCTCAAATGGCGTCGCGGCATGATTGATCTCTATAGAAAGGTCTTGGTCGGTGAAACGAACTACCGTGTGTTCGAGGAACAGATCTGGGCCGCAACGCCTCGTCCTGTGGTTATGCTGTTTGATCTCTGGGCCGGTCGAGCAGACCTCAGCGACAGACGTCAAAAGTTGGGAAACTGGTAATGGCAAGAGATCCGATTTGCGGTATGGATGTGCTCCCAGAAGAGGCCGCAGGTACGAGCCGTTACAAGGATGTGGATTACTATTTCTGTGCGGTGGGCTGTAAGGTGGCGTTCGATAAGTCACCGGAGCAGTATGTGACGGAGCAGTCCAAGGTGCAAGGTTCGACATTCGAACCCCCAGATACCATGGACCAAAGCGCCTACCTCTCACCTCCCACCTCGCGCATGCTTCATATCGTTGAGCTTCCGATCAAGGGCATGACCTGCGCGTCATGCGTGCAGCATATCGAGCAGGCGCTGCTGGAGGTCCCCGGTGTGGTTTCTGCTTCTGTCAACTTCGCCACAGAGCGGGCGAGCGTGACCTATCTCGACTCCGTCACTGGACCTACTGATCTGCGCCGCACGATCGAGGCGGCCGGGTATGCTGTCCAGGACATGGCCTCTGTTCCAGCGCCGGATGAGGAGACATCGTCGAAAGAGTCAGAGATCCGTCTGCTTCGAACCAGGTTTCTCGTTGGGGCAGTCCTCAGTACCCCCATCCTGTTGGGCAGCTTTCCTGACTGGTTTCCATGGGCCCCGGCGCCGATCTCCAACCCCTACGTTCTCTTTGTCCTTACTACACCGGTACAGTTCTGGGTCGGCCGACAGTTCCATCGAGGGTTCTGGGTAAGCCTGAAACACCGAACCACCGATATGAATAGTCTGGTGTCGATCGGGACGAATGCGGCCTACCTGTACAGTGCAGCGCTCACCTTTTTTCCTGCGGCCATCGCACCGATGGGGATGGAGGCGATGACCTACTACGACACCGCAGCCATTCTGATGACCCTGATCGTTATGGGGAGATGGCTGGAGGCCAAGGCGAAGGGGCGGACCTCGGAGGCGATCAAGCAACTGATGGGACTTCGGGCCAAGACCGCCAGGGTAATCCGTGGGGACCTTACGCAAGATATCCCGGTGGAAGAGGTCAGGGCCGGCGACCTGGTATTGGTCAGGCCTGGGGAGAAGGTGCCGGTGGATGGGATCATCCGCGATGGCCGGTCGGCGTTGGATGAGTCGATGCTGACTGGGGAAAGCCTCCCTGTCGAAAAGGGGCCTGGTGATCAGGTGATCGGCGCAACGGTGAATAAGATGGGCAGCTTTAAATTCGAGGCGACCAAGGTCGGACGGGAGACCGTCCTCGCCCAGATTGTTCGATTGGTCGAGCAGGCCCAGGGATCGAAGGCGCCCATCCAGCGGCTGGTCGATAAGATCGCCGGGGTCTTTGTGCCGATCGTGCTTGTTGTTGCGGTTGTCACCTTTGGGGCCTGGCTGTTGCTCGGGGAAGAGCAGGCATTTCTCGTTGCCCTCTCGAACTTTGTAGCCGTCCTGGTGATCGCCTGTCCCTGTGCCTTGGGCCTGGCGACGCCTACGTCTATCATGGTCGGAATCGGGAAGGGGGCCGAATACGGTATCCTGATTAAGAACGCTGAGAGTCTTGAACGGGCCCATCAGGTGAACGTCGTCATCTTCGATAAAACCGGTACACTGACCGTCGGACAACCGACTGTCACGGACATTGTGCCAAGTTCAACGTTCAATGTTCAAAGCTTGGAATCGGATACCCGATACCCGATACCCGACACCCTGCTCCGGCTGGCAGCCTCGGCAGAATACGGCTCCGAGCATCCGCTTGGGCAGGCCATTATTGATTACGCCAAGGCAAAAGGGCTCAACGTAGCAGATCCGCATGAGTTCAAGGCGATTCCGGGATATGGGATCAGGGCCGTTGTAGAGGGGCAGGAGGTCCTCCTTGGCAACATTGCCCTGATGCGGGACCGCGGGATCGACCTTGGCGGGATGGACGTACAGGCAGAGGCGCTCTCAGGGGAGGGGAAGACGCCGATGTTCGTCGCCGTCGATGCCAGGCTTCTGGGCATCGTAGCGGTGGCCGACGTCGTGAAGCCGTATTCGCAGTCGGCCGTGACCGCCCTGCGTCATCTGGGCATCGAAGTAGCCTTGCTTACCGGTGATACCCGTCGGACCGCCGAGGCCATCGCCGGACAGGTCGGGATCGACCGAGTCCTGGCGGAGGTCCTGCCGGAACATAAGGCGCTGGAAGTTCGAAGACTCCAGGAGCAGGGGAAGCTGGTGGCGATGGTGGGCGATGGGATCAATGACGCTCCCGCCTTGGCCCAGGCCGATGTCGGGATCGCCATCGGAACGGGGACCGATGTGGCGATGGAGGCGGCCGATATCACCCTGATCGGGGGCGACCTACGAAGCGTAGTGACCGCGCTGCAGTTAAGCCGACTGACAATGCGGAACATCCAACAGAACCTGTTTTGGGCGTTTGCCTATAATGTGGTGCTGATCCCTGTAGCCGCCGGTGTCCTGTACCCGCTGTTCGGGATACTGCTGAGTCCGGTCCTGGCCGGCGCAGCGATGGCGCTTTCCTCGGTCACCGTGGTCAGTAATGCCCTCCGATTACGAAGATTTCGGCCTATGGTCGTGACGGCGTCTTGATAGCGTAGACAACGGATATCAAGGTCATATTCATAAGGAAGGGGGTGAAGGTGTATGAAACGGGATGAAGTGGAACAGCCTGACCGACGATTGGCTCTCAGGATCCTTGTCGGAGGTCTGTTCGGTTTATTTGTTGCGCCTGTTGCAGGTTGGGCAGCAGGAGTCGATAGTGCGGCTCAGGCAATCCCGAGGCGACCGCGACCGGCCACACCATCGCCGGCGCTATTCAGTGGAAAGCTGGCGCAGACCTATCGAATTGCCAAGGAAGCGCCGGAGTTGCTCGAGCAAATGCCGTGCTATTGTGGTTGCGGCAGGATGGCGGGCCATCAGAATAACCTGGATTGCTACACAGATCGGCACGCGGACACGTGAGTGATGTGCCAAGACATTACGCTGGATGCGTATGCCATGCACAAGCAAGGAAAGAACATTGCAGAGATTAAGGCGGTAATCGACCGAAAATATGCACGGTGAGAGGAGTGAGGACTGATGGCCAAGGATCCTGTGTGCGAGATGACGGTGGATGAAAAGCGGGCAGCGGCCACAGCCGTCCATCAAGGGGTAACCTACTATTTCTGCGCTGTAGGCTGCAAGCGGGCCTTCGAGCAGTCGCCGGAGAAATACATTTCCAAAGGATAAGGTGATCGTGCCGGAATTCGAAGCCCTCCGTACAGTCACTGAGGATTCACAAGCGTGACCGGCCCTGCTGCTGCGGCCTACCTGATCGGGGAGCGCGACGGCTTCTGTTGGTATCATGTGGACGACACGAAGGGTCCTGCGCTCGACGAACTGGCCGCTCAGTTCGGCCTGCACGAGTTAGCCATCGAGGACTGCCGCAATCACCGCCAGCGCGCCAAGATCGAAGCGTACGATGACCATCTATTTGTCATTTTCAACTCGGTTCATTTTAGCCCTGAGCAGCAGGAGTGCTGGTTTGGCGAGATAGATTTTTTCGTCGGCAAGAATTTTCTGATAAGCGTCCGTGAGGGTCCCACGCCCAGCCGCACCGTCGCGGCCGTACTGCCGGCATTTCGCTCCAATCCCACGATGGCCCATCCTGGCCGCCTGCTTCAGTCGATGCTCGACTTCGTGGTAGACCAGTATCTGCCCGTACTCGACACCGTGGAGGATCGCATCGAGCAAATCGAGGAGCAGATCCTCGAGAACCCGACACCCCGGCTGCTGGCCGATATCTTTGCGCTCCGCCACGCGCTCATTGATTTCCGCCGCGTGGCCCTGGCCGGTCGCGAGGCAATCAATCATCTGCTCTACCGAGCCGAACCATGGATCCATTCGCAACAGCCGTATTTCCGCAATATCTACGACCATATCGTCCGTGCTCTCGACTTCGTCGAAACCTATCGCGACATCCTCACTGGGGTATTAGACGTCCACCTGTCCGCCACCGCCAATCGCACCAACGAAATCATGAAGCGCCTGACCTTCTGGGCCACCATAGCCATTCCGTTCCTGCTCATTACCGGCTTCTTTGGGATGAATTTTCCAAACCTGCCATGGCTTGAAAGTTCACTCGGCTGGATCTATGCGTTGCTGACGATGATTGCCGTTGGAGGGGCGATGGCAGCCTATTTCAAGCACCGCGACTGGTTCTGAGCACTCCACCGAAAAAGGGGATAGAGCGAAAATCCCTCTCCCGCATGCGCCGCTAGGCTTGGTGATACGAATTATCCTTGCAATAAGCGGAATACAAGTCCATAATTACAAGGATGATATCAAGACAACTCCTCAATCCACTGATGCAGGCCCTGCGAGAAGCGCCGGCGGTCTGTCTACTGGGACCGCGGCAAACAGGGAAGACGACCCTGGCGCTGGAGGTAGGCACACGGCTGGGCGGGTTGTACCTGGACCTGGAATCGGAACAGGACCGCGCAAAGTTGGCCGAGCCGGAGGCCTATCTTGAGCGTCACCTGAATAGGCTTGTCATTCTCGACGAGGTACACCGCGCCCCGAATCTCTTTCCCGTCCTGCGCGGACTGATCGATCGCGCTCGGCGTAACGGCCAGGGCCATGGGCAATACCTCCTGCTGGGCTCGGCCGCTTTGGGCCTGCTGCGGCAGTCGGGCGAGTCCCTGGCTGGAAGGATCCGTTTTCTTGAACTGACGCCGTTCACCGTACGGGAGCCCACAGAGAGGGATGTAGCCACGCTGTGGGTGAGGGGCGGCTTTCCGGAGAGCCTGCTCGCCCAGAGTGATGAGCAGAGCCTGCGCTGGCGGCGGGATTTCATCCGCACCTATCTGGAGCGAGACATCCCCCAGTTCGGGCCGCGCATTGCGGCAGAAACGCTGCGCCGATTTTGGACGATGCTCGCGCACCGCCAGGGCGCATCGCTCAATGTCGCGGAACTGGCGCGCAGTCTGGGGGTGGATACCAAGACGGCCGGGCGGTACACGGACCTGCTGGTAGATTTATTACTGGCCCGGCGGCTAGCGCCATGGCATACGAACGTGAGCAAGCGTCTGGTCAAGACCCCGCGCCTGTACCTGCGCGACAGTGGTCTGACCCACGCCCTGCTGAGCCTCGCCGACCTGGAGGCGCTGCTCGCGCACCCCGTGGCCGGAGCGAGTTGGGAGGGGTTCGTCATCGAGAACGTGATCGCCGCCGCTCCTGAAGGGAGCGAGGCGTATTACTACGGTACGAGCGGTGGTGCGAAGATTGATCTACTGCTTCATCTGCCTGGCGGCCCCATATGGGCCATCGAGGTCAAGCGTAGCCTCGCGCCGCGTCCCGCGCGGGGGTTTCATACGGCCTGCGCAGATGTGCATCCTGTACGTCGGTTCGTAGTGTATCCGGGTGTGGAGCGATTTCCGCTCGGGCAGGATATCGAGGCCATTTCGCTGAGCGATCTCACCACTGAACTCCACAGTGTTGGGACGACATGATAAACATCGCGACGGCTATCCGACGGCATAAGGCGGGGTCGTGCAAGCGAGCAGTAAACCATACCTGTTGTAGGCCGGTCTATTATGAAGCGGTCAACAGAGAGTGTATTGATCAACTCGCTCTGGACGTTGACAAGCCTATGCTGGTGGTTTACAGTGGCTACAGTGGACAGAGAGTTCACTGTTTCTGCTGGATTACTCATGTAATCGAAGGAGCGTGATATTTGCCTGCCCACTTTTCTCTTGAGGTTCGACGGGCAGTTTCGACTGTACTCTTGACTGTTGGATGCCTCGTAGTTGGAATCGACGCTTGGGCGCAAAAAACGCAAGCGGAAGGCCCCAGTCTCAGCCCTGAGGAACAGATCGTCATATCAGTCTACAAACAGGCCAGCCCTGGTGTCGTGCACATTACCAGCACAGCCATGGCGTACGATGTGTTCTTTAATCCGGTACCCCAGAAAGGGTCCGGTACGGGTTTCATGGTGGATGACCATGGATATATCCTGACGAACAACCATGTGGTGGAGGAGGCCGACAGCCTGGAGGTGACGTTAACCGACAAGAGTAAGGTGTCGGCAAAGTTGATCGGCCGTGACCCGAGCAATGATCTGGCAGTGATCAAGATCTCCGTTCCAAAGGAAAAGCTGTCCCCATTGAAGCTGGGAAGCAGCGATGCCTTACAGGTCGGGCAGATGGCCATTGCCATCGGCAATCCGTTCGGCCTGGATCGAACCGTCACCCGCGGCGTGGTCAGTTCGACGGGTCGGACGCTCCGATCCGGGAGCGGACGCCAGATTCGAGGCATCATTCAGACCGATGCCCCGATCAATCCCGGCAACTCAGGTGGACCGCTGCTGAACTCGCGTGGTGAGGTCATCGGGATCAACAGCGCCATCTACACACCGAGTGGCGGATCTGTCGGGATCGGTTTTGCCATCCCAATCGATACGGCGAAGCGGCTACTTCCTCAATTAATCGCCAAGGGGCGGATCAGTCATCCATGGCTGGGTGTTGCCGGCCTGGACATTACGCCGGGGGTAGCCAGCGCTCTGAGGCTTCCGGTTCGACAGGGGATCGTGGTGATGCAGGTCTCTCCAAAAGGTCCGGTGGACCGTGCCGGTATCCGGGGAAGCACACGAAAGGCGCGCGTCGGTAACATGCTGGTCGGTGTGGGAGGTGACATTATTGTTGCGGTCGAGGGCCGAAAGGTAACATCGATAGATGACCTGACGGCGTTTCTGGATGGGGAGCGAAAGGTGGGCGACCAGGTAAAGATTGAGCTGCTCAGGGATGGCAAACCGCTTACCCTCTCGGTTCGACTGGGGGAGCTGCCTGAAGCATGAAGCTTTCGCTCCTCTTCGCTCTTCTGCTCTGTGTCCTCGTAGCCTTTGATGTCTCAGCCCTTCAAGTGGGGGATGTGGTCATTGATGGCCGCGTGACGATTATCGTTGAGGTGGCACAGAACGCACAGGAACAGGCCAGGGGGCTGGGGGGGCGATCATCACTTCCAAAGGGCAGAGGGATGCTTTTTCCTTTTGATACGGCGAAGTCTCGGGTATTCTGGATGAAAGGGATGCTGATCCCGATCGATATCGTCTGGATCCGGGATGGTAAGATCGTCGCCATCGATCCGAATGTTGCTCCGCCGCGCTCTGATGAGACGCCTGCTGTTGTCAGGCATGTGGCCGATCTGGTACTGGAGGTCCCGGCGGGCTTTGCTCACGAGATGGGCATCAGCGTCGGTCAGACAGTCCATGTCAAACATGAAGGGATGAGCCGTTAGCACACCATGACAGCGACCATGAGACAGCGAATACAGCACCTGCAAAGACAGGGAATGGGTCTGGCCTGGATGGCCCTCTGTGTCATCCTGGCCCCTGGCCTTGTGGACGCGCAAGTCACGGCCCGGGTGAAGGAGTCGACGCTCGAAAACGGACTGAAAATCTTGCTGCTTGAAGAGCACAAGGCGCCCGTGGTGACCGTCCACGTCTGGTATCGGGTGGGTGCGCGCAACGAGCAACCTGGTACCACCGGTCTGTCGCATCTGTTGGAGCACATGATGTTTAAGGGGACCTCGAAAGTAGGCCCAGGCCAGTTTTCGAGGATCATCAGAAGAAACGGCGGTCGCGACAACGCCTTTACCAGCGAGGATTATACTGGCTACTTTGAAACGTTCGCGTCAGATCGGGTTGAACTGGCCCTGGAACTCGAGGCTGATCGGATGCGGAATCTAGTGATCGATCAAAAGGAGGCAGAGGCGGAGAAGAAAGTTGTGATGGAGGAACGTCGTCTGCGGACAGAAGACGATCCTATTTCCGCCTTGAGAGAGGCGATGGGGGCGGCCGCTTTTCAGGCGCACCCATACAGGCAGCCTATTATTGGGTGGATGACCGACATCGAGGGGTTGGCGCGAGAGGATCTGGTACGCTACTACAACACCTATTACGTACCGAATAATGCCGTGCTGATTGTGGTCGGTGATTTCAAGAGCGACGAGCTGCTGCCAAAGATCCGGCATCACTTCGGTGCGATTCCGCGAGCCGCTAATCCTCCTGTCGTCCGCGCCGTAGAGCCGGAGCAGCGGGGAGAGCGGAGACTTGTCCTGAGGAAGGAGGCGGAACTGCCGTTTGTATTTATGGGGTATCATGTACCGAATCTGAAGCATCCTGATAACTTTGCGCTCGAGGTGTTGGCCTATATCCTGTCCGGCGGCAAAAGCGCCAGGATCTATAAGAGCCTGGTCTATGAGAAACAGCTTGCCCTGTTTGCCGGCGGAGGGTATGACCGAGAAAGCATCGATCCGAACCTCTTTCCGCTGTACGCCAGTGTGATGCCAGGCAAAACGGCTGACGAGGTCGAACAAGCGCTGACGGCCGAGATCGAGCGCGTCAAGAATGAGTCGATCCCGGACCGGGAGTTGCAAAAAGTCAAGAATCAGATCGAGGCTGATTTCCTCTTCGGACAGGACTCGGTGTTCAACCTGGCTAGGCAACTGGCTGAGTATGAGATTATAGCCGGCTGGCGCGCATGGGAGGCATACCTTCCTGGTATTCGCGCCGTAACGGCAGCGGATCTGCAACGGGTTGCGAAAGTCTACTTGACGCCGGATCACCGCACCGTAGCGGTACTGATCCCGGAGAAGATAAAGAAGTAGGGTCGCAGTTTACTGGCCCGGTACGAGGTGCAACGAAGATGATTCGTCGGTACGGAATAGGTATAGTGTTGAGCCTCCTGCTGCTCCTGCTGCAGCCAGTCCTTGTGGCTGCGGCACCGTTAGCCGAACGGCACGTGATGGAGAACGGGTTGACGTTGCTGGTCAAAAGCAGTCGGGCGCTACCGATTGTGACGATCAAGGTTATGGTGCAAGCAGGCTCCCTGTGGGAGCAGGAGGGGCATGCGGGGCTGGCCAATCTGACGGCGCTGTTACTGACCAGGGGTACGGCGACTCGGACGGCCGCTCAGATCGATGAATCGGTGGACTTTATCGGCGCTTCCCTCTCTTCATCCGCCGATCGGGATCTGAGCGAACTAAGCCTGACCGTGTTGAAGAAGGATTTACCGAAGGGGTTGGAGCTGTTGACGGATGCTCTGCTTCATCCGGCCTTTGAGCAAGGCGAGATCGCCAGGAAGATGCAGGAGCTCAGGGCGGCGTTACGGAAGCGACAGGAAGATCCTGGCGAGGTCGCGCATGAGGCATTTGCCGAATTGGTCTTTGGAGGCCACCCATATGGTCGCCCGTTGGAAGGACGCGAGGCGACCCTCGCTGCTATTACCAGGGATGAGATTGTACGGTTCTATCGCGATCACTACACCCCGGAACGGGCTGCTATCACCGTAGTCGGCGACGTCGACCGATCGGAGATTACCGATCAGATCCGCACACTGCTTGGCTCGTGGTCGAAAGGCAAGGCGACAGTGAAGCGGGCGGCGGAGCCAACGCCCCTTCCGGAGAAGATCGTTGTCAAAAAGATCAATCGGAGCGTCACCCAGGCGAATATCGTCCTCGGCCATCAGGGAATCCGGCGGGATAATCCGGATTTCTATACCGTGACGGTCATGAACTACATCCTGGGAGGGGGTGGGTTCTCTTCTCGCCTGGTAGAGCGAATACGTGAGGAAAAGGGTTGGGCCTATGATGTCAGCTCCCAATTTTATCCTGGACTGGAGCGAGGATCGTTTCAGGTCGTGCTGCAGACCAAGAATGAGACAGCCGGCCCTGCAGTGCAGGAGGTGGTGCGGGAGCTTCGGCGGATCCGGGAACAGGGGGTCACCGATCAGGAGCTGGCTGATGCCAAGGCTCACCTGACCGGAAGTTTTCCGCTTCGACTTGATACGAACGCGAAGCTTGCTGGGTTGATCTCTATCGTAGAGTATTATACACTAGGATTAGATTATGCAGACCGCTACCGGTCGCTGATCGAGGCCGTCAGTAAAGAGGATATTTTGCGAGTAGCGCGCACCTATCTCAAGCCGGAGGGTTACGTTCTGGTTGTCGTGGCCGACCAGGCGAAGGCAGCGTTCTCCGAGTAGGGCAGGGCGAAGGTGAGAGGCTGCTGGCGTTGGAGACAGGCGAAGCATTAACAATCTGGATGGCTCTAGGGGCTGGTATTCTGTCATTCCTGTCGCCCTGCGTACTTCCTATCTTTCCTTCCTATCTTTCCTTCGTCACTGGTCTATCGTTCGGTGAACTGTCAGGCTCAGTCAATAATATCAGAACACGCCGGGCGATTATTCTCAATGCTCTTTGCTTTATATTCGGCTTTTCCGTTGTCTTTATGTCGTTGGGCGCCTCTTTCAGTTTGTTGGGACAGCTCCTGTTTGACTATCAGCAGATTCTGAGGAAGGTTGGAGGTGCGCTGGTCATCCTGTTCGGTCTATACATTGCCGGTTTCCTTAAGTTTTCGTTTCTTGCGCGGACCTTCCGGCTTGAGCTGCAAGATCGGCCGGCCGGATATCTGGGCGCGTTCATTGTGGGGGTCACCTTTGCTGCCGGATGGACCCCGTGCGTCGGCCCGATCCTGGGCTCCATCCTCCTATATGCCAGCACAGCCAAGACCGCCTATACGGGGATCCTGATGCTTGGCGCCTACTCGCTTGGTCTTGCGATTCCGTTCTTTTTGAGTGCCCTAGCCCTCAATCGCTTTCTTGACTATTTTGACCGGTTCAAACGGCTGATACCGGTTGTGAGCGCCGTCGGCGGGATCTTTTTGGTCGTTGTTGGCGGTCTGCTGCTCACCAACTATTTTACGATTCTCTCAGCGTACGCGCTTCGCCTGACACCGCAATGGTTGTGGCAGCGGCTTTGAGAGCGGCCTCATTTCGGCAAGGCGTACCTCAGTTCCGCACAGGGAGAAGGTGCAGATAGATCGTATCGGGCCCGCCATCTTCAGTTCGTCAGAGGCTGGCACCACACAAGATGTCAGAGCCACAGTTCACCGGTTACGGATTACCATGACGATGATCTCGCCAAGAGAAGCGCTCGCATGTCTGCGAGGGGGGAACCGCTGGTTTACTTCGGACGTGCGGAGCCGCGATGCCATCGTAGATATCGACTCGCAAGTACGTTTCCGCCGGGGTCAGTCGTGAGTGTCATCGCCCATACATCGCCGTCTGATCTTCCCCAGGAAGAGCGTCCGATCATAGAATCCGCGAGAACATTACCGCTTATTATCCAGGGCGGCATGGGTGTCGGGATCTCCGGCTGGGAGCTGGCGAGAGCAGTTTCGCGCGCGGGCCAACTTGGTGTCGTTTCGGGAACCGGCTTGGACATACTGCTTGCGCGACGTCTCGAAGACGGTGATCCTGGCGGACACGTGCGCCGCGCCCTTGAGGCCTTCCCGATCCCTGGTGTCGCCGCCCGCGTGCTGACGCAGTATTTCCGACGCCGCGGCCGCCCTGCCGGAACGCCTTACCGTACGGTTCCGATGCTCCGGCAGCGCATGAGCGTCAAACGGGAGCAACTGATCATGATCGCGACCTTCGTCGAGGTGTATCTTGCCCGCGAGGGTCACGACGGTGCCGTCGGCATTAACCTGTTGACCAAGATTCAACTGCCGACGCTCGCATCGCTTTACGGGGCGATGCTCGCTGGGGTCGGTTTCGTAATGATGGGCGCCGGTATCCCGATCGAGATTCCCGGGGTGCTCGACCGGCTCGCCGATCACGAGCCGGCGACGCTGCGCCTTGAGGTCGCAGGCGTGTGTGCGCGTGCGGGCGAAGTCGAGGAGTTACGTTTCGATCCGCGCCGTCACGGCGTCCCCACTACACGGCCCCTCACCCGCCCGCGCTTTTTCGCCGTCGTCGCCTCGAACTCGCTCGCGACCCTACTCGCCCGCAAGGCAACCGGCCGGGTCGACGGATTTGTAATCGAGGGGCCGACCGCGGGCGGACATAACGCGCCGCCACGAGGAGAGGCCCATAGGAACGAACGGGGTGAACCGATCTATGGCAAGCGGGACATGGTCGATCTCGCGGCCATTCGCGAGCTCGGTCTGCCTTTCTGGTGCGCCGGAGGGATGGGATCACCCGAGGCCCTCACGGCAGCAATCGAAGCGGGAGCTGCAGGAATCCAGGTCGGTACGCTCTTCGCATTCTGCAATGAGTCAGGATTGTCAACGGAGACGCGCCGTGAGCTGCTCGCCTCCGCGCGCGCGGGCCTACTAGACGTGTTCACGGATCCGCTGGCGTCGCCGACGGGTTATCCGTTCAAGATCGTTGTGCGTGGCAACGCGCCGGTCGAGACGGTACCGCGTACGCGCGTTTGTGACATCGGTCATTTGCGGACGCTCTATCGCGAGAGTGACGGCAGTGTGGGCTATCGTTGCCCCAGCGAACCGGTAGAGGCGTATATTGCCAAGGGCGGTGCTGTGAGCGACACTATCGGACGACAATGCCTATGCAACGCATTGTTCGCCAACATCGGTTACGGGCAACTGCGCCCGGATGGGACGACCGAAGCCCCGTTGATCACGGCAGGCGATCAGGTCAAGAAACTCGGCCAGTTCCTCGCTGGCCGCGAGTCCTACACGGCGAACGATGTGCTCGATTACCTGCTCGCCGGCGCTCCACGCCCACCTGAAATTCAGCGAACTTATGAGGGGACTGGAATAGAATGAGTCCTGCGTCGCCAAAGAAAAGGGTTCCATCTGTTGTGATGGAAAGCCCAAATGAAGATCGACATCCAAAAGTTCTGATCCACAATGAAAATACACTGGTTACAGCTTGATCTTTTGTTGCCATTATCGTCTCACATACCCGTAGTCGGTGAACCAGCGAACGGCTTTCTCGAGCGCTTGGTCGATCGGCGATTGCGGCAGCCCCAACTCCCGCACAGCCTTTGAGGCGTCAAAGAACATCCTTCGCTTAGCCATCTTTACCCCGTCTAATGGAATCCGTGGTGGTTTCTTGGTAATGAAGGAGGAAAGCCAGTGGTTCCCATAGGCCAGCGGCAGAATCAATCTGTATGGTATACGGACTCTTGGCGGCGGAAGGTTCGCAATTCGCCCGAGAGTGGCGAAGAGTTCATGCAGCGTCAGGTTGCTCCTGCCCAGGATATACCGTTCTCCAACCCGGCCACGTTCGGCGGCCAGCAGGTGGCCTTGCGCCACATCATCTACGTCGATAAAATTTAGACCGGTATCAAGATACGCCGGCATTCGACGATTTAAAAAATCGACGATGATCTGACCAGTTGGCGTCGGCTTAATATCGCGTGGGCCGACAGGTGTACTCGGGTTAACGATGATGACCGGCAGTCCGCGACGTACAGCCCCTCGCGCCTCTTCTTCAGCCAGAAACTTTGACCGTTTGTAGTGGCCGGTCATCTGATCGAGGCTGGAAGGGGTCTCCTCATCGGCTGGGCCGCCATCTTCCCGGTAGCCGAGCGTACCGACAGTACTGGTATAGACAACCCGCTCAACCCCTTCCTCTGCGGCGGCTTCCAGGAGGTTTTTAGTGCCGTCTACGTTGACCCGATAAAAGACCTCTGATGAAGGCTCCCAGAGCGAATAGTGAGCCCCAACATGATAGAGCCGCTGGCACCCCTTAAGAGCTTGCCGTAGCGATTCCTTCTCAAGGAGATCACCGATGTGAATCTCAACGCCGAGACCGTCGAGGTTGTGAAGGTTGCTCCCGCGTCGAGCCAGCGCTCGGACGGTATGTCCCTCCGAGAGCAACAGCCTAACCACGGCAGCGCCGACGAAGCCGGTCCCACCCGTTACAAGAGTCAGCATATCTGGATCATACGTAAACAGTACCGTTTAGGCAACGGACAATACAAAAAAGGGGGAGGCGGAGCGCAGCCTGGGGTGCATGGACAGATCCTTATGGCTGCCCTACGTGCTAGTGCAGTGCGTCTCACGCTTTGCTACATTTCCCGATCGTCCTGAGCCTATCGAATGGTCAGGCGTGTCGGCTAGTTGCGTTCATAGTTCGACGCGCTCACCACGAACGGACTGTAAAGGATTGGTGACTCACTACATTAAGAGGTTATTGACTGGGAGAGGGATTCGATTTGTCGTCGGAAGGCATCATCGGTCAAGAGTTTTTGTTTAATCTTCTCGCAGGAGTGGATGACTGTTGTATGATCCTTGCCGCCGAATGCCTCGCCGATTACTGGCAGCGAGGATGCAGTCAGGGTTCGACTAAGGTACATGGCTATCTGGCGCGGTAAGACCACACCCCAGTTTCTGTCCTTGGATTTGAGATCCTCGACCTTGACTCGATAGAAGTCGGCCACCGCCTGCTGGATAACAGGTAGTGTGATTACCTTGGCCCGTTCGGCGTTCAGTTCCTTAAGCGTTTCCTGAGCGAGTTCCAGGGTGATGTCGCGGCCTGTCAGCGAAGAGTAGGCGATGAGGCGGACCAACGAACCCTCCAGTTCTCGGATGCTTGACTGCACGTTCTTGGCGATAAAGAGCGAGACATCATCAGGGAGCCGCGTGCCATCCGCTTGCGCCTTTTTCCGAAGAATGGCGGCCTTGGTTTCGAGGTCTGGCGACTGGATGTCAGCGATCAGACCCCACTCGAACCTGGAGCGCAACCGTTCCTCCAGTGTGGGGATCTCGCGCGGAAGGCTGTCAGAGGTAATCACGATCTGCTTGGAGGAGTCGTACAGCTCATTGAAGGTATGGAAGAACTCCTCCTGGGTCCGCTCTTTACCGGCGATAAACTGGATGTCATCGATGAGCAGCAGGTCCAGGCTGCGGTAGCGGTTACGGAACTCGCCAGTGGAATCGAAACGAATGGCATTAATCAGGTCGTTCGTAAATTTCTCCGATGAGACATAGGAAAGCTTCAGCTTGGGGTTTCGCTTTAGGACCAGGTGGCCGATGGCATGAAGCAGATGAGTCTTCCCTAAACCGACGCCCCCATAGATAAAGAGCGGATTGTACGCTTTTGAGAGTTGCTCTGCCACGGCCAGGCAGCCGGCGTGGGCAAATTGGCTGGAACTGCCGACGACGAAGTTTTCGAAGGTATACTTCGGGTTAAGGATTGCGGAATCATTCCGGTATCGCTTGACCGTCCGTTTGACAGCAGGCTCTGGCCGTACATCAGGCTCGCCCTGTCCGCTTGGCTCGGCAACACGGAGGATCACCTCGGCGTTGGCGAACATCAGTTCTGTAAGCGCCGATTTCAGGGTATCGAGATGGTGATCCTCGAACCATTCCTTAAAAAATTGATTTGGAAGCCGAACCGTCACACATGAGCCCGCCAATGATTCCAGAGCCAAGGGGCGAAACCAATTGTCAAAGCTTTGACGCGCAACCTTACCCTGGATCGTCGCAAGGGCCTCTTGCCAGATATCATCTGCCTTCGCATGGGAATTGACTGGATGCACTTTCACACCTTGACCATTGTTATCCACAGGATGCCTCCTTGCCCAACCTATTGAAAATATTAAGAAATCGATCTACGATCCCTGAAGAATCATTGTCAGACGTGGATTCTTTTATCCACAAACTTATCCACAGGTGTGGATAAGGCGTAAATGGTTGTTCTGTCTCACATAGGGGGCCTTCGCCCTCGATACTTGACGAATTCGAAAGAGAGGTCGCTGTGGAAAACCGTGTCTCATGCATAATCACCGATGTTAAGTTGCTAAGGAGATGTCTCTTTTAGCCCACCGCGGTACGCCTGTCAAGGTCATTTTTGACCTTGGGAAAAGTATCATTTGTTAGTGAAATATAGCTGTATTTTAGCCTAGTTACATTTATACTATTACGGTAAGGCAGTCGCCGACTGATCGACAGACCATTCGTAAAGCGATGGACAGTACAGTGCAAGCTATTGCAGCAGGTAAGGCTGCGTTGACAGTGAGAGGATGGCATGTTAACGTGCCATACGGCGGCCAAAGTCAGTGGCTCGTGGCTCGTTCCTGGCCACTGTTTAGCGGGGAGGTAGCGGATTGACATTGCGGAAAAGCGGGGTATCGATCTACGAGCAGTTTCGCCGGACACATCCTCGTTCGGAGGCCTTATTTCGTCAGGCTCAGGCAACTATTGCGGGCGGTCTGACCCACGACATCCGACATCTCCATCCTTTCCCAATCTACGTAGATCATGCCAGAGGTTCCAGGAAGTGGGATGTCGATGGTCACGAGTTCATCGACTACTGGGTGGGTCACGGGGCACTTATGCTCGGTCATGGGCATCCGGCTATGCGAGAAGCCATTGCTGTACAGATTGATCGCGGGACCCACTATGGCGCGTGTCACGAACTGGAGATCCGGTGGGCCGAGCAGGTACTGAAGCTGATCCCATGGGTCGATCGAATCCGCTTCGTCGGCTCTGGGACTGAGGCGACGCTGCTGGCGATCCGGCTCGCACGGGCTGCAACAGGCAAGGGTAAGATCGTAAAGTTCGAGGGTCACTTTCATGGATGGCACGACTATGCGGTCGTAGCGGTCCGCCCACCCTTTGACCGTCCTGTATCCGCCGGGGTGCCGCAAGGCGTTCTTGATGAGATCCTCATCTGCCCACCAAACGACTGGGACACGTTTATGGCCCTAGCCTCAGGTAGAGATGATATCGCCGGTGTGATCCTGGAGCCGGCCGGTGGCAGTTGCGGTACCATCCCGGCCAACTACGACTTCCTTGCTCGGCTTCGAGAATTTACCCGAGCTCACGGTATGGTACTCATCTTCGACGAGGTGATCAGTGGGTTCCGTATGGCTCCTGGTGGCGCGCAACAGCGGTATGGGGTTTACGCAGACCTGACCACACTGGCTAAGATTCTGGCCGGCGGGCTTCCAGGCGGAGCTGTGGCTGGAAGCGCTGCGCTGATGGATCAGTTGGCGTTCAGGGACGATCCGGCCTGGAACCGGGAAGAGCGGGTGGGTCACGCCGGGACCTTCAATGCGAACCCGCTCTCAGCGGCGGCTGGTCTGGCAACACTTCCACTTCTGGCTGACGGCCAGGTCCAGATCGGAGCCGATCGGGCTACGCAGATGTTGCGAAGCGGGATCGCAGATGTGATCAGGGTGCTTGGGGTGGATGCCTGTGTCTACGGTGAATCGTCAATCGCCAATCTCTTCTTAGGGCCTCATCGTCATAATCTTGTCCTCGACCGACCTGATGCCCGGCCAGACCATCATCTGCTTATGGCCCATCCAAATCAGGAGGCGTATCATCGGCTTCGGTGCGCACTGATCCTCCATGGCGTCGATTTTCCACTCTTTCATGGGTGGATGTCGGCGGCACATTCAGATGAGGACATCGAAAAGACGATTCGAGCCTTCGAGGCTGCATTTCGCCTGATGCGGGATGAAGGTGCGTTCTAGAACAGTTCAAAGTTCAAGGTGCAAAGTTCAAGGTTCGAAACGTGGAACTTTGAACGGTGAACATTGAACTACGAGCCTTGAACCATGAACTTTGAACGCCTGCGAGAGCAATTAGCTGGGATCGTCGGAACTGACCATATCGTAGCGGCGGAGTCCTGTGCTCCATACGTGGTGGACGATCAGATTCCAGGGGCGGTCGTCTTTCCTGCGAATGTACAGGAACTTGCCGAGATCATGATGCTTGCGTCCTCTGAACGGCTTTCGGTGATACCGCGGGGGAGCGGAACGAAGATCGGCCTGGGACGCGTTCCCGAGAGGGTCGATCTGGTTGTGGGACTGACACAACTCAAACAGATCATCGATCACGAACCGGGCGATCTGACGGCGACCTTTCAGGCCGGGATATTACTTTGCGAGGTTCAGACGTCTCTTCACGGTAGCGGTCAGTTTCTCCCATTCGATCCAGCGCACAGCGAACACGCAACGATCGGAGGTATCCTTGCTACCAATACGAGCGGCCCGTGGCGGCACCGGTATGGGACCGCCCGCGACCTGGTCATCGGGATTCGCGTTGTCCATGCTGATGGCACCATCACGAAGGGCGGCGCGAAGGTAGTCAAGAATGTCAGCGGGTACGACATGAATAAACTCTACGTCGGCTCGCTTGGGACGCTTGGGATTATTTGTGAGGCGACCTTTAAGCTCTCTCCGTTGCCGGCTGTGGAGCAAACCTGGGTCGCGTTGTTCTCGACGGGTGAGGCGACTGCCTGCGTGATAGCCCAGATCCTTCATTCAACCATCGTTTGCAGCAGGCTCGAGTTTCTCTCGTCACGTGCGGCGCAATCGGTTGGTAGGCAGATCGACTGTACTGTTGCCGATGGAATCGTCGCGGTGGCGATATCAGTGGGTAGTATGCCAGAGGTGGTGGATGCTCAGATCACAGCCATCGGCACACTGTGCCGTCGGGAGGGGGCTATAGCTGGATTCCTCGTGGAGGGTAGCGCACACGATAACCTGTGGAGGGCCATCTCTGATTTTTCATCCGCGAGCAGAGATGGTCATTATCGGGTCATGCTGAAGGCGAGTGTCCCGCTGACAAAGATTCTAGAGACCGTCCACCGCGCTGAAGCGCTTGGTTGCGATCTTGGTATGGAGTCGGCTACCGTTGCGGAGGCCGGCTGTGGGATCGTCAGGCTGTGCTGGACAGGCGAGACAGATGCGCTAGAGCGTGATGCGACCTTCATCGCAAAGGCGGTCGAGGATCTTCGGAGCTGGGTGATGCACAATGGTGGAAGCATGGTGATCCTATTGGCTCCACCGGCGATCAAGATGCTCGTCGATGTGTGGGGACCAGTGGGTAGCGCCCTGTCGCTTATGCAGAACCTGAAACAACAGTTCGACCCCCAGAGACTCCTCAATCCCGGTCGCTTCGTGGGAGGGATATAAGGTGAGGGGTGCAAGGTCAATGGATACACACCGGGTTGTCCGAGAGCTGGCGGCCGTTGTGGGTCGCGAGTGGGTGATCTCTGATCCGGATGAGTTGACCGTATACGAGTGCGATGGGATGACATATCTGGAGAAGGGTACGCCTGATGTGGTGGTCCTTCCAGATAGTACAGAACAGATCGTCGAAGTCGTAAAGCTTTGTGGCAGGGAGCAGCTTCCCTTCGTACCGCGTGGAGCGGGGACCGGGCTGTCTGGCGGCGCCATTGCGGTTGCCGGCGGGGTGATCATCGGGCTGAATCGCATGAACAGGATCCTGGAGATCGACATTGCCAATCAGCGAGCCACCGTAGAGCCTGGCCTGGTAAACCTTGCCCTGACCAAGGCGGTTGCGGATGACGGTTACTACTTTGCCCCGGACCCGGCGAGCCAGGCCGCCTCCAGCATCGGCGGTAATGTGGCAGAGAATGCCGGAGGTCCACACTGCCTCAAGTATGGGACTACGACAATGCATATCCTTGGACTGGAGCTGGTCCTGGCATCTGGGAAGATTGTGCAGGTTGGCGGTAAGACGCTGGACTGCCCAGGCTACGATCTGACCGGTCTGTTTACCGGCTCTGAAGGAACCTTGGGGATCGCGACGAAGGTGACCGTCCGCCTGCTGCGCCAGGCCGAGGCAGTAAAAACGATGCTGGCCTCATTCCGCACCATCGAGGCGGCCAGCGAGGTGGTATCAGAAATTATTGCGACGGGCATTATCCCTGCCGCCATGGAGATGATGGATCGTCACATCATCAGGGCGCTTGAGGAGTGGTTGCATATCGGCTACCCCGAAGGTGCCGGTGCGGTGCTGCTGATCGAGCTGGATGGACCGGCTGCAGAGGTCGAAGTCCATGCGAAAGAGATTGAGCTGATCTGCGTGCGACATGGCACCCTAGATCTTCGGATCGCCATGGACGAGCAGGAGCGAGCCCTCCTCTGGCAGGGGCGAAAGGGTGCGGTCGCAGCCGTAGGACGGATTACCCACGAATTCTACCTGCAGGATAGCGTGGTCCCTCGAACCACACTCCCTCATGTGCTCAGGGAGGTCGAGGCGATCGCGCAGCGCAATGCGTTCGTGATTGCGAACGTCTTCCATGCCGGCGACGGGAACCTCCACCCCCTGATCTGTTTCGACTCTCGCAGGGAAGGCGAGTTGCAGAGAGCCATTACAGCCGGAGCGGAGATCATGAGGCTCTGTCTGTCTGTCGGTGGAAGCATTACGGGAGAGCATGGGATTGGTCTGGAGAAGCTCGACTGTATGTCTCTTATGTATAGCCCGGACGATCTTGAGGCGATGCGGAAAGTTCGGGTAGCCTTCGACCGCTCCTTGCGGTGCAACCCAGGCAAGCTGTTGCCTCACGCCAGGTCCTGTAGTGAAACCCATGGTGCCTATCGGCCACACCGTGTTGAACGGGAGGGCCTAGCCCAACGCTACTAATCTCCTTCTGGCCGTCTCCCAGCTCTTTTCCTGTTGATCTCTTTTTCAGTCTCAGCCAATCTATTCGGGTGACGAAGGGCACATATCGGACCCTCGGTCTCTTCCGTGCTTTGCGTAACGCATGCGAGGACAGATAATAATAACATGCAGGTAACCCAACGACCTCGCCAGACGTACTTATGAACGATAGGAAGAAAGAGCAGGAGTCTGCTCGGGGATGGCAAGAGGCTTCAGAGCAGGAAGCTCATCTCATCCGGCAGGCTCAGGAGGGAGACCGTCACGCATTCGAGGTCCTGCTTCGGTTGCACGACCGGCATGTGTTTGCCGTCATTGGCAGCTTTATCCGACAGAAGCAAGACGTAGAGGACTTGGCCCAGGATGTCTTTCTGAAGGCTTATGTGGCAATCGGGCGATTCCGCCTGGGGGCCTCGTTCGCGCCATGGCTTCGTCGGATTACTGTGAACACCTGCTATGATCACCTCCGAAAAATCCGACGACACGCCGAGATGACCTTTACCGATCTGGGGGAGGACGAGCATGATGTGATGCACGTCCTAGTCGAGAAGGGGCATCTGTCGCTTGGAAATCAGAGTGAAGACCATGTTGCGGCCAGGGATCTTGCGGAGCGAATACTGGCGGGCTTGACGCCAAAGGATCAGCTGGTCATCACATTGCGGGAAGTTCACGGACTTGAGATTGCAGAGATTGCCGATGCAATCGGCTGCTCCCGAGCGGCTGCAAAGGTTCGTCTGTGGCGGGCGCGCCGAGCCATGCAGGCACAGCTTCAGTGTCTGATCCGTCGTGAACAGGAAGAGGAGACGGCACGTCGTGAAGGGAGAGACGGATGACTTGTCATGAGGTAAAAATACTGTTGAGTGGCGAAGGTCAGGAGGGCCGCCCCTCAGCCGATTATGATGCGCTGGCGCTTCACCTGAAGAGCTGTCACCCGTGTGGCGAGGCGGTCAAGATCATGAGGCTATCATCGGTCCTGTTTCAGGCCCTGCGTGAAGAGACCGGACCTGGACCCGCCTTCTACGCTCGATTGCGAGTACGATTAGCAGAGCAGGAGATTGGCCAGTCCGACGTTGGCCTGCTTCATGCTTGGGGGTTCGCCAGGCGATTAATCCCCGCCCTGGCCATAGGGGTTCTGCTGCTCGCCGGGGTGACGTTCTCCCCGGATCGAGTCCGGGGCAGGCTCTTGGACGGGTCGCGCTCAACGCTTCCGATTCAGATACGTGGCGGAGCGGACGTATACGCCTTTTCCCTGGAGGAAGTGAATCTTCCAGGGGTAGTCGGAGAGCCCAGCCGAGATCAGATGTTGGCGTTTGTACTGAGGCAGGATGATGTGCGAATGGGTAAGGACGAAGTACGGGATAGGTCAAATGATCGAGACACGCGCTAAGGTTGGGATCGCTTTTCTCATCGTCTTTCTCTTGGGTGTTGCGGCGGGCGCCCTGGGCTGGTCGGCGTACTCCCGCCAGGGAGACATGCCACGGCAGAAGATATGGACCGGGAAGTTCAATCGAGAGCGCTACGTCCGAGAACTGACGGAGGCAGTACAGCTCCAACCGGATCAGATGGGTGCGTTCAACGCAGCGCTGGATGAGACTCGCGACGAATTTATGGCGCTGCGCCGGCGACTTCAGCCGCAGTTTGAGGAGGTACGACAACAGGCGCGTCAGCGGATTCGCTCGATCCTGAATGCCGATCAGCAACCCCGTTTCGAATCGTTTCTCAAGCAGTGGGATGAGGAGCGTCGGGCGGAAGAACAAGCAGCCTCACAACCCCAGGCGTCGGATCGCAAGCCATAGAATAGAATGCGGGGTAAAGGGTAAAAAGGAGGGAGCATGACGGTCGCACAGCGGATAGTGTCCTCGTGGACGATATTGGTAATGTGTCTAGCTGTTCTCCCTGCTGTTGTGGCTGGGTCAGAGGGCAGCCTTTCCCCTCCCCTGCAGCCGACTCGCGTTGAGGCTCCTGACGATCTGAGGCGCCCGATTGTTCAGTCGCTCCCCCCAGAAGAGCCGAGCCAGTCTGACCTGGCGGAGGTGGGCGAGCTTCGCCTTTCGCTTCGCGAGGCGGTGCTGCTGGCCGTCAAGAATAACCTGGATATCGCCATTGCCGGCTACGACCCAAAGGTAAAATTCGAGGGCATCAGTATCGCGAAGGCGGCCTTTGATCCGACCTTCTCCCTCACACTCGATGCGAACCGAACGGTGACGCCGACATTTAACAGGCTTCAAGGGGCAGAGGTCAGCATCATAGAAAACCGGGACGTCAATACCTCGCTCGCTCAGAGACTGCCGTTCGGTGCCAACTATACGTTGAGTATGACTAACAACCGGTTTGATACCAACTCGGCGTTTGCTCAACCCCCAGACGGGCTCAATCCCTCGTACAAGACGTTCCTGACGTTCGCCCTTACGCAGGATCTTCTCAAGAACTTCGGTGTCGATGTGAACACCGCGCCGATCAAGATTGCCAGAAATAACCAGTCGATCTCAGTGACGCAGTTCAGACAACAGGCCAATCAGGTGATCACGAATGTCCACACCACCTACTGGGCCCTCGTATTTGCGATCGAGAACCTGGAGGTCCAGCAGCACTCGCTGCGCCTGGCCAGGGAGCTGGAAGATCTGAACAGGGCACGGGTGCGGGCCGGGGTTGCGGCGCCGGTAGAGGTGACGCAGGCAGAGGCCCAGGCTGCCGCCCGGGTGCAAGATGTCATTCTGGCCGAGAAGGCCGTCAAGGACGCCGAAGATCAACTGAAGCTTATTATTAATTTTTCTGACGGCGAACGAATCTGGGCCAGAACGGTTCTCCCGGCCGATACGCCGCCTTTTGATGTGGTGTCGATGAATACCGATGCCAGCATCGAGGAGGCATTGGAGAAGCGGCCCGATTACGTTGCGGCCAAGTTGACACTGAAGAATAGCGATCTCAACCTCAGGGTCACCAGAAACCAGTTGCTTCCCAGCCTCCAATTTCAGGGCAATGTCGGTCTTAATGGCCTCAATGACAGTGCTGGCAGCGATTTGGATCGATTGACCTCTGGCGATTTTACGCAATGGTCGGCAGCCTTGGTCCTTTCGTACCCATTAGGCAACCGCTCCGCCAGATCGGCATTCATTCAGGCCAAACTCGGCCACGATCAGGCTGGAACGAGTCTGCTGAACCTTAAGCGTCAGATCATCTCTCAAGTTCGGGAGGCGGTCCGGAGAATTGAGGCCGATGTCCGGCGTGTGGAGGCGACCAGAGCGGCGCGAGCGCTGGCGGAGGAGCAGCTCAGGGTCGAACAAAAGCGGCTCGAGGCCGGCGTCACAACCACCTTTAATGTCCTCTCATTTCAGCGTGATCTGGCAGTTGCTCAGGCCAGCGAGATTCAGGCGATTACGACCTACAATCAGGATTTGGCCAATCTCGAGCTTCAGAAAGGCACGATCCTGGAAAAAAACCTGCTCGAACTGTAATATCCATGAAGATGCCAAAAGCCAAGCTGTTGTGGGTCATTGTTGGACTGATCGTGCTGTCCGGTCTGGGTGGCTGGGCATACCTTCGTGGGCAGAGCAGTGTCGAGTACCGAATGGTCAAGGTTGAGCGGGGCGACATCGAGGCGACTATTTCGGCGACCGGAAACCCGAACGCCGTAGTGACCGTCCAGGTCGGCAGTCAGGTCTCCGGGAATATCAAGGAGCTCCATGCCGACTTCAACACCAAAGTCAAGAAAGGGCAACTTGTGGCCAGGATCGATCCGGAGATCTTTGAGGCCAAGGTGAACCAGGCCAAGGCCAACCTCGATAACGCGCGCGCGGCCATCCTCAATGCGCGGGCTATGCTCCAGAAAACTGAGGCCGACATCGCCAATGCGCAAGCTTCATTGGAGGTTGCAAAGGCCAATGGGGCCAAAGCCAAGGTCGCCGTTCTGGACGCTCGGATTAAGTTGAAGAGTCGGATCAATCTCTTCAAGGAAGGCGGCATCTCGGCGGAGGATCGCGATTCGGCGCAGGCCACCTATGATTCTAATGTTGCAGCACTCGAGGCCGCACAGGCCCAGGAGCAGGCCGCACAGTTCTCTCTTCGCGCCACCCATGCTCAACGCGAGGTAACCCACGCGCAACTGGCCGCAGCCGATGCGCAGGTGAAACAGAGCGAGGCCGCCCTAAAGCAGTCGCAGATCGATCTCGATCATACCCACATTCGAGCGCCGGTGGACGGAACCGTCGTGTCGCGAAATGTCGATGTCGGACAGACGGTTGCGGCGAGCCTCTCTGCCCCAACCCTTTTCCTGATCGCACAGGACCTGACCAAGATGCAGGTCGATACGAATGTCGATGAGGCCGACGTCGGGCGGGTTCGCGTGGGGCAAGATGCCGCCTTCACTGTGGATGCCTTTCCGGGTGAGATCTTCAATGGAAAGGTAGTCCAGATTCGACAGGCGGCGATGAATGTCCAGAACGTCATCACCTATAATGCGGTCATTGGGGTTGCCAATCCCGAACTCAAGCTCTTTCCAGGGATGACGGCGAATGTCAAGATTCTGGTGGACAGACAGGCGAATGTTCTTAAGATTCCCAATGCCGCCTTGCGGTTTCGACCCCCAGACGTACAGGGGCAGTCGAAACAAGGTGGAGAGACATCATCAGGCTGGGCTCGACAGGGATCGCCGAGCATGAACGGTGGCAGGCAGACTGGAGGGGATCAGACGATATGGGTGCTGGGAAACGACGGGAAGCCGCGGCCGGTGACGGTGAAGCTGGGGATTACCGATGGGAGTTTCAGCGAGCTGACCGAGGTCGACTTGAAGGAAGGGGAAGAGGTGATTGTCGGAGTCACATCGAAAGAAGGGCAGGCTGCTGGCGCGCCGACTCAGTCTTTTGGCCCGCGGGGCCCGCGATTCTAGGCCTGCTCCAGGCCTCAAGCGGGAGACAGAGTCATGGCAGCCCTTATTGAGATCGATAGCCTGATAAAGGACTATCGGCTGGGCGATGTGACCGTTCAGGCACTGAGAGGGGTCTCCGTCCGGATTGAACGAGGAGAGTTTGTGGCCATCATGGGTGCCTCAGGGTCCGGCAAGTCTACCTTGATGAACATCCTGGGATGCCTGGATAAACCAACATCCGGCAGCTACCGGCTTGATGGTGTCAGCGTAGGCGAGCTGAATCGAGATGAGCTTGCCGAGATCCGCAATAAAAAGATCGGCTTCGTCTTTCAGACCTTTAACCTTCTGGCTCGGACCAGCGCCGCCGCGAACGTCGAGCTTCCCCTTCTCTATAATGGTACCGCGGCTCATGACCGCAGAGCCAGGGCGCTCAAGGCGCTGCAGACGGTGGGCCTGGAAGATCGCAAAGAACATCATCCGAATCAGCTCTCAGGCGGCCAGCAGCAGCGAGTGGCGATTGCGCGGGCTCTTGTCAATGAACCGCAGATTATCCTGGCTGATGAGCCTACCGGCAACCTCGATTCGAGAACCAGTGCCGAGATTATGGCAATCTTCCAGCGGCTGAACCGAGAAGCCGGGATTACCATTGTTCTGGTGACCCATGAGTCGGACATTGCAACCTACGCCGGGCGCGTACTCCTTTTTAAGGATGGCCGTCTGCTACGGGATGAGGCGGTTGAGCGGCCACGGACAGCCTCGCTGGAGTTACAACAGCGCCCGGCAGACGAGGCAGGGTAGAGCGTCTATGTATCTCCTGATTAATGTAAGGATCGCCCTGAGGGCGCTCAGGATTAATCGGCTTCGCTCGGCCCTCACCATGCTTGGGATCATCATTGGGGTCGCCGCTGTGATCGCCATGATGGCTGTAGGTTCCGGGGCTACGACCCAAATCCAGGAACAGATCCGTAGCATCGGCAGCAATGTGATCATCGTCCTGTCAGGCAGCACAACCAGCGGCGGAATCCGGCTGGGGCATGGTTCGATGTTGACCCTGACGGAGGAGGATACGAAGGCGATTGCCGAGGAGTGCCCGGCGGTAGCATTAACGGCTTCCAGTGTACGCGGAACCGGACAGGTCGTACTTGGAAATGACAACTGGTCTACGGTGATCCAGGGGGTGACGCCGGAATTCCTGGAGATCCGCGACTTTCAGATCATCAATGGTCGCCCGTTTACCTGGGCTGATGTGGACGGCGCGACGAAGGTGGCGCTCGTCGGCCATACAGTGGTCAAGAATCTCTTCGGCGGGACCGATCCTGTCGGGCAAACCATCCGCATCAAGAAGGTGCCGTTCACCGTCATCGGAAGCTTGTCCGCCAAGGGTCAGTCGGCTTGGGGACAGGACCAGGATGATATCATCCTGCTGCCCATCTCTACGGCCAAGAAAAAGGTGCTTGGAGTCAGTCAGGCGAATGCCCGGGCAGTGGGAGCGATTGTGGCGCAGGCTCGCGGCCCTGCGATGATGCGGGAGGCTGAAGAGCAGATCGTGGCCCTCCTGCGGCAACGGCATCGCCTGCAGCCGGAGGAGGACAACGACTTCACCGTACGGAACCTCGTAGAAATGTTTGCGGCCCAGGAGCAGGCGGCTCAGGTGATGTCGATCCTGCTGGGTGCCATCGCCTCGGTGTCGCTGGTGGTCGGCGGGATCGGTATCATGAATATCATGCTGGTGTCCGTCACAGAGCGAACGCGGGAGATCGGACTGCGATTGGCGGTGGGCGCCAGGGCGCGCGACATCCTGACGCAGTTTCTCGTCGAGGCGGTGACGTTATCGCTTATAGGTGGTCTGGTCGGGATTGCGCTCGGCCTCTCGGTGTCGATCCTGATCTCCTACTTTGCTATGTGGTCTACCCTGGTCAGCTGGGGTGCCGTACTGATGGCCTTTGCCTTTGCGGCATTGGTGGGGATTTGTTTCGGCTACTACCCGGCCCGCAAGGCTGCCTTCCTCGATCCGATTGAGGCGCTACGGTATGAGTGATCTGGGGTTTGAGTCGTTCGAGACGACGGCAGATGTCGGAATTATGGCGTGGGGTGAGACCCTGGAGGGACTGTTCGCCAACACCGCTCGAGGGATGTTTTCGCTGATGGTCGAGGCCGATACGGTACGCCCTGCCGAGGTTCTTTCTGTTGAGGCCAGAGGGATGGATCTTCCCTCCTTGCTGGTTGCCTGGTTGAATGAGCTTTTATACCGCTGCGAGACTGAAGAATGGGCACCCGCAGATGTACGAGTGGCGGTGGTCAAGGACGGATATGTGAGTGGAGAGCTGACGGGAGAGCCGGCAGAGACTGGGCGGCATCGGTTTAAGGGCACCGTGAAGGCCGCCACCTATCACCTCCTCGAATGCCACAAGGCCGACGATCACTGGCAAGCCAGGGTGGTGTTTGATGTGTAACCTCAGCGATGCACCGTCACGCCGACCTTGACGCACCAGCGTTCGATAGGGCAGCGACTGCAAAATGGTGAAATCGGTCGACAGAGGTTCTGACCGAACGGGACCAGCAGGTCGTTGTACGTGATCCAGTGCCGTTTCGGCAGTTTCAGCCGGAGGGCCATCTCAGTCTGCTCGGGGGTCTTGGTGCTGACGTAACCCCAGCGATTCGAGATTCGATGGACATGCGTGTCGACGCAGATTCCCAGCTTTCCGTAGCCGACCGTTACGACAAGGTTGGCGGTCTTCCGGCCTACCCCAGTAAGACTGAGGAGCGCCTCGATCGTATCGGGAACGCGCCCGGAAAATCTAGTGAGCAGGGCCTGACAGACCAGACGGATGGTTCGAGCCTTGGTATTGTAGAAACTGACCGGGTAGATTGCGTGAGCAATCTGCGGCTCGCTGAGGGTCAGCATTGTGTCGGGCCGGTCGGCAAGCCGATACAGTCGATCTGAGGCTTCACCTGTCACGTGATCCTTGGTCTGCTGGCTCAGGATGCAAGAGATCAGGACTCGAAACGGATCGCGCGACTCCTCGGCGATCTTGCCCACGACGGCTGGCTCCCAGGTGGAAATTGTTCGACGAACAGACCGCAAGATCGTATCAATCTGTCTACTGGTCATCATGTCATCATCTCGGAGTATGCCGATCGTGGCGCTGATCAGAAGGGCGGACTATTGGGTGTGAAGTCCGGCGACCGAAGAGTTCTTGATGAGCTGAATAACCTCTTCAGGGTGATGAGCAATCTTTAACGTTGCGAAGTCGTATGCCGTAATTTTCCCTTCGCTCATCACAGGATTGCGGAGCCATTCGTGTAGACCATGCCAGTACTCATTACCTACCAGGATGACCGGGAACGGCTTGATCTTTTTAGTCTGGATCAGCGTAATCGACTCGAATAACTCATCCAGGGTGCCAAAACCGCCCGGAAGTATGACGAACGCAACGGAGTGCTTTACGAACATGACCTTCCGGACGAAGAAGTGCTGGAAGTTCACAAGGTTGGTCAGGTATCGGTTGGCTTCCTGCTGCTGCGGGAGCTCGATGTTAAGACCAACCGAAACGCCCCCCGCCTCGTAGGCGCCTTTATTGGCTGCTTCCATAGCTCCAGGACCGCCGCCGGTGATGACGGCATACCCGTGCTGAGCCAATAGACGGCCGATCTGTTCGGCCATCGTGTAGGCGGGATCATCCCGTCCAATATGTGTCGATCCGAAGACAGAAACGGCCGGCGGAATTGCAACGAGTGCCTCCAGCCCATCGACGAACTCCGCCACAACGCGGAAGATCATACGGATGTCTTGCGCAGCCAGGCGATCGAGAGCAAATGGGAATTTCATACCGGGTTTGGCTCCTCCTTGATCATGTCTTAGCGTTTGATTGTAACACACCACATCATGACCAGATAGTGGCCCCTGCGTTCAAGTTTTGGCGCCGAGGCGCAAGGTGTGGTAAGATTACACCTGAGAAATGATCAGAACGTACGTATAAGGAGAAACGATGCTTGATATCCGCTATCGAGTCGACCGAATGAAGGCGCTGCATTCCCTGATGGGAAGCGGCCCCACCGAGGCCCAGGCGCAGCAGTTGGACGAGTTCTACCAGGCACGAGATGAAGACGGGATGCTGACACTCCTGGAGGCTGCCTCACTGACCTCGCTCGCCAAACAGACGTGTGAGATCCTCAGGCAAGCTAAACTGGTTGGAGAGCGGCTGACTGAGTTGGGCCGGACCATCCCGCTGCCTCACGAAAAGATTCAGGAGCTCTACCCACAGATGCGCGACATTAAACTTGCATATGAGCGGTTAACCACCGAGGCTGACAGATTTCTGACGCGGGTCTGACGCGCTGTAATCGAGCGACATTCAACGAGCGGAGGAGACAGATGGACGTACCAGTTATTATTTACGGGAAGGATACCTGACCCTATACCTCGGCGGCCCGGGAGGAGTACGCCAAGCGAAACGTCCCGTTTACCTATCGGAATGTCAAATACGACCCGGAGGCAATGGCGCAGATGCTGGAACTATCAAAAGGCTCGCGCGATGTCCCTGTCATTGTCGAGAAGGGTAAGGTCACTATCGGGTTTGGTGGAACCTGAGCGGTCTAGAGGCGCTAACGGTCGTTAGCGTAAGTGAGGAAGTGGGATGAAACCCGAAGGGCGGCGTAACTTACAGATGATTTTAGGGATGGCCATGTTCTTAGCCTCCATGTTCGCGATGAGGTACGTCGCCAAGCTGTTAATCTGGTTGGGATAAACTGCAACCCCCGATTCCAATACCCCCGTAGTCGACTCGTACGCACGGTTCTTGCCCCTCAAATTTTCCGGCATCCTTTCTGTGCTGATAGCAATAGCGGACTCAGGCCGACCATTGATATCCAGGTCATCGGGTTATGATTGTAGGCTGACGCGGTCAGGCGGTTGAGGCTTGAATGCGACGATTCATGCTCTCGCAACAGCCAAGTTTTCAAGTTTGACAAGCAGAGACTCCTTCCGTACAATTCCTGCTATATGTGTGCACATGCGTTGAATCTTCTCGCCAGTTCGAATTTCCATAGCCGTAGAAGCCATGTTGTGCCGCTCTATGTGATGAGGTGGCGCTTACCATGATCGAGGAAATGCCATGAAGGCACTGATCTTAAGCGGGGGCAAGGGGACCCGCCTGCGCCCAATTACCCACACAAGCGCCAAGCAACTCGTGCCGATTGCCAATAAACCGATTCTCTTCTATGCGCTGGAGGCGATGGCGGAGGCCAAGATCCGGGAGGTGGGGATCGTGGTCGGCGACACGAAACGCGAGATTCAGGAGGCGGTTGGGGATGGGGCACAATGGGACCTCGATGTTTCGTATATCGAGCAAGAAGCGCCTCTTGGGCTTGCCCATGCAGTGAAGATCGCCGGGCCATTTCTAGGAAATCATCCCTTCGTGATGTATCTCGGAGACAACCTGGTCAAGGACGGGATCAGCTCTCTGGTAGAAGAGTTCACGCAGTTGGGCGCCAACTCTCAGATCTTGCTGGCAAAGGTTCGTGATCCGCAGCGGTTCGGTGTGGCGGAACTTCGAGACGGTCGTGTGATCTCTCTCGAGGAGAAACCGGTACATCCTAAAAGCGATCTGGCGCTCGTCGGTGTCTACATGTTCGACCACACGATCCTTGAGGCGGTAGAGGCCATCAAGCCTTCGCAGCGTGGCGAGCTGGAGATCACTGATGCGATCCAGTATCTGATTGATAAAGGCTATCAGGTCCATCCCCATATTATCAACGGTTGGTGGAAAGATACTGGAAAGCTTGAAGACATGCTCGAGGCCAACAGGATCATGCTGGAGGCGATTACTCCAATGGTGGAGGGAGAGGTAGACGAGACCTCACACCTTATCGGCAAGGTGGTTGTGGAGCAGGGGGCGCATGTTGCGGGTAGTACCATTCGAGGCCCGGTCATCATCGGCAAGCGCTGTCGTATCATCAACTCCTATATCGGACCGTTTACATCCATCTATCATGACACACTGGTACAGAACAGTGAGATTGAGCATAGCATCATCCTGGAACAGTGCCGGATTACGGATATCGGCGGGAGGTTGGAGGATAGTCTCATCGGAAAGAATGTCGAGGTATTTCGATCTGACGGAAAGCCGAAAGCCTATCGACTTATGCTTGGTGACAGTAGTCAGGTGGGGTTGATATAAAAGGTTCAACGTTCAAAGTTCACCGTGCAAGGTTCAACGTTCAAAGTTGAGGGGCGATGACACTGATTGATGGTGTGAAGACCAGGTTGCTACGACGTGTTCCTGACGAACGAGGTTTTCTTACAGAGCTGCTTCGCAGCGACTGGGAGGAGTTCGAACGATTTGGGCAGGCGTACATCACGGCTGCCTATCCAGGGGTGGTCAAAGGGTGGCACTATCATAAGAAGCAGACCGACCACTTTGCAGGGGTTCTCGGGATGTCCAAGGTCGTTCTGTTTGATCCCCGCGACAACTCGCCCACCAAAGGCCTGATCAACGAGTTCTTCATCGGTGAGCAAAATCCTATGTTGGTGAAGATCCCGCCTCTGGTGATCCATGGGTATAAGCCTGTAGGCGATCGGATGTCGGCGATTGTAAATTTCCCAACCGAGCTCTTCAATTATCAGGAATCGGATGAGTTTCGGATTCCCTATGACAGTCCGGATATCCCATACGATTGGGCAGTGAAGCTGGGGTAGCTATGCGAATCCTTGTAACCGGCGGGGCCGGCTTTATCGGATCGAACTTTATTCGCCATCTTCTGACAACAGATCCGGATTGCCGTATCGTGAATCTCGATAAGCTGACCTATGCCGGTAATCTAGAAAATCTGGCTGACGTTGAACGTGATCCCCGATACCGGTTCATCAAGGGGAGTATCTGCGACGCCCTGTTGGTGGATGATCTGCTAAAGGAAGGATTCGATGCACTGGTAAACTTCGCGGCCGAATCACACGTCGATCGAAGTATCCAGGATGCGAAGGCATTCGTAGAGACCAATATGCTTGGGACACAGACCATTCTGGAGGCGTGTCGCCGGCATCCGGTCCTAAGAATGGTACAGGTTTCTACCGACGAAGTCTACGGCTCCCTTGGACCATCTGGTCGCTTTACAGAGGAAAGCCCCCTCTGCCCAAATAGCCCCTATGCCGCCAGCAAGGCGGGGGGGGATCTTCTGGTCGCAGCCTACTTTCACACCTACGGGTTGCCGGTCATCATCACCCGAAGTTCCAACAACTATGGTCCTTACCAGTTTCCGGAAAAAATGATTCCGCTTTTTGTTACCAACGCCCTTGCTGGCGAACCGCTTCCTCTCTATGGCGATGGCCTTCACGTCCGCGATTGGCTGCACGTACAGGACCATTGTGAGGCATTGGTGCTGATTCTCAAGAAGGGAGTTCCTGGGGAGGTTTATAATATCGGTGGTAACTGTGAGCGAACGAATATCGATGTAGCGCATCTTATTCTGAGTGCGCTTGGTAAACCGGATGCTGTGATCACACACGTGAAAGATCGGCTTGGACATGATCGGAGATATGCGCTCGATACGTCTAAGCTGGAGCGAACACTAGGCTGGAGACCTCGCAATACCTTTGAGACGGGGCTCAGGGAAACGGTCTGCTGGTATGAGAACTACGTGGCTTGGTGGACACGTATCAAGGATGGGGAGTATCGCGCATATTACCAAAAGACGTATGGGGATCTTACGCATGCAGCTCGGTAATCAATGAGGGATCACGCACAAGCGGTACTGACCGCAACACGCCCCTGGGGATGCTGGACCGTCCTTGGAGAGGGCGAAGGATACAAGGTCAAGCGGATTGAGGTGAATCCAGGACAACGTCTGAGTCTGCAGCGCCACGCTCATCGAAGTGAGCATTGGATTGTCGTAGCTGGTACGGCCAAGGTGAGCATCGGAGAGCAGGCCTCATTCATCCATGTCCAGGAATCGACGTTCGTACCGGTAGGGACAGATCACCGCATCGAGAATCCTGGATCACACCTGCTTGTCATCATTGAAATTCAAAACGGTGCCTACCTTGGGGAAGATGATATTGTCCGATTCCAGGACGACTATGGACGGATCGATCAGTAGGGGCGAAAAATCTTTCGCCCCTACTGTGTTTGCGGTGGTACTCGCGGGCGGAAAGGGCGAGCGCTTCTGGCCGATCAGTACCGAAGCACAACCCAAGGCCTTCCTCCGTTTAGTGGGAAGCGAATCGCTCTTGCAGGCAACGGTCCGACGGGTGCGGCTTGAGCTGCCTTGGGCGCAGATTATCGTGGTGGTTGAAGAGAAGCAGGCTGCCCTCGTTCGAGAGCAGCTCCCAGAGCTTCCTGCGGCAAATCTCCTGCTCGAACCGCAGGGAAGAGATACTGCAGCGGCTATTGGTCTGGCCTCACTGCATCTCGATCAGCGTGACTCTGAAGCGATCATGGTCGTCCTGCCGGCTGATCACTACGTTCCTGACGGTGAGGCGTTTGTGGCGGTTCTGCGACGGGCGATCACAGTACTTACCTCATACCCGGACTGGGTTGTGATGTGTGGAATTCCCCCTACCAGGCCAGAGACCGGGTACGGATATCTGCAGGCCGGTGAACCACTTCCCGCGCCATCTGGCGCATTCCTGGTCCGTCGATTTCTGGAAAAACCGGATCGACAGACCGCTGAGCGTTTGATGACAGATGGATGCCACTACTGGAACAGCGGCATCTTTCTCTGGAGGAATGCTGCTATTCAGCACCTGCTTGCCCAGCATATGCCGCAGGTGTGGGCAGGCCTCTGTCGCATTCGAGAGGCGTGGGGGATGCAGGACACGCTGGTCCGGGAATATGGTGCGTTTACAAAGCAGTCGGTGGACTATGGGGTGTTGGAGCGGATGGAGGGGGGGATTGCGATGGTCCGAGCCGATTTTGGCTGGGACGATCTGGGAGCCTGGGATGCGTTGGCTCGGGTGCTGCCCCTGGACGAGAGCGGTAATGTAAATGTGGGTGAGGTGCAGGCTCTGGATACGACGCAGTCGGTCATTATCTCGGACGGGATAAGGGTGGCAACCGTTGGGCTATCCGATATGATCGTGGTGGCGTCTAAGGACGGCGTACTGATTTGTCCAAAGGATCGGGCCCAAGAGGTCAGAAAGATTGCGAGGAAGTCGCAATGACCGCCAGACGGGCGTTAATTGCCGGCATTACGGGTCAGGATGGCTCCTACCTGGCCGAGCTGCTTCTCCAGCGAGGCTACACAGTGATCGGGATGGTTCGGCCAGCCGATACCGAGCCGTTCGACCGGATCACGCTGCAGGGGGATACATCGAAGGCAAAACGCGTATTGGGCTGGCAACCGGAGGTCAGCTTTTGTGAGTTGGTCGAGATGATGGTCGATGCCGACCTGCACCGTTATGCCAAGCTGGAAAAACGTGTATGACATTGGGATCGAGCAGGCCCTTCATCAGACACAAGGAGCTTGAATAATGCCTCGCACGCTAATCACGGGAGGTGCCGGGTTCCTGGGTTCTCACCTGTGCGATCGCTTGATTGAGGAGGGACATCAAGTGATCTGCCTCGATAACCTGATTACCGGACGGATCGATAACGTTGCCCACCTGGTCGGGCATGATCGCTTCCGCTTCATCAAGCTGGACGTGACCGAGTACCTGTACATCGATGGCCCGCTGGATTATGTACTGCATTTCGCCTCGCCGGCCAGTCCCATCGATTATCAGCGCCTTCCGATTCAGACCCTCAAGGTCGGATCTCTCGGAACTCACAAAGCCCTGGGCCTTGCCAAGGCTAAGGGCGCCCACTTTCTTCTCGCCTCAACCTCAGAGGTCTACGGCGACCCTGAGATACACCCCCAGCGGGAGGAGTATTGGGGAAACGTAAATCCGGTCGGTCCGCGAGGGGTCTATGACGAGGCGAAACGATTTGCAGAGGCGATGACGATGGCGTATCACCGGTATCATGGCCTCGATACCAGAATCGTCAGGATCTTTAATACGTATGGCCCACGGATGCGGCCCAACGATGGTCGGGTGGTGTCCAACTTCATCAACCAGGCGCTCCGTGGCGAGCCCCTGACGGTCTACGGCGACGGCTCGCAGACCCGAAGTTTCTGTTACGTCTCCGATATGGTTGAAGGGCTATATCGGCTGCTACTATCGGATGAAGTCAACCCGGTGAATATCGGGAACCCGAATGAATTTACGGTCAGCGAACTTGCGCATATGGTTGTGAAGGATGTTGGCTCCTCGTCGGCTATTGAGTTCCTTCCGTTACCGCTGGATGACCCTCGTGTTCGTCAACCGGATATTGGTCTGGCGAAGGAGAGACTCGGCTGGGAGCCGAAGGTGCAGATTGCTGAAGGGCTTGCGCTCACGATAGAGTATTTTCGCACGCAACTGGCGGGATCTTCCTGAACCCTCTACCCTACACCCTATTCTTTAATAGACCGGCGTCAGCCAGTGGGCGTACTTCTTCCGCTTTCCCTTGACCACGTCGAAATAGAGCGCCTGAATCTTTGAAGTGATCGGCCCGATTCTGCCGGTGCCCAACGGTCGTCTATCCGCCTCGATCATGGGCGAGATCTGAGCGCCTGTCCCACAGAGAAACGCCTCATCAGCGACATACAGCTCCGTCCTGCCGATGGGTCGCTCGATCGTCTCGATACCCAGTTCCTCCCGAGCCAGCTCAATCACCGTCTCGCGCGTGATCCCTTCCAGGATATCCTCGGACAGGGCAGGGGTGATCAGCCTCCCTCCCCTGATGAGAAAGATGTTCTCCGCCGATCCTTCGGAGACAAAGCCCTCATCGGTAAGGAAGATCGCCTCGTCGTAGCCATGCTCGAGGGCCTCGGTCTTGGCCAGGGCGGAGTTGACGTAGCCGCCGGTGACCTTGCAGCGAGCCGGGATGGCATTATCGTTGATCCTGCGCCAGGACGAGAAGCCTACCTTAATCCCGCTTGAGACATCAATGTAGTCGCCGAGTGGGAGCGTATACATGGCAAAACCGCTGGAATAGCCGATCAACTTCGGGCCGATCCCATCGGAATCGACATACGCAATGGGCCGGATATAGGTGTCTGTTTCCGGGTGGTTTCTCCTGAGTAATTCAAGGGTAATTTCCGATAACTCTTTTTCGTCCTTACCGATAGTGAGTTTCATAACCCGGCAGTTCCTGAGCAATCGGACGTAGTGTTCCACCATGCGGAACGCAAAGAGCTGTTGCTCATCCGAGTTCCAGTAGGCTCGGATCCCCTCGAAGATACCGGTTCCGTACTGGAAGGTATTATTCTGGATGCTGACCTTGGCTTGATCAAGCGGCACAAACTGCCCCTTGAAATAGGCGTATGTCATCGCGTTCCTCTCTCCGCATGACCCATCAATACTCGACTTGAATACCGGGCTCAACCTAGCCGGTATCACATGAAAAGTCAACAGGTTTTGGACCGCCCAAGAGCAGGTCAACTTCCTCTTGACAGGGAAGAATCTACGGTACAACATTGAACAAGATGCTTATTGCGCACGGTGTACGATGAGCGGGAACCACTTTATAGGAGGAATCGAGCATGAGCAAAGCAACCGTTCGAGTGATCCTGCTAACAGGCTTGGTCGTTAGTACGACATGGGCATGTACGGCCGTGCCGACTACCGCCGAGATGAAAACTCCGGAGAAGTTTACGACCTTCTGTGCTCCATGTCACGGTCCGGCGGGTGCCGGTAATGGGCCGGCAGCGGCCGCGATGGATCCCAAGCCGCGGAACTTTACGGACGGTACGGTCATGAATGCCAGGACCGACGCGCAACTGATCAATGTCATCAAAAATGGAGGCCAGGCAGAGAAGTTAAGCCCGATGATGATCGCCTTTGGGAATGGGCTGAACGACAGCGAGATCAAGGAGATGATCGCCTATATCCGCTCACTGGCCGTTCCGAAGTATCAGCCAAAGAAGTAGGGGTACGTTGTAACGGGCCACTACCGACTGGGAAACGCCAGCTCAATCGACTGTGCGGCAGTATGCGCCTGTGCAACGAGCCGGTCTACGTCAAGGGGGCGCTCGGCGAGTTCGACTTCTGAGTGGGTTGCGTGTGTTGCCACCTGTCGCGGAAGAAACATTGAGCAGCAGTCCTGGTCGGGGATGACAGAGAGATCGTAGCTGCCGATCTGCTGCGCCTGTCGTGTAATCTCGTCCTTATCCATTCCAATCAAAGGCCGCAGAATCGGTAGGGTGGCCGCCTGCTCGATGGCGGAGATGTTCTCAATAGTTTGTGATGATACCTGCCCGAGGCTCTCGCCGGTAACCAATGCCTGGGCGCCCTCCTTCTGGGCGATCTGTTCGGCGATTCGCAGCATCATCCGCCGGTAGACCAGGACCCTCAGTCGTCCCGTAACACGCGAGACGACCTCCTGCTGGAGTTCGCCGAAGGGGACCACGTAGAGTCGAGAGGCGAACTGGTATCGAGTGAGCAGATGCGCCAGTTCGATCGCCTTTTCTTGTGAGGTTCGGTCGGCGAACGGCTGGCTATGAAAGTGGACGAAAACAATACGGCAACCCCGCTTCATCATTCGATGGGCTGCAACTGGAGAGTCGATTCCGCCCGATAGCAGACACGCGAGCGTCCCGCCGGTCCCGACTGGTAGGCCCCCCGGGCCTAAGAGCTTCTCAAAATAGACAAAGGCCTCTGCGGGAAGCAGCTCGATATGGATAGTCAGTTCAGGATTGGTAAGATCGACGCCGGCGACACAGATGCGCTGCACCCTGGCCCCGATTATCTCGTTGATCTCTTGAGATGTCTGCGGAAAGGTCTTGAATGCACGACGGGCCGCCATGCGAAAGGTACGAAATGACCGGCTCGAGGTCTCCTCTTCGATCCGTTTCGCGAGTAGTTCAAGGTCGGGCGCCATCATCAAGGCGGGGGAGAAATTCGCAATGCCGAAGATGCAGTTCAGCCGCTGCCGCAGGATCTCCCACGGGGTCTCCTCGCCCATCGTAAGGAACAGCCGACCGGCAAGCCGCCGGAGCGGGCCACAGTCAAGATCACTCGTGGCGAGCCGTAGATTGACTTCGAGCTGTTTTAGAAAAAAGTTTCGGTTCTTCCCCTTGAGGGCGATCTCATTATAATGAATGAGGACGCCCTTCACCGATGGTTGTGCCACTGCGCTGCCTCCACTCTTTACAATACCTCCTAGTCTCGCACCCCTCATCCTAACACGTTCTCCGTGATCGACAATCGATTTCCACCCGCCTGCACAGGGCATGTGCATCGCTGCCGTCTGAAAAGCAAGTAACACCCCATGAAGCAGTGCCACATCATGGTGTATCCAAAAGACTTGCCATCGACAAGGATTCTCCGGACTTCTCCGTGAGTCTGCAACCGTTCGTCATTCCGGCGTAAGCCGGAATCCAGCCTTGGACCCCGGCTTTCGCCGGGGTGACGGGCCGGCATGATGACCTTCTCATGGGACAAAAACCAGCGCAGGCACGTTCACCATGGAAACCCTTGACAAGACCCTGAGACGGTTGGAGAATCGCGACAATCTTTGCAGTTCCAAAGACATCATAGGCCGACCAACCTGATCGATGGTCGGCCGGTCAGGACGCTGTGGTCTTAAGCCAGATCCCAGGCGCCTGGCCTTACATAAGGCGCTAATGAAAGGAGAGAGCCATGCATGTGACATTTGAAGAGGCGCAGCAAGCCGTTGATGCCGCCATGAAAAAGGCTGAGGAAATCGGCACTCAGATGTGTATTGCGGTCGTAGATTCCGGGGCCAGTTTGAAGGCCTTTGCTCGGATGAATGATGCCTGGGTGGGAAGCATCGACATTGCGATCAAGAAGGCCAAGACGGCCTGCTTCTTCGGCATGCCCACGGGTCAAATCGGCAAGCTGTCTCAGCCTGCTGGTCCGCTGTTTGGGATTGAGCACTCCAATGACGGACTCATTACCTTTCCTGGGGGGCTTCCTATTGTGAATACCGATGGCATCCTGATCGGCGGGATCGGAGTCAGCGGCAGTTCGGTTGAGAACGACCATCTGGTCGCCAAGGCTGGCGTTGAGGTGATTGGCCTGTCCGATCTGCCCGCGCATCCATGGCGAACCTAGGTACACCTCATCAAGGCATGGAGAGCGACGAATGAAGCCACTCCTGGTCTTTCAGCACATCGAGTGTGAGACGCCGGGCATCTTCCTTGACATGCTTGAGAAGCAGAAGCGGCCCGTGGAGACGGTGCGGTTGTACAAAGGCGATCAGGTGCCGGACAATCTGTCGCCGTATTCCGGGCTCTTGGTCATGGGCGGGCCAATGAGTGTGAATGACGAGGCCGCCTACCCGTGGCTGAGGACAGAGGATCGACTCCTGAAAGAGGCGTTGGCACTCGATTTTCCTACATTGGGCATCTGCCTCGGCTCGCAGCTTATCGCCAAAGCGGCCGGTGGGATGGTCCGCCAGGGGTCGCGCAAGGAGATCGGCTGGTACCCGGTCCATCTAACCATGGCGGCACGGCACGATCGGCTATTCAGTGTGTTTCCCGAGGCGATTGAGGTGTTCGAGTGGCACGGCGAGTATTTCGACACACCGCCAGGCGCCGTCAACCTCGCCAGGTCAACGCCCTATGGGTGCCAGGCCTTCTCGATTGGTAAGAATGTCTACGGTCTGCTGTTTCACCTCGAGGTCACGTCGTCCATGGTGTCCGACTGGATCAGGATGTTTGCGCAGGAGTTGGATGGGGTCAAAGACTATATTCAGCCTGATGTGATCCTTGAGCAGATTCCGGCCCGAATCGACACACTGAATCGGCGAGCCCGGATTCTCTTCTCACGTTTCTGTGAGAACCTTCGCTAACTGTCTGCTGGTCTCAGTTGGACGAGCGTTGCCCCCCATCCCCCCGCATTCGGTGGAGCGTCGGCGAAAGAGATGACGCCGGGGTGGCGTACCAGCAGACGCTGGACAACCGCCCGCTGTGTCCCCGTCCCTTTCCCATGGATAAGACGAACCTCGAATATCCCCGCCTCTCTGCACTGCTCAATGTATTCTTCGACCACCGACGGGATCTCCTTTGGCACAAAGGTGTGCAGATCAAGGACATCCTCGATTGGCAGTCTCACCAGTTCTTTGAAGGGTTCCTTTGACGCAGTACTCACGGCATCATCCTGAGCCGCACGGATCCTGCGGCCACAGCCCATCGTACTATTGAAGCCGATTCCAGTCTACAGGAAGACGATATACGGTCTACCTGGAAGGGTTAAAGTTGCCTACAAGACCTCATTGTCTGCGATGCAGCTTAGGTAGCTATCTGAGCGACTTCCGGCTGTGTCCTTTGGACTTTTGCGTATACCCTGAAATCCCTTGACAGGGATGACGGCGCGGGGTTAGATAAAGGGAGTTGTTTTCCGTTCAATGTCAACGGAGGCTGAAGTGGCGAAGGTCCTCAGCATCATCCCCGAACGGTGTACCGCCTGCCGAGCCTGCGAGTTGGCCTGCTCGGTGAAACATACCGGCGAGTTTAACCCTGCCCGATCGCGCATCAAGGTCAGCATCTTCCTCGAAGAAGCGGTGTATATCCCCACCGCTTGCACCCAATGCAGTGAAGCCTGGTGCGCGAAAATCTGCCCCACCACCGCCATCCTGCGCAACGATGACTACATGGCGTACTACGTAGTCGATAACAAATGTGTTGGCTGCAAGATGTGCGTCCTAGCCTGCCCATTTGGGGCGATAGAGTTGTATGCGGATCACGGCAAGGCTGAGAAGTGCGATCTTTGTCTTTCTATCGACGGAGATCCGGAGTGCGTGAAGTTCTGTACGCCAAAGGCGTTGCTCTTCACCGATGAGGATGCGGGTCCCAAAGCCAAGCAGGCGGCCACCGCCCTTCGGATGAAGGAAGTGTACAAGGAGATGACAGATTGATGGGCTGGACCGGGACGATTCTCAGGGTCAACCTGAGCAACGGTAGCTTGGCCAAGGAGTCGCTGGACCCGCAGCTCGCCAGGGCCTACATCGGCGGTCGTGGCTTGGCGACGAAGATCCTGTACGATGAAATCGATCCACGGCTCGACCCGCTTGGACCGACCAACAAGCTGATCCTCGCCGCCGGCCCGCTGACCGGGACGAACGCCCCAACCGGCGGCCGGTACATGGCGGTGACCAAGTCGCCGCTCACCGGCGCAATCGCCTGCTCCAATTCCGGCGGGTATGTCGGAGCGGAGATGAGGTACTCCGGCTACGATCTGGTGATTGTGGAGGGAAAGGCGCCGCATCCGGTCTATCTTTGGATCAATAACGACCGGGTGGAGATTAGGGACGCCGCCCAGGTCTGGGGGAGGTCCACGCACGAGACTGAGGACGCCCTTCGAGCGGCTACCAGCGCTGAGGCCAAGATCTTGAGCATCGGGCCGGCCGGTGAGACGCTGAGCCTGACTGCCTGCATCATCAACGACAAGCATCGGGCAGCCGGGCGCTCCGGGGTGGGTGCGGTGATGGGATCGAAAAACCTGAAAGCGGTGGTCTTTCGGGGTACCCGGTCGGTCGGGGTCGCGCACCCTCAGGCGTTCATGCAGGCCTGTTTGACGGCCGTCGCGAAGCTGAAGGCAGATCATGGTTCGGGAGAAGGGCTGCCGACGTACGGCACGCCCGGGATCGTGAACGTGATCAACGCGCATGGCTTCATGCCCACCAATAACTTCCAGTTCGGCCAGTTTGCCGGCGCCGACAAAATCAGCGGCGAGACCATCCACGATAAGATTCTAATACGGAATAAGGGCTGTTTCGCCTGCACCATCGCCTGCGCGCGAGTGACCGAGGTCAAAGCCGGAAGGTTCAAGGGCTCCGGCGAAGGACCGGAATACGAGACCGTCTGGGGTCTTGGTGCCATGACCGGCGTGGACGATCTGGACGCTGTTACCAAGGCAAACTACCTGTGTAATGAGCTGGGAATGGACACCATCGAGGCAGGGGTGGCCATCGCCACTGCCATGGAGTTATTTGAGCGGGGGTATATCCCGGAGCGTGAGATCGGCCGTCCGCTTCGTTTCGGCGACGCAGATGCCCTGGTGGAGATGACGGAGAAGCTGGGCAGGGGTGAGGGGTTCGGCGTACTGCTTGCGCTGGGCGGCGCACGGCTCGCGTCACGGTACGGCCACCCCGAACTGTTCATGGGGGTCAAAGGGCAGGCATTCCCCGCCTACGACGGACGAGGGGCCCAAGGGATTGGACTGGGGTATGCCACCTCCAATCGGGGCGCCTGCCACCTGCGCGGCTATACTATTGCGGCTGAGGTATTCGGCGTTCCGTGGAAGATGGACCCCTTTGCCATCGAGGGAAAGGCGGCGCTGGCCAAAGCGTCTCAGGACGCCACCGCCTTCCTCGATTCGACCGGCACCTGTATATTCACCACCTTCGCCATGGGACCTGCTGATCTGCACGCCATGTTGGAGTTGGCGACGGATGCCGGCTATACGGAAGATGAAGTCATCAAGATCGGCGAGCGGATCTGGAACCTTGAACGACTCTTTAACCTCAAGGCTGGCTTCAGCGCCAAAGACGATACGTTACCTCGTCGCATCCTGGAGGAGCCGATCCCGGCGGGGCCGGCCAAGGGAAAGGTGGCTCGTCTCGGCGAGATGCTTCCGGAATACTACGCGCTTCGAGGCTGGGACCCGCAAGGGGTGCCGACGCCAGAGAAGTTGCGTGAACTGGATCTCTACCCTACACCCTGTCCTTAAATGGCTGAAGTCATATTTCTCGGTCAGATTCGGAAGGTTGCTGGATTAGCTGCGTTCGGAATCGATGCTGGAACAGTAGAACGGCTCCTGGAAGCGCTCAGGCAGGTCATGAGCCCCGCCTTCCAGGAGTTCGTGTTTGAGGAGGAAAGCCTCAGGCAGGATATCGAGGTCTTGGTGAACGACCGAAATATCGCGCTTCTCGACGGTCTGAAGACAGCCCTCAACCCATTCGATCAGGTCACGCTGCGCATCAACAGCGCCCGGGGGTTCCCGAGCGGCTAATACGAGTCGTTCTCCAATCAAAAACGTTATGGGGTACAGAGTTCAATCCTCGTGATGAGCTATTGTTCCACTAGTCTAGTAGCCCGGATTGAATTCGTGATATTTACCACTTCCGTTACGTAAGGGGGTGAGCAAGGAGGTCAGCATAGGGGTCGGGTGCGTCCGTGAGGTCTGGCGATATCCCGTCAAGTCGATGATGGGCGAGCGGCTCGATCGCGGCCACGTGGGCACTCAGGGATTATGGGGCGATCGGAGCTGGGCGATTCGAGATGAGGCGACCGGTGAGATTCATAACGCAAAGCGCTACCCCATCCTGATGCAGTGTTCGGCGGCGTACCACGCAGAGCCACGTGCCGATCATATTCCGCACGTGGACATCACGCTCCCAGACGGTGCCATCGTCTCCAGCGACTCGCCGGCTGCCTCGCGGCGCTTATCGGAACTGATCGGACGGCACGTTGCCCTCCGTCCGGTGCAGCCGGCCTCAGACACGGCGTATTATCGCAGACGGGAGCCAGGCGCTGCCCTGTTCGGCCAACTATGGGCGTATCGATCGGCTCGCCGTCTGTTGCAACGGCTCGTCCTTCGCGGCCCGGCCGAAAAGGAGCTGCGGGCGGCGTTTGGGCTCGAACCAGAGGACCCGTTACCCGATTTATCCGACGTTCCCGCAGTCGCCTGGGAGTTCTACACGCCGCCGGGCACGTATTTCGATCTCTTCCCGATTCACGTGCTGACAACGTCCACGCTGCAATTCATGTCGCAGTTGAATCCGGCCGCCGATTGGGATGTCAGGCGATTCAGACCCAACGTGCTGGTGGACACCGGGCCTACAACCGGGGCTATGGAGAACGACTGGGTTGGCCGGACAATTCGGATCGGCGATCTCATCGTCAAAGGGGAACTCCCCACGATCCGCTGCGCGATGCCGATGCACGCTCAGGCCGATTTGCCGCGCGATCCATCGGTGCTGCGAACGATCGTCCGTGAAGCGAATCAGTGCCTCGGGGTGTACGCATCGATCATCGAGCCGGGCAGCGTCGGCACGGGCGATCCGGTGGCACTCATGCCCCATTCGCCGCAGTCCTCATTGGATCGTGTTGACCAGTACTTGCCAGCGACGGAAGGGTCTGCAGAACCTTGACAGGTTCTCAAAAACCCGAGAGAATCGCCCAGCGGTGGGAAGTGCGAGGACCAGGGTGTGTCGATCAGCACATTTAGTGGTTCGCGCAACAAGAAACTGGAGGATTCATGCCCAGGATCTCAGCTTTCTTCGGGATCGTAATCTGGATGTATTACGATGAGCACAATCCTCCTCACTTCCACGCCGAGTACCAAGGGAATTGGGCCGTCCTGGACTTTCACGGAAACATCATAAAGGGTGACCTTCGCTCGCGTACTGCGCTTCACCTGGTGCGTGATTGGATCGACCTGCACCTCAACGAACTCGAAGAGGATTGGGATCTTGCCCAAGCCGGTCGAGACCTAAAAGCGATCGAACCCCTGAAGTGAGGGTAACCATGTGGGACATGAATGAAGTCCAACACATCGAGTACAGGCACGACTACGTCTACGAAATCATTTTTGACGATGGACTAAGGGCTGATGTGAATTTTGCGCCCTATTTGGGCCGCGGTCCTATCTTTGAGCCCCTCAAAGACATTGAATACTTCAAAAGGGCAACCATCGACGGAGGTACGATCTGCTGGCCGAACGGTGCCGACATCTCGCCCGAGAGTCTCTACGAGAAGGTCGAGAGCGCGACCAAGCGTTTGCAGGCGGATTGGCCTTCCGCCACGCTCCAAGCCGACCGCTGAAACGTCCCCTAGCAGGTCATTGCGAGGGAGCGAGGCGACCGTGGCAATCTCCTGTGTTGGTTGGGTATGGATGAGATTGCTTCGGCTTCGCCCCGCAATGACGCGGGCGAAGGCTGTCAATTTCGCTAAGTTGATGAACAACGTCGCGTACGAGCTGGACCTGAAGGAAGATCCTGCGAGGAGGAGTGAAAGCGAGCATTGGCAGGAAATCGTGAAGTTCATTTCCTATCTGAGGGAGCTAGACGTCTTTGAAGGCTCCTGAGAGTTGACGGGGGTCAGAGCCGAAGCACGGAGGTTGTGGTTTTGGAGCAAGCGCCTCTGAAAAGAACAGCGACACCGTCTAATTGTAGGCGGACCAAGCCACGGCTATACTTTCGCCAATTGCAAGCATGACTCGCCAGGAGACCGCGCTAACCAGGTCGAATACATCATGGCCAGACAGCCGTTTCTGCCTACATACAAAGACTCCCCGACATCCATGGGTGCAGACATGATCGAGCGCCTTCCTAGAGTTGCGGAGCTGGTGGGTAGAATTGCCATCAACTGGTCCGGCGTAGACCTCCAGTTGTCGCTGACGCTCGGTAGCTTGATCGGCGTCGAGAACGCTGCCGCCGTAGCAGTCTTTCTCGCCCTGAGGCAGCATCGCACGCAGCGGGAGGCGCTGCAAGCCGCTGCGGAGAAGACCATCACTGGCGTGTTAAAAGACGTTTTCGAGGCAATCCTCTGTATTCATAGGCGACTCGATAGGCAAAGAAACGATGTAGTCCATGGCATCTGGGGACGTGCCGAGGCGACGCCTGATGGCATTATCTGGTCGTCACTTCAAGATCACGCAAACATGCTTCTGAACGACTACCATTTGGAGAGAACGGGTAAACTGAGCGCTGAAGAACGACCCACGCAGATCACGAAGGAATACTTCGTCGTCCGATACGAAGATCTTGAGGATTTGAACCAGTCAATCATCAAGTTGGCACGATTGATCGGGAGCTTCCATGCGCATCTCAGGTACCGAGGACAGCCTGCAGGTGTAAACGCTTACAACGACTTGCTAAACGATCCGATGCTTAGAGAGGCGCTGCCAGAAATCAAGCTACCGGAAGAATCTGTATCCTGAAACTCTCCATATGGCGGCTGCCTAATGTGCTACTGTAGCCGGTGCGGTCCCGCTTGCTGCCTTATTCAGCGTGACTTGCCCGATCTAGTATGCTGCTACATGGAGAGGCCGCGCGGCTGAGCGGCATCATCGTTGGGGTGCCTTCTTGAAGCATTCCGTACAGTATCACAGAGGGATATCTCAGAACGATTCTGGGGTACTGGAAGACTTGCTTTCAACACGGTTTAATTTGAGCCATACTATTCACTTAGGCTCTCCCAACCGTTCGCCCTTGTCGACGGGTAATGGTGGTTCGACAGGCTCACCACGAACGGCTAAAGTGAACGGTATTGAATTGAAGACACCTCTCGCTGCAGGATAACCAGTATGAGTACACTTCATCATGTAATTATCGGGGCGAGTGCGGCAGGACTGGCGGCCGTTGAGGCGATTCGGCGGGTGGATCAGGACTGCCCGATCACGGTTATATCAAAAGAACCCCTGCCGCTCTATTCGCGGGTCGGCCTTACCCATTTCATCTCCCGCGAGGTCGGCTATGACGGGATGCAGATGCGGGACAACGGCTACTTCGACCGGATGAAGGTACGTGGTCTGATGGGGGTCACCGCACTTTCCGTCGATCCAACCGCCCGACGAGTGAGGCTCAGCAACGGCGAGAACCTGGCCTATGACAACCTGCTGGTGGCGTCTGGTTCTCATGCTGTCATGCCACCAATTCCGGGGACGAATCTCCAGGGCATTTTCCCCTGCATCACCAACGTCGATGCGAAACAGATCGATGAGGCGATTTCCAGCGCGAAAGAGGCTGTGGTCATCGGTGCCGGTCTAATCGGGATCCAGGTGGTGGATGCATTCGCCCGTCGCGGCCTGAAGACGACCGTCATCGAACAGATGCCGCACGTGATGCCTGCCATGGCTGATGCGGTCTCGGCGGCGATGGCGGAGGAGGCGCTTCGAGAGGCGGATGTAACGGTCAGGTGTGGCGTCAGGGCGACTGAGTTGCTGGGACAGAATGGCCAGATCGTTAACGTAAAGGTTGACAGTGGGGAACTGCTTCCGTGTCAGCTCCTGGTGATGGCCGCTGGCGTTACGCCTAACATCGACTTTCTCGATGGAATCGGTATCACGATCCATCGCGGTCTACTTGTAGATGCCTACCAGCGGACCAACCTGGAGGGGATCTATGCCGCAGGCGACGTCGCCGAGACGGTGGATATGTTCAGCGGTGAGCAAGTAGTGAACGCCATCTGGCCTGAAGCACTAAATCAGGGGAAGATTGCCGGGCTGAATATGGCCGGGGTCCCCACCACATATGAGGGGTCAATGGCGATGAACGTCACGACGGTCAATGGCATGTCGATCGCCTCGATTGGTCTGTGGAATCCAAAGGTTAATGATGGCCATCAGATCCGTAAGGTCCGCGATGACCGAGGACCGTCCTACCGCAAGCTGGTCTTCGATGGGGATCAACTCGTGGGCGCGATGCTGGTGGGGAACTTTGAGGACGCCGGCATTCTCCACAACATGATCCGGACACGAACCACCTTCACCTTGAAACCGGACCACCTGGCGCCATCCACTATTCGGTGGGGAACCGTTCTGCGAGCGATCAAAAAGGCCGGAAGGGTGTGAAGATCGAGGTGGCGCTGTACGCTACGTTATCTCAGTACCTTCCGAAAGGCTCTCAAGGCCACAAGGCGATCATAGAATATGCCGATGGGGTAACGGTCGGACAGGTGATTGATCAGCTTGGCATTCCCAAGCCGTACCCCACGATGGTCCTTGTCAATGGTATCTACGCTGACCCAAACACTCTGCTGAAAGAAGGCGATCTCCTTGCCCTGTTCCCACCCCTTGCCGGCGGGTTACCGATCGCCTTCACCAGAAGGCTGAGCAACTCGTAGGTGTGTATGGGCCTTTGCTAGAAGATCCTGGGAGTTTTTGAAGGTTAGCCGTACCATGGCGAGATCATACGGCAGCCAGTCGAAGCCGATATGCTCATGAGAAAGACTGACCGTGGACTGTTGCGATTCTGCGAGAAAATAGATCACGGTTTTGAAAATTCCGATCCCTTTCTGCCGAAAAAAATATCGGAGCGTCTGTTTATAGCCGTCCACAAAGCGTACGTCGGAGATTCCAGTCTCTTCCTTCAGCTCACGAATGGCCGTTTGCTGTGCGTCTTCACCGGCTTCAATATGGCCCTTGGGAAAGTCCCAGTGGTCTGACCCATAATGGAGGAGCAGGTAGTAAGGCTCCGGCGCTTGCCGAAACAGGATTACCCCTGCCGAGATTTCGCGTGGCATCTTATCTCAATCTTGTTCAATATTTTATTCAATCTATTCCCCTATGACGAATACGGGCAACTGGATCGGCACCATTTTCTACTTCCCCCATGGCGTCTATTGTGTTATATTATAACACATGAGCGAAATGTTGACTTCATGCTCACCGTTTAAGGTCTTCGGCATCAATCTGGTGGTTCGGATGCTTCGAGAACCGCCTGATGCCATGATGGTTCACTGCCCACGGGGTGCCTCCATCAGGTACGGCCAGGTCGTGATGGCCGGAGACGGTTTCGACGAGGGGTCTAACTCCTTCAGGGAGATGCCCCCGCTCGAAGCGATTGCCGCTTTTGAGGAGGCGTCCGAAGGGGTGGAAGGGCATTATTTCTATCGGAATAACGAGGAGTATCGAATTCTGCCGCTGGATTCGATTATCATCGCCTTCCCGCAGTCGTAGCCCAGCATGTACCATAGGGGCAACCCGTCATAGATCGTTTCGGCTCCGCCTCACTCTTGGGTCACTGTTCCTGCTCGCTCGATCCTCTACCACTGCCAGCGTAAAGATCTTTCCGCCAGTAGCCTTTCAATTTCAATTTTAGTGGGTAGTGACTCTTGTGCGCCGCGCTTAGTCGTGGTAAGGGCGCCGGCTGCATTGGCGAAGCGTACAGCGTTCTCTAATACTTGTAATCGATCTGCGCGAAGTGCGTTGGCTTGAGATGTTCCAGCCAGAGCCGCGGCCAGCGCACCATTAAACGCGTCGCCGGCAGCGGTTGTATCGACAGCCTCGACCGGGACAGCCGGCAGATGTTGTACGATCGATTCTGTGTACAGCAGCGCTCCCTGAGGTCCAAGCGTGACGATGACGACTCGAGGGCCACGCATGCTCAACGCCTTGGCGGCTGCCGCGGCGCTGGGTGGGTCGGAGACCGCGATGCCTGTCAAGGCTTCGACCTCGGTTTCGTTTGGCGTCAGCAGATCGACATGACTAAGCAGGTCGTCCGATAAAGGGAGAGCAGGCGCCGGATTCAAGATAGTCGTCATTCCGTGGGTTTTGGCGAATTGTAGCGCCTGCTCGACGGTAACAATCGGAATTTCGAGTTGTACGAGCATGATGGTCCCGTGGGCCAGGAAGGATTCATTCTGCTGAATAACTGCCGGTAGGAGTAATTGATTACTGCCGGGCGCCACTGCGATCTGATTCCGCCCCTGCCGATCGACAACGATCAGGGCGACACCCGTCGGGGCCGACTCGTCTCGGAGTAGGCCATCGACTGGAAGCCCCTCCGTGACGAGATCTCGATAGATCCTGTCACCGAAAGGATCATGCCCGACCTTCGTCAGGAACCGGACCTCGGCTCCGGCCCTCAGTGCTGCAACGGCCTGGTTTGCCCCTTTGCCGCCGTTCGAGAGAAGTAGTTGCTCGCCGAGGACCGTCTCCCCCTCCCGCGGCAGTTGTGAGGTCGTCACGGTCACATCAAGGTTCGTGCTGCCGATCACGACAACCTGCCTGCTCAGACAGACGGCCGGCATATCCGCTCCAAGAAAAAGGCTATGAACCGTCCGGCGTCCACCTCCGTACAGACCCGTAGGTTCGACGGTTGTTTCAATGACTCCCCGATCTGGCGCCTGTCGGCGATTGTCATCCCTTGAGTCGGACCGTCGCCCGTCTCTACCTCGACATGGAATGGCCGACGTGTCACAAGGGATGGATCGATCGCGATGGCGACGGCAAGCGGGTCATGGAGCGGGATTGCGGCACAACCTGTCCGTTCTTGTTCAACACCAAACAGGCGCTCAGTGACATGACGGACGAATTGGGTCACGCGACTACCAATGTGTCGGACCACGGTATCGACCAGCTCCGCCGTGAGCATGACCCGCTCTGTCACATCTAAAGGGACGAGGGTGATCGGCAAGCCGGAGGCGAACACGAGTCTAGCGGCATCGGGGTCGGTGTATAGGTTGAACTCCGCAGCCGGTGTGACGTTGCCAGGAGCCTGGATCGCCCCACCCATAATGACGATCTCTTTGACCTTCGCCATCTCTGTTGGGGCCGCCTGAATTGCTATTGCCAGATTGGTCAGCGGCCCTAGACAGATTACGACTATCTCCCCCGGAGCGGCACCGATACGCTTGGCGATGAGGGCTGAGGCGGATTGTATTGCAAAGAGTTGTTGCGGTTCAGGGTATCGTGGCAACCCCTTCTCCGTATTGAAACGGACCAGCTCTCCCAGGCCGTCCTCACCATGATAGTTCAGGGCGGTATGCAGCGGTCGTGTCATGGGGTGCGCCGCGCCGTTTGCTACCTGTGGTCGTGGGTGTGGGTCCAGCAGCTCAAGTAGCAGACAGACGTTGCGAGCCGCCTGCGCCACCGAGACGTTGCTAGCTACAGTCGTAATCGCCTCGACAGACAGCTCCGGAGAGGCGAAGGCGAGGATCAGCGCCAAGGCATCATCGATGCCGGGATCGGTATCGATGATAACGCGTGTTGGGGGCATCTGTTCTACTCCTTTTCGGCCATTGTAATCGAGTTGAGCCTGGCCTGCCATCCTCTTATTGATATCCGCCGCGCTCATTTCCTATGATGCCGTCACATTGCCGCCTCGCACCGGATCACAAGAGTGCGGGCAGCGCCAAGACGTCATATCCACGTATACGTTTTCACTTGCACTCTTGGCGGGCAATGGGGTAGACCTCATGAGAGGTAAGGGGTTGGCAGGGCAGTGAACAACTACCGTCTTTCAGGCGATAGTTGCTCACTGCTGGAGATCAGAGGCGAGTGGCCCATCCGTTACGCGGTTCTATTCCCCGGATGAGATTAAAAGGCGGATGGATGCTCAGTCGTGCTTTTCCTTATAGATATGGCGGGAGGCACGGTTCTGATCTCGTCGAAGCTTGGCCCGCTCACGAGGTCCGAGCCTTCCATCCTGCAGGAAGACCCGTTTCTCGGCCCCGATCGCAGCCTGTTCGGCCTCGAGGCGCGCTGCCTCTCTGGGATTGAGCGAGCCGCTTGCGATCCCTTCAGCGATACGGTCCTGCTGTTGTTCCTGCCGCTCCGCAACCGGTCCGGCGCCTGCAAGGACCGGTAGAGCTGCCATGAGACCGAGGAGAAAGCCGGGAAGGACAATTCGGAGAGTGCGTGTCATGTGTTGCTCCTTTCTGTTGAGTGTTGTTGGTCCTGGTTTGCGTAACGTTACCCTATAAGAAAGCCATAGCGGGAGAAGGTTTAATCCGGGTGAGGCCAGAATATCTGATCTTCGACGATTGCAGGCTCTCTCAACCCTGTAACCGTTGAGAGATAAAGCTGAAACTCACCATAACGGAGTGACGCTGAATGGATCGTATTGCCGCACTCTTTCCACTCTGGGCGGTGCTTATCTCGGCCATCGCTGTGGTCTATCCCGCACCGTTGATCCCGCTCACGTGGGCGATCGTGCCCCTGCTGGGAGTCGTTATGTTCGGTATGGGTGTGACGCTGACAACGCGCAATTTTACCGCTATCATGAAGCGACCTCTCATCATCGCCCTTGGTGTGATCTTACAGGTCCTCTTGATGCCGCTGATTGGATGGCTGCTGACCAGGATCCTCGCCCTACCGTTACCCCTGGCGGTGGGCGTCGTACTGGTGGGCGCGGCGCCTGGAGGAACTGCGTCGAACGTCATTACTTATCTGGCGAGGGGCGATGTGGCGCTGTCCATCACCCTGACATCAATAACGACCATGCTGGCCGTGGTGATGACGCCGCTTCTGACGTGGCTGTACGTCGGGCAGTTGGTTGCTGTTCCTGCCGCCGACATGCTGCTCAGCATCCTCAAAATTATCCTGCTGCCGGTGGCCTGTGGCATCTTCGTCAACACACTATGGGGCGACCGACTCGAGAGAGTCAAGCGGCTGTTCCCCCTCATGTCAATCGCCGCCATCGTCCTCATTATTGGAGTTATCGTAGCACTGAATCAGCCGCAGCTTTCCTCGCTCGCTCTACCCGTCATCACTGCCGTGGTCCTGCACAATCTTCTGGGGCTGGCCGGAGGGTACGCCGTACCGAAAGCGTTCGGTCTTGATCCCATCATCTGCAGGACGATTGCCATCGAGGTGGGTATGCAGAACTCGGGACTTGCCGTCGCGCTGGCCATGAAATATTTTTCGCCAGCCGCAGCCCTGCCTGGCGCCCTCTTCAGTATCTGGCATAACCTGTCAGGCGCGGTGCTGGCCGGCTTCTGGTCCCGGACCGGCCGACCAAGATAGGCCAATCACCCCATCTTCGTTAGAGCGGTTGGCGGAAGGGTGCGGCGTAGCCGGTCATTTCGAGGTAGCCTACGCCGGCGATCGGTCGATCACCTGCAGTTCCCAAAATTACGACCGACCCTTCCCAGTAGGTGACCATGGTACTGCCGCGTGTATCCAACTCCTGATCGGGAAATGCCGCCTGGATCGATAGGTCGAGGCGGCGGCCTGGGATCTGGATCCGCCACCGGATTGGGTATCGACCGCCGCTCTTGGGGCTCTGCCAGACCTCTTGCGGTGTAAGTCGGAAGGCGTTGAAGGGGAGATGTTCGACTCGCCCATCCGGATAGATCAGGCTGCCACTGGAGTGGGGGTCCGAACTACCATCCGTCAGCCGGAGCTGATAGAGCATTAACTCGACGCCATCCTCAAGTTTGATCGCGAACCAGTCCCAACCTACCTGCGATTCTGTAAGTTGACTACTCCCGAATTCATGATCCATCCATGTTGATCCAGTTACGGGCTGTCGTTTCCCTGCAATGGTCAACGTACCTTCAGTAGCCATCCTGGTGAGTGAATAATAGTGAGAGGCACGGCCGAGCCCTTCCGCCTTTTGGCTGACGCCATTATTCCCATGGATGGCGGGCGGTTTCGTTGGAGTCATGGTGAGGTCGATCGCATACTCGGGTGCGTGGGCTGTCAGATGCTGGATCTGTTCATCTCCACTGGCCGTCCACGGCCCGTTCCAAACCTTGAACGTGTTGGTTAAGGCACCGGCCGAGTCCAGGGCGCCGCGGCTACGGCGCTCCCAGTATTGGAAGCGGCGGTGAGTGAGGTCCGAGAGGGCGAAGTGGGCCAGATGCAAATCAGAAACCGCCCAGCGTGATCGGCTGTCGCCACGCAGTGCAGGATCGACGCCGACCCGAAAGAAGGTCAGTTGATAGCCGAACCGCTGCCCGTCCGCGGTCTGCAAATGACCGGAATAGTACCACCACTCGGTCTTGAAGTCGGGATGCGAGGCGTGATCCCGCGGAAAGGCGAACCGATAGCCAGGAAGTGCCTGCCGAAAGGTCTGCTTGGCGAACGCACTGCTCCCAATGCCGACGCAGAAAAGTATGACGATTCCAACGATCAACTGCCGGCGCAACCCTGTTGTCACTATACCTCCTTATCCCTCACGCCTCACGGTCCCTTCACTCCTCATGCCTTATTATGCCTACTATCCCTCATACGCCATGGCTGTAGCGACGTTCAGGCGGGCCGCTTGCCTCGCAGGTAGATAGCCGGCCAGCAGGGCCGCGCCGATCGCGATAATCGATGACTTCATGACGATCCACCAGGAGAACTGAAACTGAATCGTCCAACCGAACGACTGTTTGTTGATGACGTAAATGAGAATTAACGAAAGCGCGATGCCGGCTAACAGGCCGAGCAGTTCGGCCAACAGACCAAGGAGCCCTGCTTCGCTCATGACGAGCCGCAGAAGTTGTGTCCTCGTCGCTCCGACCGATCGCAGCACGCCGATCTCCCGCCGACGACTTAGGACCGAGGCCCATAAGACGTTGAAGATTCCGAGTACACCCACCAGGACTGCGATCAGTTCCAGTGCTCGCGCTACCGCAAAGGTATTATCAAAGATCTCCAGGACCCTGGCTTTTAGCGCTCGATTCGAGTTGAGCGCGATCGCACTATCCTTGCCCGCGATCGCCTGAAGCCTCTGCCGTACAGCCGCCTCGTCGGCGTCAGGCTGAAGATAGATCGCCAGTATGTCGGCCCCATGCTCTCCCCCTATTTTCTCCCAGAGCGCCCGATCCATCACCACCTTGCCGCCGTCGGTTGAGTAATCATAGAAGACGCCGACGATCTTGGGCTCGATCCGGCCAGAGGGGAGAGTGAGAGGCAATCGATCCCCCTCGGTGAGTTCCCTGGACAGCGCGAGGCTCTCCGAGATGATGACTCCATCCTCAGCCTTTGCGTGGCGGAGGACAGTAGCTGACTCCCCCTTCCTGAACAGGAGCTTACTGTATCGCGCCACCACCTCAAGGTCCCCTGCTGCGAGCAACCCCTCCTGTCCCAACAGCTCAACTCGCTGGCCGATAAAAGGGTCAATGGCAGCGATACCTGGAATCCGAGCGGCGCCCTTGATGAAGCTATCTGGAAGCCGTGCCTGGCTTCCCCTCACAAAGCGGGCCGCCGGCGACACCATGATGTCGGCCCTGATTGTTTGTTCGACCCACAACTCCACCGTCTGTCGGAAGCTGCCAATCATCAGGGTCAACCCGACCAGCATGGCAATGGCGGTCATCATGGCGGCGACCGCGACCGCACTTCGTCCGACCTGCGAAGAGAGATTACCGGCTGCAAGCGCGAGCAGTGGAGCCCGCCTCCCCCTGCAGAGGGTATGAATGCCTGACCCAGCAATACGCAAGAGCTGCGGGGTAAAACAGGCAACCCCGAAGATGAGGCAGGCCAGGGAGAGATAGCCGAAGAGCGGAGCGCCGCCAACCGGACCAGGGCGGGTCAACAGGAAGGAGGCGGTGAGCAGCAGGAGACCGCCCAGGAGCGCAATCGGGGAGCGGCGCATCCAGCTCCTTTCGAAGGAACCGATGTGCATCGCGTCCTTCGGCGTAATCCGGCTTGCCGCATAGGCAGGGGCGAGGGATGCCAGCAGGGCGCCGCCGCTTCCCAGGCCGAGCGCGATCAACAGAAGACCGGGGCCGGCTTCGATCTCTTCGACCCGGAGATAAGCATAGAGGGTCGAGACCGTCATTGAGACGCTCTGCAGGAGGATGCGGCCAAGCAGCAGCCCGCCGCCGATTCCAAGTGTGGAGCCAAGGAGCCCCAGTACGAGCCCTTCCGCAGCAAAAAGCGCAGTCACTGCACGACGTGTAAATCCGAGTGAACGGAGGATTCCGATCTGGCGCCGCCGCTCCAAAACGGACAGCGAAACGGCATTGTAGACCAGGAAGAGACTGACCAGCAGCGCAATCGCGCTCAGAGCGGTTAAGTTGAGACGAAACGCCCTGAGCATCTTCTCCACCTGGTGGCCCCGCCGAGCCGGTCGCTGGATGGTCAGATGTGGGGGAAGGAGCTTCGCAAGACGTGTACTGATCTCACCCGGCGGTACCCGCTCATCCGTGACCAGATCGATCCGATCGAGCCGTCCGATCTTGTCGAACGCCACTTGGGCAGCGGCGATATCCAGGATGGCGATATTGCCGTCGAGGGCACGAGCCGGCCCATGCGGGGCTAGTAGGCCCTTGACGCTGAACCGCTGTTGTTTCGATCCGATCAAGAGGGCGAGGCCTGCACCTTCCTGCAGTCCGTGCGCCTTCGCGAATGCTGTCGTTACAAAGATCGCATCAGAGCTGAGCAACTCCTCCATCCGAGGCGGACGGTTACCATCGACCAAGTGGTATTCACGAAACGGATCTTCGGCAAACAGATCAACCCCTATCAGTAGTAGGGCTTCGCCGGGCCGATCGGAGACGACAGCCACCGTTTGCACGATCGGCGCGGCCGCCGATACCCCATCCATTCGCTGTACCGCCGACAGGAGCCGCTCGTCAATGCCGTGCTCGCCACCGAAGATTTCGAGCGTAGTCCGGCCTGCCACCAGATCGATGGCCCGCGTAAATGAGCGCATGACGCTTTCGTTGGTTGCCTGAATTGCGGTAAAGGTGGCAACACCGATGGCAATGCCCGTCACGGTCACCAGTACCCTGACCGGGCTCATCCACAGATGGCGAAGAATGGTAAGTCGCATAACCGACCAAGTGCGCACGTTAGTTCACCTCGAGTCCCTCTACCCTTCCATCGCGAAGACGGACGATTCGACCGGCCCTTCTTACCGCCTCAGGGCTATGAGTTGCCAGAACAATCGTCTGGCCTTGATCCCGATGCAACTGCGCGAGCAGATCCAGGATCGCTCCGCCGGCTACCGAATCCAAGTTTCCTGTTGGCTCATCGGCCAGAACAACCCGCGGACCGGCCACGATCGCTCTGGCGATCGCCACTCGCTGCTGTTCCCCGCCGGACAGCTCGTGGGGCCAGTGCTCTGCGCGGCGTGTCAACCCTACCCGTTGCAGCCCCTGCTCAACGCGCCTCTCGATTTCACCGTGCTGCAGCCCATCCAACAGCAGCGGCAGAGCGACGTTCTCTCTGGCGGTGAGTGTCGGCAGCAGGTTAAAGAACTGATAGACGATCCCGATCTTGTTCCGGCGAAGACGTGTCAGGCGATCATCGGATAGGCAATCCAGGCGTTCTCCCTCAAGCCATACCTCGCCTGAGGTGGGCCGGTCGATCCCGGCCATCAGGTTGAGGAGGGTCGTCTTTCCGCAGCCGCTCGGTCCGACCAACGCGACGAACTCCCCTGGCTCAATGGTCAGCGTGGCCCCGTCCAGGGCCCGCACCTCAACCGTACCCAGCGAGTAGACCTTTGAAACTTGCTGTAACCTGATCATCTGCGCTCCCTCACCTACATCTAACTCATTATCACGTGTACCTTCCGCTGAGTCAACGCGCCCCCTCTCAGATGGTTCTGTGCCGGGCCAGAAATTCGATTGACAAGCCTACAGGCGAGGGGTATAGATACTGGCGATGAGAGGCTATTCGTTGTGTGTGTGGTGTAAACGAAGTAGGGTTGCGGCAGGCAGTGCGAGTCGCTCCAACCCAAGAAACAATTTGTGAGGAGGCGAAAGTTATGGAAAAAACATGGAGGATCAAGACCATTTCGAGTATAGGACTACTCTTGTCCATCGTACTTCTGCTCTCAGGTTGTCCGAAACGAGCAGATCTCACCGATGGCGCTTCTTCGTCTGAAGAGATCGTCGCATCATCTATACCGACTCAGGAGCCGCCGGCAATAGGTGCGCCATCCGCCAGACAACCCGATATGACAGGCAAGGAGTCGCCGCTGAAGGATGTTTTCTTCGATTTTGATAAATCGGCTATTCGCGACGATGTCAAGGCCAACCTCAACGAGGATCTTCAGTGGCTCAACACCAATCCGACGGCGCAGATCACGATCGAAGGCCATTGCGACGAGCGTGGGACGGCAGAATATAATCTAGGTCTTGGCGAACGACGGGCCAAAGCGGCCAAGGACTACCTGGTGGCAGCGGGAATCGATGCCGGGCGCATGAAGGTTGTCAGCTTTGGGAAGGAACGGCCGTTTGTCCAGGGCCATGATGAGGCGGCCTGGAAGTGGAATCGGAGAGCGCACTTCGTTGTGAATGAGTAGTTGTATCACGACGCGATAGACCAAAGATAAAAGAACGAGGGCATCCAGAAGGAAGAGGAGAAATAATCTTTACTGTAGAATCGGGGTCGTTTCCGATATAGGTATTTGCTCCTGCGAAGACGGTGCTGCTAAGGGGTCGCTGCCGAAACTCCACCCCATACATCTCCTCAGTTGTGGCCTACCGATGGCTAGTCCAGCGGTATGATTTCTGCCCCCATCCCCAGGATGACGGTGTTGACGGGCCAGGCTTTATCCTGCCAGAGCAGACGCAAAAATTCACGTGCCCCTGGAGTAGCGATTGGTGCCCCCCTGTGCCCCCGCGCTTCGTGCGATTCAAAAGGTGATTATGCTATACTGTTCCTTGATGCATAAACAGCCTCAGTGGAAGAACGCGCACCATGGCCTTGAGCCTGTTGAAGAGTAGAAGGGAAGACGAGGAGTGATCAGACAACCCCATCAAGAAAGCAATGGCGGGATCACTACCTTATACGATTTTGCGTCAGGATGATAAACCCGATGAGCGGGCCCTTCAGGATTGCCCACCTTTCTGATCTCCATCTCACTTCACTAATCCATGTTAAGCTCCGCGAGCTTCTGAATAAGCGGGCGCTTGGGTACTTATCCTGGCGGTTTCGGCGCCATCATGAACATACACCCGAGATCTTGGCTGCCCTACTTCGCGATCTAAATGGGTTGGAGCCGGACCATATTGTCATTACGGGTGATCTGACCCAGATCGGTCTCCCTGATGAATTTGAACAAGCCCGACAATGGCTGGAGACGCTGGGTTCACCGACTGACGTAACCGTTGTACCGGGTAACCACGATGCATACGTCCGTACTCCGTGGGAGGACACCTTCGCCCTCTGGGCACCCTATATGGCCTCCGATCAAGGATTGCAGATCGGAGAACAGCAACAACCTGGCCGTCCACTCTTCCCAAGCGTGCGTATACGCGGACAGGTCGTTCTGATCGGAGTGACCTCCGCACATCAGTCCGCTCCCTTTTTTGCTACCGGAAACCTGGGGACTGCTCAGATAGATAGGCTTGCCGATATCCTCGATCTGACCGGTCGAGAGGGACTGTTCAGAATCCTCCTTATCCATCATCCCCCCATAGCGGATATTGTCGGATGGCGGAAGCGACTCACCGATGGGGCTGCATTGAGGACTCTCCTTGCTCGGTGCGGCGTAGAGATGGTGTTACATGGACATGCCCATCACCTTTCCCTCACACACCTTTCAGATGTGCGAGGGACTATTCCCGTTATAGGGGTTCCTTCTGCCTCCGCGCGTGGGTCAAAGCCGAAGCAACGCGCGAGGTATCATATCTACGAGGTTCGTCAGATGTCTCACGGATGGGAGGTCCAAACGTCGACGCGCGACTACTCTTCAGAGGAACACTGTTTTGTTGCGGGTAAACAGCGAGCAATACGAGTACCAGATTTGGCAACGGGCTCACTGGACACGACGATACACCCACACAGTCACTCCGCCCAGCACGGCCAGCGGGCTTAACACGGTCAGTGCTGCATTGAGATGCAAGATAGCTCCAAGGTGAGCTATAAAATGGCTGCTCAGATGAAAGGCGGCCCCAATCAGCGATCCGTGCAGAATTCGTTTGCCGGCGGTCGCCTTCCGAAGGGGACCAAGCACAAAAGGGATCGCCACGAGGACCATCATCAGGGTCGATAACGGCATGGTCAGTTGCTGCCACAGCCTGATCTCCAGACGTGCCACATCCTGGCCGGTTACCTTCAGGAATGCAATGTATTGGCTGAGGGTCGAACGCGATAGAATCTCAGCGGGTAGGACGAGCAGTTCTACCTGTGCCGGTGTCAGTGATCCTTCCCAGGGAAGACTGGCCAGCTGTTTCGTCACGACCTGCTCCCCCTCGATGATTCGTTGTGCGACATCCATGAGTATCCACCGATGCGAATCCATGGGGTCAGCGCGTGCTGCCCATGTCACCATGCGCAACCGATCATGGTCGTCGAATTCGTAGATCTCGATATCAGAGAGAACGCGACCAGTCAGTACCTGGTGCACCCGGATAAATTGCCGTCCATCGCGCGACCAGAACCCCCGCTTGGTGTGCAAGGCTTCTGGGTTCGAGATTGCTTGGATACGGCGTGTGTAGGCGAGTTGATCCGCAGGCGGAGCCACCCACTCCTGAATACCTACTACTAGAGTCATAAGCAGGATACCGGTTACGGTGACCGACCATCCAATACGCAGCGGCGAGGTGCCTAACGCCAGCATCGCAATAAGTTCGTGGCCGCTCGCTAATTCTCCAAGGCCGATAAGACTTCCCAATATGGCGGTTGCCGGTGCCAGTTCGATCATCCGGCTCGGTGCCGTCAAGAATATGTTGAGGACTGCATCGCGCAGCGTGTAGGTGCCACGCCCCACAGAGTCCAACTCGTTGACGAATGCCATCAGACTGAAGACGGACAACAGGACGGCCATCACAAGGGCATAGCCCCTGAGCACTCTGAGCCAGATATGGCGATCGATTGTACTCATGGGTGCTTGACCCCTCTCCACAACAGGCTTGCCACCAGGATCCCCAAGAGAAGATGGACCCACCAGATTCCTGGAATAGTTCCAACAACCCCCTGCTCAACCCATGTCTTTGCCATCATACTGAGATTATAGAACCCCACATAACACAGTACCGATACGAACAGCTTAGCATATTTGCCCTGGCGTGCCTTGGCGCGGCTGAGAGGAAAGCCCAGCAATCCCATCAGAAATGCGGCCACCGGGGTTGACAGTCGCCATTGAAACTCCGCGATATCCTTAGGCACATTTGAGCGGGCTAACTGCCAGGTTGGGGCAGCTTTTCGCTTGTACTCCTCCGAGAGAACACGCGGTTGTTCCCACTCGATAACCAGCCCGTCAGATGTGACCTGCCTGACCGCGCTATGATTTCGAGAGAGCTCGTAGATCTGCGCTCCGGAACAGATCAAGGTCCGGCCGGCACCCGCCTCTACGAATGCCGGGTAGTAGGCGTCTTCCGCCCAGACCAGCCGCACTCGATCCTCCGAACGAGACTGGATAAAAACCTTTTGCATCCGATCGCTGCTCTGATCGCGTTGTTGAAAGAATAAGACCGTACCGGAGGAGTTTTCATAAAAATGACCCGGTTGCATATCGTTCAGATCGATCTCTGTAACCGCCTGACGCTCCAGGCGATAACGGGTGCCGTTGGCCCATGGTCGTACAGAGATGGAGAGATACGCCACGAGTCCCGTCACAACGAGAGAGCCTGCACATACGATGCGTATGATCCTTGCCGGGCTGATTCCTGAGCCAAAGAGAGCGGATATTTCGGAATCTGTATAGAGACGTCCCAGCGTGACGACAACCGACAGATGCAGTGCGATCGGCAGCAGAAGCTCCAGTGCAACCACAGCCCTGACCAGGACGAGCGGCAGAACGCTTTGAAAGGGCATCATCCCGTCGGCTACCTGATTCAGGTAACGAATGGCGGTAAAATTGGCAAAGAGCAGTAACAACCCCACGCAAAAGATCAGCAGGGGCTTGGCACATTCCCGACTCAGATATCGATCAAGTATCGACATAGTTGTAGCGCGTTCAGCGTTCAGGAACAGTTTTCCTGGCGATGCGTTGAGCTAACTCCCAATCACTGATGGTATCCACGTCCAGTGCCGCTTCAGGAAAAGGGAGCATGACGACTTCGATTGAAAGATCCAGACGCTGCGAGAGTCTGGCGAGCGCCTGACGAAGAGAGAGCCACCCAAAGAAAAACCCCAAGGCAGAACCCCACCCAAGCCTCGAGATAAGCCGGATCGGTTGTTTGCGCAGATCCTCAACTTGCCCCCAAAAACTAACTAGAGAACGGCCTCGTGCAGTCAACAATGCGTACAGGTTGCAACCACAGACCCCGCCGTCACGAAATCGAAGTACTGTACGACGCATGTCCGGATAGGCCGCCGCCACGAGGTCGTATGCAGCCAGCCCGACAACAACATCAGCGTTCAGTGTACGTGCCTCCGAACAGAAATAATCGACCATGCGAGCATGCAGGAGGGCATGGTCTGCCGTCACCAGCAGGATCGGGTCTTCCTGCGGGAGGGACTGCATCACGGCATCTACACTGGAGCTGGGCGTCGCACGAGCCTCAACCCATTGTACCTGACCGGATGTACTCAGGTTGTGAAGTTCGTCGTTGGTTTGGACTACGTGCCATGCGGGCCCGCATAAGACTCGATTGCCGATCTCTTTCGCCTCGGCCAGAGCGTTCAGCACGCGGAGGACCATGGGAACGTTGTTGACAGGAACCAACGCCTTACACGGAACGCCAGCCGCACGTGCTACAGGGTCGTCCGGCGTCCGATCTGCCGCAAGGACAATCGCAGTCAACGGTCTGCTATCTCTCACGTTAAAATCTTTTCATAGATACGATAGCGTTTGTAGGGTGTCCCGCCTATCATGGCCAGCATATTCCGCATTGGCATGTTATCTTCCAGTATCCAGGAGAGCTCAACTGCCTGGACCCCACGTCTGATACCATGGTTCCGTACGGCATCGATGAGCATGAACGCGAGTGCGGCTCCCAGCGCGGTTCCCTGAAAACGTTTACGTACGCCCATCAGGGCGACGCGAGCCGTTTTCGGATGTTTGATCTTTAGCCGCCACAAGAGCTTCAGCCAGCCAAACGGGTACAAGCGTCCATTTAGATCGCCTATCGCCTCATTGATATTGGGAAAGGCGACGATCATTGCAGCCGGTACACCATCTATTTCTGCAATCTGTACGTACTCATCCTCAACCAGCAGTCGCAGGCTCTGCCCAAGGTGTTGAAACTCCTCCTTCGTAAAGGGAATAAAGCCCCAATTGCCCGCCCACGCATCCTCGTAAATCTCTTGGAGAATATGAAGCTCTTCGCTCAGGTGCGATCGACGCATCGGCCTGATCTGTATAGCGCCTGCGGCTCGGCTCACAACGGTTTGCATAAGTGCTGGAGGCGTAAAATGTGTGGCAATATGATAAGCTAATAGGTCCTTGACGCCCTGATATCCCTCGGCTATGAGTCGACCCTCATAGTACGGGAGGGCGTGACCCATCATGATCATCGGGGGTGTTTCGTAACCCTCCACGAGCAATCCGCACTCCTGGTTGATCGAAAGGTTGAATGGGCCACGGACGCGTAACATTCCCTGATCTCGCAGCCATGCCTCTGCCGTACTCAGCAGCGCGTGAAACGTCTCAGCCTCATCTTCGGCTTCGAGCAGGCCGAAAAATCCGGTAGCATCCTGATACTGTGCCTCATATAACGCGTCAATCTGGGCGCTGATCCGACCGACAGGCTGGGGCCCGCGGCAGGCGAGCCAGAAGCAGCTGCGCGCGTGAGCAAAGTACGGGTTTCGTCCGGAGAACTGCTCCTGTCGTTCGAGCAGCAGGTGAGGCACCCATGTGGGATCGTCGGTATAGAGAGACCATGGGACGCGAATAAACCGTCGAAGATCCCGCGATCCGTGTATCGGTTCGATTCGTACGGGGTGAAGCGCTGTTCGCATAGCAGGAGCTTTCCTGTCGGTGTCTCAAGCCGTAAGATGTCGATATAGCTATGGTCTTCAGTATCCATCATTATCTATGACGTTACGATAACTTTCAACATGTATCCGTTCGACGTAGGGGGGTATGATCAAGCCGAAAAAACACCCTTGCCTTCCGCGGCTTCAAGAGGTAATCTTCCCAAACAGTCACCTCCTATCCATCCAAGTAGAATGAGGATCGCTGAGACTCGCCACATGGTGCCTAAGGTGCCATCCTGATGCAGCTTGGCATACTAGTATCGGTTAGATCTTAGGCCAGGTTGACCGGCTTGGGGTGAAGCGGGAGAACAGGGAAATTGTCGAGGATGGTCGAGTATGATACAGATGCGCTGGTGGGATTTGCTGCGTGCGCGTTCTGCGTTCGGACGCCTGATCCGTGATATTGATAAAGACGTTACGCTTACGCTCGTTGATGTCGGCTCGGTAGGTGGGCTCAAGGATCGGTGGCAGCTTCTGGAAGGGCGGGTACGCAGCTATTGCTTCGATCCGCGCGAGGGGGCTTCACCCCGCGAGGAGCCCGGCAGGACCGTGTTGCCGTTTGCGGTAGGTCGCACGCAGGGGATAGCGGATTTCTACTGTACCCGCTTCGGCAACATGAGTTCCATGTTGCAACCCAATGCGGACACCCTGCACCGGTTTCAGGATCGTGAGACCAAGATCGAGGTCGTGTCCGTCGAACAACTGGAGATTCGGCGCCTCGATGATGTCATTCCCGGACCTTTGGCCGATGCCCTGAAGGTAGATGCGCAAGGCGGCGAACTGGAGGTCCTGCTGGGGGCGCAGAAGCTGCTCAAGTCGGGCCTGTTGCTGGCAGAAGTTGAGGTCTCCTTTATTGAGCGCTATGTAGCCCAGCCGCTATTCGGGGATATTGTAGCCTTTATGCGCTCATATGGCTTTGACCTTCTTGACCTCTATCGGTTACGGCGCTATTACCGCACTAATTCCCGCGTTCTACGCAAGTATCAGATCATTCCCAATGCACAGTCCGGTCAACTCTCGTATGCCGACGCTATCTTCTTTCTGAGCGATGCGGCATTGCAGTCATGGCTCAATCAACTTGCTGCCGTCGACAAGTCAAGTTTTCTGGTGAAAGTAATTCTTGTATTGTTGATCTACGGGAAGTTCGACCGGGCACTACAGCTTTTTGAGGAACAGCAGGTCTTACTGTCCGAATCGGTCCGGAAACCGCTCGCACTCTTTTTTAGCCGACTTCCACTCCAGCCGCGCCGTTCGGACGCATCGCGAATCAAACGGTTGAACAGGTAGACAACGGATGCAGAAAAAGCAGCATCATCGCGAAGCCAGCCAGCCCAAGCTGCACATTATTGTGCTTGCGGCTGGTACAGGCTCGCGACTACGCCCCCATACCGAGAATCTTCCCAAGGTAATGATCCCGTTGCCGGATGGCCAGCCATTGTTGGGCCATACCCTTTCCCTGTTGGTCAAGGATCCACTGGTCGGCGACATTATCATTGTTGGCGGATATGAGTACGACGTATTGCGCTGCTACGTAGAAACCCAGTGGAACGGTCGGTGTCAGACAGTTTTCAACCCGGACTATGCGGTAAAAGGCCCGGTGTATTCTGTGCTACGCGGCCTCGAGCAGTGTCCCGTAGGAGGTTTCGTCGCGATCATGAATGGTGATACGTGGTTCAGTCGGTCGGCTCTCGGACGAGTAACCAGTATGACTGCTGATGCAGTTGGGGCGACGTTGCTGTTCGGTTTACGAGCGACCGAGCTCGCAGCGGACGACATAAAGATCCTTGCCGATGAGGACCGGATTCAGCGCGTTGGCAAGGGGATCGACGGGGCACAGATGATTTCAGCCGGATGTTGCCTGCTTCCGCCGCGCGCTATTGCACGGCTACGTCGGATCCTTACTTTCATCGAGTCTGGGCACCACCAGGAGGTCGAGACATGGCACGAGGCACTCAATCACCTTTTGGAATCTGGCGAAACGATTGAGTTTCGCTCGTTACCGCGGGATGAGTGGCAAGAGATTGACGATGAGGGCGACTTAGCGAAGCTGGCCCATCGAATGAGCGTATGTCGTAAGGCGGATACCACATAAGCCGGTTAGAACACACCCCTCTTGCGAATTTCGGCGAAGAGACGTTCGCATGAGCGGCCATCCTGATACTCATAGAAGTCCTGCCGTATCTTCTCGCGAAGGTGTTTCCAGGAATCTACTCCGTAGATGACAATTTCGCGAAGTGCACGCTGCATCTCAGCCTGCGTCAGGCACTTCGGACCCGGTGTAATGGCATTGTAGTCGTGCTGAACGCCTCGCTTGCGGAGATAATGCTCCAGGTCATATGGGAAGAAAATGATAGGTCGATCAAGGAGGATGTAGTCCATATAGATGGACGAGTAATCGGTAATCATGCAGTCGGCGTAACCCATTATCGGATACACATCCGCAGTCTTGTCCATGACGAGCAGCGCCTCATGCCCTTGTATCGTAGTTCTGTCCTTGGGGTGTGCCTTCCAGACAAGCAGGAGATTGTGACGAAGAGCAAAGGCGTTGAGCTCGTCGAGGTCGAGCGCCTGCACGGGCTGGACCTCGTCAAGAGGGCGCCAGGTTGGGCTGTACAAGACTACGCGCTTTCCGGCAATGGCCGCAGCGCGGATCTTCTCGGTTGCTGCACTATCGCAGCCGACGAGGCTGGAGCCAACGTCAGTACCAAAAAAGACATCGTTACGGGGCTGGCCGTTGAGTATGGCCTCTTTCATCCGGAAGGAAGCGCCTCGTCGCTCGCGTTGCAGTCGCGAAGCGAAGTAGACCACATCATAGGTGGGGTAGATGTTACACCAGTCGAGAAGCCAGCGGAAGGGTCTCGACTTATGCATCTTAGACGTAATTTTCTTATTCGTCATGGAAACCCGCTTCATGCCGTTACCGTGCCAGATCTGAAATGTGGTGGCGTACAGAGCAAACAACGACTTCAGTCGACGCCACCAGTCGGTACTCTCCAATACTATAGAGCGGGCCCGCAGCAGTTTGATGATAGACCGGGGACTAGGATGGAGCAAGACCGGTAATCCGTGTTCAGACAGCAACCGTGCCGTTGCACGCCAATGCGTAAGCATGTAGAATTCACAATCCCGAGCATGATGTGTGGCAAGGTAGAGATAGAAGTATTTCAGGTTTCCGTTGAGTCCGCCTCCGAACCTCGGGATCAGCAGGATCAGGTCCTTCTTCTTTGGGATCAGACGGGCTAGAACACGTAAGAGGATGATGCAGGGGGCCAGCAGGAGGAGTAGTAGCAGAATCCCTATCGAAAACGTGACGCTTCCAAACCGATTTTCTCTCGGTACGTTCGCCCCACTGGTGGCGTCGTCGCTTAAAACCTTCTCATTTGTTGTCATGTTATGCCGAGAGTCAGGTGTGCCTATTACGAGCATCTCAGTGTAGCGTAGAATTATACCCTGTGCCAGCCCAAAAGAGTTCTTTCCAGATTAGAGCAGTCGGTGCGCTGATCGTGAAGTCCTGAAATAACGGTCCTGCATCACAGGAAAAATGCTGCAATGCAGCAATGACAATCGACCCGCACTTTCTTATTGTGAAAAACCTCCGGTCTTGTGTATAATGCGATGTCATTAGATGGGTGATAGAATAGAGAAGCCCATTCATAGCGCTGTAGTACCCATAGAGTTTCTAATGGGTCGTAACAACTTGCACAATACATCCCGCTATTGCTAGCTAGTACGAGTCTTGTGCGAAGGTTGTATGGCGTGGAGCTTCGACGGTAGTACTTTCCTGCGACGTATGAAGGATGTTTACCGTCTTATCCCTGGCCACAGGACGTATGGTGCGTCGCCTCGCGATCTTCAGCTATGAGGGGGCGGCAGAAGAGATCTGGCGGTTTCACCTTACTGACTCACGAAAGAGGGTAGTACCGGTTCCGAGAAGCTGGAATAGTCAGGCAACACCGTCATGTGTAGAGGGGGGTAGGGAGAGGGATGAAAACGGGATCGACGCCGACTGAGAACAGCGTACCGCTTCGCATCAGTGGATTTGCCACGTTGGCCGAGGCTCTAGATTATGCAGCCACAGGAGAGACCGGATGCAATTTCTACGGAGACCAAGGCGAACTGCAGGCAGTCTTACCGTATGCTGATCTTCGAGAGCAGGCACGATCGCTGGCGCGTCGTCTTTTAAGCCTTGGATTGGAGCGAGGCGCTCGAGTGGCGATCGTTGCGGATACCGATCCGGATTTTCAACGTTTCTTTTTCGCGTGTCAGTATGCCGGTCTTGTACCTGTTCCGCTGTCGGCTTCGCTCTTGATAAGCGGGCATAAAAGATACGTAGCTCAACTCAGAGCGCTCTTGGTGAACTGCCAGCCATCTGTTGCAGTGGCTGGACCAGAATATTTTCCATTCTTGAGCGAGGCTGCCGAGGATCTTGAGCTGGAGCATATCGGAACTGTAGAGGCGTTTACGTGCCTTCCGGAGGTTGAGCAGGAGTTACAACCATTGAGTTCCTCGGAGATGGCCTATATCCAATATACGTCCGGGAGCACTCTGTTTCCTCGCGGGGTGATGATCACACAGGCAGCCGTACTCGCCAATCTAGAGGGTATCCTTGCACAGGGCCTGCAGATTCGCCCCGGAGATCGTGCGGTATCCTGGCTGCCTTTTTATCATGACATGGGACTTGTCGGGTTCGTGCTTGCGCCAATGGTGGGTCAGGTGTCCGTGGACTATCTGAAAACACGGTCGTTTGCCATGCGGCCACGACTGTGGTTATCCCTGATGACGCAGACACGGGCCACCATCTCCTTCAGTCCGACGTTCGGATACGAGATGTGCGTACGACGTTTGAGAAGGGATGATGCCGGTAAGTTCGATCTCAGCGCGTGGCGAGCCGCAGGGGTGGGTGCTGAAACAATTCGGTCTGACGTCCTAGAAGAGTTTGCAATAGCCTTTGCACCGAGCGGATTTAAGCCAGGTACATTTCTGGCCTGTTATGGTATGGCCGAGGCATCGCTTGCCATCAGCTTTGCATCGCTTGGTGAGGGGATTACGATTGATCGGGTTGAACAGACGCCTTTATCCGAGCGCGGAGTAGCGCTGCCGCTCAATGGACAAGGGTACGGGTCGGACGAAGCGGATTGGACGAGTGCAAGCCGATTTGTCAATTGCGGCACCGCTCTCCCTGGAATCCAGGTTGAAGTGCGAGATGAGCAAGGGCAGATCCTTCCGGATCGCCACGCCGGCGTGATCTTTGTACAGGGCGCTAATATCATGTCCGGATACCTCGGAGATCGTGGAAGAACTCGAAAGGTATTGTCCAGGGATGGTTGGCTAGACACAGGAGATATCGGTTATCTTGTAGAGGGCAGTATTGTCATTATTGGCCGGAAAAAAGATGTCATTATTATTCACGGTCGCAATATCTGGCCTCAGGACTTGGAACATGTCGCCGAGGAATTGCCGGAAATCAGAATAGGCGACGCATGTGCGTTCTCGGTTGAGGCGTCCAATCGGACTGAATTAGCCGTCATGGTCGTCCAATATCGAGAGCTGAATCCCATCAAGCGCGCCGAATGCATCCATCGATTGCAGGGGTTGATTCGCGAGCAGTTCGCGATCGATTGCTTCATTGAGCTCGTTCCTCCACGCACCCTGCCGCGTACGTCGTCAGGGAAACTGTCCCGCTCGAAGACGCGGGAAGAATTCCTGAGCCGCAATAACGTTGCCCAACTCTTTCACAGCCGAAATGGATCCGCAGAGGTCCGTTCAGAGCAACCCCGCCAGCAAGCGGACGCATGCGCGACATCGTCGCATTGACGGGAGCGACGGGATTCATTGGGAGCGCTGTAGCCCGGAGGCTGATACAAGGAGGATGGCGCGTACGAGCATTGCGTCGTTCGTCATCTCCGACAGCCTGCCTTACAGGTACATCCCTTCAATGGATTCAGGGTACGCTTGAAGATCGCGATTGTCTCGAACGCCTGGTGGGCGATGCAGATGCCATAGTGCATTGTGCAGGGGCAGTGCGGGGGAGAGCCGAGGCCGACTTTTACCGAACGAATGTTGAGGCGGTTACGCGGCTGGCCCGTGTTGCCGCAAACCGAAGCCCCATGCCGAGGTTTCTGCTCATATCATCGTTGGCAGCCCGAGAGCCGGAAATATCACCCTATGCAGCGAGTAAGCGGATGGGAGAGCTTGCCCTATCCGCGGTGGCTGATCTTCCGTGGACCGCGCTTCGCCCTCCTGTAGTCTATGGTCCAGAGGACCGAGCAATGCGCCCCCTGCTTCGCCTGATGCTGTACGGAATTGCCCCCATCCTAGGACGAAAAGATGCCAGATTCTCCTTGCTCTATGTAGAAGACCTGGCAGAGGCTGTGATACAATGGCTGAGCCGCAACGTCCGAGAGAAGCATGCGTTTGAGTTGGACGATGGGCATCCCATGGGATATACCTGGCATGAGGTGGTCGAGACCTTCCAGCAGCTCCGGGGAAAACGAGTGTTTCATTTTCAGGTACCGGAGCTGATGATGAATATCATTGCCGGGTTCAATAAGATGGTTGCATCTATCGTAGGATATGCGCCGATGTTTACCCCGGGGAAGGTTCGAGAGTTCAGGCACCCGAACTGGGTCTGCGATAATGCTCCATTCCACCAGGTTGCTTGCTGGACCCCACAGGTACGTTTAAAAGAAGGTCTGCGGCTTACGCTTGGTCTCCCGTTGACCGGGCAAGAGGCAGGCGCATAACCCACTTGACGTCAGGCTGACTTACGAATGTCTCACTACGAGGCGATACTGCCGAAGCTCTACGAGATCCTGCGACCGCATGGGCAGAATGGGCAAACCCTTTCGGAAGAGACAGAGCTCGTCGCCGATCTCGATCTTGACTCGCTGAAGGTCATGGAACTTCTACTTGAGGTAGAGGAGCAGTTTGATATCTCCATTCCTTTAAATATCGTCTCGGACGTACGGACCATCGGGGATTTCGCCAGGCAGATCGAGCAACTCCTGGAGCCGAAGTAATGGCACTTCTCAAGAAATTTAGACAGTTGGCCGACGCCCGGACGTCGTTAGCGCGGGTGAGCGAGGATCCCTTTCGGGTGACGATCGAGCGCCTTGTGTCACCGACCGAAGCCATCGTAAATGGTCGCTCGGTGATCCTGGCAGGGACGAATAACTACCTGGGATTAACATTCGATCCTCAGTGTATCGAGGCTGCTGTCGACGCCACACGAGAACAAGGGACCGGTACCACCGGTTCCAGAATGGCGAACGGCAATTTTATTGGACACCTTGCGTTAGAGAAAGAGCTGGCGGAGTTTTATGGGCGCCGGTGGTGTGATGTCTTTTCGACCGGCTATCTGGCTAACCTTGGGGTGATTTCGGCGCTCGCAGGCCATGGCGACGTGATCCTGATCGATGCCGACTGCCATGCGAGTATCTATGATGGCTGCCGGATGAGCGGTGCTGAGATTATTCGATTCCGCCACAACGATACGGCTGATCTCCATAAGCGCCTGACACGTCTAGGGAAACGTTGCCCTAATACGCTGATCATCGCCGAAGGTATTTATAGCATGTTGGGGGATCGCGCAGCGCTGGTGGAGATCGCGGCTTTGAAGCAGGAGCATGGCGCCTACCTGCTTGTAGACGAGGCTCACTCACTTGGGGTCCTGGGGGAGCGGGGCCGTGGACGGGCTGAGGAGGCCGGCGTCGAGGATAAGGTTGATTTTATCGTTGGGACCTTCAGCAAGAGTCTTGGCGCCACCGGTGGGTTCTGCGTCTCGGATCATCCGGTGATGGAACTGATCAGGTACGCCAGTCGTCCGTATATTTTCACCGCATCCCCATGTCCATCGGTCATTGCCTCTACGAGGGCTGCCCTGCGAAGGCTCCAAGCAGAGCCAGAACTGCGCGTGAAGCTCTGGGAGAATGCGCAGCGATTGTTCGATTGGTTAAAGGGGTTGGGATTCAGACTCAGCCCGGAACCCAGTCCGATCATTGCCGTACGATTCGAACAGGCGGAAGATACGATTGCCTTCTGGAACGGTCTTCTCCGTCAAGACGTATACGTCAATATGGTCCTGCCGCCGGCTGCCCCAGATGGGGGGAGCCTGCTCCGATGCAGTATGAGTGCGGCGCATACCCCTGACCAGATCGATCGCATCTGCCAGTCCTTTCAATCCGTTAAGGTAGCCCTTGAGTCGTAATACCGTAAAAGGCCACCTGTACGTATACTGTCCAGGTGAGCCGGACCTAAAGTCCAAGTGAGGGTAGATTTTCAGGCCCGGTTGGACGTCAGACCCCACCAGAATCGTCAAGTTTCCTGCTCTGCGATCGACCCTACTCGAAGTCGTATGGTGATACTGTGCGATTTTTAAGTACCATCATCCGGATGTATCCGCGACGGAGTGCGCTGACCCTTATCGCATTGTTATCTGCCAGTGTCGCGGAGGGGGTCGGACTCCTTTTTCTGCTTCCGATGCTGAGCATAGCGACCGGTGAAAATACCTTCGGAACCGGTTCGCTCCAATCCGGCGCACAGCATATCCTCATACAATCTCTTTCAGCTCTAGGACTTGCGCCGACAGTCGGTACACTGCTGATTATCATTGTCTCCTGCGTAGCAGTTAAAGGGGTATTTCTCTTATTGGCCAAAACTCAGGTCGGCTACACGGTGACACACGTCGCCACTGAACTACGGCTCTCCCTGCTTCAGGCCCTGTTGGCCGCTCGGTGGGAATATTATGTGCGCCAACCGGTCGGAAACTTCGCTAATGCAGTGGGCACTGAGGCAATGCGAGCGTCGATGGCGTACCTTGAGGGTGCGAAGAGTGCGACCCAGTTTATCGAGGCTATGGTATATGTATGCGTAGCCTTCGTAGTTGCGGGGAAGGCGACTCTCGCATTTTTGATTCCCGGTATCGTCATTCTCTACGGACTCAATCGTTTTATCCGTATGGCGCATCGAGCCGGAAACCGCCAGACCCATTTATTAAAATCCCTTCTCGCCGGCTTGACTGATAGTCTTCAATCTATTAAACCCCTCAAAGCGATGGCGCGCGAAGAGCTGATTGGTCCTCCTCTCAAGTCCAACGCCAAGCGGTTAAACCGGGCATTTCAGCGTGAAGTACTCAATACGGAGTTGCTCAGCTCCTCCCAAGAGATTCTCATAGCCGCTATTATTGCCGTTGGATTATATGTAGCCCTTAGCCGGTGGCAGATGCCGGTCAACGCTGTCATGATTATGGTGTTCCTTCTCGCACGATTGCTGATCTGTCTGGCGAAGATGCAACGCCAGTACCAGAAAATGCGGACCCTGGAAAGCGCCTTCTGGTCATTACGATCGGCTATTGACAGCGCGAACCATGACCGTGAAACAGAACCGGGAGGTCTCGCTCCCCACCTCGAGAAGGCTCTTTGCCTTGAGAGGGTCAGCTTTGGGTATGAAAAACAATGGATACTGCGGAATGCGTCGCTGACTGTTCCAGTGGGATCATTTACCGCCATCATGGGACCCTCTGGGGCAGGAAAAACAACCATAGTGGATCTGTGTGCGGGTTTGCTGCGCCCACAGCAGGGTCATATCCGAATCGATGATCTGCCGCTTGACAGGGTTGATCTCAGACAGTGGCGGAGGATGATCGGATATGTGCCGCAAGAAACCTTCCTGTTCCATGATACCGTACTACAGAACGTGACGCTTGGCGATCCAGACCTGAGCGAGGCTGATGCCGAGGCCGCGCTGCGCGCTGCAGGCGCCTGGGACTTTGTCATGGCGCGACCATCCGGGATCCATAGCTCGGTTGGGGAACGTGGGTCGATGTTATCAGGGGGCCAGCGACAACGCATTGCGATTGCCAGGGCGCTGGTGCATCGGCCCAAGCTGCTGATTCTGGATGAGGTGACCAGTGCGCTTGATCCAGAAAATGCGGCTGAGATATGCCGTACGCTGCGCGGTCTTCTAGGCCGGCTGACGGTTTTGGCTATTTCGCATCAACCTGCTATGGTGAAGTCTGCCGACAGAGTCTACCGGATACGGCACGGTGAGGTCACACTGGTCGTGGGAGACCATGATGCTGGTCTCGTTCCAATCATGCCACAGAGTGAAGCGGCCGATCTTGACGAGGTCGACCCATATATAGTAAAATAGAACGTTTTGTAATGTGTCAATTAAGGTTCCAGCAGGCAACTGGGTAGCTTCTTCCTTCCTTCGAGAAGCATACTCACCGTGAGTTATGGCTGTTTGCGCCCACATACTTGGTGAAGCTCCCGTTACGCTGTGGAAGCTGTCATCCCTCGAACGCTACCGACGCGTGCTGCGACAGGCGGGGATTACAGCGATTGCAGATGATCTCTCCTCTGTATCCCCAGGCGATTCCGTACTGATCATTCGCGGGGATTACCTCTTTGATGGCCGGGTACTTCATGATCTCGCGACATCGTTGAATATCATCCTTGAGGTGTCGGAAGGAACTTCTCGAAGAATGGTCGCTGCTCACGTACCAGCTAACCTGGCAAGGGGAACTTGCGCTATCCTGAACGGGGAAAAGAGCGTGGATGCATTTCCATCCATCCGAGTGGAACGACTTGAGGACCGTCTCTCGTCGTTTCATAAGTCGTTGCTAAAATCGGCACTTCCGTTTGTGGAGTCGATCCGTATCGAAACACAACGGGCACTGGAGAAGCGATTATTTTCACACTCCTACAAAGGCGTAACCGACCTTGTTACGAAATGGTTTTGGCCTATCCCGGCTCAATGGGCGACACGTCTGTGTGTGGCCGCCGGTCTGAGGCCGAATCATGTGACATCGATAAGTGTCATATTGGTCTGCATGGCTGGCGTCCTTTTTATGAACGGTTTATACGGATGGGGACTTCTTGCCGCATGGATCATGACGTTCCTTGACACGGTAGATGGAAAGCTTGCTCGGGTAACAGTTACGTCAACTCGTTTCGGTCACTTTTTCGATCACATCATAGATCTGGTGCACCCACCGTTTTGGTACTTGTTGTGGGGCCGAGGGTTAGAGTTATCCCACACAGGTATACCGTTTCTCACGCTGGATCTCGCGATGTGGGTGATCTTTGTCGGCTATATTGTTGGACGTCTTGTCGAAGGCACATTCGAGTATTGGCTCGGCCAGTACAGTATTTTCTGCTGGCGTCCATTTGACTCCTACTTCAGATTGGTAACCGCCAGACGCAATCCTAATCTGATCTTATTGACCGCAAGCCTGGCTATCAACAGTCCGGAGTTCGGATTACTTGCAGTGACCGTATGGACGGCGATCTCGACTCTTCTGCTCCTGATACGCCTTGGCCTCGCCGTCTATGTGCGGATCGTCTACGGACCATTACGATCCTGGCTGACCGATGTGACTGAACACTATAGCGACCGTTCGCTTGCCATACAACTATTTACCGATCGAATCCCCTCCTCTGGAAGCGAAGCGTGGCCTGGATAGCTTCTGCGTTCTATTAGTACGGCCATGCCGCTCGCGAAGAATGGGGCCTCCGGTTCTACTGCTTACGCCTTAGATCTGCGGAGTATCGGCAGGCCGAGGCGGCTGGGCGTCCTGATCAATCCGCAGAGCGGAGTGAGTCAACGCAGCCTTCAGCCCATTCTACACCTCCTGGATCGGTACCAGTCGGTGATCTACCGACTGGTGATGGAGCCGAAAGATATTACCGATGCCCTTGCGGCCATGGCTGCCAAGCACGTGGATGTCTTAGCCGTCTGCGGTGGAGATGGAACCGTCCAGGCTGTATTAACCGCTCTATTTGACAACGGACCCTTTGCGGTACTACCGCCTCTGGCTCTCATTGCAGGTGGGACCACCAATATGACCGCCGCCGATGTGGGGATAGGGGGTAAGCCGATACAGGCTCTGGAACGCTTGCTGGCCTGGTCGGAGGGGAATGGACCTACGGGGCAGCTTATTCGGCGGCCGATCCTGCGGGTAGATTGTGGACAGGGCAGTACCCCGCAGTTCGGAATGTTCTTCAGCGCTGCCGGTATTGCTGAAGTTACCCGCGTTCGACGCGTGACCCGTCGGCGGGCCAAATCGGAACTGATGCGCGGTGGTTTGGGGACGGCCGTCACGATAGGTCGCTACCTCCTGGGCCTTGCAATGGGGCGCCGCGTTGTTGAGCCCACTCCGATCGCTATTCGTTTAGATGGAGAGGTGTGTGGGACGCATAACTACCTTGCGCTGTTCATCACCACATTGGCGCGTTTAAATCCAGGCATACGACCGTACTGGGGGGATGAAGACGGCCCGCTCAGGTATACGGCGGTTGCCTATCAGCCCCAGGATCTGCTGCTTGCCGCACCGGCATTCCTTTCAGGGAAACCCAGTCGGTATCTGACGCCTGATGCCGGGTACACGAGCAGGAATATTCATGAGGCTGTACTGCAATTAGATACGGCATGCGCGCTTGACGGGGAAATTCTTACGAGCAGGCCGCCGCATGCGTTTACCGTGACTTACGGGGGGGAGGTTGACTTTGTACGAGTATGAAAAAAAGGCGCCCACTATTGCCGTAGAGGGATCGGAATTATCGGCTGCCTCCGAGCAAGAGACGCCGGCTTTTTCCCACCGAGCGACCAAGGAGCTTGTTCAGGATTTGTTCGAACCAAAACCTGCGGTCTTTTGGGCCGACTTCTTGGTGACAGTAGGCATCGGATACGGTTTTGCCACGCTCTACATTATGGCGCCGGCATTTTCACTGATTCAGATCATCGCATTTCTGGTGTCGGGACTTGCGCTATTTCGAGCGGGGATCTTTATTCATGAGATTGTGCATCGGGAAGAGGATTCCATGAGGGGCTTTCGTATCGCCTGGAATCTTCTGTTTGGGGTACCCTTTCTCCTTCATTCACTCCTGTACCGTAGTCATCTCGACCATCATCATCCTCGCAAGTTTGGTACTCCGGCTGAGGGAGAGTATCTTCCCCTGGGCTCATCCCCTATTCGAGAAACCCTGCTCTATTTTGCACAGGTCCCGATGGTCCCGCTTCAGGCCGCGTTCCGCTTTCTGGTGTTGGTGCCGCTGTCATTTCTCTGTCCCCCCTCGCGGCGATGGCTCCTTGAACATTGGTCCTCGTACACTATCAACCCATACTACCGGCGTGTCATCCCAGCAACAGAACCCCTGAGACTCTGGGCGATACTGGATCTACTGTGCCTGCTGTGGTTAGTCATTGTCATCGGGCTGTTACTCAAAGGATTCATACCGTGGACGACAGTCGGTCTGGTGTATGGTCTGACGATCTGTACGATTGCGCTCAACTGGATTCGCACGCTGGCTGCGCACCGTTTTCTGAATACGGGAGGCAACATGACCTACGTCGAGCAGATCGAGGACTCCCAGACGATCGAGGGACGTTCCTTGCTGACGTTACTTCTGTTTCCAATTGGGTTACGTTTTCATGCCCTTCATCACCTGTTTCCACTGATGCCTTATCACTCGATGGGTGAGGCCCATCGCCGCTTAATGAAAGCTCTTCCCCAGGATTCACCGTACAAAAAGTCGATATTTCCTGGGATATGGGCTGCGCTCCGCGAACTACTGCGAGGGGCAAGGCTGGCAGGTAAGACCGGACAAAATCCGGTACGGGTCTGGCGCGATGCAGAAACGGTGACGTATGCGAGGTAGACCGGAAGCCTGGACGCAACTCGCTTCCTCCATTGAGCAGCATAGTAAGCAAACGCCACCCGTTACGCCGGGGGTTCGTGCTCTGGCGGATGCGCTTTTAGCGCGGTATGGAAGCGCCGTAGTTGCTGTTCTTGCGTATGGCTCCTGCTACCGCAATCGGACGGACGAGGGGCTTATCGATTTGTGCATGCTGGTCGATAGCTATCGGTCCCTTCCAGGATCCGTATGGCAGCAAGGACTTTACCGTATCCTACCGCCCACCGTATTTTATCTGGAGATTCCTCACAGTGGCCGCCTGTTTCGAGCAAAGTATATCGTAATCTCGCGTGAAGACTTCGAGCGCGGCGTCTCGCCGCGTTGCTTCTATTCCTATCTCTGGGGAAGGTTTGCACAGCCCACCGGGGTACTGTATGTCCGGGACGAGCGTACAGCTCACCGAGTACATGCGGCATTAGCCCAGGCTGTCGTCACGTTCATCAGTCGCGTCGTTCCGATGCTATCGTCCACGTTTGATGCCCGCGAACTGTGGCAGCATGGACTGCGCATGAGCTATGGTACTGAGCTCAGACCTGAACGGCCGGATGCCGTCGTACGGGTGGTTGATAGCTCGCTGGATTACTATGAGCAGGTCACCCGTATCGGAATGGACTGTGTGCAATTCAACGTACGGCCGGTTGAGGAAGGCGAAACGACCAGCTATTATGCGGCCATCCCGTTCTTGAGCCGCTTCATCGCCCGCATGGCGTGGCGAATCCGGAAGGGTCAGGGGAAAATTCTCAACATTCTGCGCCTTCTGAAAGGGTTGCTGACGTTCAAGAGTGGCAAAGACTATGTTCTGTGGAAGATCGAACGACATTCCGGTGTGAGGGTAGAAGTACCGCCGTACTACGAGCGTTACCCATGGTTCGCTACGGCGTTGATCCTCGGAAGACTCTATCGACGCGGGGCGTTCCGTTAGCGAAAGATAGGTCAGCTATGAATCGCCTACCGACTATTATATCCGGTTTCGTGTTTGCGTGTCTGCTCTTACTGTCTTGTTGGGATGCGCAAGCCCAGATTAAGGCGAGCGAAGGCGTATGTGACCAGACTTCCGCCGCCATCGACGTTCGAGTAAACGGGATCAGAAGCAATCGTGGGAATATCATGTTTGTGCTGTATGGCGACAACCCGGATGATTTCCTGGTAAAAGGCAAAAGGATCTTTAAGCAATACTTTGCCGCGAAGCGCGGGATTGTCGCGTTCTGCGTGATCGTTCCAAAGACAGGGACCTATGCTGCCAGCGTGTACCACGATGAAAACGGGAACAAGAAATTTGACAGGAATTGGATTGGAATACCGGCCGAAGGCGCAGGCTTCTCGAAGAATCCCACACTACTCATAGGCCCACCCAGTCATACACAAGCGGCATTTCAGGTCGCGAACGGCCCTACGCGCGTAGAGATCCAGCTCAATTATTCTATCGTATCCGGAAAACGAAGTTCCGATCTGCCGTAATTGAGGACCGGTCATTTCCACATTTGAAGGCCCCCGCTCCAGCAGCCTCCCATATCAGCCCAATCACTCTCTGTATGCTTTAATGTCAACATGCCTGTTGTGGAACCGGGTGTCTTTCCGTAACCCACGGCATCATAGTATGGTGACGAACGTATGATATGGCTATTTGGTAAATATCGTAATGAGCACTCCGACAATGAGGAGAGCGATCAATGCCACTAATGGAAGAAGCATCATGGGGTAATCGCGAAGTTTAAGGCGCATACGATCTCCGAATCTAAAAAGTTAGATGCTGTAGACTGGAATGGTGGGAGCGAATCCCAGCAGCTCGCTCTGTCCACCGATAGGCTACGACCCTCAGTGCTACCGGCGAAGCTATTGGGCTGGGTTTCGTGCCTCAACCCAGCCTACTACCTTGCTACTATCCCGTACGGCGGTCCAGGGTGCGATACTGGATCGCCTCGGCCAGATGGTCGGTCCGGATCGTCTCGTGGCCCTCAAGGTCGGCGATGGTTCGGGCCACCTTGAGGATACGATCGTGCGCCCGTGCGGACAGTCCGAGCCGCTCGATGGCGGTCTCAAGAAGTCGCTGTCCGTCCGGATCGATGGAGCAATGTCGACGAAGCTGCTTCACGCCCATCTGGGCATTACAGAAGGTTCGAGTTCGCCTGAATCGATCCTGCTGGAGCGTCCTGGCTCCTTTTACCCGCTCCCGCACCTGCTCAGAGGGTTCCCCCTGGGAATCGATCGTTAGCTCTCGATAACGCAACGGCGGCACATCGAGGTGCAGGTCGATCCGGTCCAGCAGCGGGCCGGAGATCCGCGATCGATACCGCTGGATCTGCTGGGGGGAACAGGTGCATGCCCGCTGCGGGTCGGTAAAGTAGCCGCAGGGGCAGGGATTCATGGCGGCGGCCAGCATGAAGTGAGCCGGATAGGTGACAGAGGTCGTCGCACGCGCGATGGTCACGGTACCGTCCTCCATCGGCTGACGCAACACCTCCAGGACCGACCGTTTGAACTCCGGCAGTTCGTCCAGGAAGAGGACCCCATGGTGGGCCAGGCTCACCTCGCCGGGGCGCGGGATCGTGCCGCCGCCGATCAATCCGGCATCCGAGATCGTGTGGTGCGGCGACCGAAAGGGTCGCGTTGCTACCAGGGCAGCGCGAGACGGTACAAGGCCGCAGATGGAATGGATCTTCGTCACCTCGATCGCTTCCTCCAGGATCAGATCAGGCAGGATGGTGGCGAGTCGCTTGGCCAGCATCGTCTTGCCGGAGCCGGGCGGTCCGATCAGAAGGATGTTGTGGCCGCCGGCAGCGGCTACCTCAAGCGCCCGCTTCGCATGGGCCTGCCCTTTCACATCGGCCAGATCGACGCCGTAGCTGGTGTGCTGTGCGAAGACCTCATGCAGGTCGATGCGTGTAGGCGGAATTTCCTGCGCGCCGTTCAGAAATTCCACCACCTGCGGAAGCGTCTCAACCCCGAAGACCTGGATCCCCTCGACCACAGCCGCCTCGGGGGCGTTCTCTGCCGGCAGAATCATCCCGGCAAGTCGGTTGCGCGCGGCCGAGACTGCCATTGGCAGGGCGCCGTTGACCCCGCGGATACCGCCGTCCAGCGCCAACTCGCCCAGGAGCAGATGGCTCTGAAGCCGATCCGGCTTGATCAGGCCCATCGCAGCCAGGATGGCGCAGGCGATAGGGAGGTCGAAGCAGGCGCCCTCCTTCTTGATGTCGGCCGGCGCCAGGTTCACGGTGATCCGTCTGGCAGGAAAGTCGAACCCACAGTTTTTGATGGCTGCCCTTACCCGGTCGCGGCTCTCCTTGACCGCGGCATCCGGCAGCCCGACAGTGTTGAAGTTTGGCAGGCCGGGAGCGATGTCGACCTCTACGTCGACCATGTAGGCCTCGACGCCTGCAACCGCGCTGGATAGCACCTTGGCCAGCATCGTACCTCCGCTAAAAAAGAGTGGTCCCCTCGCTGCTGAAGGCATCCCGGATCAGGAGAATCTCTGGACGTCCTGCCTGGATCCCCGCAAACGTCACTGCGACAACATCAAAGCGGCACGCCGCTCCAGAGAGCCGGTTGCGCTGCAAAAACAGCTCTGCCACCTTGACGATCTGACGCTGCTTATGACGCGTGACTGAGGCCTGCGGCGGACCGAACTCGCCTGACGTACGAGTCTTCACCTCCACGAACACCACCACGCCGTCCTCCTGCGCAATCAGATCGATCTCACCCAGTGGGGTGGAGTAGTTCTCGTGGAGGATGCGGAACCCTTGAACCTGCAGATATGCCTTTGCTGTGCGCTCCCCTTCCGCCCCAAGAGCCGATCGTCCGGTTTTCATTCGTAGGCCTTCGTCATACGTATTCCCGAACACCCTTGAAACTCTTCCTGTGGATGGGACTTACTCCGAACCGCGCAATAGCCGACAGATGCTCCGAAGTCCCATACCCTTTATGTCGACCGAAGCCGTACTGTGGGAACGTCAGATCATACGCCAGCATGATCCGGTCACGGGTCACCTTCGCCAGAATGGAGGCTGCAGAGATAGAAAAGCAGAGACGGTCCCCTGAGGGAATCAGTCGATGGGGGTTGGGGCAGTTTGGCGACCGATCGCCATCGATCAGAACGAAATCGGGAGGTGGGCTTAAGGCCGCGATGGCTTGCCGCATAGCAAGCATGGTTGCCTGGAGGATATTGAGAGAATCGATCATCTCCTCCTGGACCGTACCAAAGCCGATGGCCATTGCTTCGGCTCTGATCGCCAGATCAAGCTGCTCGCGCCGGCGCGCACTGAGCAGCTTGGAATCGTCCACTCCCTCAATCGTACAGGACGGCGGAAGGATTACAGCAGCTGCGACAACCGGTCCGGCCAGAGAACCCCGTCCAACCTCATCGACACCCGCAATACAGTGATAGCCTGCGATACGAAGGGCAAGCTCCACCTCTACGGACGGCAGTGCAGCGACTCCCGTTACCTTAACTTGCGCTCTGGAATCCTAGCGGCCTTACCTCTCAACGTTCGCAGGTAGTAGAGTTTTGCTCGACGGACACGACCCCGTCGTGTGCACTCGATCTTCTCAATCGTGGGAGAATGAATGGGGAAGATGCGCTCTACGCCGACGCCGTAGGTGACCTTACGCACCGTAAAGCTGGCGCGAAGTCCTTCACCGCGCATACGAATCACTACTCCTTCAAATACCTGCAGTCTTTCCTTGTCCCCTTCACGGACCTTCACCTGGACCTTGATCGTATCGCCGGGTGAGAAGTCTGTAATCTGCGCTTTTAGTGAGGGGGTCTCGATGCTTCTGATAACATCCATGATTCAGCCTCCAATAGACGAAACGTGCTTGGTGCGCGGTACTGTGTGCCCTGCGCCATCCAACCCTACATTACTGAACCGGTCCCTTGCTCATCGTCGAGCTCTTTTAGAAGCTCAAGATCCTCTTTACTGAGAAGCGCCTGTCGCAGGAGATCAGCCCGCCGTATCTTGGTGCGCCGTAAAGCCTCCTTTCGGCGCCAGCGCCTGATTCTCTCATGATCACCAGACAGCAGTACGTCCGGAACCGTCAACCCATGAACGCTCTGTGGACGCGTATAATGTGGAAATTCCAGTAACGCATCGACAAAAGAGTCATATCGGGCTGAGTCTTCATCGCCCAATACACCGGGGAGAAGCCGGATAACAGCATCCAGCAGGACCAGTGCCGGCAACTCCCCCCCTGTCAGGACGTAGTCCCCAATCGAGATCTCATCGGGGGTGAGTGCCGCTCTCACCCGTTCGTCGAACCCCTCGTACCGGCCACAAACTAACAGAAGGTGCTGGTACTCCATCAGCTCCGCAGCAATCGCCTGTTTAAACGGGCGACCTTGGGGCGTTAAGAGGACCAGATGCGTTTCCTGGTCTCTACTGAGGCTTGCGACTGCCTCAAGGATCGGCTCGGGCTTCAGTACCATTCCGGCGCCACCACCGTATGGCCGATCGTCCACGATGGCGTGTCTGTCATGGGCGTAGCTTCGAAGATCGTGGACTGCGATCTGTACTATGCCGTGCTGCTGGGCTCGCTTCAGGATACTTTCTGAAAGAGGTCCCTGAAAGAACCCGGGGAACAGGGTAAGGATGTCATACTGCCTCAGCTTCGATCATCCCTTCCATGGGGCGGATCACTATGATCTCACCTGTAAGATCGACCTGTCGTACGATCTCCTTCGTGGCCGGCAGCAACCATTCTGAACCTGCACCGTGGACAACGTACACATCATTGGCGCCGGTAACCAGGATGTCGACAATGCGTCCAAGCTCTCGCCCTGCCTCAGTCACGACCTTCAGGCCAATGAGATCGGCGTGATAATACGTTCCCTCCGGGAGCGTTGGGGCCGCTGCTCGCGGAATGAGCAGCTCGCGGTTCACCAGACGTTCCGCCTGTTCTACGGTCTGTACGCCGTGAAACTGGACGACCCAGGCTGAACCGGCCTGTCGAATCCGCATGATAACGCACTCGGTCAGCTCGCCCCCGATTCCCCTGAGATACACAGTTTCCGCCCCTGCTACAACCGCGATCGAGTCGGCGTCGGGTTGGACCTTTACTTCCCCCTTCAGCCCCCAGGTCTTGACGGTCCTTCCCAGTATCAGGTAGGGTGGCGGCATTCATCTATTCCAGAATCTCCAGAACGGTTCGACGCTTTGACCTGGCTGCGATAGCGTGTAGTACGGTGCGCATTGCCTTAGCTGTTCGGCCCTGCTTTCCGATGACCCTTCCGACATCGGAGGAGGCCACTCGCAGGCGAAGGACCATTGCCGTATCTTCCTCTGTCGCATCGACGGTTACCTGGTCAGGGCTGTCCACCAGCGCCATGGCCATCCGTTCTACCAGTTCTTTGAGCGCCGTTGCGTCCCCCATGGTATCCTGACTTGGAATCGACGGATCGGCTTCCATCTGTCCCCCCTCCGATGCGTTCGCTAGCTACATCCCGGAACGATCAGCTCTTTCCTGCGGCTTTCAGTTCAGCCAGTTGCCGCATTACGCCTACCCGACGAAGAAGCTGCCGGGCACTGTCGGTAGGCTCAGCGCCCCGTTGCAACCAGTGCAAGGCACGCTCCGCTTGTAAGGAAAGCGCAGGCTGTTCCCCGTGAGGATCGTAGGTACCCAGAGTTTCCAGTACCTTACCGCCTCCAGCGACCGCCGAATCTCCTACCACCAAGCGATAAAAGGGGCGCTGCTTTGCCCCTATTCGCCGCAGTTTGATCTTGACTGCCATTTTGATCTCCCCCCCGACCTGTCTGTGTACACTGCACAGGCAAGTCCATCAGATGTCATGCACCCATAAAGGATCGAAGGCGTTTTGCCATTTTCGCCCGCGCCCCGCTACCTCCAGGCATGACTCGTTTCATAAGTTTCCGGGCCTGGACAAACTGCTTCAGCAGACGATTGACGTCTGCTACCGATGTCCCGCTTCCGGCGGCGACCCGGCGGCGTCGGCTCCCATTAATAATATCAGGAACTTCCCGCTCCTTCCGGGTCATCGAGTTAATAATCGCTTCAGCCTGTTTGAAATCTCGTTCGGCTGAAGTAGTGTCAATCAAACCCTTCTGTCGTGATAACCCCGGGATCATATCCATCACCTGATCGAGGGGCCCAAGGTCCTTCAGTTGCTGAAGCTGCAAACGAAAATCTTCCAGCGTAAAGTTATTCGAACGGACCTTTTTAGCAAGATCAAGGGCTTGCTTCTGATCTACCCTCGCCTGCGCCTTTTCTACGAGGGTCAGGATATCGCCCATCCCAAGGATCCGAGAGGCTAGTCGCTCAGGATGGAACGGTTCAAAGGCATCCGGCTTCTCACCGACACCAATGAACTTAATCGGCTTTCCCGTCACTGACCTGATCGAGAGAGCCGCACCACCACGGGAATCCCCATCTAATTTAGTGAGGATAAACCCTGTCAGGTCAAGATCCGCATTGAACCGGAGGGCGGAATTCACCGCATCCTGTCCGGTCATAGCATCGGCGACCATCAGCCGCTCGGTCGGAGAGGTAGCCGCAGCAATCGCCACCAGCTCCTGCATCAGCGGCTCATCGATATGGAGCCGCCCGGAGGTATCGAGTATCACCGGATTCTGTCCGCGCTCTTTTGCCAGTGCCTGTGCCTCCTGGCATACCTGCAGCGCAGAACCTGGTCCCGCGTACACCGAGACCCCCAAGGCCCGCCCCAACGTCTGGAGCTGCTCCCTGGCTGCAGGTCTCACTGTATCGGCTGCTACCAGGAGCGGCGATCGTCCTTCCGATGCAAACCATCTAGCCAGCTTCGCCGACGTCGTCGTCTTACCTGATCCATGCAGACCGACCAACATGATAGTTGTCGGGGGATCCGGCGCGTAGGCAAGCGGGGCACGTGTCTTACCCAGCACTTCGACCAACTCTTCGTAGACGACCTTTACAACCTGCTGGCCAGGGGTGAGACTCTCTAAGACATCACGACCCACTGCTCGTTCGCGGACACGCTCAATGAAGCCTTTAACGACCTTAAAATTCACATCCGCTTCAAGCAACGCAAGCCGAACCTCCCGAAGCGCCTCAGCGATATTGTCTTCGGAAAGCCGCCCGTGGCCACGAAGCTTTTTTAAGACTCCGCTTAATCGTTCTGTGAGCCCTTCAAGCACCCCCTACACTCCCTCCGTAGCGAATAAAAATAGCCGTTTCCACGCCTCTTTGTCAAGGTCAAACTCTACACGCTATATCATGACTGTCGAGGCAAGCGTTGTAGGCGTACGACGGACGTACCTGCCAGCATATCGTGCAGGCCACGTTTTTGGCTGGTATAGGCGATCATGAGAAAACCGATACCAAAAAGCAGTAATGAGAGCGCCAAGCACGATAGGCGAACCAATGCCCTGCCGTAGGTCATCTCCTGCCCGTCAGTTCGGATAATTTTCAGGCGGAAGAACATTTTCCCAGGGGTTTGCCCACATGCTCCGACAAAGACGGTACAATACACCATACTACTCAACGTGACTATAGCAATCGTCGAGTACCCAGCTAATGTTATCACCTGGTCATTAATCTCACCGCCCAACTGGCCCCCGAGATAAATAGTTGTCAGTGCTGCGATGGCGAAAGCGGTGGTCATCAGAAAAAGGCAGAGGAGATCAACGACCCAGGCTGCCAGTCGAATCCAGAATCCGGCCCTACCGGTCTGAGGTCCCGCACCGCTTTCCAGCGCGCCAGCCCTTGGATCTGGAAGCGGTGTAAGACCGATGGAAGATTGGCCCGGCGATATCAGTACCTGCTGTGACGCCGACGGCGCGCCCACCAGATCGGAAAAGCTGGTGAAGCCTACCATGATGAGTGTCTCCGACGCGATGATGTCATAAGCAATGCCTGGCTCTCAAGCCAAGTCGGGTGGAGGGCATAAGGCGATCGGAACCTCGATGACTGTCAGCCGATTTCGCGAGAGCGCCTTCTCGACGACCTCACCGATCTGTTCGAGCGAATCGACCCGCTCTGCGTCGGCGCCGAACGACCTCGCCAGGGCAACAAAGTCGGGATTGGCGAGTGGTTCGTCCCCAAACAGGCGCTCTTCTTTCTGTTGACCATAGTCGACAACACCGAAGGCGTTGTTGTTAAAGAGTAATACAACAATGCCAACATGGTATTTGATTGCGGTCGCCAGCTCCTGACAGGAGAAGAGGAATCCCCCATCGCCGCACAGCGCCAGGACCTGACGATCGGGCGTGGCAAGCTTAGCGCCGATGGCGGCCGGTAATCCGAATCCGATTGTCCCACTTCCCATCGCCCAGAGGAAGCTCCTAGGCTCACGAACCTCAAAATACCTGCGCGTCCAGTATGTTGCCATAGTGGAATCGTTGGCTAGAATGGCGTCGCCCCTCATTGCGCTTCTGATATCTTCGAGCAGCCTCACCTCAGCAGGGTAGTGCGCTCTCACGCTTTCAAGGGTCTGCCTTTTGGCCCTGCTGACCTCTGACCTCTCAAAGCCTTGCGGACGTGACGATTGCTTCTCAAGCTGTTGAAGAATCTGCTCCAGGGTTATGCGAGCATCTCCCACCAGTTCAACAACATCGGCCCCCTGGATGGCCGGATGGGTCCCGGCAAACTGTTGCTCGTCTATATCAATCCTGACCCATTGCGACGGGAGCCTCAATGACCATTTGCCGGTCGACCGGTTGCTGAACCGAGTACCAATGACTATGGCGAGATCGGCCCGATCGAGGAGCGCCCGAACCGGTTCCTCTGTCCCCAGATTACCAAGAGACAGTTCATGAGCCTCTGAGAGCACCCCTTTACCTTTTACGCTGGTAAGTACCGGGGCGTTTAGCTGCTCGGCTAACCGCTGCACCGCTTGGCCGGCATTCGAGCTGATCGCGCCGCCCCCGACATAGATGACGGGTTGTCTCGCCAGCGCAATGCGCTCGACTGCCTCGGTCAGCTTCTGTACGTTCGGAAGGGTTGGCGTATATGTAACCGACTGATACGAGAAAGGTGTGGCAACCTCTGCGTTCAGGACATCCACTGGAACCTCAAGGCCATACGGTCGCGGTCGCGCACGTGTCATCCCGGCGAAAATTGCTTGGAGGTGCTGCGGGATATCTGAGGCGACCGCCACGTCATAGCACGCCGCCGTCACGTTCGAAATCATACCATGCTGATCCTTCACCTCATGGACGTCTCCCCATCCCTTATGCAGATGCGCCTGCTCGATCTGACTGGTGAGGAGTAAGACCGGCGAGGAACTGCAGTAGGCTTCCTGGATCCCGACCATCGTGGCGGCAGCACCGGCGCCAGTCCCGGCCAGTACAACTCCGACCTTACCAGTTACCCTTGCATAGGCATCAGCCATGAAGGCCGCAGACTGTTCGTTGCGGACCTCAATGAATCGAATGCCTCGTCGTTTGGCGGCAGTAGCTACAGGTGTAATATGCAGGCCGCGTATCCCGAAGATGAGATCAACCCCTTGAGTCTTCAGGCATTCAGCTACCGCTTCCGCCCCGGTCATTGCGCTCCTTCGGATGAGGTCGTCGCCTGTGCGACCTGCCCGAAGGCGGCATCCAGGATCGTCGCGGCCCGGTCTACATCCTGCTTACCGATTATCAGTGGGGGCATGAGCCGGATCGTAGAAGGTGGAATGGGGTTGATCAGTAGACCGCGTTCGCGGCAGGCCTGGGCCATCTCCAGGGCTATCGGCCTGGTACACTCCATCGCCAAAAGCAGGCCCCGTCCTCGCACCTCTTTCACGATACCCCACTTCGCCTGTAATGCGACCAGCCGCTCCCGAAGGTAGGATCCTATGCGCACCGTGTTCCCCAACAGATCTTCCTTCAAAATAAAGCGGAAAACGGCCGTGGCGACCGCGCAACAGAGAGGATTCCCGCCATACGTAGAGCCGTGATTGCCAGGCTCGAAGCAGGCAGCTCGTTCGTTCACCAGGAGCCCGGCAATAGGAACCCCGCCGCCCAGGCCCTTGCCGACAGTCATAATGTCCGGCTTAATGCCTGAGACCTCATGAGCCCACAGGGTCCCTGTTCGGCCGCAGCCTGTCTGGACCTCGTCCAGTATTAGCAGCATGCCCCGTTCGTCGCAGAGCGCTCGAACCTCCTTCAGATAGTCCTCAGCCGGGATATTGACCCCGCCCTCGCCTTGGATCGGTTCCAGCAGGATCGCACAGGTCCGCTCGCTCACCGCAGCCCGCAAGGCTGCAACATCATTGAACGGGACATGGCTGAATCCTTCTGGAAGCGGTGTAAAAGGGGCCTGGTACTCCGGCTTACCTGTTGCGGCCACCATCGCCAGCGTTCGACCGTGAAAGCTCTTCAGGGCCGAAATGACCTCGTAGGCTCCATTCAGGTGCAGCTTACCGTACTTCCGGGCCAGCTTGATCGCCCCTTCGTTTGCCTCAGCCCCGCTGTTGCAGAAGAAGACCTTGGCCAGCCCGCTCGATGAGGTGAGCAGTTCGGCCAGCTCGATCTGCGGAATCGTATAGACATCCAGGCTTGCCAGGATAAGGCGTTCCGACTGCTCTCGAATGGCCTCCACAATGACAGGATGACAATGGCCAAGGCTGCAGGCGGCCCATCCGGAGATGAAGTCAAGATACTCTCTCCCGGACTCATCCCAGACCCGCGTCCCTTCGCCACGGACAAGGGTCACCCCAAGACGCCGGTGGCCTGTATCCATAAAATATCGCTTATCCAGCTCTATCCAATGGTTCATGATCCATCCCGATCCAGGAATAGGGCCAGACATTTAGGCCCTCCTCCGGATTTCAGAAACTCAGTGGTCTCGACCTCGTGCACCTGATACCCGGCTTCGGTAAGTGTCCGAGACAGGTGAGGGCAGTCAGCGTTGATGATCACTGACCGTCCGATAACCAGCGCATTACAGGCTAAGCGTTTGGCTTCTGCCTCCGTTACCGGGAGCAGCTCAGGGATTGTCTCTTTCAAAAGTCGCTGCGACGCCGGACTGAATGCCTCCGGATAGTACACTGCCAGGCCAGGCTGCAGCGGGCATAGGCAGGTATCCAGGTGATAAAACCAGGGATCACTCAACTCCAAAGACTGGACGTTCAGCCCAAGGAGCTCCGCGAGCAGGCGATGAGCCTGGATATCTGATCGGAAGCGGTACCCGGCGAATAGGATCGTTCCACAGAAAAGCGCATCCCCCTCTCCTTCAAAAAAGACAGGTGCGGGAAGATGGGTAACCCTGTAATTCTGCCCTGCAACCCACTGCGTAACATGAGGAATCTCACCCTCGCGCTCACGATATCGAAAACGACTGCTCACAAAGAGGCCATTTACCAGGAGCCCGGCATTCGCAGTGAAGCAGAGGTCAGGGAGCCCCGGAACAGGCGGCAGGAGCTCTACCTGGACCTGTATCGTGTCAGTGAGCAGTTGATACAATGTCTCCCACTGCCTCACGGCAACTGCCCGGTCCGCCTGGCGCCTCCGATCCATCCAGGGATTGATCTCATAGTAGATCCCGTAATGGTCCGGACGGCACATCAGCAGTCGAGGCATGGGGCTATACGTCGGTACTCAGGCCTTGCGCCATTCTGATCTCGCGGCCGTGATTGACCGTCCACGCCACTTTGTGCGTTACGAGATCCAGCAAAGGCCAGGACGCCGGAACACCGGTTCCGCTCTTCTTCAGCCCGCCGAAGGGCAGGTGCACCTCTGCACCGATGGTGGGCAGATTCCAGTAGCCAACGCCGAACTCACATTCTTCCCGAAGACGACGGGCGATCCGGTAATCTTCGGTAATGACGGAGCAGGCCAGGCCATACTCCACGTCGTTGTTGATGGCCACGGCCTCTTCCAGCGTTCGGAATGGGATCAGGGCCACATGCGGTCCAAAAACCTCCTCGTGAAGTACCCTGGCATCTTTCCGATACGCCATGCGATAGATAAAGGGGCTGAAGAAGTAACCGTGCCGATAGGTCCCATTCTCCAGGCGCCCGCCATCTAAGAGTACCTCAGCCCCCTCCTGTTTTGCGAGCCCGTTATAGAAGTCGACCTTTTCCATCGCCGCCTCGTTGATGAGCGGACCCATGAAGACCTGGGGGTCGAGGGGATCGCCGATGACGATCCGCCGCGCCATCGCGACAAAGGCCTTCGCGAACTCCTCCATACGGCTTTCATGGATAATGAGGCGAGACGCTGAGGTACAGCGCTGTCCTGTCGTCTTGAAGGCGCTGAGGATCGCAGCCCGGACGGCCAGCTCAAGATCGGCATCCTGGCAGACGATCATTGCATTCTTCCCACCCATCTCGCAGGCGTACATCTTTCGATAATCCTTGACGCACGCCTCCTTAATCCGTGCGCCTATCTCATACGAGCCGGTAAAGAGCACAACCTCGACGTCGGGGTGAGTCACTAGGGGCCACCCTGCATCCGCTCCTGTGCCATGGACAAGATTCATGACGCCTGGAGGAAGCTCGGCCCGCTCAAAGCACTCAACAATCTTCTCTCCCACCAGTGGGGTGTCGCCGGATGGCTTAAAGACCACCGTGTTGCCTTCGAGCAGGGCAGGGGTGATCAGCCAGATAGGAATCGCAAAGGGGAAATTCCAGGGACTGATAACCGTCACCACCCCTTTCGGCTTACGGAACATATAGGCATCTTTCTCGGCGAGTTCCGAGGGAAGGGCCTGACCGGAAGGAAGCCGTGCATGGCCGAACATATATTGCGCCATATGGATCCCCTCGACGACATCAGCCTTCGCCTCGTTGTACGCCTTTCCGGCCTCCGATGCCACAAGACGAGTGATCGCGTCGGCGTCGGCCTTGATCGCATCGACGAATCGTTCGAGATATTCCCCCCTTTTCACACGAGACAGCGCGCGCCAGCCATGAAAAGCCGCCTTCGCGTCTGCGACCGCCTGCTCGGCATCCTCCCGATTCGACAGGGCCGCCGTGCCCAGCACCTGATCAAACTTGGCGGGATTACGACTTTCGAACCTGGCTTCTCCGACTGCCTCTACCCATCTTCCACCGATATAGTTCTTCCCGTCCATTGATCTACCTCCTGCAAACGAGAAGAGCAGGTCGCCTTACGGCTTCCTGCTCTTGTTGTAGCATTGGATCTCACCTCCCGCGACTGCCGGACTACGCCCTTACGCCGCCCACCACCCGTTCCCGTCACCCGCTAAGGTCATCACAATCCGATATGCACACTCATAATCTAGCGCGTAGGGCAGGTGCGGGCAAGCTGTTTTACCACGTCCAGATAGAAAGTGTCAGTGCGAGCGCAACGTCGGTAGTGGTGCTGGAGCGTCTTCGTAGCCGATGGGCCGGTATCTTCGATGAGCATTTCACGCAACATGGCTTCAAACGACTTTCGCCCTAAAACTGCCTCAAGAAGATATTGGGCAGCAGCATAAGAGCTCTTTGAATGTTTCCGGTGTGATTCGCATATCGTCGATAATACCATACAGAGTTTTTAACTTAATATTGCGGCCGGCATGAATAGGGATAACAACACGAGCCTTGTCAGCAGGACGGTACAATATGGCATGACTGCCCTTTTGGCGGTCCAACTCAAAACCAAGCTGCTTTGCTATACGAATCAGGTCGTTGGCTTGAACCTGTGGAAGAAACGGACTCACGCCGCCACATGGATGGGTTTGATGATGACATCCTCGGTGGGAACAGGTTCCGAATGGGCTTTTAAACTTTCGATATACACTTGGACGGCCTCAGTGATGTTCTGAACGGTTTCTTCGTAAGAATCACCTTGCGAATGGCAACCTCGAAGTGCAGGACAGAAAGCATGGTACCCGCCGCTCTTTTCGCGCTCGATAATAACGGTGTAGTTATATTCGGTCATAGAATTTTCCTCCCGTATTTTTATAGCCTGCCGCAAGCTGCTATGCAATGTTTTGTCGCCCAACAAGTGCTTCACCCGCGAGGTCCGTGCCACGATCTATCGCTGAAGTTACTGTGCGAGGACCGGTTCGTCTCTGATCGACTTGGTGGCGGGGTGCTGGCCGAGCCTCGCCGGGTGTAAGCATATGCTACGCCGCTCGTCGGTTCCGTCGCACCTGACGGATGGTCCGCAGTGCGGACGCCTCCGCTTGCTGTGCATGATAAAGGTCCCACCGAAGCTGGAGGTTAAGCCAAAAATCCGGCGACGTACCAAAGAATCGGCTGAGTCGAAGTGCGGTGCTCGGAGTAACTCCGCGGCGTCCCCGGATGAGCTCGTTGACCCTCTGGTAGGGCACCCGGATGCCATCTGCCAGGTACTTCTGGGAGAGCCCCATGGGCTTGAGGAATTCCTCAAGCAACATTTCGCCCGGATGGGTGGGCTCTCGATGAGTCGGGATTCGAACCATTACGTACCTCGTACCACGCCCCCGTTAATGATAGTCGACGATCTCAACCGCTGTCGGCCCCTCGGGGGTCCACACAAAGCAGATGCGGTACTGATCGTTGATCCGGATGCTCTGCTGCCCCGCACGATCGCCACTCAGCGCCTCCAGCCAGTTGCCAGGAGGAACCCGGAGATCCTCCTGGCGGTTCGTCGAATCTATCTGCTCCAGCTTTCTGGCGGCAACCCTCCAGAGGTCCTTCGGACAAGTACGACGGGCAGCCTTAGTGTCGCGCCCGTTGAAGATGTCCTCGGCCCCCGCGTCACGGAAGGAACGGATCATGCCAACCTGATAGCACGGCTATCATGCTATGTCAAGTGTGAGCTACCGCTAATGGCGTCTGTCTCTATTTCTTCACCTGAGCCACACGCAATAGGGTTCCGCAAGTCGCGCTACTGCAACAACTCCTCTGTAACGTGATTTCATTCTTCCTGAGTGTGACGTCATGTTCTCTCGCACTGCACAAACCGTAGAACAACCAAGTATGAACTTGAGAGGTTTCTGCGGATCCGAAAAATCTGCGTAGCCCCATAGGTCCAGTATGCCACTGGCGGCTGTCTCCATGTTGTCGAACACAAGTGCGGAGGCACCGCTATCCAGTTTTCCCGTGACAAGGCCGATCCCTTGGGGAAGTCGATGCCAGGACTTTCCATCAACAGAGTACTCCCCGGCTGCTGTCTCTGTCGTAGTAGGACGGGCACCTCCCTTGGCCGCCGGATGAACAAAGATTGTGAATGCTGGGATAGTCTGGCAAATCTCCTGAACTTGCGCGGGTCGTGCTTTGGGTGACTTGATGAGCCAGAATGTTTTGCCTGTTCGCTGGATATCGACAATCTTCCTTTTGAAGATCGCGTCAACACCTTCGCCAGCATGATCTCCCATCACGCTCACGACGCACTGAGGACATGCCAGCGCCTCATCAAGTAGCTGCATACCGAGCCTCTACATCGCCAACTATTATGTAATCTGATCAGCCCTGTATCTTTACAGTAGAGCCATGAAGCAGCGTAGACTATCTCGACCAGCGGTTCCTGAGGTTAGCCCCAACTCTATAGTCTTTTCTAACACTTAACAAGAAATTTGTATGAATGCGGACGACGACAAATGCTGCCGGTTTCGACGGCCCGCCGCGGCTCTTTGCAAAGTCATCTGTGTCAAGCTGGGAGTTGTCAGAGAGCATAGTTCCTTGACATATTGGAAGGGGCAGATTAGATTACAACTAGCCACAACATAAGGGTTTATGATGTCTTCCTTGATCCTTAGTGGGCTTCTCATCCCCGTCATTGATCTCCTCATGCCGGAGAGGGCGCTATGCAGAGCGGTGGCCGACACAAGCAATTTGATGCCTTTTGGAAGAAGATCGAACTGACGGTCCATCGGCATCGGGCAATCAGGAACAACAGGTTCTGCATCTGGTTCAACCGCGGGGAAGCCAATACCGCGCAAGTCATCCATTTCCTCGAACAGTTCGCCGTCTTTTCCAAGCATTTCGTACCGATACAAGCCAAGCGAGTCGCCCGCGCAACCAACCTTGACAGCGAAAAACTGGCGCGCCACATCCTGGTAAACGAATGCGGCGTTAGACTTGGCCCGAATAAGAGTCCAGAGAGCCAGCTATTCAGAACCGAGTGGGCCCATATCGAGTGGCTGCGCGAGACGTGCGCACCGCTCAAGCTGGATCCGGAGCGACTCGGTAACTGGAGAACCGCCACCCCAGCAACGCGGCGCTTTCTGGTGGAACTTGAGAAGGCGTATGGAAGCCTCGATTGGCGGCTTGCCGGCGGCGCCAGTTACGGAATCGAGACGTGGGCGGCGTGGGGAATCGGGAAAGGTGAGGAGACGGAGTCCAGAAATTTCTGGAAGCAACTGATTATCGGGCTGAAGGGCTTCAATGAAAAAGAGCGTCTTGCGTTTGCTCTGGAGCCTGTCCCCCTCGGCTTTTTCGAGCATCACTTCGAGCTTGAAACGGGACATGGGGAGAACGTGTACGGCGAGCTTCAGGAGACCTTTTCTCACCCCAAGTTCGATCAAGATAAGTTCATCGAGGGCGGGCAGCGAGCGCTAGACGCCTTGTATGTTTTCTGGGACGGGCTCAACTCGGCCAGGAAGGTGCTTACGTGATGAACGATGCATGGGGTTCCATAAGGATCGCTGAAGGCGTGACGCTCGCATCACCGACCCTCGACGCAGAGCGAGCTCGCCGGATCATCAAGGAGGCGGACCCGTTCTTGACTGGACAGCATCTAGCGTACCCATCGGATCGTAATGGGACGCAGACGCATCTTGAGGCCTACTTCGCCACCGAAGCGATCATTGAGACCCCGACATTTGTGGCATGGCTCGTCGACGACCTTGTGCGCTGGATGACGGCTAAGGATCTTCGGCCTCGCGTCATCTTCGCTCCTGGGACCGATCCGGTGCGGCGCTTCGTCGAGCGGCTGTCGAGAGCCGTCGATGCCAAGCCGGTCTATCTTGAGACCAGGCCCAGCGGGCGATTCGGCGACACCATCGATGGGAGCGTTCCCGCCGACGCATCGGTGTTGACGTTCAATCTGACCAGCTTGACCGGCGGTCGGTGTATCGGATATCGACTACCGGATGCAGCCGCCCGGAGCGGCGGTCACGTCATTGGCACGGCCGCGATCGCCCTTGGGACCTCATCACTCAACGAGGAACTTCGGCACAGATTTTCCGATAACCTCTATATCGCGTTGCACGTCGCCGTCACGAACCACAACCCGGATGCCTGCCCCGCGAATGCGCCCCGACTGCGTCCCTGGCAAGAGGCGAGCGCAGAGGTGATCGCTCGAAAAAAATGTGTAGTGCCATGACCACCGCCACGATCAAGGACGATCTCACGTATCCAATTCGATTCCTGGACGGCGTCTCTGATGCCAGACACATCATCGGCATGGGAAAAAGTTCTGGACGCAGCGATGAGGAGATTGAAAGAAGCCTCGAGCTTCGCAAGGTGAGATGGGCATACTATGCGCTCGCCCTCGGTCGGCATGAGATTCATGACTCCGGCGAGACGGTGTTGATCCCGCGCTCGATCCAAAAAGCGGATTACGAATTCGAAATCGCGCTCCTGCTCGATCAGGGGACCAAGGAAGGGTGGACCAACGAAGAGGCGGAGGAGTTTCTGCGGGCGCATGGCCGTGTCACCATCTTGAACGATCTGTCCTGTCGGTGCCTTCAGGGTGAGGATGTTCAACTCGGACTTGGTCCCGCGCGGAGCAAGTCGATCCTTGGAAAGGTGCTGGGACCGCGGTTCGTACCCTATGCGGAGTTTGTCAAGCGGAACCCTTCCATCATTCTACGGGTAAACGGCGAGATTCGTCTGGAGGCCCAGGCCTGCACTGACTCGACGTTGTGGACATTTCCAACAATTATTGCCTACCTGTCTCAGCAGCCCCTGATTCTCGAAGCCGGAACCCTCATCGGTTCCGGGACGTTCGCCGGCGGCTCTATCGCCGAAACCGTGAGGAAGTACCCCTGGCTTGTCGATGGCGATACGGTAGACACTGTGGAGATGGAGGTCGAAGGGATCGGAATCCTGAAGAACAGCTTCACTCGAAGGAGTGGGGAGCATGGATAAGACACAGCGAGGACCGGGCGGCTTGAGCGAGTCGGAACGGGATCGCCTTCTGGCGGAACTGTGGGGCACCTTTACGTTGAAGCTGGATCATGCCGCTCTTGCCACGCAGAGTCTTCGAGAGACTGCCTATCTGTTCATGCGCGCCCTCCAGGGGGGTCAGGTCACCTACAAGAGCCACGATGTTACTGATCCGGGGGCCCATTCCAGCATGAAGACCGTCGCCATCCAGCTCGGCAAGATGGCGGGGGCCGGCTATATCGCACCGGTAGAGGGGATCAACCGAAGCGGAGAATCGCAGGTTTCGCATATGATAGCATGCTGCGGGGAAGGGATTCAGCACGTGGCGCTTCGCATCGAGGGGGGATCGATCGAGGCGTATCGTCGGATCACCGAGCAACTAGGTGTTCGCTACATCACCCCTATACTATACGACGATCGCAGCCGCCTTCTACAGATGTTTACCGGCTCGCTCTTCCGCTCGCCGAACCCGGCGGCCGGCCCCTTCATCGAACTTAATCAACGCCTCGACCTGCTTGATTGCGATCCCACTCATTTCCACCATGCTACGGTCCAAACGCTGTATCGGTGCATGGAGGAGTTCCAGGAGGCCGGTCAACCAATCTGGATCCTTGACTTCGACGCTATCCCGCCGGACTGGGATCCTTTTGCAGAGTGACATGAGTGTGCGCGGAGGATAGACATAGATGGAGCATGTTCCTAAGCTGATGAATCTTACAAGGACCGAACGAAGGGTTCGGACCGACTATCAGACGCATCTGACGGACTGGCACGGGAGCGGTCGCCCTCCGAGGGGTCTGTCGAGCTACAAGCTCGAGTTTGGTACGGAACTGCTACTGGAGCGACCTCCAACGGTCGTCGCGGCAAGCTCGACAATTCCTACTGACCACCCCTTGTGTGCAACGTACGTCGAACAACTGACAGAGGGGGATCGTCCGCTCCGAAGACGGGCCTTCAATATTGCGGAGATAGCCACGTTCGGCCCCTTCACCCCTATCCTATCAAGTAACGATGTGACCATCCGAGTCTGCAATGCGGATTTCGGAGAGGTCGGGAAGTGGCAACCGCTTACTCGTCATGCCGACTGTCATGAGCTCTACTTTGTCCATCGGGCCCAACATCCTCTACGCCTCCTCTCGGATTTCGGGTTAATCGAGGACATTCAAGAAGGTCATTTCGTATTCCTCCCACGAGGCGTCACCTATTCGTTTCTTTTAACCGGAAGAGCGTCTATCCTTTCATATGAAATCCCAAAACGTCTGTGTCGCCCCTACGACTACTGGATGGGGGATCAGCAGCCCTGGCCCTTTTCGCCGGCTGTGCCGATTCCACCGGAACCAACGCTACTCGCTGAGCTTCGGCCATCCCTCGTCGGCGAGGAGGCCACACAGGTTGTCGTCAAGAGACGACTAGGGAGCTTCACATTGCTTAAATATACCGCGCCGGTCTTCGATGTCGTGGCGTGGGAGGGAGAGGTGTGGCCCTTTGTCTTGCGCCTTCACGATCTGGTTGCGCTGTCCTCGCCACACGTTCACCTCGATCCAAAGAAGCTCACGGTCTTTGTAAGCGAGGATGAAGGGATGGCGATGCAGGTGTTCCTGCCGCGGTGGATTCACAGTCTGCCGTATCACCATCTCAATTGGGTCGATGAGGTCCTCTTCAACCATAAAGGGTACGGCGTGCGGCCAGAGATTACGGACGGGTTCATGACGTTACATCCGGCCGGTCTGGCCCATGGCCCAGATTTGAGACTTATGGCCAACATCGCTCGGGAACAGGCGCCCGATCCGAAGAATCTGCCATTCCGGGAGGAGATTGCCGTGATGGTAGAATCCAGGTCACCGTTTGTTGTTCTGAAGGATGCAGAGAGGGGAGAGTTGAACGGATACGATCAATCCTGGTACCGGCAAGTTGTTTGAAAGATGCTGAATGCGCTATTGCGAGGCCCCGGATACGACAATGGCCCTATTCGGAGTAGGGGCGAGGCTGGTTATCGCTGTTGGACTTGCCGCGCTGCTGATCGGCGCAGGAGGGAAGAATATGGAGTTGAAGAGCCAGGCGTTTCAGGCCGGCGGCATGATTCCGGCCAAGTACACGTGTGATGGACAAGATATCTCTCTACCGTTACACTGGTCAGATCCCCCGGCCGGGACGATAAGCTTTGCCCTCATCTCAGACGATCCTGATGCGCCGATGAAGACGTGGGTCCACTGGGTCATGTGGAATATCCCAGCCGATGTACGCAGCCTTGAGGAGAATCTCCCCAAGACAGCCTCGCTGCCGAACGGAACTAAGCAGGGTACGACCGACTTTCACCGAGTCGGGTACGGTGGCCCCTGTCCGCCTTCCGGAACTCATCGGTATTTCTTCAAGCTATACGCACTCGATACGACGCTGAATCTCCCCGCAAGTGCGATCAAGCGGGATCTGGAGCAGGCAATGCAGAACCGTATCCTCGGCCAGGTAGAACTGGTAGGAACGTACTATCGGAGGTAGGGATGGCTGTCGAAAAGGTGTTGCGGCATTACCTGGTACGACACGGAGAGGCGAAGGCCGATATGGAGGACTCGACCCGGTCACTGAGTGATCGCGGACGCAAGGAGGTTCAGCGAGTAGCCAGGTACGCCGCAATCCTGGGAATCGAAGTCGCGCAGATTCACCACTCGGGTAAGCTGCGCGCTCGACAGACCGCCGAGATATTGGCTGAGCACCTCTTACCACAGTGCGGAATTCGACAAATTGATGGACTCGCACCGGGTGACGAGCCGGATAGGGTCCATGCTGAGCTGGATGCTGCGGGAAGGTCGCTGATGCTGGTGGGCCACCTGCCGCACCTGAGCCGTCTCGTTTCATCGCTGGTGCTGGGCGACAGCGGTGAGGAGATCATTCGGTTTGGTGTCGGGACGATGGTCTGTCTTGCCAAGACAGAAAGGGGCTTTCGACTACTGTGGGTTCTCACCCCGGAACTTGCACAGACGTAAGGCATCAGGATGAACATCACGACAAAAGAACGGAGACCGGCGATGGGAGCACAATGAGGGCACTACTGATTATGTTGCTGGGCGGATGGATCGTCGGCACCTTACTGATCGCGTTCGTCGCGACGCAGAATTTTCATACAGTCGATCGGCTGTTATCTGCGCCCACCGTAGAGTTCTCGCGAGCCATCGCGCCCCTCGCGGACAATGAGGCCCGCAGTGTGCTACGTTATCTCGTTGCAGAGCTGAATAGACTGTATTTTAGCGCTTGGGGACTGACCCAGCTCGCGTTCGGTGTGGCCATCGTTGCTGTCGCCATCGGACTCAGACCTCTGGACCGCACAGCCGTTATTGTTGCCGCTACGATCCTCGTTATTGTTATCATATCGCTGCTGCTCAGTCAGTCGCTCCTATCGCTTGGCCGGAGTCTGGACTTTGTCTCCAGGGCGCTGGTAGTCAATGAGATGGCACGCTTCCGAACACTTCATCTGGCCTACACCGCCCTCGATATACTCAAGTTGATCCTCTGTGTTTGGCTGCTGATTCGCTCCATTAGACAGGCAAGTCCGGTTATGATGAAACGCTAAGCCAATCTGGTTGGTCGGGCCCGCCATATGGCCGCATTTGCCATCAACGGAATGGATGCTTCCAGGCAAACGCAGGATCATGGTGCTGCTTGAAAAACAAAACGGCCTCCCGGAGAAACTCCGGAAGGCCGTAATGGTTCAGAGCGAATATGGGTTGGCTATGCTGCTCTGCTCACGTTGGCCGCCTGCTTACCCTTTGGCCCGTCCACGACGTCGAACTCCACAGCCTGCCCTTCATTGAGCGACCGGAAACCGGATCCGGAAATCGCGGAATAGTGTACGAATACGTCGTCACCATCTTCCCGTGCGATAAAACCGTAACCCTTCGCATCGTTGAACCACTTTACAGTACCTGTAACTCTCATCAAATTCTCACCCCCTTCCGTCTGATCTCTCGAGGCAACGCCTCGATAAACAAAAACCGCGAAAGCCTTATCCAGCAGCTTTCGCGGTTCTCGAATTTGCGCAACAAAAGCGTGCTACGAAGACACTTTCACAATAAAGGCAATATACTGCGATGTCAAGAACTTTTTTTGACTTTCCCGTCCAACAAACCAAACATTAACACATAATTAGCGAATGCTAGCCACATAACGGTGACTAAGCAAAGAGTGGTCACATACAGCATCTATGGACGAGCAAAATTCCTTGATAGCTCAACCTTTGTGATCTTTCCGCCGAGTTGACTACTGATATTAATGTTGAACTGATCTGTAAGTTCCCGGCTAAATAGAATCATGGTATTCAAAAGCTTTCCAGAGTCGATCTCGGAGAGTTGCGCACCCTTGCCGGCCTGTTCTCGATAGAACTTGACAACTTGACTGTACGGGCTCTTGACTGTGAAGCTGACCTGAATCCATCGCGTTACCTCCCCATCTCCGGATCGACGAATGATGGTGGAGGTAATCGCCTGCGGATGAATCGAAAGGCCAAGCTCGTCCTCCTGAGCAACAGCCTGTAAGGTGAACAGCGGCGTCATGACGAGCCCAAGCGCCAAGAGTACAACCGCCCACCTGACCAATACGACGCGGTGAATCACTGAACTCAAGAACGCCTCCTACCAGACGATCCTCTCCGGATCCCCTTTATAGATCGAGCGGATCCATGCGATGATCTTCCATACCTGCTCATCGGTAAGGACAGCCCCGAATACCGCCGGCATGGTTTGCCCCGGATAGGTCCCCTTGGTTACCTTGAAATAGGTATCATCGTCACCGCCAAACTTCCAAGTATCACGTATGAATGCCGTGGCTCCAGCCATCGCACCGCCACCGCCTGAACCATGACAGCCAGGGCAGCCCGCCTGCAAATACAGTTGGCGTCCCTCCTTGATCGCTGCTTCGTTCCCGGTAAACGGGTTGAGCTTCTTTGGCTTCTGCTGATCGGCAGGCGCCGGAGCGTCGGAAGCTTTCGGCTGTTGATCAGGTACTGCCACCTTTGGCGGATCCTGCTGTGGTTGAGCCGTAATACTCTGGGCACACCCCAACATCACAACAGCCAAGGTTGACGTAATCAGTATCCACTTTCTCTGTCTCATAGTCACTGTCCCTCGTTTGTTGATATTAGTTGTGGGAGGGTTTGGCCCCTTCGGCCAGTGTTAATAAGATGGAAGGGGATCGTCCCGGTCGAAACTGCGATAGAAGATCACTCCCGGTTTTTCTTCCACCTTTGGAAACTGCTCGCGCGCCAGGAGTGGTAGAATGGGTACGCCGTACTCTTCAAGAATCTTTCCAATCTCAGCATGCCGCTTACTGATCGCCTGCTCCAGTTCAGCCTTGAGCGCTGTGTTACCTTCCTTCACCCCCATAGAAAACTCGAAAGTGAAGGGACTTCCTGGCTCTCCACCCTGGAGGAGGACGACCTCAAGCGGTCTCGATCCATTTAACTGTTTTGCAGCATAGCCGGCCATTGGTCCCCAATCAATCACGATATCAATCTCGCCGGCCATCAAATTCTGGAGAATCTCATCCCGGCGCTCAGTTATGGAATCGTAATAGGGGCTATAGCCAACAACGTTTGTCGTGATACCTCTATTCGCTAACGCCTCTGCCGGTGGGGAATTGATATAGACCCCGATCTTAAGACGCTTCAGGATTGGGTCATCGAGTGAGCTGATCTGAAATCCTCGATCCTTGGGGTACACAAAGGTATATGCTGAGCGATAATACGGCTTGGTCCAGAGGACTCGATCCCAGCCCTGAGGGATTGAGATCATGACATCACAGAGTCCAGGTTTCAACGCTCTCCGAACCAACCCCATCTGATGCGGCCACCAGAAGTAGGCCAGCTCGATCTTGAGTTCCTTGGCAATGACCTCGGCGATCTTATTCTCAAACCCCTCTGATCGCTTATTGGAGAACGGCAGGTTGTTCGGATCACCGCAGACACGGAGTGGGTTGACATGTTCCCCCCACGCTCGCATACCAAAGGGAAACAGGATCATCGCAACAACGAATCCACTGACAACAGCAAGTCTTCGACTCATACTCATTCTTCCTTGCTCAAGGGTTTAGGTTGAGGGCTTTTAGGATTAGATCCTTGACTCTTCAGCCTTCAGCCTAGCGATAGTATAGCATAAAAAAACCGGCGCCGAAGAGCAATCCTTCGGCGCCGGCATCAGGCATACTCGCTTAGAGACCGAAGACGTAAAGCGTTCCGCCCTTGGTCGTTGCCATAGGCAGACCGGACAGGTAGGCAGCATTCACCCCGCCCAATGCAGCGGTTGGATCGTCAGGCGGAAGATCGAGCGACACGGTAGCGCCAAACCATCCGCCGATCCCGGAGTACACAGCGACATACTGCTTGCCGTCTGGCCCCTTATAGGTGATCGGGTTGCCGATGATCCCGGAGCCGACCTTGTGCTTCCACAAGAGCTTCCCGTCTCGGGCATCGACCGCCTTAAACCAGCCGTCCTCTGTACCGTAGAATACCACATTGGTAGAGGTTGCCACGGGCCCGCTCCATGGGGGCTGAGCCTCTTTAATGGCCCATGCCCTTTTTCCCTTGGTGACGTCCCAGGCGATAAAGTCGCCCCAATAGCCCTTATCTTTCCCTTCGTGGCCTTCATACATCAGAACGGTGGCGCCCACATATGGCGCCCCCGCCGTGTACTGAACATTCACGCCTTCATAGCTCATGCACATGTTGTTGACAGAGGCGTAGAAGAGGTTTGTGATCGGAGAGTACGCAACTGGCAGATAGTTTTTCCCGCCCATCGCACACGGGCAGATGTTCTTGGTGTCTTCACCCTGCTTGGTCAACTTTGCTTCGTTGACGATCGGCCGCCCCGTCTTCAGGTCGACCCCCTTCGCCCAGTTGACATAGACGAACGCATCGGCCGCAAGGAGTGTCCCGTCGGCTCGATCCAGGGTGTAGACGAAGCCGTTCCTATCGAAATGGGTAAGAACCTTACGCTTCTTACCTCCGAACGTCTGCTCGGTCAGGACAGACTCATCGATCCCATCGTAGTCCCAGTTATCCCATGGGGTCATCTGGTAGGCCCACTTGGCTACCCCGGTGTCGGGATTCCGGGCCCAGATGGTCATCGACCACTTGTTATCGCCACCTTTTCGAGGGGCAGGATTCCAGGTCCCTGGGTTACCGCTGCCATAGTAGAACAGGTTCAGATCTGGATCGTATGCGTAGTAGCCCCAAGAGGTGCCACCGCCCGTTTTCCACTGCTCGCCTGGCCAGCTCTTGGTCCCCTCGCCGAATCGCCCGTAATGTGGATTGGCGGCATTGAAATCAGGGGCAAGCAGGATCTCTTCATCGGGCCCCATGCTGCGGGCCTTCCAGACCTGCTTACCGGTGTTGAGGTCGTAGGCTGCCACCCAGCCGCGGACTCCGAATTCGCCTCCAGCGACACCGGCGATATATTTATCCTTAATCACCAAACCGGCGGCGGTACTGGTCTCACCCTTGGAAGGGTCGGCATTCCGAGTCTTCCAGAGCTCCTTACCGGTCTTGGCATCGAGGGCAATGACCATTCCATCGAGCGTCTGGTAGACGATCTTACCGTTCGCATACTGGAGGCCCTTATGGACCAAATCGCAGCAGGCGACTGGAACCGCCTTCGGATCGTGCTTGGCGACATACTTCCACTTGATCGGCGCCCCTTCCTTGGACAGGTCAAGCGCAAAGATGTTGTGCGAGTGGCTCGAAGAATAGGAGCTGTGGACGTACATCGTGTCGCCGACCACCAGCGGGCCACCCTGTTGGCCGTTCAGTGTCCCCAGCGAGAACGACCATGCGACTTTAAGATTTTTCGCGTTTTCTGGCGTAATCTGATTCAGTGTGCTGTAGCGGGTCCCTGAATAGTTCTTGCTCTGCTGCGCCCATTGGCCGTCGTCTTTCTGCAGCTTCATCAACTCCTCGTTGGCTGAGGCGATGGGCGCCGATGCGACAAGACCACCGACTAGAGTCAGCAGACCCCCGATCAGTAACGAACGACGTTTCACACTCATTGAATACCTCCCTCTTCATGCGATCCTGTTGCTTTCCAGGAACTCTCTTACGGAAAATCGTATCTCGCTTTTCTCTTGCGCTCGCTTACCACGACGTTACTGGCGCCGCCTTTTCAGGCCTTGCGACCACACGCTCCTTCACATACAAAGCAGAGCCGCCTTTTATCCCTCCTTTCTTTTACCGAGTGTTTACTATAACAGTACGTAGCCCTTACTGGATAAAGGAAAATACGTTAATGATGCCGCGCGATCCGTCCTGCAAATGCGCAACCAGACCTTTTTCTTTGACAGCCGACAGCACAATCAGGTTCTTCCTGCCGCCACCGTTCAGATCCGCTACAGCCACGTCACGCACCTTCCCTTCAACCGGAACCGTCTCCCATCCCCGCGCAAAGGCTCCATTGTGACGGTCAAATGCCACCACCTGACTGGGCGGATACGCCGATTCAACCTTAAACAATCCAATCTTTTTTGGATTCGTAATAGTCAGAAGCTCTGTCCTGGCATTACCCCACAGGGGTGGTACTTCAACAAGGACCCTCCGAGGTAGGAGCTGTAGTGTAGCATAATCCTCAGGTTGAATCGCGGTTCCCGACTTGAGCCCATGTTGCTCCATGAGAGCTTTATGCGAGGGGATGTGGGAAAAGGCTAGGTGGTCGACCTCACCCAAGTCGTCTTTACCCTCCCAGGACGGCTTCCCCGCACTCTTGTAGATCTGGACTCGCTGCTCGCTGATGACAGCAACCTCAGAGATCTGACCGCCGGCGGCAGCGATCGGTGTAAATTCGTAGAGATTTTTTATCTGACCCGGAAGAGCAAGCGGTTGCCCTTCGACGTATCGCTCACCATTCCAGGTCAATCGGACGATCGGTCCCTCAAAGGCGGTCAGATCTCCCATTCGCTGACCAGCCAGAATGGGCGTCTCCATCCCCGGTCCCATGACGATACGCAGGAAATAACCCAGCTTATCGGCGATTGGAACGAATCGGCCCCCCTGAAGTTCCAGGATAAACGAGCGAAGATCGTTTCGACCGCCAGAGATGGCCGTCACAACAACCTGGGCATTGTTTTGGCCGCTAAGAGTGCCGACGTCAAGATGGAGATGGCGAAGCAGTCGAGGACTGCTGACTCTGGCAATAGGTACCAATCGTTGATTCTGCCATCGATAGGCAATTACCTCGTTGGAGGTCATTCCAATGATTTCCGGTCGCCGATCCCCATCGAGATCCCCTGCGGCCAGCGCAAGGAGAGGGTCGGAGAGCTCAAGCATGACAGATTCCTGGAAACTCTTTTCGGTAGCAGCAGGAGGTTCGTATTCGCGTACCGTCAGGAACGAAGGCGTTCCGGGCTTTCTGGACGGTTCTGCAGGAGCTCCACCGGTACGGGAAGAGGCGATCTCTGAGCGGGATCCTTTCGGCTGCTCGGTCGTCTTCGAGGGCTCTGGGGTTTGACGCTCTGCCTGGATGAACGAAGGACGTGAGGCTGTAGAGGGGGGCGGGTCCGATCGAGGTCTAAGGGCCGACCCTGACGTGCGAGAGGGGGCAGCAATGACCATCGGTCCGCGTTGCGAGATCTCGATGCTTGCGACCGTCAGAGGCGCTCCGGTCACCACCGAGATGGCCTGGATATTTAAGAATAGCCCATGCTGGCCCTGACTGAGCTTCCCCAGAAGCAGAAGCTGAACGTGCGCCTTCTCCGCTAACAGTTTCAGGATAGAAGGATCGCTGAATGAGTCCACCTGCGAGGAGGGCCCTCCCGCTATGGCCGCCCTGAGAAGAGGATCCTCGATAACGATAAAATGACCGGTTTTAGCCAGTGCAATGGCCAGATCTTTCGTGACTGAATGGATATTAGCCTCCTTGACCCCGCCGGCGTCGATCAGTGGCAGGGCAACCAGGAGGCGGTCAGAGCTTACCCGGACTAAGTCCTTGGCCCTGATAACGGATCCTTCTTCTTTGGAGACAATAGCGGTCTCTGAGAATCTCTCTTTCACCTCGATAACCCTCAGGAGGCCAAGCTTTTTGTCTCGCCTTCCCAAGACCTCTCCGGTTACCGGATGTTTGACCTCATCTCCTTCCCGATAGACCTGTAATTCCATCCCCTGGTATACCTTCTTGATTCCCAGGTCGATCAGGACCCGGTCCTTCTCGACTCCGGTTACTGATCCTTGGACGATCGGAAAGGCTTCAGCAAGGCGGGCAGCAACCTCCTCAGCGGCTTGGCCGAATGCCGGCTCTAAGGCGCGAGCTTGGGAGGCGATAAGAAGAAAAGAAAGGACGGCGGAGAGAAAAAGAAGACTCAACCCACGCCAGTTACGGGGAGGGGCAACTCGAACCGTTATCGTACTCTTCACAACACGCGTGAAAACCTTCATGCCCTTGAACGCGATCGACATCAACTCGATTGCATCGAGAGGAAACAGCATACATCTCCCACGCCACGGAGGGTTGGCCCATTCGGAAACGCTGTTGGACGTGGTGGAGATATAGCGTAGACACGCGCAACCTGTCAAGCGATTTTTCTCTTGAAGATGCGCTGCTTTGAGGCACTAAGCGTCATGGAATCTTCGGCATGAGCAGGCGTGGCGGGCCATCTGTTCGCTCATCATTGACCAGTTCCTTACCCACGACCTTCCCCCCTGCAAAGCGAAATCGGGCACTAACCTTCCCATTATAATTTGTGTCCTCTTCCTGGAACACCTTTTCGCCCGTCTCATTGTAGGCGACCCAGACATCCGGTCGACTATCTCCGTTGGTATCGTACTCTTCCCGGGCTAAGCGGCCTTTTTCAAAGAAGCGGAGCAGGTCATACCGCCCCTCATACTTCGTGTCGACCTCCTGCCGCTCCATATCCCCCTCCCGAAAGTAGGTCACGACATCCATCTTCCCTTGCCGCCTGGTATCCTGCTGGCGCTTCACCGGTTTGCCGCCTTCATACCACTCGATCAGATCCAGCCTACCAGCCTCCTGCGCATGCTCTTCCCGTCTTGCCAGTATACCGGCCTGAAAAAAATAGACAACATTCGGCCGGCCTTGACCAAGCGTATCTTCCTCTTGCTTGATGATCTGTCCGTTCTCATAGTAGGCCCAGACGTCGGGTCGTCCGGATCCTCTTCGAGCGGCCTCGCGCCGGATCAGGCGCTCGTCCGCATCGTAATACGACCAGCGATCGATCTGCCCCGATCCTTTCGTATCCTCCTCGCGCCTCGAGAGCTTCCCATTCTGGTAATAGGAGGAGAGCGTTGTTCGACCAACCCCTTTGGTGTCCTCCTCATCCCGAATCAGAGCGCCTGTACCATCATAATATGACCAGAGAGTCATCTTTCCATCACGTTTCACTGATTCCTCGGCCCGGACCGCCTTCCCCTTTTCATAGAAGATGAATCGATCGGCCCGCCCATCGGCATCCAGATCCTGCTCTGCCTTGATCGGAATCCCCTGGTGATACGCTATCCAGACGTCCAGCTTCTCGTCGCCGTTGCTATCTTTTTCCGTCCTTTCCACCCGACGATCTGTGGACAGATGGTGCCAGGTGTCGGGTTTACCGTCCTTATTTGAATCTACAGCCTGGAGGATCGGGCGTCCATCCTGATAGGTGGTCCAGGTATCGATCCGCCCGGAGCCGGTACTGTCAACCTCCTCACGGATGATCTCTCCCGCCTCATCATAGAAATGCTTACTCTTCGGCTCAGCCCATGCTGCAGAAGGGGCAATGGAGACGAGGAGGAACAAGGCAAGGAAAAAGGACGAAAATATGCTGAGAGATCTCAACGTGTCGTAGAAGAGCGCCGTCACACCCTATCCCGCCTTCAGTTTAGTGCGAACTTTACTGGAAGTAATACCCAGCTTGCTACCGGTCTCCCACCCTTTTTCGCAGGAAAAAACGCCCACTCCTGAACTGAGTCCACCGCCGTCCGGTCAAGGATCTCATACCCAGAGGATCGATCGACGGCAAGTTGTCCTACACGACCATCCACCTTGACCATGACTCGCAAGTAGACCGTTCCTTCGTAACCTTTTTCCCGCGCCAAAGGCGGGTACTTGGGGAGTGGGTTGATTCCGTAGTTCGGAGCTGCGAACCCGCCACTGGCGGCTCCGTTGCTTGCCCGGTCCGCTCTTCCGCCTGTCCCGCTCTGAGGGGAACCGATGGTTACTGATGGTGTCAAGGGCGCAGCCAACGATGCATCAAGCCGGCCGATCCCGCTGCGGTTGACCGAATCGGAGCCAACTGCACCATCCTCGTCAGGACTAAGCAACATCGGTCCAGACGGTAGACTGCCCGCCGCAACGACTCCCCGTATGCCAACATCCACTGCAGGTAATCTACCGGCGGAGATGCCGACGGCCTTTGGCTCGGCAACTCGATCATCTACGGCTATTGGTTCCATCCTTTCAGCCGCCGGCAATGGCTTGGTATTTCCTTCCGGAGTTTTCTCCCGGATACTTTGCGGCGGTGGAGGGGATGCAGGACGAGGAGGCACAACGTGTTTCGGACCTGCTGATGAGACCGATTGCTTCGCGCGAGTGCGATCAAGCTGTTCCGCCGAAGTCAATGATTCGGAATTCATGCTTCCAATGATGGTTACCACAAGAGGTCGAGGAGTTGATGGAGCCTGGGGAAGCCCAATGCTGATCACAACCCAAGCCAGGAGCAGGTGTACACCTGTAGAACTCAGAAGAAATCGCCCCAGCGGCAGCGGTTCAGCCCGCGATCCAGCCAGCAGTGTCGTGGCAAGGTGGACCGCATGAGGGGACCGACTCCCTCCGGTATGACCTTCTTGACGTCCAAGCGCGAGAGGATTCTGCGAAGCCATATTGTAATTATAGCGGATACGCTGGAGGCGAGTGAAGAACTTTTTCCTTCAGTCTACTCCTGCGATCTTAGAATAGGTAACTGACGCCGACCAGGACATTGATCGGTGGCGCCGGTGTCATGAACTGCTCGATCGGATCCCCCGGCTGTTTCGCATTCGGGGCAAAGGTCCCAAATGTCTCATAGCGGTTATTGGTCAGATTGTTGATCTTGACGAATCCTGCGAATCGCTGCCAGCGAGCATCTATACCGGCATTCAAGACGATATAGTCGTCGAGCTTCGGTTGCGTGTTCGCCTCGTCCCCGCGAAAGAACTGATCGCCAGTGTACGCCAGGTTGAGTGAAAGGCTCAGCCACGTCAAGGGGTGGTAGCGGATACCAGCATTGATCCGCTGTTCCGGGGTGAGCGGAAGCCGATCCCCCTTCCGAACCTGCTGGGATACGCCTGGCGTTCTTGGGGATGCAAGCACGAGGTCATCACGAAAGGTTGCATGAGTGAACGCATAATTGACAAACCCCTCAAGCCGTCTACCGTAGCTCCCCCTCAGGCCGAACTCAACACCTTCGCGCCTGGTATTACCCACATTCTGGAAGAACAGTGCGGTAGTTTCGGCAGGGGAGACCGAGAAGATATCATCCCGAACATCTGTCCGGTAGAGGGCTATGCTTCCTTCCAACCAAGACGCCAGTCGCGTCCTGATACCCACCTCATAGTTCCTGGCCTTGACCGGGCGAAGCTCGAGGAAACCGGTATCCGGGGCCACGCCAGCCTGAATACCGACACATGGAGACTCAGGATCTGCACAGGTCAGCTCCAGGAATGCCGGTGTCCGGAAGCCTTCCGAGTAGGCAAAATAGATGCCGTGGCGATCCGACAGATTGTAGTTCAGCCCCACCCTTGGGTTGGCCCGCTGAAAAGTGGCCTCACCACTGGCCTTGCCCGGCTCTTCAGGACTCCTGTCAGTGATATCGTGTCGAACATAGTCATACCGAAAGGCGCCTGTCAATACAAGGCGATCCCCGGACAGTACAAGACCATTACCCAGTTCGGTCGTATTCTGGACGTACAACCCGACCGTATCCTGTTTGTCGGACAGGACGGACGAAAGCTCCGACAGGGGACACTCCTCAGCCGGGTCCTTCCCTTCCGCGGTTGCCTCCTCGACACATTTTCCAAGACTCCGCTCATTCTGCTCTTCGGAGACCCGGATATCTACGTCATGCCTTGCGTATTCGACCCCCATTGTCAGCACATTCTTCCTGCTCCAGAATCGACCTTCATGCGCTAGCTGGAGCGTGCCACCGCCGGAGAGGGTATCGTTGAAGAGGCGGCTGTTCTCGCTGATCAGACTCACATTGAACTGTTCGACCTCCAAACTTCGAACGAACCCATTGAGAGCCAGGGAAAAGCCGGTTTCCAGGGTCTGGTTAATGTTGAGGGATGCCTGATGGTGATTGGGCTGAAAAAAGTCGCCACCGGTGAAGTTCTCTTGTCGATCCAGCTCGAGTCGGCTGAGTGGTAACGAACCGGCCTGCTCGATCCTGTTATTGTGATATTGATAGGAGAGGGTAACATCGGTCCCGCTATCTTGATACCCTATCTTCCCGAAAAACTGCGACAGTCGAGAAGCCGATTGATCGCGCCAGCCGTCCTCGTGAACGTAACTTCCGGAGAAATAGTAGTCGAGCGGACCCCTGTTTCCACTCATCACTCCGCGCCCTTTTGCACGACCGAAGCTCCCTCCGGAGCTCTCGACGATCATCGCTCGTTCAGCAGTACCTCGCTTAGTGATGATATTGAGAGAACCGGCCAAAGCGTTCCGGCCGAAGACCGCTGTCGGTCCCCTGATGAGCTCGATCCGCTCGACGTCATCGAGGGGGATCAGATCAAAGTTGATCTCTTCAACAGTCGGCTCGTTGACCCTGACCCCGTCTACGAAGACGCTGATGCCTTGAGGAACGCCGGTGACCGGGGTGCCAGAGAAGCCTCGGAGGGAGAGGTCGAACTGATAGGCATTTCCCTGTTGGTCGTTGAGATGGATACCTGGAAGCTGTTGCATGACGTCCTGGAGGTTCAGCGCGCCAGAACGCCTGATCTCGTCAGCCGTAATAACCTGGACGCTGGCCGGGACTTCAGCAGACGAGAGCGATACCTCAGGCAGGCGGGAGGGCGCCGTCACCAGGATCTCCGGAAGCGAGACAATTTCCGGCGGAGTTCCAGCCTCCTGGGCGCGGGCACCATGAGCGCTAAGGTAGAATGCGAATCCTGCCAGCGCTCCAATTGCCATCTTGCGATCCCACCCCATCAGTCACCTCCTAACGGTCCATGAGGAAAACGGTGCACACCCCCCTGAAAAGTTCTCCTCCCAGTATGCAACGAGTGTGCCGATTAGCCATGAAACTGAGAAGGGGCTAAGTCCGCGAAATATGAGTGGGAGGCATAGACTGCAAGAAGATTGTAAGCGGAAAGATCTGGTTGCTTTCAACCGATGGTTGCTTTCAACCGATCGATTGTAGGCCGTCTTGCTTCACTCGGCTCACGACGCAGGGCGTGCGATCCCATGCTTCTGGATCCGATAGCGGAGCGCCTCACGGCCGATGTTCAGTTTGCGAGCGGCCTCTGCCACATTGCCGTCCGTCAGATCAAGCGCTCGTCTGATCAATTGTTGCTCGATCTCTTCCAAATCGACACCCCGCTCGGGAAACTGTATCTCCAGCGTCTCATCGGCGTCGGCTGGATCGCTTCGTCTCCGGTTAGCAATGACGGGGAAGGAGGTATCGAGACCAAGAGCCGAGGGACCAATCTCTTCTTCATCGCAGACCAAAAGCGCCCGCTCGACCAGATGCGCCAGCTCACGAACGTTGCCAGGCCAGCGGTACTTTCTGAGGGCTTGGCGGGCGGCATCCGTGAACCGCCTCGCGGGAAGGGAATACTTGTGCGTCAGTCGCTCCAGAAAGTGGTTCGCCAGCAAGACCACATCATCGCCACGTTCTCGCAGCGGCGGCAGTTCCACGGTGAGGACCTTCAGACGATAGTAGAGGTCCGGCCGGAAGGAGCCGACCTTCACAGCCGCTTCGAGGTTGCGGTTGGTGGCTGCAATAATCCGAACATTAATCTTTCGCTCCCGAAGGCTGCCCACCCGACGAATCTGCCTGCGCTCGATCGCCTTCAGGAGCTTCGCCTGAAGCTCCTGACCCAGCTCGCCGATCTCGTCCAGGAAGAGGGTCCCCCCATCGGCGGCCTCGATCAGGCCGGGCTTGGTGGCCGTGGCGCCTGTGAACGCGCCCTTCTCGTACCCAAACAGCTCCGCTTCGGCTAGCTCCTTCGGGATCGACGTGCACTCAATCTCCACGAACGGCTGCCCGGCAAGGCTGCCTCGACGATGGATCGCTCTCGCCACCAGATCCTTCCCCGTCCCGGTCTCGCCCAGCAACAACACCGTCGGCAACTCGCCCGCGGATCCCGGTTCAAGGTGAGCAATCCGTTCGATCAACTCGATGACCTGCGTGATCATGGGGGACGCGCCGATGATCTCGCCGTGGGCCGCCTGTTGGATCTCTTTGCGCTGAAAGTACGAGAGGCGTTCTCGCAGGCGATGGGTCTCCAGCGCCTTTTCGATCACGAAGCAGAGCTCGTCGTGATCGATCGGCTTCTGGATGTAGTCGTATGCCCCGTCCTTCATAGCGGCCACAGCGCTCTCGACGCTGCTGTACGCAGTCATGATGATGACGATGATGCTCCCATCGAGGTTCACGATCCTCCTCAGCGCGTCGAGCCCACTCATACCGGCCAGCTTGATATCCAGCAGGATCAGATCGGGCCGATCCTCCTCGAGCGATGCCATCCCTTCCTCTGCGCTCGACAGACTCCTGCACTCATGGCCATTTCTGCTGAGGGTGTGCGCCACAGAGCGAGCGAATACGACCTCGTCATCAATGACCAGTAACTTAGCCATTGCGTCCGGCTCCTGTAGGATGGGTAATCGGAAGCAGAATCTGTACTGCAGTCCCACCCTCTGAGCGGCTCGACACGGTGAGGTTTCCCCCGTGAGCGCTGATAAACTTCCGGGCCATTGTCAGGCCAAGGCCCACGCCGTCGCTCTTCGTAGTAAAGTACGGGGTGAACACCTTCTGGAGTATGTTGGGGGGGATTCCCTCGCCATTGTCAGCGAACTCAATAGCGACACCGTCTAGCCCCTCACCTTCGTGAATCAGCCGGGAGGTGATCACAATGTTCCCCTTTTGGGGGGTCGCTTCGCACGCGTTAGCGAGCAGGGCAATGAGGGCCTGTTCCAGATATCCCTCATCAAGGGGGACAAACGGCAGTGTTGGGGAAGGACTCAAGCCGAGCGTGATCTGTTTCTCCTCGATCATCGGGCGAACCACATCAACCGCCTGCATGATTACTCGGTTCAGATCGGAAGGGGTCAAGGTCGGCGTGATCGGTTTCAAGGCAAAGAGAAAATTGTACGCCCATTGGTTCAAGCGATCAACGCTCTCCACAATGCTCTGAAGCGTGAGTCGAACCTCTGCAGACTGCTCCGACCCTTTGAGGGCGGCCTGAGCCGAAGACCGGATGCTGGCCAACGGGTTGCGGATATTGTGGGCAATATAGGAAGAGAGCTCGCCGGCCGCCGCCAATCGTTCGGCTTGAAGCAAGCGTTCCTGAATCCCCTTCAGCGACTGGGCCATGCGATTGATCGAGCCCGCCAGATCGCCTAATTCATCCTGGGACGTGACCTGGACACGATGATCCAGCTCCCCGGTGCTGATGATCGCGGTCGAGCGACCGATCGCTCGAAGGGGCTTTACCAGCCACCGGTGAATTCCGAACAGTAACCCGCCGCCCCACGCCAGGGCAAGCAATACGACGACCCCGGCCAGCATTTGTCCCTGCGTCGCGACGGCGCGGGTCCGTTGCATCGACTGCTGTGCGGCTGCATCATAGTAGGCTCGCAGTCGGTCAATCTGCTCGTCCTGGCGCGTAAACGCCACCTGTTCCAGTTCCCGCTCAACCCGCTGGATAGCCTGTTCGCGAGCGCCGTTCTCGAGAAGTTCAAAAATCTCCCTTACCAGCGTTGTCGCCTGACGGTGCGCCGCTTCGAGCTCCTGGATTCGATCCTGCTCCGCCATCGATTGGGAGTGTGCCCGAAGGTCATCCAACTCGCCTTCTACTCTCACCCCCAGGTTTTCGAACTCACTTCGAGCGGATCGATCCCTACTGACAAACCGGTCGAGGATCTCTTTGATCTGCCGATACAGATCCCCGCGCAGCCGCTCAGCCCTCAGACCTTGGGCGTGAGATACGGCAAGCTCCTGTACCGCCGCCTCCCAACTGCGAAGCGCCCACACCATGACAAGCCCGATGCAGACCACCAGGGTAAAGATGACCACATATCCGATGCGGAGCTTTGTGCGGATCAGCATGGGGGAGAAGCAGCGTTCAGCATGCAGCCGTCAGCTTTCACGAAGGTGCTTTTGCTGAGAGCTGAACGCTGATTGCTGACAGCTTCTGTTAGAACCGAACTTTGATACCGCCATGCACGAGCAGCGGAGTACCGGTGGTGATAATGCCATCGGCCGTCTTGGCGACCTCGTAATCTCGGTCAAAGAGATTCTCCACCGCGAAGAAGATTTCTCCTGCGGACATCTTTGGGATGGGGATCGGCCGCCACAGCATGAGGTCCATGACGAAAAAGTCGCCGAGCTTCAGCGTATTGATATCATCCTCGAATTGATCTCCGATAAACCGTCCCTGGACGGACACATTGACGAGGGTAGGGTTGGTGTACCCCAGCTTCATTGTAAACTGATGCCGCGGTACCTGAGCGATCCGTTTGCCCTCCAGCCCCGGCTGATTCGGGGCGCTCAAGATCTCCGTATCGTTGTAGAGATAACTACCCGAGACGGCCCAGCGAGGGAGCGGATGATATTCGAGCTCAGTCTCGATCCCCCTGATCCGTGACCGATCCAGGTTGTCCCGCTGGCGACACACGCCCCCGGCCGGGACAAAACCGCACGGCGCGACGGGTCCCGCGCCGGCTCCCTTGGTCACATTGACGATGGGGTCCTTGACCTCGTTCCAGAAGGCCGTAAATCGGCCGAGCAGATTACGCATAATGGTATAGTCGAAGCCGACCTCTCCTCCGATCAGCCGTTCCGGATTCAGGTCCGTATTGGCCTCGGTGATGTCGTTGCGGACTCTGAACGGCCGAAACAGTTCATTGATGGTCGGCGCCCGAAACCCTTTGTAAAAAGAGCTTCTCAGCGAAAGAGTATCGGTGGCATGGTACAGTAAAGCCACCTTGGGACTGAAGGCGAATCGATCCCGACTGTCGATCTGATCGTCCCGCGTTGCAATACCGGTTGAGGGCGCCCCAGGCTTATCCTTTTCGGTGCGGAACGCGCCGAAGGTCCGCCACGCATCCAGCCTTCCTCCAACGGTCACCTGCCATTGAGGGTTGAGCGTAAAGATATCCTGGAGATAGAAGCCGGCCAACTGCTGTTCTCCGCCGGCATTTCGGCGTCTGGTGAACTGCCCGGCTATAAATCGAAAGTCTTCATTAGTTTCTCCCTCGACCCACCGATGATCAAACCCCGCCGTCAGCAGATGCTGCTGCAATACCCGCTTCGACCATTGCAGACTGATCCCTGCATCCGTTGAGGGAACATCAAACTGATTCAGTGCCGGGGTTTCCGTATTGCGATTCGGACTCGCAGAGGTAAAGGTGCTGTCGAATGTCTGCAGGTGAGAGAAGAGTGTGAGCTGCCAATCGCTTCCATCGGCAGTTTTCAGCCGGCCTCCGGTTGCCACATAGCCGGTCTCGGTCGAGTTCTCCTGCAGCGGGGTCCCGTTGCCGCGGTCCTCCCGAAAAAAGCTGCCAGCCAGAAAGAGTGAGGAGTCCAGGGAAGGGGTATATTCGACTCGGCCGTTGAAGGTCTTGTGTTGTGAATCGGCGTTGACGTCGATGGCCCCGCGCTGACTTTTCTTGACGATCTTGTAGCCGTCGGTATCGAAGAAACGACCCTCGAGAGAGATGCCCCATGGACCGGTCACGTGGCTTACCAGCAGGTCGGCATCTACCGTATCCCGGCTGCCGATATCAACCTTGGCCTGTGTGACCCGTGCCTCAGGCCGCCTGGATACAATATTGATGACACCGCCCAGTGCGTAGTTACCGTAGACACCGGAGCCACCGCCGCGCGTTACCTCAATACGCTCGATGTTCTCCAGTGGCACCTTGCTCCAGTAGACCCAGCCGCCAAACGGATCGTTGAGCGGAACTCCATCCAACAGGACCAGCGTCCGGCTGACGCCGCTGGGCCCGATTCCGCGAAGCGAGACGCCCTGCGTTGTCGGATGGGTGACCAGGCTGCTGCTCCGTCTGAACAGACTAAACCCAGGGACCTGCCGCAGCAGGTCGTCCACAGTTCTCGCCGGCGATGCCTCGATATCTTCCCGTGTGATGACCGTCACATTGGCTGGGACGTCCCGCAGTTGCTGCTCGACACGGCTGGCGGAGACGACAACCGGATCCAGGCGAATCGCCTCCTCGGCTCTGCTTGGTGCCGGCGAGTCAGGCTCGGCTCCCCACGCAACTGCAGCGAATTGTCCGATGGCGCCGATGATGACAAACCAGACAGCAGCAATGGTGATTGCGCACGATCCGAGCTTAGCTTTGCCTGTCAACGTCATTCCTCCTCTCATAAGGGCTATTCCGACTCCTGCAACGATACAGGACTATTGGAAAAAGAGGATGAATAATGCACATTCAGTGCCAATCGCTCTCGGACAAGTGTCATGTAACTCATTGTATTTGCTGGGTGAGCCTAGTCTGAATGAAGGGTGTTTCCAGACCAACTTATCTCGACAAGATGGGGAATGGGGCAAAACACCCTAACGTGGGTGATCTGCCCCATAACGTCAAACATCGGACTCTTCCGGATCTTATACAAGCGATCGATAGGTCTATGGATGTTTAGGTACGATCAATGTCCCTTACGCTCCCACCTTTCGGCGCGATCATCCAGTCCACCTCATCTCACCATGAACTGCTCTTCAACGGATCGCTTTTTGAACAGCCAACTCCATTCGCCCTTGTCGACTAGAATTGCATTGGGGATCGGTTCCCCGAAGTTGTGGGCCATGGAAAAGGTATAGGCCCCGGCATTGAACACGGCGAGCAGATCGCCCGGCGTAACCGCCCCACTGATGAGCGAGAGCGGAGCCGGCTCCGACGGTACACATAGGAAATCACCGACAGAATATAGGGTGCGCCCCGGCGACACCTGACAAGGTACGACGATATATTCGGCGTTCTCGCGTGGCGGCAGGATGTTCCGACCCGCATCGATCAGGGCCCAGCGCCTATGGGCTGTTCGCTTTGATGTCAGAACGCTCGTCAGGCATACGGCGGCATCGTTCACCAGATACCGGCCCGGTTCAATGATTACCTGCCGGTCGCCTCGCAGGCCGGCAAGGGGTTCCAACATCGCATGAATAAACTGCCGAAACGTCTGCCCCTGCGCCTCCATAAGATAGCGACTGCCGAATCCGCCTCCGAAGTCGAGGATGGGGATTCGAATCCCAAGATCGGCTTCAATGCGCCGGAGAAATTTGACCACCGCGGCCACGTGGGCCCGATGTGCATCAGGCCTGTATTGTCTGGTATAGCCGTGACAATGTACTGCCTGGAGGGAGAGGCAACTTGATGAGACGATCCTTCGCACTGCACCGGCCGCCTCGCCGCTTGGCACATCAAAGCCGAACTTTGATCCGGGTGGGGTGAACGGACCCCGGAGACGCCGCGACAAAAGGGGATTGATCCTGACGCCTACTTCAATTGTTCTCCCAATTCGTTGACCCAGGCCCTGGAGAAACGCGATCTCCGGCAGCGATTCGACGTTAATGAGCGATACTCCGTCACTAACGGCTCGTTCCAGGAATTCCGGCCGCTTTGCCGGTGCATTGACGATCACCTGCGTCGGAGAAAAACCGATCTGTCTGGCCAGAAGGTATTCGGATTCCGACATCACCTCAACATTCAGTCCTGCCTTCTGAAGGAGCGACGCCACTCCGATCAAATAGCATGCCTTGAGGGCAAAGCAGGTACGGATCGGGAAGGGGGATGCAGTCGCGGCTGCCGTAACCTCCGCAATATTGTCGCGTAAGCGCGCTGCTGAATAGACCAAGAGCGGTGTGCCGAGCGGCTTGACCAGATCCCGACAGGAGTGATCTTCAACCCGCATCTCTCCGCCTGTCACATGAAACGGGCCGTCCTGACTCAAGAGGCGGCGTGTAGCCGACAAGGCGGATAGGCGAACGTCGCTGGTCATACGCGGTATCATATCGGTGTCGTTGCGTGCAGACATGTCAACTCAATATCGGCGGCGGTATGCGTCAGCCGATCGACGCATTCCGACCGACTGTGCCCTTGCGAAAAGACCGTACAGATCGGCTTGCCTTGTGCGATGCATTCTCCTTCCAGCGGCAGATCGCGAACACCGCGGTCGAACCAGCATCGCGGATCACGGAAGATCAGGTCTCGAGAGGCAAAGAGAATGGCCTTACCGAAGCAGCCCCCATCAGGGTTACTGAGGAGATCAAAGTCGGAAAGTCTCCCTTGGCAGGCTTCGAGATGCGTCTTGAAGATGTTCAGACCATACGCCCGTTCGACCAGCTCCATCGACGCAGTATAGCGCGGATTGACCTCAAGTGGATAGACAGTTTCATCCTTCAGAATAAAATCGATCCCGTTTATACCCACCAGGTGAAACTCCCTGGTAATGGCGCCAACGACCTGTTGCATACTCTTGACGAGGCCGCTCCATTCGCCCCGTCCGGCCCCCATGGCCCCCAAGATACTCCCGCAGTAGCGAAAGCCGTCCACGCCGAACTCCGTTCTGCCGATAAGCTGCTCAGAGATACCCAGGAGGCAGGCGTCCCAACCATCGGCAGCAAATACCGCACTGCATGGCAGACCGTCCAGATACTCCTGAAGAAAAAAGCCTGGTTCGAGGCGATCCCCTGGCAGGTGAGCAGCGATTCCATGGCCCCCTCCGCTGCGCAGCGGTTTGCGCAGCCATCGGGTGGGGGAGTTGCGGATGATAGACGTGGAGTTGAAGGTGATCCTGGGTCCGGGAATACCGGATTGCGAAAGAAACTCAAAAAACTTGGCGGGATCTCGTACCGATACCAGAGCCGCGGGGCTGTTGCCGAGGATCGGCTTCGTGCCGGCCATTGTCTCGATCACTGCGGGATAGTTTTCCAGATTTGCGGTATAGATAAGAGAGTCCCACGTGAGGTCCAGCGATGCGGTGATCAGATGGTGCGGATCGTATGCGAGGGAGAGGCTCTTCTTAACCGAGCGATGCGCGCAGAGCAGCCCGAGGTCAAAATCCCCGAAGTAGTCAGCGGCCACAATCCGGTGGTTCAGTCCGGATCGGACTGCCGACTCTACCATGGCGCGTGCGCTGACCCCCGCGATCAGGATATCCATATGCTTGGTCGTTCGGTCTCTTCGGTCTTCTCCGTCGTTCGGTCAGACCAAATAGACCGAATAGACCAGATGACCAAATAGACCGAGTCGGTCAGGCCTTCAGCGCCTGTACCATCTTGGTGAGCGTCTGTTTTGCGTCGCCGAACACCATCATCGTATTGGGCAGTATGAAGAGCTCATTGTCGATACCCGCAAAGCCGGCGCTCATGCTCCGCTTCAGCACGATCACTGTGCGCGCCTCCTCCACATTGAGGACCGGCATGCCGTAGATCGGGCTTGATGAGTTCGTTTTTGCGGCAGGATTGACGACGTCGTTCGCGCCGATAATAATCACCGCGTCCGTCTTGGAAAACTCGTCATTGATCTCCTCAAGATCGAAGATCTGCTCATACGAGACATTGGCCTCGGCCAGGAGCACATTCATGTGCCCAGGCATGCGGCCCGCCACCGGGTGGATCGCGTATTTCACTGTGGTGCCGTCCGAGTCCAGCAGGTCGGCCAGTTCCCGCAGGGCGTGTTGGGCCTGGGACACCGCCATCCCGTAGCCCGGAACGACGATGACCCGCTGCGCGTTCCGTAGGACGGTTACCGAATCGTCGATTGTCCCTTCATTGACACTCCCGACGACAGATGCGGCGGCTCCAGAAGCCGTCTCAGCCACCGAGCCGAAGGCTCCGAAGAGTACGTTGGTAAAAGAACGGTTCATGGCCTTGCTCATCATAATCGACAGAATAAGACCGGAGGCCCCATCAAGGGAGCCGGCAATAATCAAGATGTTGTTCGACAGAACGAACCCCGTGGCCGACGCAGCCAGGCCGGCATACGAGTTCAGCAGGCAGATAATGACCGGCATATCCGCCCCTCCGATAGGAAGCACCATCAGTACGCCAATCAGAAAGGCCAGCCCCATCATTATGTAGAATAAAATGGGATAGGCCGGAGCAAGCAGCCATATCAGGTACAGTACCAGCACGATGACGAAGAGGGCGATATTTGATTGGTTCTGAAACTTATAGGTCACCGGAACCTGGGTCACCCACCCGGACAGCTTCCCGAAGGCCATCAGGCTCCCCGTAAAGGTCAAGGCCCCGAAGATGACCTCAAACCCGACAGGCACAGTGTGGATGAGTTCCATCTCTGCGCCCTGGCGGTAATATTCCGATACCCCGACAAACGCCGCAGCCAATCCTCCGAATGCGTGGGAGAGCGCAATCCGCTCGGGCATGGCCGTCATGGGCATGAAGATCGCCATGGCCCCCCCGATCGCCGATCCGATGATCATCCCGATGAGAATCCATTCGTAACTGACGATATCCTTGTGAACGAGCGTCCCCACAATCGCCAGAAACATCCCCGCCGCCGCGAGGAGATTGCCTCGTCTAGCCGTTTCCGGAGAGCCCAGGGCCTTCAACCCCAGAATGAATAGCGCGGATGCGGCGAAATAGGTGAGCTGTATCAGTGTCTCGCTCACGACTTCTTGCCTTCCTTTTTCTTAAACATCTTCAGCATGCGATCCGTAATCATGAAGCCGCCGACCACATTGATTGTTGCTGCCGTCACCGCAATGAAACCCAGGGCTGTGCTGACCGGATTGTAGTTGGCCCCTGCCGCTACCAGCGACCCGACCAACGAAATGCCCGAGATTGCATTGGTGGCGGACATGAGGGGCGTGTGAAGCAGTGGCGGCACCTTTGAAATCACCTGCAATCCGAGAAATGCGGCCAGCATGAAGATATAGAAGCCAAACAGGAGTTCAGCTTGCATGGGATTCTCCTTTCCGGGACAGGAGCTCTTTGACCTTCGGATGTATAACCTCTCCCCCCATGGTGATCACGCACCCTTGGGTGATCTCCTCCTGGAGATTGATCTTTAGCCCACCATCTTTGTCCGTCAGATGCAGAAGAAGCTTCTCCATGTTACGCGAATACATCTGGCTTGCGTGGACCGCCAAGCGGCTCGGAAGATTCAAGCGGCCGATAATCGTCACCCCGTGCTTGACCACTTCATTTCCGGGTTCGGTCAAGGCACAGTTCCCTCCCTGTTCCGCCGCAAGGTCTACGATGACCGAGCCGGGCCGCATAGCCCGAACCATCTCTTCTGTGATCAGGATTGGTGCGCGTTGACCGGGGATGAGGGCTGTCGTGATGCAGACGTCGGATTTGGCGATATGCCGGTGTATGAGTTCCGTCTGCCGCTGCTTGTACTCGTCAGACAGCTCCTTTGCATACCCGCTCGTTGTCTGAGCATCCTCGGCGAGGTCCACCTCGATGAACCGCGCTCCCAGGCTTTCTACCTGCTGCCTGACCACCTTGCGTGTATCGAACGCCTCGACGGAGGCGCCGAGTCGCTTTGCGGTGGCGATGGCCTGAAGCCCGGCTACGCCGGCGCCAAGAATCAGTGTCTTTGCGGGCGCGATCGTTCCCGCTGCAGTCATCAGCATTGGAAAGAACTTCGGAAGCGTGTATGCAGCCATGATCACGGCATAGTAACCGGCGATCGTCGCCTGCGAGCTGAGGACATCCATCATCTGTGCCAGCGTAGTCCGAGGAATACTATCAACCGCAATGGCGGTAATCTTGCGGCTGGAGAGAGTAGTGACGAGGTCCAGATTGACAAGCGGATACAATAAACTGATCACCGTCGTGCCTTCGTGAATGTTGTGTATTTCCGCCATGGAAGGACGCTGAATCTTGATCGCGACATCTGTGGTGGTCAGCAACGCTTCTGCCGAGGATGCTATTGTGGCACCGGCCTCCTCATACTCGCCATCTCGGAAGTACGACCCGTCACCAGCACCGGATTCTACGCAGACATCGATCCCCTTCTTGATCAGCCGCTTGACTGTTTCCGGGATGATTGCAACACGCTTTTCTCCGAGTTCGATCTCTTTTAAGACCGCGACTTTCATCTATTGGCTCTCTCGGGCATGGTTAGACCGCCTCCTCGCGCGTGATATCACATCACAAATAGTCTTGATTCTTCACCACCCCAGACGGAGCAGCGTAATGGATTCACGAGGTATTTTTAGGCTGGTGTGTTTTTGCCTGTCTCCCGACCCCGCAATACGTAAACCCCGACATCCGTGCACGCTCTGGTTCATAGATATTCCGCAGATCCACCAGGATCGGGCGGCGCATCAGCCCCTTGATCTTCTCCAGATCGAGATTGCGAAATTGGTTCCATTCTGTAGCCAGGACCAATACGTCCGCTCCCTCTACTGCGCTGTACGCGTCCGTTCGATAATCTATCTCCGGCAGGACGCGCCGCGCCTGCTCCATCGCTGCGGGATCATAGGCCTGTACTCTGGCGCCCAGGCGCTGCAGTTCGCTGATAATAGCGAGAGAGGGCGCATGCCTGACGTCGTCCGTGTTCGGTTTGAATGCCAATCCAAGCATGCCGACGGTAATTCCACGCAGAGAGTCGACATCCTCCGAAGAGACTCCAAGGGCTCCGAGAATCTTATGTACCATCCGAAGCCCCTGCTGTTCGTTGACCTCGATGACGGTCTCAACCAGGCGAGTCCGGCATCCGTGTTCTCTCGCAATATTGACAAGCGCCCACGTATCTTTGGGGAAGCAGGACCCGCCGTATCCCGGGCCTGGATGCAAGAACTTCGGACCAATTCGCTGATCAAGCCCCATCGCTTTGGCGACTGCATGAATATCCACCCCCAGAACCTCGCACAGATTTGCCATCTCGTTGATAAAGGTAATCTTTGTTGCAAGGAAACTGTTTGAAGCGTACTTGATCATTTCGGCCGTTTCAATTGTCGTGATCACAAAGGGGACATCGATAAGATATAGGGGGCGATACAGATCCTGGAGAATGGCAACGGCCTGCGGACTATCTGCCCCAATGACGACTCGGTTTGGTCGCAAAAAGTCTTCGATTGCCGATCCCTCGCGCAGAAATTCCGGGTTGGATGCAATATCAAATACGCCTCGTGATTCACCCTCGCTCTCTTCATGGATAATGCGCTGGATGGTCCGCCCGGTCCCCACGGGGACGGTGCTCTTTGTCACAATGACTTTATATCCGTTCAGATTCCTCGCGATGATTCTAGCAACATCCTCAACATAGCGGAGATCCGCAGAGCCGTCATCTCTCGACGGCGTTCCCACGGCGATAAAGACGACCAGAGATTCTCTAATCGCACGCGCTGTGTCGGTCGTAAACTGGATGCGGCCCTGCTCAAGATTCCGGCGCAGCATCTCGCCCAACTGCGGCTCGTAAATAAGAGACTCGCCCGTTTTCAGCTGCGCGATACGCTCCTCATCCTTGTCTACTGCGGTCACATGCAGGCCAAACTCCGCAAAACAGACCCCAGTCACGAGACCGACATACCCCGTTCCGATAATCGCGATGTTCATCAGGGTACCCCTTTGCCCATCAAATGACTCCGCCGTTCGAGATGATCTGCTCGCAAAATGTCAAGGCACCAGTAGCCAGTCATGCATGACTCAGTCAAATGAAAAGTGCGATACTGGGTCGCGAGGTCAGCGGGTCGATATACAGTGAAGAGAGACGGATAACCGATCAGAAGAATTCAGGGAGCGATCCCCATATTACGCTTTTCCTTCATCGGATCGCTTACCCTCGTCTTTCCCCTTTTTCGGCGTCACGTCGATGGCATCCTTTCCAGTCAGTGAATCCTTGAAACCACGGATTGCCTTCCCCAGACCACTGCCGAGTTCTGGCAGTCGGCTGGCGCCGAAGAGAAGTACCACGATGACGAGAATGATTAGTAATTCTTGAATCCCCAGCCCAAACATACGCCTTCCTCCCTGCGAGATCCCTTACACGTAAGGAACCCGCTCGTCTGCGAGCCTGCGGGTTAGCTTCGTACTGTCGAAATACTCCAGCAAGGGAATAGCGAACTTCCGACTTACCCCCAAGAGCTCCTTGAACTGCTGGACCGAGATGGCAGCATGGAGTGTAAAGTGGTCAAGGAGTAGCTGCTTCGCACGGCCATAATGGTCGCGATGAAGATAGAGGTGATCGGCGATCTTGACTACTGTTCCCTCATCGACAAGGTGATGGAAGATCGTAATCCCGGTTTTGCCGTCCGCCCCGGCTTGGGCAAGCGCCGGTCCCAAGTCAGGCGGCTGAAAGCCTGCCTTCTGGTAGATCGCAGCCAATCTATCCTTGAAGGCCTGTTCCGAAGCCGAGAGGGTAGGGCGGTACAGAAAATGCCGCACCTTCTCTCGATTGATGGCGATTCGCTGTGTTTGCGCAAGATCCTGCAAGACGCGAGCGAACAGGACCGGACCGACCTGATGAAGCTTGGACCGTAGCTCTTCTTTCGGCAGTCCATCCTTGAGGGGTTCCAGTTTGTGGAATTCCTCCAGACGGGAAAGAATCTCAGACGCCAGGCGGTCGTAGCTTACTCGATGAACGTACCCGAGACTGTTTTTTGCGCCCAACGCAATAGCCGTGCCGCCCTCTACGAGGCGCGTGATCTCCTGCTGTAGCGTAGTCGCATCCAGGCTGGCCGCAACCCTGAGCGTATCCAACGTGACCGGTACCAGACCGGCCTGCAGCAGCAGGCGCTCGATCTGCTGACCCGATGTGCCGGTCTGCAGGACCTTAAGATGTTCAAGCAGCGACGTCCTTGTCCGCCGCTTGACGGGAGGGTTCGGATCGAGAATACTCCCGCCGCCGATCGTCAGGGCAGGCGAGTAGCTTCGGATCACATACCGGTCGCCGGCCAGAGCGCTGGCCATCCCCTCCAGCCTCAAATGGACGAACGTCTCTTCGCCCGGCTTCAGCTCTTCACGATCGAGGAGTACGGTGCGAGCCAGGATCTCGCTTGTTCCCAGGTGGAACCGGACCCGTGCCCTGTTCCGCAAGGGACGAGAGGCATCCTTCAGGAGGGCTATCGACGCGTCAAAGACCATGGTGGGTTGCAGGGCGCCTGGAAAGGCCAGAAGATCGCCTCGATTGAGTTGATCGACCTCGATACCGGGCAGATTGACGGCAATTCGCTGCCCAGCCCATGCCTGTTCTACTGTGTGGCCATGGACCTGCAGTCGTCGAACTCGCGAATGCAACTCTCCAGGGAGGACGACCACCTCATCTCCGACCCGCACGGTCCCGGACCAGAGGGTCCCGGTCACGACCGTACCGAACCCTTTGATGGTAAATACCCGGTCGATCGGAAGGCGGAAAATCCCATCATGGCGCTTCGGTTCGATCGCCTCAGCGGCCTCTCGAAGGACCGCTCGTAACTGCGGTAGCCCCTGCCCGGTCACGGCGGAAACGGGTACAACAGGCGCGCTCTCAAGAAAGGTCCCTGCCAGGAATCCTTTCAGATCGACTTGCACCATCTCCAGCCAATCGGGCTCGACGAGATCAACCTTCGTCAGTGCCACCACGCCCCGCTTGACCTGCAACAGCTCACAGATGTGAAGGTGTTCCCGCGTCTGCGGCATCACCCCCTCGTCGGCGCCGATGACCAGCACTACCAGATCGATCCCCCCGACGCCTGCGAGCATTGTTTTGACAAACCGCTCATGCCCAGGAACGTCGATGATCCCGAGATGAAGATCATCGGACAGGGCCAGGTTCGCGAAACCCAGCTCGATGGAGATCCCCCGCTCCTTCTCCTCCTTCAATCGGTCGGTGTCGACACCGGTCAGGGCCTTGACGAGCGCAGTCTTGCCATGATCGATATGGCCTGCCGTCCCGATGATGATATGCGTCATCGCCACAGGGTCATCGTATCATAGGGGGCATTGCGGCAGCAAGATTGAACTCCCGTACGCGATTCGTTACGTCGAGACGTTGCGGATTCGTGGTTGTAATCTACACTCCCAACCCCACTAGTGCGACCCTCAATACGGCTCATTGTATCCGCTCCGCTCCGCTCATTCTTTTCCATTGACACTCTTACAATCTGAATGCTACACATCGGCTACTCGGTTTTATGCTCTGTTGCTTTTCCCAAAGAGATAGGATGCAGGCATGGCGCGCAGCGAACCCACTCCTAGCCGGAACCGGCATCACGCCGAAGGCGAAGACCGACGTCGGCTCGCCGCTGACCCGCAACGCCGTTGAGCCGATACATACGGACCGTGTTCATGAACAACACCAGAATCACGGGTGATTGCCGCGATAACGTTGGCTACGTCGGCAACGGCAGCCCTGAGGGCAAAGATTGAGCACGACAAATCTGTTTTTCGAACACCCTATCCTTAACTCCCCCTACAAATACCCGGCACGTCACTGGGAGCTTGATGCCAGCGGCCAGCCTACGCAGCAGATCATCGAAAATCGCCGCCGGGCGGAGTTCATCACGCCAATCCCAAAGCCCAGGAAGCGCAAGGGCGCAACCGAACAACAACAGTTCGTGTTCAATGAAGGCAAAAGACTGTCAACGGAAACGCAGCAGTATGATCCAACTTCGATCATCAATCAGCTACGCCAACATGTGGACCAGTGGCGCAGTTTACCGAATCCCAACCAGTGGCAGGTAACTCCCGAAACGGCACGTCTACTACAGCACTGGCGGCATCACCAATTCAGTAGTATCAGGCCCTTTTTCTGCCAGGTGGAGGCGGCTGAAACCGCCATCTGGCTCATCGAGGTAGCGCCCCAAGCCGGAAAGTCCGGCAAGGCCTTCATTGAACACCTGGCGAACGCCAATCATGACGCCAACCCGGAGCTCATGCGTGTTGCGCTCAAGTTGGCGACCGGTGCAGGTAAGACGACCGTGATGGCCATGTTGATTGCATGGCAAACCATCAACGCCGTGCGGCGACCCCAGAGCAAGAAATTCACTCGTGGCTTTCTTGTTGTCACACCCGGACTGACCATCAAAGACCGGCTGCGCGTTCTCCAGCCGAACGACCCGGACAGCTACTACGCCAGCCGTGAACTCATACCGGCCGACATGCTGGACGATATGAATCGGGCCAAAATCGTTATCACCAACTACCACGCCTTCAAGCTCCGTGAACGGATTGATCTCTCGAAGGGCGGGCGTTCCCTCCTGCAAGGTCGGGGCGAAGAGTTGAACACCCTCGAAACTGAAGGGCAGATGCTTCAGCGGGTGATGCCCGACCTGATGGGCATGAAGAACATCCTCGTATTCAATGATGAGGCGCATCATTGCTATCGCGAGAAACCCGGAGCAGAAGACGACGAGGAGGATTTGAAGGGGGAGGAAAAGAAAGAGGCCGAGAAAAATAAAGAGGCCGCCCGCCTGTGGATTTCCGGCCTTGAAGCGGTAAATCGCACACTCGGCGTCGCGTGCGTCATCGACCTGTCTGCGACACCTTTTTTCCTGAGCGGCTCAGGTTACGCAGAGGGCACCCTCTTCCCCTGGACGGTGAGCGACTTCTCGCTCATGGACGCCATCGAGTGCGGCATCGTCAAACTGCCGCGCGTCCCCGTGGCCGACAACATCCCCGGCGAAGAGATGCCCATGTTCCGCAATCTATGGGAACACATCCGGTCGCACATGCCCAAGAAAGGGCGGGGCAAGTCGGCCAAGCTCGATCCACTCAGTCTGCCGCCGCAACTTCAGACCGCCCTCGAAGCCCTCTATGGTCACTACGAGAAGACCTTCGATCTTTGGGACAAAGCCGGTATCCGCGTGCCGCCCTGTTTTATCGTCGTCTGTCAAAACACCGCCATCTCTAAGCTGGTGTATGACTTCATCTCCGGCTTTCTCCGCGAGAACGATGACGGCTCAAAAACTCCTATAGCCGGCCGCCTTGCGCTGTTTCGCAACTTCGACGAGCATGGCAACCCGTTCGCCCGGCCAAACACATTGCTTATTGACAGTGAGCAACTCGAATCCGGCGAAGCGCTGGACGACAACTTCCGTGGCATGGCTGCCGACGAAATCGAACGCTTCCGCCGCGAGATCCTTGAACGCGGCGGGACACTCGCCGATCAGCTCCAAAAGGGCAAAGAACTCGATGACGTAACCCTTCTCCGCGAGGTCATGAATACGGTGGGCAAGTATGGCCAGTTGGGCGGATCGATCCGCTGTGTCGTTTCTGTCTCCATGCTCACCGAGGGCTGGGATGCGAGAACGGTCACGCATGTGCTTGGGATCCGGGCCTTCGGCACCCAGCTCCTGTGCGAGCAGGTCATCGGCCGGGCTCTCCGCCGCCAGTCCTACGATCTGAATGAAGAGGAACTATTCAGTGTGGAATATGCCGACGTCTTAGGCATTCCCTTCGACTTTACCGCCAAGCCGGTGGTCGCGCCCCCACAGCCGCCGCGGGAGACTATCCACGTCAAGGCCGTGCGGCCCGAACGCGATCCACTCGAAATCCGCTTCCCCCGTGTCGTGGGCTACCGCGTCGAATTACCCGAGGAACGGCTGACCGCCGAGTTCAACGAGGACTCCGTGCTGGAGCTGACCCCGGACCTGGTCGGCGCAACGGAGACCCAAAACTCGGGGATCATTGGCGAAAGGGTGGACCTCAATCTGGTTCACACCGGCGACGTTCGACCCTCGCAGGTTCTGTATGAGCTGGTGTCTCACCTCGTACTGACCAAGTGGCGCGACCCGGGCGAAGACCCCAAGCTCCACCTCTTTGGGCAGCTCAAGCGCATCGCCCGCCAATGGATCGATGGGTACCTCGTCTGCAAGGGCGGCACCTATCCGGCGCAATTGAAATACAAGACGTTGGCCGATATGGCGTGCCAACGCATTACTGACGGGATCACCCGCAAGTTTGTGGGCCAGCGACCAATCATGGCCGTACTCGACCCCTATAATCCCACCGGCTCAACCATCCACGTCAATTTCAATACCTCGAAAACCGACCGATGGGAGACGGACGCTCGTCGATGTCACCTCAACTGGGTGATCCTCGACAGCGACTGGGAAGGCGAATTCTGCCGCGTCGTTGAAGCTCACCCGCGTGTCAGGGCCTATGTCAAGAATCATAACCTCGGTCTTGATGTGCCTTACCGCTACGGCTCGGAGATGCGCAAGTATCTGCCAGACTTCATCGTGCTGGTGGATGACGGTCACGGTAACGATGACTTGCTGCATCTGATCGTCGAGATCAAAGGCTTCCGGCGTGAAGATGCCAAGATAAAGAAATCCACCATGGAGACCTATTGGGTCCCCGGCGTCAATCACACCGCGCAATATGGCCGATGGGCCTTTGCCGAGTTCACCGAGGTCTATCAGATCGAAGCCGACTTCAAAGCAAAGGTCGAAAGCGAGTTCAATAAGATGATCGAAGGCATCGTGAAGGGTGCCGCGTGAAGCCGGTACGTCTGAACATATTCGTCAGCAGTGTCCAGAAGGAACTGGGCCAAGATCGGCGCGCCCTAAAGGAGTTCATCGAAAATGACCCGTTGCTGTCCCGCTTTTTTACGGTCTTTCTCTTCGAAGACTTACCTGCCAAGGACCGGCGGGCCGACGCTGTCTATCTTGCGGAGGTCGATAGTTGCGCGATATACATAGGATTGTTCGGCAACGATTATGGATTCGAAGATGATGACGGTTTATCGCCGACAGAGCGGGAATTCGACCGCGCCACCGATCAATGCAAACCCCGCTTCATCTTTGTTAAAGGTGACAACGACAAACGGCGAAATACCAAAATGCAGCAGCTTATCCGAAAGGCGGGCGGTCAGCTCATCCGCCGGCGGTTCAAAAACGTCGACGATCTCAAGGCTACCGTTTACGCAAGCCTGGTAGATTACCTCGAAACATGCGGCAGTATTCAGACGCGCCCATTTGACGAAAGGCCTTGTGATGGTGCGACCCTCAAGGACTTGGATATTCAGGCGGTAAGGGACTTTCTGCGTATCGCCCGCCTGGAACGCCAGTTTCCTTTGGCGGCGAAGGCGCCCGTATCCGATGTTCTTACCCATCTGCATTTGCTCCACCAGGAAAAGCCCACCAATGCCGCAGTGCTCCTTTTTGGCCGTGATCCCCAGCGTTTTCTGCCTTGCGCTGAGGTGCGGTGCATGCACTTTCATGGTACGGAGATTCAGCGCCCGGTGCCTTTCTACCGTATCTTCAAGGGCACCGCCTTCGGACAAGTGGATATGGCAGTCGATTTTGCTATGTCAAAGCTCAATCGCAGTGTTGGTACCAGGGCCGAGAGCGTTCAGCCTCCTGTCCACTACGAAATCCCTCATGATGTGATCCGTGAAGCCATCGTCAATGCTGTTGCCCATCGGGATTATACCTCAGCGGGGGCCGTTCAGGTGTCCGTCTTTGCTGATCGTGTTGAAGTATGGAACCCTGGTACCCTGCCGGCATCGCTGACAACAGAGAGTCTTCGCCATCCCCATGGCTCCATTCCCCGGAACCACCGGCTTTGTGAGGTTCTGTTTCTCACCCGGTACATAGAGAAATATGGGACTGGCACGCTCATGATGATTCGTGAAAGCCTTGCCCACGATCTTCCGGAACCCAACTTCGCTCAACGAGGCGGTGAATTTACCGTTGCCCTCTGGCGTGATTGGCTGACGGATAGAGTCATGGCAGAACTTGGGCTGAATGAGCGACAACGGCAGGCCATTATTCATTTGAAGACGAGAACCAGAATTGCCAATAGCGAATACCAGGCGCTTGTAAGGGTCGCCAGGGCAACTGCGACTAGAGACCTAGAGGGCTTGTTGATCAAAGGGGTTTTGGAGAAGGTAGGCACTACAGGGAAAGGCACCTACTACGTGCTCGCAAAGAAACGACTCACAAAGGCCTCAAAGGAATCGTGAGGACAAACGCCTCATAAACGCCTCAAACGCATCAAGAAGGACGGCGGGGCAGAGGATAAAACCATGGCGAAGAAGACGAAGAAGCTGACGGTAGAAACCCTGACCCACGAGGAGGCCACGCGGAAGAATATCCCCACCGCCGAGTACCAATCGGTCCTGCAAAAGGCGGAGCAGGACCCGGTGCGTGTGGCCTACGAGCGCCGCAACCGCGACCTCGATCCACAGCTCGTCTGGCGCAGCAAGGATGAGCAGGACTGGAGCGACCTCGTCGTTCAAGCCCCGCCGCTCTACATCCAGGAAAAGGTCCACCCTAAGGCGCTGATCGATGACCTCATGCGTCAGACCAAGCTCGACGCAAAGGCTGCGGCCCCGCAATTCGATCTGTTCGCCGACTTTAACGGCGTTCCCGAAGGCGTGGACAAGACCGAGTTCTACCGACACGACCAGAACTGGTCGAACCGCATGATCCTCGGCGACTCCCTCCAGGTCATGGCCAGCCTGGCCGAGCGCGAGGGCCTGCGCGGGAAGGTACAGTGCATCTTCTTCGACCCGCCCTACGGCATCAAGTTCAACAGCAACTTCCAGTGGTCCACCACCAGCCGCGACGTGAAAGACGGTAACGTAGGCCACATCACCCGCGAGCCAGAGCAGGTGAAAGCCTTCCGCGACACCTGGCGCGATGGCATCCACAGCTACCTCACCTATCTGCGCGACCGGCTCACCGTCGCCCGCGATCTCCTCACCGATTCCGGCTCCATCTTCGTGCAGATTGGGGAGGAAAATGCACACCGCGTACGTGCGTTGATGGAGGAAGTGTTTGGCGAAGAAAACTTTGTTTCAATGATTGCGTTCGCGACAACCAGTGCGCATTCAACCATCTACCTCTCGAACACATCCGACTACATCATCTTTTTCGCGAAGAAGAAGGAGGCTCTAAAGTTTCGCGCCCTTCACGGCATTAAGTCCGTCACCAGTGAGAAGGGAAACAAATATCGCAGTGTATTGTTTCCTGACGGAACTCAGCGGCCCCTCACCAAAGATGAGGTAGAAGGCGACGAGGAACTCCCGGGGGACGCGCGAATTTTCACCCTTGGCGACCTTGTCTCGAAAGGTTGGTCTGAGATTGGATCGGCACCGTTCAGCTTCGGTAAGCAAGAGTATGAATGTCCGGGCAACAGCCACTGGAAGACTCACCGTGCTGGCCTTGTTCGCTTGGGGAACGCTGGAAGGCTCGAAGGCACAGGCAAACGTTTGATGTTTCGGCGTTTCATTGATGACTTCGGCGCTTTTCCTTTCAACAATCAGTGGTTGGATACGAGCAGCGGCTTCAGCCTAAGTGACCCAAAGCTTTATGTGGTCCAGACTCGACCGCTTGTGGTTCAGCGCTGCATCCTCATGACTACGGACCCTGGCGACCTAGTGCTCGATCCGACTTGCGGTTCCGGCACTACGGCCTATGTCGCCGAGCAGTGGGGGCGTCGTTGGATCACCATCGATACCTCGCGCGTGGCACTGGCGCTGGCCCGTGCCCGCATCATGGGCGTGCGATATCCGTTTTACCTGCTGGCCGATTCCCGCGAAGGTCAGATCAAGGAAGCCGAAGTCACCCGCGCCGTACCGAGTTCGCAGCCGGTGCAGGGGAACATCCGCCACGGCTTCGTCTATGAGCGTATGCCGCACATCACCCTCAAGTCCATCGCCAACAACGCGGAGATCGATGTCATCTGGGAGAAGTGGCAGGCGACGCTTGAGCCGTTGCGCGAGAAACTGAACACCGCGCTGAAGAAGACCTGGCAGGAGTGGGAGATTCCGCGCGAGGCCGATACCAAGTGGCCCGACGCGGCAAAGAAGTTGCACGCCGACTGGTGGCAGGCCCGCATCGCCCGGCAGCAGGAGATCGACAAGTCCATCGCCGCCAAGGCCGAGTTTGAATACCTCTACGACAAGCCTTACGAGGACAAGAAAAAGGTCCGCGTGGCCGGTCCCTTCACCGTCGAGAGCCTGAGCCCTCACCGCGTGCTCGGGGTGGATGAAAACGATGAATTGATCGACCGCGTGTCGGATACCGGCACTGGCTACGGAGAGAAGCAGACCTTTCCCCAGATGATCCTGGAGAATCTCAAGACCGCCGGTGTCCAGCAGGCGCATAAGGAAGATCGCATCACCTTCACCGCGCTCACGCCCTGGCCGGGCGACCTCGTGTGCGCCGAAGGCCGGTTCAGCAGTGACCAGTGGTCAGTGGTCGGTGCTCAGAACCTGACCACAGGCCACCAGCCACAGGCCACTGAAAAGCGCGCTGCCATCTTCATCGGTCCAGAGTTCGGCACCGTTCAGCGTGTCGATTTGGTGGCAGCCGCCAAGGAAGCGGGCGATGCCGATTTCGACGTGTTGATCGCCTGCGCCTTCAATTACGAGGCCCACGCCACCGAGTTCAGCAAACTCGGCCGCATCCCCGTGCTCAAGGCGCGGATGAACGCTGACCTGCACATGGCCGACGACCTTAAAAACACCGGAAAAGGTAACCTCTTCGTCATCTTCGGCGAGCCCGACATCACCCTCCTGCCGGAAGCGGACGGTAAGCTGCGAGTAAAGATTAACGGCATCGATGTCTTCCACCCCCAAACTGGCGAGGTCCGCAGTGATGGCCCCGATGGCATCGCCTGCTGGTTCATCGATACCGACTACAACGAAGAGAGTTTCTTCGTCCGCCACGCCTATTTCCTTGGCGCGAACGACCCCTACAGCGCTTTGAAGACCACGCTCAAAGCCGAGATCAATGAGGACGCCTGGGCCACGCTCAATAGCGACACCTCGCGATCCTTCCCTAAACCGAAATCCGGCCGCATCGCCGTAAAGGTCATCAACCACCTCGGCGACGAGGTAATGAAGGTGTTTAAAGTTTGAAAATCTGCTAAACTGTTCTTACGATGAGCGAATCTGAACTCAATTTACTCAACCCGCCAATCGTGGAAGCGGTATTGGATATCGAATGCGACCTGCCGCCAGGACAACAACTCGCAGCGCTGGAGGGAGCGGCCCAAGAACGTTTTCGAGAACGCTATCCCAAGTTCCGAACCAAGTGGGTTCAAGAACATCTCATCGCAGCGACATCGAGCGGGCCGCCGGAAGTGTCTGTCCCACCTCAGCGGGTGGAGGCTTTCCAGTTTTTGCAGGATGACGAGAAACAACTGGTTCAGGTCAGGGCGCAGGGATTTTCTTTTAATCGGCTTGCGCCTTACACAAGTCTCGACGATTACATGCCGACACTCGAACAGGCTTGGCGTGTATATATCGGACTGGCTGCACCGGTTCAGATTCGCTTGATTCGCCTGCGCTATATCAACCGAATCTTACTGCCATTTCTTGAGGGAACAGTCAACCTGGACAATTTCTTCACAGTTGGTCCTCGTCTACCCGATGAAAAAAATTTAGTCTTCACCAGTTTTTTCAACCAGCATACGGCAGTAGAGGTCCAGACCGGCTATCAAATCACTATGGTGTTCGCTTCTCAGCCGTCACAGGGGGACCAACTTCCGGTCATATTTGACAACTGCGTTGCAGCGTCGGAACCAGGAGAGCCGGAGAACTGGGATTGGATTCTCACCAAAATTCAATCACTGCGTAACTTAAAAAATCGTATTTTCAAACGATCATTGACGGAACAATGCCTGAAACTATTCCAAAATCCATAAGCCTTTATCGCCTGGCGGGATACGCTTCGTTGGTATCCTATACCTGGGGCGGCAGCGCCGTTTCTGTCGAGGCACAAGTTGCCACCAAGGCCGCTTCGGCCCTTGTGCGGTCTGTAGAGAGGTCCCAGGCGCTGTTCGGAAGAAAGGCGGTGATCATCTCGCAGTTGTGGGGATTGGCACACGAATGTGCCGAGCCCGGATGGGATGGTTACGGGGCACACGCGATTGACCCAACGGCGCTTCGGAATGCCGAAATGTTTTTGCGCGCATTGCCGGAGGACCTCCCCATGCCTGAATGCGCGCCAGAGCCTGATGGCTCAATTTCGCTGGACTGGATTCACACCCGCCATCGACTGTTCTCTCTCAGTGTCGGCCCGAATGATCGATTAGCCTATGCCTGGTTAGACGGCACAGACAAAGGCCATGCCGTCGCCCGTTTTGACGGAGTGTCAGTTCCGCAACGAGTACTTGCAGAGATTCAGTCCATTATGAGGTAGCAATGCTTCCCTCCGGATTGTCTGATCACGTCGATGACAATGAGAGTCTTGCCAGATTCCTCTTGCAGAGCAACCAGTTCAACGCCGTGATGGTGAAGCCGGCAGCCCTGTTGCCCAACCCCAAGGACCGCGAAACATCTGTTTCCAGGCATGGGCGGGAGCCGTTGGCGCGTCTCTGGGAAATCGGTCTGGCAGCCGCCGGCAGCCGTAAGTTATACGGCGCGGCCATTTTCACGGCTCACGTTGTCAGAAACGCTCAACTTGACGTGATGGCCGACGAACCACCGCCACGTCATGCTGTTATCCGAGACTGGCCGTGGATCGAGTCCGATCCTGAACTTCAAAAAGCACAGCAGAAAGAATTGGCTGCCCTCGTTGCTAGTGCCGCCGGCCCACCGCTGCTCCGCTGAACAAGCCCCTTCGACTATGGACTTCCGTATCGCCGATACCTTCACCGACAGCCTCGCACGGCTGACCGGTGACGAGCAAAAGGCCGTCAAGACGACCGCGTTCGACTTGCAACTCAATCCAGCTAATCCCGGTATGAGTTTTCACAAGCTCGACAAGGCCAGGGACAAGAAATTCTGGTCGGTGTATGTCAACGACGATATCCGCCTCATTGTCCACAAGGGCGATGAGAGCCTCTTGCTCTGCTATGTTGGTCACCACGATCACGCCTATCGCTGGGCCGAGCGACGCAAGCTGGAGACACACCCAAAGACCGGGGCTGCTCAGTTGGTGGAGGTGCGGGAGACGGTCCAGGAAATCATTATCCCTGCATACGTCGAGACTCAACAGCCGGCGCCACCCAAACCGCGCCTGTTTGCTGAGGTGTCAGACGATCTCTTGCTGAACTACGGTGTGCCACTGGGGTGGCTGAACGATGTTCGGCAAGCCACGGAGGACACCTTACTGACGCTGGCGGACCATTTACCGAGTGAGGCTGCTGAAGCGCTGCTGGAACTGGCCACCGGCGGGAAGCCGGAAGTCGCCAAGCCCGTCCCCACCGGAACCGATCCGTTTGCTCACCCGGATGCCCAGCGTCGATTCCGGGTCATGAACAACATCGAGGAGCTGCAGCGGGCCCTCGACTATCCATGGGAGAAGTGGACGATCTTTCTCCATCCGGCACAACGCCAATGGGTCGAGCGGGATTACAACGGCCCCGCGCGGGTCTCCGGCTCGGCGGGTACCGGAAAGACCATCGTCGCTCTACATCGGGCCGTCTTTCTGGCCCGCGCCAACCCCGATGCCAGAGTGTTGCTCACCACTTTTTCGGACATCCTGGCGAATGCTCTCCGAACGAAACTCAGGCGACTGATCAGCAACGAACCGCGTTTGGCCGAACGTCTGGAGGTACATTCCATTGATGCCATTGGCCATCGACTCTTCAAGCCCCACCTCGGCCAATCGCAGATCGTATCGCAGGTCACAGTGCTGGAACTCCTGAAGGAGGCAGCCGCAGCAGTTGCCGGCCATAAATTCAGCCTGCCCTTCTTGCTAACGGAGTGGAGCCAAGTCGTCGATGCGTGGCAGTTGGAAACATGGGAGGCGTACCGCGATGTCAGGCGGCTGGGCAGAAAGACGCGGCTGCCAGAGAAGCAGCGCGCGATTCTCTGGTCTATTTTCGATCATGTCCGTGCGCGCCTGGCGGCAGGGAACCTGATCACAGACTCGGGCATGTTCAGCAGACTGGCCGCTGTTGTAGCCGAAAGCAAACATCCGCCCTTCGACTTTGCCGTCGTGGACGAGGCCCAAGACATGAGCGTGGCGCATTTGCGGTTCATTGCTGCGCTTGGGGTGGATCGACCGAACAGTCTGTTCTTTGCAGGCGACCTCGGTCAACGTATCTTCCAACAGCCCTTCTCGTGGCTCGCGCTGGGTATCGATATTCGCGGGCGTGCCAGGAACCTGCACGTGAATTACCGAACCTCCCACCAAATCCGCATGCAGGCGGATCGATTGCTGGCTCCGGAAGTGACCGATGCGGACGGCAACACGGAAGATCGGGGCAACACCATCTCTGTGTTCAACGGTCCCGCACCGACAATCAGGGTTTGTGACAGCCTCGAAACCGAGAAGGCTACGGTCAGCAAATGGATTATGGACTTCAAGAAGGAGGGCGTCGCACCCCATGAGTTCGGTGTGTTTGTTCGATCTGCGGCAGAGCTGGACCGAGCGCTTGTAGCCGTCAAAGAAACAGGGCTCGCCTTCAAGATACTCGATGAACAAGTCGAAACAACTAGCGGCCACGTTTCGGTCAGCACCATGCATCTCGCCAAGGGGCTGGAGTTTCGAGCAGTCGTTGTGATGGCTTGTGATGATGAGGTCATTCCCCTGCAGGAACGAATCGAGACAGTGACGGACGACGCGGATCTGGAAGATGTGTACAACACCGAACGCCACCTTCTCTATGTCGCATGCACCCGCGCACGGGATCATCTGCTCGTCACCAGTGTCGCTCCGGCATCGGAGTTCCTCGATGATTTGCGGATGTGAGGTCTGGAAAGTCGGACCGGGTGGCAACTGTGATCGCAATACGCAGCTTCAGAAAGCTGCAGAGGGAGCTTCAGCGTTTTGATGGGCTTACCTGTAAAGTTTATCGTTCGACGGGCTCAATTTCCTGATGCACGATTGTAAACCTCCTAAAAGCGAACAGTCGAATTCGCAATAAGTTGGCGAGTCTGATATTTGGGCTTTGACGGAGTTCGCCAGGAATGTAACGAATTCGTCACATTGAATGGGATGGAGATGTCACATTAAGGGTCAGCGAGCGACGCCGAATCAGAAGCGAACCTTTAGAATTAGTGGCTTACAGCCTAGGTATTCTGGCACAGTTGTTGCCCTTCTATACTTAGCAGGTGTAAAGCCCCCCGTAAGACGAAACGTAATAGCAGGTGGATAGATGCAGATTCTGTTTAATGGGCTGATTCAGGGTTTGTTGTTGGCCTTGGTCGGATTAGGCTTTGCCTTGGTCTACAACGGGACAGGGATCTTTCATATCGCCCAAGGTGTCATCTATGCGGGCGCACCATTCATCCTGCTGATGTGTGTCCAAGCTGGGGTCGGATGGTCGGTCGGGGTGGTCCTTTCGTTACTGTTTGCTGTGGTGCTCTCCTGTCTGTATGAGGTAGCAAACCACGGGCCGCTCCAGAAGAGGGAAGCTTCAAAAGAGATCCATTTGATAGCCTCGCTCGGTGTCTACATCTCATTGGTTCAGGTCATTGCCATAATCTGGGGAAACGAGACACGGGCGCTACGTAATGGTGTGGATGAAACGATCAACCTTGCTGGAGTTATTCTGACTCATTCCCAATTGCTCGGGGGAGCGGCCTCGGCCGCGTTGCTCGCAGCCTTTCTTATCTGGCTGAAGCGTACCGACATTGGGCTTCAGTTCAGAGCGCTATCGGACAACCCCACGCAACTTTCCCTGATGGGTTACAACATTCGCCGGCTCCGCGTGGTCGTCTTCGCGCTGAGTGGCCTATTAACCGCCGCCGCGGCGCTTCTAATGGCGGTGGACATAGGGTTTGATCCCCACAGCGGCCTTCAGATGGTTCTCCTTGCCATGGTGGCTACAATTATCGGGGGTCGCGGGTCTTTTCTCGGCCCCATCGTAGGAGCAATCATGCTCGGTATCCTGCGTTCGCAGGTTGTCTGGTATGCCTCGGCCCGATGGGAGGAAGCCATGACCTTCCTTCTCCTCGTAATGTTTCTGTTCCTACGGCCCCAGGGTCTCTTTGGCCAGGCCGGCCGGGTGGAAGCGCAGCTATGAACTATCTCTTACATCTTCTCATTTATCTCGATATCTATCTGATTGTTACTATGTCTCTTAATCTCCTGATGGGTTACGGCGGCCTGTTGCAGGTGGCACATGCTGCCTATTACGGAATCGGGGCCTATGTCGCCGCCTTGGCGATGCTGAAATTTGGATGGGGCTTTTTCCCAGCCGTGGGGCTGGCAGTGGTGGTTGCGGGGATCCTGAGCCTCGCGGTTTCCCTTCCAGCCTGGCGATTCCGAGGAGATTACTTTGTGATGGTGTCACTGGCCGTGCAGAGCGTAGGATACAGTCTTCTGTATAACTGGGTGGACCTCACCAACGGCCCCTTCGGCTTAACAGGAATCCCTAGACCTTCCATATTTGGGTATGAATTTGACACAATTGGGGCGGTCACACTGTTCGCAAGCGTGACCGCAGGCATGTGCATTCTATGTACGGTCCTGCTTCTCAAATCCCCCTGGGGAAGGTTGCTCAAAGCGATGAGGGACGATGAATTGGCAGCGAGGAGCTTGGGCAAGAATACCCGCATGGCCAAGCTTCAGGCTTTCATGTTGGCCTGCGCTCTAGTGGCCGTCGCCGGAAGCCTGTATGCGACCTATGTAAGTTATATAGACCCGACATCATTTACGCTGGATGAGTCGATCTTAATGCTCAGCATGGTCATCGTGGGTGGTACGGGAAACATTCGTGGTCCGCTAGTGGGTGCGCTTATCCTGATCACGCTTCCAGAACTACTACGGTTCGTTCAAATTCCTGATGCGGTGGCTGCCAATGTGCGGCTGATGATTTATGGGCTGCTGCTCGTCCTGATGGCGCATTTTCGCCCTCAGGGCGTGTCCGGTACGTATCGGTTGCAGTAGGCGGAACCAATGACGACACGATTCGCGGAAGAGGAGTTGATGTCAGACACGGAGAAAGCGTCGCAAGACGACGTCGTTCTCTCGGCTCGAGGTCTTTCAAAGGCGTTCGGTGGGCAGATCGTCTTGAACGATATCTCGTTTACCCTCAAGCGCGGCGAGGTTGTTCTGCTCCGGGGAGAAAATGGATCGGGCAAGACTACCCTGCTCAACATCCTCACCGGCAACTTGAAACCCGATGCTGGAGAACTTCACTTTTCTGTCAACAGCGCCCGCGAGGTTTTCCGCTGGCCACGAAGGTGGTGGCAGAACCTGAACCCCTTCGACCACTTTACTCCCGAGCGGATCGCCTGGGAAGGAGTCGGCCGTGTCTGGCAGGACATCCGCCTCTTTCCGACCATGACGGTACTGGATAATGTGGTTCTGTCTTCTCCCAAGCAGGCTGGAGAGAATCCGGTCATGGCTTTGTTACGCCTTGGACGGATCAATAAAGAAGAACTCTACAATGAAGAAAAAGCAGGCCGATGGCTCAACAGCCTGGGGTTAGGAGAAAGACTTCACTCCTCGTGTGACAAGATCTCCCTTGGCCAGATGAAGCGGGTCGCTATTGCCAGGGCGGTACAAGCCGGAGCGAAAATCCTGTTTCTCGATGAGCCGCTCTCCGGATTGGACGGAGTCGGAGTGGCCGAGGTAATGCGGTATCTCGACGCGCTCGTCCGTACCGATGGGCTGACGATCGTGCTCGTCGAGCATGTCTTCAATATTCCACGCGTTCTTGATCTTGCCACCACCGTTTGGACATTGGCGGATGGAGGCCTGACCGTTGAAAATACAGAGGCGGCTCAACGCAGTCCCCGATCGGATGAAGGTCTTAGGCTGCATAGCTGGCTGAACGAGGTCGCTGGTCCAGATGGCAAGGTTGTGTCGCGGGACCTGCGCGGCGGCGTGCGGCTCACCACGGCAATACCAAAGGGCACTGAAGACGCCCCTGTAGCTCTCGAAGTGACTGATCTCGTCGTACGTCGCGGCTATCGGACCGTACTTGATAGGTTCTCTATCTGCTTAAGAAAAGGCCAACTCACCCTACTTGAGTCCCCAAACGGCTGGGGAAAGAGTACGCTTCTGGATGCAATTGCCGGCGTATTACCGGCCCAGTCCGGCGAAATCGTGTTCAATGGGGATCAGATTCACGCTCTTGCAGCCAATAGGAGAATCGAGAAGGGCATGTCTTATCTCCGATCCCGTGAAGCAGTGTTTGGCTCGCTTTCCATTGCTGAACACCAAAAGCTATCACGCGGCACAAGCGTTACCTTCGGTGAGAATTCGCACAACGGGCATATTAAGGCCAACCTGCTCAGCGGTGGTCAAAGGCAGAAGCTCCTTATTGAGATGCTTCCGAAGGCAGGCATGTATTTGCTGGACGAGCCGTTCATTGGTTTGGATTCCCATTCTGTGTCTCAATACGCGGAATATCTTCAACAGCAAATTGGGGGAAATAAAACCATCTTCATGGCAATGCCAGAAACAACGAATAGTCCGTTGAGGGACATGGGAGGAATATAAATTATGAATAAGGATCTTCTGATTTTCCCGGGCGGGGGCAGCCCGGAGAACTCACTTTATCGCAAAGTATATGACCTGCTTCAAGCTGAAGCAAAAAACGTTGGTTATGAAGATATATCGGTATTGTCTTGGCCGGGGCACTCTGATGACAAAAACGAATTTTCTTCGGATCTCAGTATGCGTGGAGCAATGGAGATTGCTCTTGCGAGCATTGAGGAACAGGAAGAGAGTTCTCGCTCATTCGACATTCTGGCAAGGTCATTCGGTACCGTGGTGGCTCTGTCATGCGCGAGAGCGAAGCCTCCGCGTGGTCTGGGTAGGCTCATTTTATGGGGACCTCCACCGTTTTGGTTGATGTGGGAGTTGTTCGGAAACGACCCTCATGCGAATGGCAGTAAGTATCTCAACAAGGGCTTACGCGTGTCTCGGGAATTCTTTTCTGGCCTCTCGCCAGTCGAGTTTCTCTTAAGGAATATCACGGTAGAAACAACGGTGGCTACAGGGGAGTTGGACCCATATTGCACCCCTGAGTTTCATAGCTATTTGAAGGCGATGCATGGAACACAGGAGCGGATTCGCTTTCCAGAACCGGTAGTCGGTTGTGGGCACGAGGTAACCGCCGACAATCCACACAGAAAGGAATATATTGATGCGTTATTCGCTCACTGAGTCTGCAGATCAAGATAGAACCGAAAGAGCCGGAGTATTAGCAGCTATCATGAAACAAAAAATCATCTTGATAATGATAGTTTTCGCATCCTTCGTTTTATGGAGCATCAACGCTTATTCAGAGAACAGCCGTACAGTCAAGGTTGGCGTGATCCTTCCACTCACAGGTAAACTTGCACCCATGGGAGAGGTGGAACGGAATGCTATGGTCTTAGCCATGGAAAAGGTTAACTCGAGTTCAAAGCGGCTTGAACTCATTTTTGAAGATGGCAAAGGCAATCCGACTGAAGCTGCGACAATTGCTAATAGGTTGATAGACATCGAGAAAGCTGATCTCCTGATAACGTCCACTACTGGCGCTTCGCTTGCAGTCGAGCCCATTACGACACGAGCGAAGAAAAATCTGATCGCATTTTGCATGGACCCGGACATTAGCAGGAAGTCAGAATATGTGGTGCGTTTTTATGAAGGGATCAAAGAAGAAAGCGACGCGATCCTTAAATATTTCGCTACGGCCAAAGGTCTCACTAAGGTGGGAGTGCTGTATGTCAATGTGCCGGTTTTTGAGAAGGTTGTGAATGATGTTTATCTTCCTTTTTTGAAACAAAAGAAGGTATCGGTTCCTGTAGTAGAAAGGTACGCTCTTACTGACAAGGATTTCAGAGTCCCAGTATTCAAGATGAAGCAGGCTGGTATAGACCATTTGATACTTCTGGGTTACGGTTTTGAGTATGAGAATATCTTCAATCAGCTTGCCGAAACAGGGCTATTGAAAGGCAATCTCAGAATTATTGGAGGCTGGGGGTTCCTGTATACGCCAGTTGACGCATCATTGTTGGAGGGAGTCTTAGTTTCGGGGCCTCAATATGTATTCCGAGAGCAGAGCAGTGATTTTCAGAAAGAATATCTCAAGAAATACAGGAAACAGCCGAATTTTGATGCAGCCTTCGCTTACAACGTGATCATAGAACTTGGGGAGCTTATCAAGCACAACATCGACTTAACCAAGCCATTAAAAAGAACACTCATTAAAAAGGATGAATTTGCGGGAGTTGTGGGAAGATATTCTTTCTCTTCAGATGGAGATATGATTGTCAAGACGGGATTAGGAGTTTACCGCAACGGGGTGGTTCTTAAATATGAGCCATAATGATTTAAAACTACTTTTGTCCGTCGAGGAAGATAACATCTCCTCGCAAGAATATGGATTTGACAAGAGAATTGTACGATACGAAGACGTCCATAGTATTACGGAGGAGGTTTATGAAGCGTTAGTAAAAGCAATAGATGTGCAGCCAGATGTAAAACTTCTGGATTGCGGCAGTGGCTATGGAGCGGTTATACGGGAGGTGTTTAAACGGCATGAGATGCGATTTCCTGTCACACTTCTCGACATAAGTGCTGTTCAGGTAGCGCGAGCCAGGGCAGAGCTAAAATCGTTTTCGCAGAAAAGAAGCTTTATAAGAGGTAATATTATTCGTGCTCCTTTTAAGGATGATGGTTTCGATCGAATTGTAGCGTCTATGGTTATCCATGAAATACCAAGGAATCTTCAGTTGGCTGCATTGAAGGAGATATATAGGATTCTGGCAAAAGGGGGTAAGCTCATTATAATGGATTTGTTTCTTACCCCAGATACACAGCAATTTTTCCAGGATGTTGTTCGGAAGAAAGATGAACTCGCTGGTTACTCTCAACTCATGCGCAGACGATACTTCCTGCAAGAAGCCGAGTGGATCTCCCTTTTAAGGGAGGCGGGTTTTAAGAGCTTGCGGGTCGATTATAATATTCAGTACCAGCTTGTAACGCATGCGAGACTCGGCCCTGAACTTAACGGTGACCTGTCAAAACTTCAAATATGGGAAAGCTATATCAAGGAAAGAGCAAAGTACCTACCAATGAACGTATTACAGGAAATAGGGTTCCAGGATAACGGAAATGGCATTGCGTTTTTCCCACGAAAGGCGATATTTTCTGTAGAAAAATAACTACGGAAAAAGAGCTAAAAGATGCCCGAGGTCCCAAGTTACTTACTGCAAAATTATAGCGAAATACGTCCATTGGACGGCGCGCTACTCCTTGAGACGTTGGATTGGTTATTCAAGGCCGATAAGAAAAAACATGTTACTTTGTTAGAACCTGGTTGTGGCCCTGGAAGAGTGCTGAAGGTGCTATCGCAACACCCGACAGTTTCAGTGGTTGGCATAGACATATTTCCTCAACTTATTAAGCAGGCGAGGGACGCAACTAAAGGAAGTAGTTGCCGGATTGAATGTGGCAATTTTTTAAATTATGACTTTGAAGATGAGCAGTTTGACTACATCCTGTTCAGTCATTATTTCCACCATTTGCAAGCAGACGAGGCACTACAACACATTCAAAAAGCAACAAAGCTACTTATGAAGTCTGGAGGACGAATACTTCTCCTGTTTGAAGATTGTCCCTACTACTCTTTTCTTTTGGGATATCCACCTGCAACTCCACATAGCCACCCTCTGACTAAACTATATGAAGCTATTCGCGAGCACAAAACCCTTAAGAAAATATTTAACCGTAAGGCTTCTTATTTGCCACATCGGAATGTGTCAATGATTTTGAGACACCTGATGTCCGCATTTAGTGTCGCGCCTCATCGCTCGGTTCCACCGGCTTCGGCTTGTTGATCCACGCGGCCTCCGGAATAGCCGGGGGAACCGGCATCTTGCGGACAAACCGCTCCGGATGGGCCGCATAGGCAGCCGTCAGCACCGCGGCACGGGTCGCGCGTACCTCGTCCGCCAAGCCGTAGTGCAGGACCTCCGGTGTGAGCAGACCGATGCCGGTATGCCGATGCGCGGTGTTGTACCAGGAGAAAAAGTCCTGACAGAAGCCCCGGGCATCCTCGATACTGCCGAACCGCTCCGGGAAGTCCGGCCGGTATTTGAGGGTTTTGAACTGGGCCTCGGAGTACGGGTTGTCGTCACTCGTATGCGGCCGGCTATGGGTCTTGGTGACCCCCAGATCGGCTAACAGAAACGCCACGGGCTTGGAGGTCATTGAGGAGCCCCGGTCGGCATGAATCGTCAGCTGCCCTTTGTCGATCCCCTGTTTGGCGCAGGTCTCGCTGATGAGTCGTTCGGCCAAGGCGGCCGATTCCGCCGGGGCCACCATCCAGCCTACTACGTAGCGGCTGAAGATATCCAGGATCACATAGAGAGAGAAATACGACCATGTTACGGGTCCGAGGAGCTTCGTAATATCCCACGACCAGACCTGGTTCGGGGCCGTGGCCAGCAGTTCCGGTTTCTGATACACCGGATGGCGCAACTGGGTCCGGCGTTCCCTGACCTCTGTGTGGTCGTTGAGGATCCGGTACATGGTGCGGATGGAGCAGCGGTAGTCGCCTTCGTCCAGGAGGGTCGCATAGACCTCATGGGGCGCCTGGTCGGCAAACCGGTCGGCGTGCAGCAGGTCGAGCACGCCCTGCCGTTCATTGGCGGACAGCGCGCGCGCAGGGCTGGGGCGCATCGTTGGCTCCACCATCGGAGCGTGCGTTCGTGCCTGGGCGCGGTAGAAGCCGGCACGAGAAGTGCCGAACGCGTCGCAGGCCGGCTTGATCCCCACCTCGGAGGACAAGGTCCGCGCGGCATCCATCAGTCGTTGCCTCCTTCCTCGGGGGTCGCCAGGGGGATCCCCAGCATCTGCGAGACTTTTTTTTGGACGTCAATGATGAGTTCGGCCTGTCGCAGCCGCCGCGTCAGCCGTTCGTTCTCCCTACGAAGCTGCTCATGCTCCTGGGCGAGTGGACTGCGGTTCGACGGTTTGCGGCCCCGCTTCTGGGGAGTGAGGGCGGACAGGGTGCCCGCGTCCCGCTGTCGGCGCCAGGTGGTGAGGTTTGACGAGTACAGCCCCTCCTTGCGTAAGAGCGCCCCCAGGCTCCCCGACACCGTGCAGGCATCGGCGAGCCTCAAGATGCGGAGCTTCTCCGCTGCGGTGAACCGTCGTCGTGCCGGCTTTACGGGCACCTCGGGATCGGGTGGGACTGCTGAGACCACCTGCTGTGGCTCAGCGGGGCGTACGGTGCCGGGCCACGGACGTGCGGGGACTCGGCGGGTGGGTGCGATGCTCGGCGATGTCTTAATCGTTTCAGTGCTCATGATGTGTGCTCCTCCCCACCCTCTACACTAATTTACAGGGGGGTAGGTGTCTCACTATTATTGGCACAGAGGGGATCAGGCAACAAGAGGTGCGGCGTCTGCAATGGTAAAGGCACAGTATAAGGCCGTGGCTCCCACCAACCCGACTATTCGTCAGGCTGTATGACAACTGTCTTTCCGCTTTAATCGTCAAGCCTGAGCTTGGGGATCATAGTGCACGACAATGGTGCTCCCCATTGTCAAGACGCAAATAGGGGTTGGTTAAAGTGGACAGAGAGGGGCTGAGGCGGGGTGGTAAGCCGCTCCTTCCCGAGGTGGACCTCGATGGGGTGCGATAGCCAAATGCCTCATGAAGCCGCTCCGCGTTATAGAACCGGAAGTAGTGCCCCAAGCTCTCTTTGGCCTCCCTCACTGTCTGGTAGGCCTTCAGGGACACTTCCTCGTACTTCACCGAGCGCCAGAGCTGCTCGACGAAGATGTTGTCAAAGACCCGGCCGCGACTGTCGTGACTGAACAAGACGCCGGCACGCCGCAGTCGTTCGGTGACCGAGCGGTGCTCGCGGGTGCGAATAGTTGTCTTACATAATGAGGAGAGAACCAATGGGCGGCAACGCCCAACCCGTCGTTCCAGGGGACCGTAGGCAAGCTTCGCCTGCCGATACCCTCTGTGTTTCGCGCTCCGGCGGCCCCTAAACTCAAACATTAGCAGGAGAGTAGGCGTGGTGGATACCTTGGTGGCGGCGCGAGAACAGCCAGAGGCTGAGCACGGTGTTCAGAATCGGATTTTTCTACAGCCTCGTTAGGCCGCAATCTTTCCAATCGGATGCGGCTTAGTCGCAGATGTGAAACGTGGGAAACCGGAGCCACGAAGAGGGCGGTGTGAGTCCTAGCGAATTCCATGATCGGCAGGGTGAAGTCCGGCACTGGCAAATGCTTTGAGGTTGCGTGGAAGAAGATCACGGGTGAGGTGTACGGCAGCTAAGCCGGTTAGACGTTTGTCGGTAAGGCATATACGGTCGCTGACGCGATGACAAAGGCGAATGCTTAGCTCTACAATAAAAGTAGTAGCTGTGCGGGTCTGGTACTCTAACGATCGACCGACAACGAAGAGGAGTGGTACATGGCTGAAAGCCTCGAAAACGAAAAGACAATCTTGCTACAAACACACGACCAGGCCCGAGCGTTGGGCGACCAATTGGGCGGGGAGTCATCCGATGGCACTAAGGATATTCAACGGAAGTTCGATCGAACAATGGAGATCTACTGGCGCCAGCTATCCGAATTTAAGGAAGCATTTCCAGGAGTCCCCGAGGGCAGTTTTCACGAGGCATCATTCTACTGTTTGCAGGCTCATAGCAAGTTTCACAGCGTTGGACTGATAAGAAAGGCTTCGCAATCTGTTGCCAAGGGTGCCAATAAGGTGGCTCGAACAGGCAGCGGATTCGGATTGGTCGGAGTAGGATTGGGAGCCATAGGCGGCCTGGTCGGCGGCTCACTAGCGCTCGGAACAGCTATGATTGCGAATCAGCAGGAAAAGGCGAACGCGAGGGAGGCCATCAACCTGCTCGACAAGGCAATCCAGATTATCGATATAGGATTTCCACACATGCGCAAGGCCGTTATCTATCATGCGTTGGGGCAAAGAGACGAGGCGGTAGCTGAACTCGATTACATCATTTCACACCTGCCGAACGATGATACCTATGTGGATGCGCGTCAATTGAAGGACGAAATACTCACACCGAAGAAGAAGAAATGGTTTGGTTTCTGAGAATAGGGAGAGGGATCGAGTCGATCGGAATTCACGAGCGGACTAATAGCAACTGGAGCCGACGGCCAGCCCGCACCGCTGGGCTTCGAGCGGTCGAAGGTGCTGAGGGAGCATTTGAAAACCGCCGGTCTCGTGAACTCCCAAGGCAAGGTGCAGGACGCGCTGCGCCAAAAGCTCAAGGACGGCACGCTGACTCTGCCGGAGCCGTTCGCGAGGTCATGACCTGAAGGGACCGTCTTCGCAGCGACGCTGATGGACCAAGCCATGCTGCGGGGCGACGCCAAGGAGGGGTGGGACAATATCGACATCTTCGGTTGGCTCGGTCAGCCGATGCAGATCAAGATCAACTTCCTCTGTCGGGACTCCATCCTGGCAGCGCCGGTAGCCCTCGACTTGGCCTTGTTTCTGGATCTGGCCCAACGGGCCGGATTATCTGGGATTCCGGGGACATAATACTAATTTTCGATCTGGCATAAAAGCGAGTGCAGATTACACCCCCGTAACCTACACTCGGCGAAGTGAAGGTTTGTGGTTGTAATCTGCACTGCGATATCAAGAGGGTATCCCCACTGTTACCTTATCCGTCCTTTCCCGCGCTGTCGAGCTGCCCGGTCGCCGGATCCCAGAACATCGGGAGACCGGAAAACGGATCAAGTGCTCTCCAATAGTGAGTGTCTTCGCCGCCGATGCCCCTGTCGAGGGTGGGACCTCGGCAGTCTGAAGCGCCGGAGGGGCAGGGCCAACCGCAGCACCGGGCTCCATGGCCAGGGGACCATGTTTCCCCTTAACATCCCTACGACCGAGCGTATACGGTGCGGGTACATCCTGACGGTTACGCAACTCAGCGACAGGCTTGGGCGTTGGAGGCGCGGGTGGCTCCAAGGTACGTTTCGGCTCAGTGGCATCGTGTCGTGGCGCCAGAGCGATGCCCCGGAACTGCTCATAATACAGTTCCATGGCGTCACGAGCCTGCTGGACCTGCCAGTTGGACACACCAGCGCGTTGCGCGATGTCCGCAAGAAATATCTCGATTTCCGTCCGTCCAATGTCCCTGCGCCTGCGTCCCGGATACCGGGCGAAAAACCCTCGCACCCACGCCATACAGTACGGGGTGCTCTTGTCCTGTGCCCCAGCCCCCCGCAGTACGGCAATATAGCCCCCCGGCCACCGCGGCTGCTAGTTCAGCGGCGCCACCCCCCGTCGAGTCGTGTGAGGCATATCATCCCTCCCATACCAGAATGCTATGCGTCATGGTTTTACGGAACAAGTTGGCTGTCAAGCGTTTTATTGACGCATATCATCCCCGTGCGACGCCCAGGTGGGATGCTATTTTTGAGGCATAATACTATGTTGGGCGTCGGGTTCGGGGCACCGTACGCTTTGGATCCTGTTCTAACCGTCAGCAAAGATGAGCTCCTGCGATGTGTAAGCTCATAGGTACTGAGGACCCGGCGAAACGCGGAGCCAGCTTACTATGCGGCGCATGAGCCGAGACCCCGCAGCCGCGCAGCCGCCCGAAAGCGCTCAACGGATTTCGCGAGAGGAGATGAGCGATCTACCCATCGGGCGCTACGAAGGTTCGGTGCACCTCGTCGCGGCGCCCGCGGACCTCCAGCGCGCGATGCATGACCTCTGCCAGGAGAGCGTAGTCGGCTTTGACATCGAGACACGGCCCGCCTTCCGGCCCGGCGAGAGCTATCTCCCCTCCCTTGTGCAGTTCGCCACGGCAGGCGCGGTGTATCTCATGCAAGTCCAGCAGCAGGACTATTCCGCCGTGATGCAGGAGATCTTTTCGTCGGAGAAGATCACTAAGGCGGGCGTATCGGTGGCCGATGATCTGCGTAACCTGAAGAAGTTGTTTGAGTTCAAGGAAAGTGCGGTGGTGGATCTCGGCAAGGTTGCGAAGCGTCACGGCCTGAAGCAGACGGGCGTGCGCAATCTCGCGGGGATTTTTCTCGGCACGCGAATCTCCAAGGGCGCGAAGACGACGAACTGGGCTGCACGCCGCCTGACGCCGCAGCAGATCGCCTACGCTGCGACCGATGCCTGGGTGTGCCGCGAGCTGTATCTTCGCTTCAAGCTGCTGAATTTGGTCTGAGGACCCGAGAAATAGGCGTCAGAGAAGGCGCCGCCCAACCATCAGTTGCACCGGAGCCAGGAAAGCGGTGCTTCGCTTGCTTTCCCGGCCCGGTGAACTGGGTCGTTATACAGCACTAGGTCGCTGGGTCTGTGATTCGGATCGTCGCCCCGTCAGGGAGACCGGTCAAAGTCCTGTCGAGTTCGGTACGGCTGCGCGAAGCGATCATCTGGACCCTGGGAGTCGGGCGTGAGTTGCCAGAGTAGAGCGAGCTGCTATCTGTTAAAAAAGGACCGCACGCCATGAGCACCACCTCCGTGTTCGTCCTCGCAGTGGCCATCGGTGAGATCGCCGGCCTGCGGTCGATGACCGCGCCGGCGGTGGTCAGCGTGGCCGCCTACTGGGGGTGGCTCGATCTCCACCATTCCCCTTTCGCCTTTTTGGGCTCCACAGCCGCTGCGTATGTCCTCACCGCGCTGACCATTGCCGAGCTTGTCGTGGATAAACTCCCGCAGACACCACGCCGAACGACCTTAGGGCCATGCGTTGGACGTCTCATCCTCGGTGGCCTGTCGGGCGCCGCGCTCTGCGCAGCGGCGAAGCAATCCATCGCAGTCGGCGCTGTACTCGGTGGTCTGGGCGGGATCTCTGGAACCTTCCTCGGGTATGCGTTGCGGGCACGGCTGGTCAAGGCGTTGACGGTGCCGGACTTCCTCATTGCCCTTGTAGAAGACGTTGTGGCAGTTGGTGGCGGCCTCTTCCTCGTCTCTCAATTCTAGTGTAGTGAGTCATAAATCTCTTTTCAGCCCGTTCGTGGTGAGCCCTTGTATCTTTACAGTAGTGCCATGAACAAGGTGTAGAGTCATGGTCACGCAGACTGCACCCGGACGTGACAGACCGTTGAGCCCTCGGATTCCGGGATTCCGGGGATTCCGGGGACACCATACTAAATTCGATCTGGTATAAAAGCGAGTGTAGATTACACCCCTGTAATCTACACTTCCGACCGGAGCCCATACGAAAGGGCGCACGACAGATTTTTGAGATGAGTTCATCCGGCAGCCGCCGCGGCGGCAGATCGCCGTTCCCAGAAGTCCTCGAAGCGGCCGCTGAGTTTAGCGCAGCGCAGGGCGATGATCGCATTGGCCCCGCGGACGGTCCAGTGCATGCCGGCGCGCTTGAGGCGGGTGCCGATGGCCACCTTGTGATTTCGATAACATAAAAGGGACCCACCTGAGGCGGCAATGATCGAGCAAAAAGGACCCACCCTGATACGCTCACTGTTTCGTGTGTGTTGGAGGCACCCCACACCAGAGACAGGG
>Ga0080064_1000246_pt1 | contig 156869 bp, 153 predicted proteins | sample Subgrocontami54m_FD_69260 | JGI IMG/M metagenome (GOLD analysis project Ga0080064, IMG submission 69260) | Subsurface groundwater microbial communities from S. Glens Falls, New York, USA - GMW46 contaminated, 5.4 m (SPADES assembly) (version 2) ...
GATTGTTCGAGAGTTCTGGGTTGCTCGCCGTGATCGTGAGGTTGCCGAGGGTGTGAAGTAGCTGCGCGTGCACTTCTTCAGGATCATCACCGTCCGCGAGGATTGCTGCACGCCATTCATCCGTCAACGTCTGGGGCATGATGTGCTCAACCGTGAGGTTGGCAGCAGCCCAATTTACTGGCTCTGGATTCTTGAAGCTGTCCTCTAGTCTTTCAAAAATAACCATCTTCTGTTCTTGACGGCCTTGGAAATAGAAAGGTTGAGTCCGGAATGCTTCGCGCAAACGACGATCGGTGGGCCAATACTTTCGCTCTCCAGAGAGCGCGTGTTGGATGCCTTCCGCTAGGGGCGATTCCGGTGGAATCAGTGGAACTAAGCTATTGAAAATGCGGTTGAGATTGTTGTTCGGAACACCAACAATCATCCGGCGCACCAAGAAGCTCTCTATGTAGCTCAGGGCATTTACAACAGCGCTCTCTGAACAAGCTCCGGCGTGCCACTGCTGGTATACGTGCATGAGCAAGGGGTAGGTAGTCGATGCTTCCCAGCGGTCTAGGCGCTGCAATGCGGCTCGGACTAGTGCGTTGGGCTCGGTTTCGGGCTGAACCAGGTGGCGGAACAAGACCGATCTGCGTTGTAACTCACGGACCTCAGCCTCAATCGCCGCTTCGTTATGCTCTAGTGGCCGCAGGCGATCCTGTTGGGTCCGGTAGATGTCTGGTCGCTTAATCGTCGAGTAGCCTCGAAGCACTAGGTCAACAAATACTAGTGTTTCGAGTTGGTTTGAGGTGAGGGAGTCCTGCATTGGACGCCACACTTCCTCATATATCTCGTCAGCCTTGGTTGGGAGCAGCATGAAGATGTAGTTCCTTAGCAGGTCTGCTTGCGTAAGTCGGACACCGCGGTCATTGAGAGACTCGAAGATACGATGAACGTTATCGTTCTGATCCGTAGTGATGGCGACGAATTGCAAGCGTTCGCTGATTACTGTCTCCAGACGTGCAACATTTAGCGGCTCGCTGTCTGGACCTAGCTGTGTGAGTTTTGCGCGGAAGAAGCGGTATGCGTCGCCGATAGGTCCGCTTTGTTGAGCGGCCTCTCGCTTTATGCTGGAGATGAATGCGTCGCGGTCGGACTGCGTCGGTAATAGCCGATAGTGGGGTAGCCCCTTGTCAAATTTGTTGACCAAATAGAGTTCGTTAATACGTTCGATGACATCAGTGTCCACGACCGCGGCGTGGTCACGAAGCGCACACAACGCAATGAGGACAGTAGTAAGTCGTTGCTGACCATCTATTACGAGGTAGGACGTGACACCGGCCGCAGATGAGGGCGATGGTGCTAGGACCATGCTGCCCAAGAAGTGGGCTGGAGACTGAGTGAGTTTGCCGCCAGGCTCGTCGGGGGTCAAAGCATCATACTGACCGAGCACATCCGCCCAGAGCTGGTCCAGTTGCGGTGTTCGCCAGGTGTATTGCCGTTGGTAGAGCGGAACCTGGAATTGCTTCCGCCCTTGGATCAGTGCATTTAAATTGCTTTCAGTTACCTGCAAGTTGCCTCCTTAGAAACGGACCCAACAACGGTCAGACCTTCGATTGAGTTGCTTTCCATGGTAGTCGCCAAGTACGTGGGGTTCGGTCAAAGAATCTCCTGGGCTACCAGCGGCACGAAGCTCTCCTTCTCTGCGCGCTGGACTTCTCCGAGGCGAGCACGAACCCCGAACGCAATCTCTCCTTCGCCGAGCTTAATGGCTCGCGGAGAGGCCGGATCCCGCGAAATCTCGTTCAGTACAAAGGGCGAGAACTCAGGGGAAGCCTTCGCCAAGATCGTTTCCAGCTGCGAATGGTCGAAATCCAACGACAGAGCGTGGCGCTTGCCTTCGTATGACAATTCCACTGTGGTTGTGTAGTGTCCGAGACTAACAATGTCGACGCTGTAGAGCCGGAAGTTATGAAAGTAAAGATCCGTCTCCGGAAGAACGCCCTCGCTCACGAGTCTCATGCCGTAATCGGGGGCAAAGCCTTTGGGCTGGCTCCAGTTCGATAACGAGTCGGTGGAAGTGTAGCTGGGGCTCGGCCTCACCATCTCGAGATTCGGAGCCGCGCCAGGCTCCGAAGCATATTCAAATAGTGAACTCTTCAAAGCGTCTTGAGGACTTTGTGCGGCCTTGGCCGATTCATTGGCCAGCAACCAGACCTGAGGTGACCCAAACCGTGCACTCGTGGCTGGCGTATGAGTCGCTGTAAAGTACGAGTGAACCTGTTCTGTCATCGCGGCCACCTCATCCTTTGTCATAGCAGTCCATGAGCACAATTGATGCATCGCAGGAAGCCACCGGTCATTGAGCAATCGCTCGACCGGTGCCAGGTCGACCAGAATCTTCCCCTCGGGTGTGCGATTCGATGGAAGCAAGCAGAGTGAGATGAACTTCAAACCAGGCATGGACTTAGAGAGGAAGAACAACCAGTAGGGGAATACTTCATCGAGTCGAGACATGAATTCCCGTATGACAGGGATTTCGAATAGCTCAACTGGACTGTCGTCATAACCGGAAACAGCCACATCCACTGCCTCACGCAGCTGCCGGGCTTCAGTTGGAGAGCTGACGAGGACGCTTAGTGCACGTAGGGTTCTCTCGAGATCTCCTGACAATACGTCAGCTTCGGGGATAACGATGCCCACAAAAGGGTGAATTTCATTGGATTCCGACATGCCTGGTATGAACCACCAAATCAGGCGGTTCCCCTCGTGCCATCTGGTCGTAAGCGTGGAGGACAAAACGCTGAGTGCGGTATTCTCCGTACTCCTTCCTTGTATCGAGCCTTTTGAATTGGCTGCAGGAATCCTCCTTCGGCCCCAAGTACGCGCCCCGCAATAATGTCTCCGAAGTCCCCAATCCGAGTTGGGATCTTTTGTGCGAAGGATCGGGTCCTCGCGGTTTCATACATTGAGTTACCGTAGTCATTTGCTATAAACGTCTTTGTCAATGCTATCCTCCAGATTTGTATCTAAGTCCAGATGAGCCTTCGCCCAGAGTATAGAACATGGGGGTTACCTCAGCACAGCAGGGTTCCTTTCATGTCCCTCGGCGTGAACACGTCGTGCCGCACCAACCTTGGGTGAAAGGATGCCCTCGCCACGATGTGGTATTCCTGTCTTACCGCCGGGGAACTAACGACGAAGGTAGCTCTAAATCGATTACAAAGTGTGCGCAGCGAATTCGATGAGTCTGGCTAGCGCGTTCACCAGCTGCATCTGACGTGGCGTCTGGCAACGCACATGCAGCAGACCGGGGCTGGCGACGACTACGGCGAGGCACTGAGCGCGGCTGGTAGCGACGTTCAGCCGGTTGAGGCTGTAGAGGAACTCCAGTCCGCGCGGGGCTTCGTCGGCCGAGCTTGTCGCCATGGAATAGATGGAGATAGGAGCTTCCTGACCCTGGAACTTGTCGACCGTCCCTATACGCAGACCAGGAAGCTTTTTGCTCAGCTCGGCCACCTGCGCGTTGTATGGGGTGATGAGGAGCACCTCGCGGTCGGTGACCGGTTTCGTCTCGCCGTTCGCATTCGTCCACGTCGCTTTTGAGGCAAGCAGGCGTTGCAGGTGTTCCAAGATTGCGTCAGCTTCTTCCTGAGAATCACTGGCGTTTCCTGTGTGCTGCACGGGGAGGAAGCGAATGCCGGTACCTGTCAACGGAGATGCACCATTCAATGTAAGCACCTCGCGTCCGGGGTGCGAGTGCAGCCGGTGGTCGTAGAAAACCTCGGACGTGTACTCGGTAATGCCGGGGTGCAGCCGCCATGTGCCGTCGAGGAAAATACCGAGGTTCTCCGGCATAACGTACTCAAGATGCAGAATATGCGCCAGCGCAGACCGCTCGGCGCCCGGTGGGTGCACACCTTGTAAAGGCTGATCGAGCTGTTGCGGGTCGCCAAGGAGGACGAGGTTGGTGGCACACAGTGACGCAGCCAGCGCATCCGCCAGCGACATCTGCCCAGCCTCATCAATGAAGAGCACGTCCACGCTTCTCAGCATCTCCTCGCGGGACCACAGCCAACCGGTGCCACCCACGACGTCAAGCGTGCCCTCGTCAATGCCGTCCCGGGCCGCATCGTTGCTCTTGAGATGAACGGCGTCCCGGAACGTAGGCTCGCTGTTGCCGGCGACTTGGCCTATCCTTACCGCTTCACCGCGTTTGCGCGCGGCGACTGCTGTCTTCTCTAGGAGTTCGCCAATCACCTTGTGGCTATTCGCGGTCACACCCACCGTTTTGCCGGCCGCCACAAGATCGACGATCATCTCCGCACCGACCGAGCTCTTGCCGGACCCGGGCGGCCCCTGGATTGCGAGAAACCCCTGGTCGAGCGTGAGCACCAAGCGACGGGCCGCATCCTGCGCGTCCTCTCCCGGCGATGCCAGGGCTGCGCCGGGGGACTGGCCGGCCGCGGGATAACGGCGTACCAATAGGTCCCGCGCAGCCCTAAAGTCGCCGGGGCTATCGAGGCCGTTTTGAATTGCCCATTGCGCCAGCCGCACCAGACTCTCGCGTTTGACCTTTGGGTCGATGTATTCGTAGGGGATCAACGATGTCAATGCCGGAACCGGCTGGGTATTGCCGATTTTTAGTTCGATAGCGCCCGCAATATCGTCCAGCCCCACGACCGTTCCAGTTCCCTTGCCGGTGGCCGGGTTACGCGGCCCGCTGCCCATCTTGATCTTGTGCTCTTGCGGCGGAAAGCTGAATCGATAGATGTTGGAGCGCGAGCGTGGCGCAGGATCGGGACGAACGTCTATGAGTGTCAGCAGGGCGAGCGCGTCAGGCTCCTCTAGCCGCTCTTCGTCGGTCAGGCTTATCAGATAGAAGTAGCGCCACCAGAAGGATTTGTCCTCCCGCCGGTGCCAATTGAGCATTTGCGCCAGCAGCCAGCGGCCGTGCTGCTTCTCGTCCATCTCTGACGGCTCGTCCGGCAAACCGTCTACAAGTTGGTCCACGAGCAGCTGGACCGCCTTTTGTGCATCGCTATCGTCGGTGGTTTCGGGCGCGGCCATCGTTGGACGTGGGAGCGGCATCCCGAGCAGTGTTTGGAGCGCGGAACGTTGTTGCTCCAGCCAATTCCGCAGCAGCAGGGTGGAGATGCAGTCATCCCGGTTGTAGCCTTCAATCTCCCTGAGCAGCCTAGTCCGCTCGGCAGCGTCACCCTGTCCTAGCTCCAACCATGTTTCAAACTCGACAATGCTGGTGCCGGCATCGCGCAGGTCGATGTCGCGGTTAAACCCGTAGAGCGGCTCCAATTTCTTGATCGAGTAGCTTTCGACGGAAGCCCTGATGCCCTGCCGCGTGGCGCGGTAAAGGTCGACGAACACGCCTCCGCGTAGCAAGCGATCTACCTCGGCTTCACGTGTCCCATAGCGGCCAGCCAGGCGTTTGACGGCCGTCGGCTCATATGGCGCGTAGTGATAGACATGCAAATTCGGGTCGGCGGCCATTCGGTCCATCACGAGATCGATGAAGCCCTCGAAGGCACGTCGTTCCCCGGCCGTGGTGACGGTGTCATCGTCGACTGCCCAGAAGGCGTGGAACATCGGCTGGCCATCATCGGTGGGCAGGCCAGGTTCGATGACGCCGAAAAGATAGTCGATGCCGTCGACCTCCTGCGAGCCAAAGAACGGGTCGCCCTCGATATCAAAGAAAAGATCGCCCGGCGACGGCTCAGGGAGCATCAGCAGGCCAGTGTCCAAAGCCAGTTCTCCGCTGCGGTCCGTGGGCGGGATCAGCTCTGAGATCACCCGCTGCTGCCGCTCGCCACGCACCTGGATGTTGGCCTGCGCCTGGATGCGCATCAACGCCTCACGCCCAGCACCATCCAGCCGGTCAGGAAGCGGCGAGGGCGGTTCAGCAAGGGCGGTCCGCGTCGTTACGCCAATCGCCTGGAGAGCGTGTCGCTGGCGGGAGCTGACGTTCGCCACCAGTGATAAGTCGTCCTGGGATCGCCACTGCTGCTTGCACTCCAGTGCCCAACGGCACACGTCACAGTGCTCTACGGGCTCCGGCTCAGAGGGGACGGGGAAAGTGGCTCCGCTATCCAGCAACTCTTCGAACTCTCGTGCCACCAGGCGATAGTAGGCGGCGTAGTCCTTCACCCGAAACGAGACGGTTTCACGCTGGACACCGCCGAGCGCCAGGTGCATCTGCTCCGGCAGTTTGCCCTGAATGGCTCCGACCATTTGTGAATACATGCTGATCTGCAGCACCGCGGAGGCCTTGGCGTGGCGAGCGAGCTTGGTGTCCCACACCTCATAGCTCCAGCCGCCAAGCTCGCTGGGCTCCGCCACCCGACGCAAGAAGTCCGCGTATCCGAGCTTTCGGCCATCAAACAACACTGCTTGATAGATGACTTGGGCGCCGTCCTGCATCGCCTGTAATGTCGCATTGCGTCCGCGTGCGATGCGCTCTGAGGGTAGCAGGGTTTTGTCCGGCTCAAGATTGACGGCGGCAATCCCTTCTGCGGCGAGATCATTTAGGAAGCGCGCTTCATGCTCCAGTCCCCGCTGCACAATACGGTCGAGCACCGGGTCCGCGCGCATCGGTCGCTTCAGAAAGCCGCCCAGCGCGGCGCGCTCAAGGTTGGTGAGGTGGGTACACTCGGAGAAGCCCACGAGGTCTGTGGCGGAGTAGACGATCCGGCCGTCAACTAACTGCACTGGGCGCGCATCCTACTGTGAGGCACCCGCAAGATGGCAATGCCTACCAGACAGGAGGGCGGGCCCATTCGAGCGAGCCGCTCCTGACGCGAGCCTATCCTTTGGCGGCCGTCTATATCGTGCATTCATGTAATCCATCTTCTAGAGCGCATCCTATATCATCATTGCGCGCCGGGTCACTATTCCGTAAATCTCGAGAAGCCCGGTGGCGCAAGCCACCGTGGGTTCGCCCCTCAGTTGTTACGAACAAATCTTGATAATTTTATAGGCTGGATCGCCCGGTGGAATATCACTCGACGGGGGCGTTTTGTCGCCCAGACTTTTAGACATGCGCGTGGGGCTCGTCCGCTAATGCGTACTGGCTGGCTCCGATTGCGCCGAAGAGCCGTTGTCGACCTTGCGTATACGGCCTATTATTGCCACTGAATAATAATCCCGATGTTCGTTCAATGGTGATAGATGTTTGACCTTGAGGGCATTCCGTTCAGCGTTACTGTGACCCTCTCACCCGTCGTTCGCTTGGAGCTACTCAACCCTGTGCGTAGCCGGGAGTTTCCAATGAGGGTAGTAGGCACTGATTCGTTCCAGCTTTCGTGCTAAGGCTGCGCTCGCGCTAGCAGAGAGAGCGGATCCGCCCTATCCGTTGATGGTTGTAGTTGCTACTCAACTCGACCTGCGGTAGACTGCGCACATGAATCTCGATACGACGTTCGGGCGCCGGCTTCGCGAACTACGCCGAGAAAAGGGCATCAGCCAAAGGGCCCTGGCGGATCAGGTCGGGATTGACGTGACCTATCTGTCGAAGCTTGAGAACGACCGGATGGACCCACCTAGCGCGGAAACGACGGCAGCACTCGCCAGAGCGCTTGGGGCAGACGTAGATGAATTGTCGGTGCTGGCCGGAAAGATCCCGACTGATATCGCTGACCTGCTCAGCAGGGATCTGGGTGCGGTCAAGCTGTTCCGAAGTGTAGCCGGCGATATTGAATCGAAGACCGATTGGCAGAAGCGCATTGGGCACTCCGAGGAAAAGCCGCAATGAATGAACCTCGCCAGGGTGCTTTCTATTCCCCTAGGCAACTGGAACTACTCGCCAACCGGGTGCTAGCCCGGTACCATGCTACCATTGCGGGAGAATTCCGGGCACCTGTTGAGGCTTGGCGGCTGCTCGATGTTGTCTATCCTGATCAACTGAACCCCCCATTGTGGGAGCCCATACCCGAGCCACCCGGCCGTACTGTTCTGGCAGCGCTCGCTCCGGCTGACCGCCTGGTCGTGCTTAACGAGACAAGACGGCAACTCATTGAGGAAACCGAAGGCTTGGAGAACGATCTTGTCGCGCATGAAATTGCGCACTGGGAATTACACATAGATCGCTCTGTGCTTGGGAATGCCACGCTGCCAGGGATGGAGCGCCCGCTTACTTTCACATGTGACGAAGGGCCCGATGGGTCGTGGGACGAGCGAAACGCTCACCGTTTCATGGGGTACCTGCTGATGCCCTCCGATTTGATAATGAAGAACGCCGAGGGCTTGAACCTTATGGCCTGGCCTGACAGGTATCGACTGCGTGAGCGTTTCGATGTGACGATCACTGCGCTAAACATACGGCTGGCGGACCTTGGGTTTCCTTATGTCGGCGGGGACGGCACCTTCTACCACACCCGCCAAGAGGCTGGCGGACAACTTCGGCTTATCTAGTCCACGCGGGTACCAGTCGCATAATCCGGCGACGAAGGATGCCTTAGTCCGCCCGATGGCCTCTCTTGCGCTCCCCCTAGCTGGAGACTGTGGACTCCTAAGTAAGACTTGGTTTATTAGGCCCCGGTAGTTGCAGTTGACTAACAACTGCAACTATGTTACCGTCTCCTCAGAGCACCAGGCCACGGGTGCCGCGAAACTCACGGTGAGGTATGAGAGAAAATGGCTAAGGTACGTGCGTTCATATCATTCGCCGCTGAGGATGCCCGAATACGTGACCTGTTCATAGGGCAAGGGAAGCTTCCCAATACCCCCTGGGAGATTGCGGACTGGTCACGGCATGAGGCATTCAGTGAAAAGTGGCGGACGCAAATGCGCCAGCGCATCAAACAGTGCCGCGTCGCGATTCAGCTTGTTAGCAAGAATACCACCAAGGCCGACGGGGCAATCTGGGAAATTAACTGCGCCAAGGAGGAAGGAATCCCTGCGTTCGGCGTCTGGGTCAGCGAGTCAGACCAAGGCATCGTGCCTTCGTGTTTCAACAATAACAACATCATCAAATGGACCTGGGATGGCGTAGCCAACATGATCAGTAAAGCGACAACCGCGAGAAAGTAGAAAGACCATGCCCCCTTACAGACGTGCTCTCATTGTTGGCCTGAACACTTACCATCTCACGGGTAACGACCTTCAGGGTTCCGTTGCCGATGCGGAGGCAATGGCTGAGCGCCTAAGCAAGCATGCGAACGACGATCCGAATTACGAGTGTCGGGTCTTCCTGGATCGGACTGATACGACAGGGAGCGTGACACGGGCAGCCCTGCGAGAGGCACTAAGCATCCTCTTCGCCCCGGATTTTCAAGGAGATATACTGTTCTACTTCTCCGGGCATGGCGTGCTTACCACCACGGGCGGCGTCCTGATGACGCAAGATGGCAAGCCAGGGGATTGGGGAATCTTGATGCAGGAGGTCGTGAGCTTTGCCAATAAAGCTAAGGCTCGAAGCGTAACAATCATCCTGGACTGTTGCCATGGCGGCGATATGGGGAATGTTCAAGTTCCCGATGGGCAGGATGGCCAGGGATCTTTCGCTCTGCTCCGCGAGGACCTGACTTTGATCGGAGCATCGAGCCCTGTTCAGTTGGCGGTGGAGGCCGGTGGCCAGGGACTCTTTACATCTGCCGTCATTGACGCACTGGATGGCGGGGCCGCCGACCATATGGGCTGGGTAACCGGGGCTTCGATCTATGCTTACGTGGATCGCCGGTTTGGTGCTTGGGAGCAGCGCCCAATCTACAAGTCGCACGCCACGTATGTGCCTGTTATTCGAGAGTGCCAGCCGCTCATTGACAAGCTGAAGCTGCGAGAGCTGGTGAAACACTTTCCCAGCGGCGACTACCAGTTCCGTCTCGATCCTGACTACGAACCTGAGGATGAGAACGGGAACGTGCACCAACCGGTGAATGATGAAAAGGTGGCCGTCGCTCAACTCTTCAAAGAATACCGCGATGCCGGGCTGTTGAGGCCTTCCATCAAGGGCGAGCAACTGTATTGGACGGCGCGGCATGGGAATACCGTAGAACTTACCCCGCGCGGATGGGAATACTGGTGGCTTGTATCCAAGGACAAGCTCTAATGCGCGTGGGGATTACGGGCCATCAGAAACTAGCAGATGGCACGGCCTGGGTGTGGGTGCGATCGATCATTGACGGCATCTTCAGTGAAATGGAGCACCCGGTGTTGGGCCTCACATCCCTCGCCATCGGTGCTGACCAGGTCTTTGCGAAGGCTGTTCTTGAACATGCGGGACGGTTGCACGTAGTCGTCCCGTTCGCCGGCTACGAGCTACGCTTTGCAGATGGGGAGGATCGCGAAGAGTATTTGCGATTGCTCGCGGACGCCCACATTGTTGAGGTGTTGCCGAGTGCCGGATCTGACGAGGCGAGCTACCTCAAGGCGGGCATTCGGATTGCGGATGAATCGGATTTGCTGATTGCCGTCTGGGACGGTCAACCTGCGCGCGGCTTGGGTGGGACGGCTGACATTGTCGCATACGCCCTAAGTCGCGGGCTTCATATTCGGCATCTCGATCCAGTCCGCCGCTCGGTTATCACACGCCCCTCGCCAGGTTGATCAATTGCAGCCACGGTAAACTTGTAACACCCTTGCCCCCGGTGCCTAAGGCCTGTACAGACCTTCATGGCACACGAGAGGCTGCTAGGACCTCAGGTCGGACTGAGTGAAGCCGGCCATACGGTCAAAGAATGACGGAGGTGATGCGAATATGGCGTTGTTTAATGAGGCTGATGTCCGGGCCGCCGGCCGCTCTGCCACCTCGTACAGACGTGCCAGGGACATTCTCCTAGCGGAATCAAAAGAATACTCTGCGAGAAAGACCTATGATGTCTTTGTATCGCACAGCTTTTCCGACGCCGAGCTCATTCTCGGTGTCAAGAAGCTGATAGAGGGATTGGGGCACTCCGTCTACCTGGATTATGTTGAAGATGCTGAGATGGATCGGAACTTAGTGACTGCTGCGACAGCTGAGAGGCTACGTGTTCGGATGAACTCGTCTCGTTCTCTATTCTTTGCTGTCACCGAGAACTCGACAACCTCTAAATGGATGCCCTGGGAGTTGGGCTACTTTGATGGCGCCAAGCATCGAGCTGCAGTTCTTCCAATCGTGGCTTCACGAGGGCGTGGCGATACATATGGGGGCCAAGAATATCTGGGACTGTACCCTTATGCTGTCAACGGCGACCAGCTTTGGATTCACCGTTCAGAGAAGGTTTAGTCTCATTTAGCAACTGGTTGGCAGGAACGGAGCCAACGCAGCACTAGCGGGCACTCGGCCCGGTGCTCTTTGAACGAGGCCAGGGTGACGCGCTTACTGAAGCTCTGGAAAGCTTCATCTGGGTACGTTGTTCGCATAGAACTACGACACTCTGGTATGGAAGCAATCTAAACGAGGGAGTTCGCCCGTACTTAGCCCATATTCCGATTCTTCAGATGTCCTTGGCAGGGTGGAATGGATACCCGAAAAGGTCTACCGATACGAGGCTCTTTCATCACTGTCCTGGTCTATCTGATGGGTTTCGCTAGGTCTAGACCGTCCGTCGGGAGAATCGGCAGCCACTGCACACCCGCCACCAATGCGGTAGCCGCTGACGGCGAGGTTGGGCCGGAGGTGGGCATTCCTTGCAAGGGAGTTAGTTCATGACTACAGCAGAACTCTTCGGTCGCCTGTCTGGAGATGCTTGGCGTATCTCGCACCCCTTCGGTGACGACCTCTTGCAGGCAAACGCGCTGCTCCACAACACCGCAGCGACGGATGGGGAGAAGGCAGAATGCGCAGCGCTTTGGAGTCTTCGGCGCCAGCCGTGCCAGTTCGGGCGAGCCGCCGCGCGAGAAGGACGCATACACTTCTGCTTCTTGACGGAGCGAGAGGTCACGTTATGGAGCGACGAGGAAATCAGCGAAAAGATCGCCGAAGAGAAACAATTATGGAAGCAGCGAGCAGCGTTCGAGCCTGATCGGGGTGCCCATAGCTTTGTGCTGATTGTAGCGTCACCCCAAGTCGCATTGGCGGCACCTGACCAACACCTTCGTGCTTTCAGTGAGCACATTCTTGGATTGGCCGGTTGGCAAGCCGATCGGCAAGGAGCGCGGCGCAAGAACACGGTGACTAGCGACTTCCTGTACCTAAAGGACTGGACCGGGGATGATTTCCTCGGGTATCGCTTCAATGTGGATTTCTTCGCTTGCGCGGGTGACGGACGCTGGTGGCATGATCATAGATTCCCAGGCGGCATTGCATTCACAGCGAATAGTACTGGACACATGATCGCTACCCGCGAGCGTCATGATCGAAAGGAAGATGGCCGGGAATGGGCATTGAAACAGGCAATGTTGACAATCAACAACGCCATGCCCACCCGCGGCACGGATAGTCTTGAGCCTTCTGAACAGGGACGGGTGACGTGGCTCCGGTCGTTGGACTCACAAGGTAAGCCCTTCCTAAGTGACGTCGGATGCCCATTGGACAGGATTCCTACGACTCTCGCCGGGAAGGACTGGACCCGCTACGAGGGGCTCCTCCACACTGATCATGCGGTCCGTGAAGAGTTTTTCTCTGATCGTGACGTGGCGCCGACCGCTAGTAGGCCCTACCTGATGGACTTCACCTATCTGTACGACAAACAACAAGACGACTTTGCGCAATTCGTTGGCGGGCAGCCGTTCTCTGACGAGCAGGTATTTTCGGAGATCGGCCGTCCACAAGACTGGACGTATCGAAGGGGCGTGGTAGCGAGATCTCGCTCGGACGATGAGGCGAGGGTCGTCGCTGAGCAATTACAGACGTGCCGACAATGGGTGGAGGCATTCGAGCTTGAACTCACGGAGGACATATAACTCCGGGCGCTTCCAGCGAGAAGAAATATGGTCGCTGATTCCTATCTTGCGGCAGACCTACGAGCATCGCTGGAATGCCGCCTGCGCAGGCTCAAGGGGACGCGACGCCATAGCCTTATTGCTTGGTCGCTCGCAGCGGCGACTTCATACGGTCCTCTGCTTATAATCATGTGTGGTCGCTCTGGAGCGGGATCAGGACGTTAGACTAGGTGTAGAGAAAGGCAAGTTCCGTGCATCAGCAAGGGGGTAAGCCAACGGAAGGTCCAAACGACGACGAGCACGTCATCCCGCCGACGCTGCCTTACTCGGTTCTGGCCGGTCTCGTCTTGGATCACTCCGAGTTCGAGGAGAAACAGATACGAGATTATGTCGAATGGCAGACCCGTCATGAGCACGTCGAACATCTCGAGAAGGTTAAGACGGAATACGTACACGACCAACGTTACGTTGCATGGGATGTTTGGACCGACCACCAGCGCTGGTGGGTGATCACTGGTCTCACGAACCTTTATCCTCAAAGCCTTTTCCCGAGTTTAGACTATTGTTTTTCTCTCCACATTGGCGTGACAACACGAGTGCTCGCGCGCCAGCGGAGTACAGCCTCGGAAGCAAGCCAACATCGGCTGCTCGGGGCATTCCGTCGCTGGCAGCAGGCAGCGGAACTGGCAGACACAGCTGATGAAGCGGAGGAATTTCAGGCTGTTGGCAACCACTGCAGGATGAGCCTTCTCGAATTGGCAAACGCCGTAGCCAGTAACGATATGATCTCATCAGGTCAAACGCCACTGAAAGCAGATGATTTTGTCGGCTGGAGCGACTCGGTTGCTAACGCGATCGCTCCTGGTCAAAGCAATGAGCGAATACGAGGCTATCTTAAGGGCACGGCGAAAGAGGCTTGGCAGTTAGTCTCGTGGCTGGTCCATGCTAAGAATGCATCGAAATTTGATGGGAGAATGGCAGTTGATGCCACACTGCACGTGATCGAAAGCTATGAGGCAGCGCTGCAACGACACGAGAACGGCCTGCCCGATCGCTGCGGTCTGTGCGGATCATACCGAATTGCCCTCGTCAACAACCTGGAAGACAAGGCGAATCCGTTTCTCATGGTCTGCGAGCGCTGCGGCGCGAAGGCGACATGGATGGCACCGCCTCCACCAGAGGCGACATGAAAGGCTCAGTGGTTCAGACATGGCGTTGGCGCTTGCTACAAAACGCCGCGAGTCACCGGGTCATGCGAAGGCGAGTCTCTCAAGAACGCATTCAATGTGTGTCGATTGCTGAAGTCACGGAGCAGAGAGAAAGCACTGAGCGCAGGATCATCCGCGAGCCGCGACGCGTAGGCCACCAAAACATTTGTCCCAAGACGGGGCATAGTGATACCCTCCGTTTGCAATCATTTGAAACGGAAACACTAAGTTGCGATGGTGATCGTCTAGCGGTTCGAGGAGCGAGCATCCTGTTGGCGAGTTCGCCGAGACGCTCGCGGAGCGGCGCACGTGACCATCGGAGGACAGAACTTGAAAACCATCTTTGACCTTTGCACTCCCCGTACTGACGTCCTCAGCGGATATCTCACCGAGGCCGAGTTTGCCGCTGATCTTGCCCAAGTCATTGATGGACAGGCTCCCCCGGAGTACCAAAAATCTGACATTTTCTTTGCCAATACACACCCGACCCACGGGCTAAAGGACCTCTTGAAGAACGTCGCTCTACGGCTCGCGCATCAGGGAGGGGCAGCATCGATTTTTCGTCTTGATACCCAGTATGGTGGGGGCAAAACCCACGGCTTAATTGCGTTGGTGCACCTCGCTAGTGGCATGAACGGTGTCGAGAATATCGAAGAGTTCGTTGACCCAAAACTAGTGCCGTCGAGCCCGATCAAAGTCGCAGCCTTCGATGGCGAGAACGCAGACCCTGCGAATGGCCGCGATCTCGGGCAGGGCCTCCGTGCCTACACCCCTTGGGGCGAACTAGCCTTTCGGTTGGCCGGCGCAGCTGGTTATGAGGCCGTCCGGAATAGCGACCGCGATCGCGTGGCACCTGGCTCCGATACCTTGCGGAATCTGTTCGACGGTCGGCCTGCTTTGGTGCTGCTGGACGAGCTGTCCATCTATTTGAGGAAGGTGAAGGGTCGGCCTGAGGCGGACCAACTGGCACCGTTTCTCACATCATTATTCAAAGCAGTGGAGAGTTCGCCAGGAGTCGCGTTGGTGTTTACGCTGGCTCTCGGTAAGGGTGGCGTAGCAACGGATGCCTACGCAGAGGAGAACCTTTTCGTTGCGGCCAAAATGGAGGAGGCCGAGAAGGTGGCGGCTCGGAAGGCCACCGTTCTCGATCCCACGGCAGAAGATGAGGTCGCCCAGGTTCTTCGCCGCCGGTTATTCGCCAAGATCGATGACGCGGGCGCCACAGAGGTCGTAGCCGCCTATCAGACTCTTTGGACTCAGCATGCTGGTGAGCTTCCTCCTGAGCGAATGCGGGAGGACCGAGTGGGCGAGTTGCGAAGCGGCTATCCGTTCCATCCGGAGCTGATGGCTACCCTCAATGATAAACTCGCTACTCTCGACAACTTCCAGCGCGTACGCGGAATGCTGAGGCTGCTGACACAAGCAGTAGCACGACTTTGGAGCGTACGCCCTCCAGAGACCTATGCCATCCATCTTTACCATCTTGATCCCGGGTTCGATGCCACACGCAACGAAATCGTTACCCGCCTGGCCCTGCGAGCTTACGATCCAGCCATGCGCGCCGATGTTTCGGCACCCGCGGGCGGAGCTTCCCTTGCTGACGAACTGGACCGCACGCAGTACGCCGGCCTAGCACCCTATGCCTCCCAGGTTGCGCGCACTATCCTATGGCATACCTTTGCTTTCAATGATCAACTTCGGGGCGTATCTCCGGAGGAATTGCGTTACGCGGTCTTGGCACCAGGGCTCGACCTAAGTTTCATCAACGACGCTCGGACGCGGTTCATGGTCGAATCGGCCTACCTCGACGACCACCCTGGTGCTCCGCTGCGGTTCTCCGTGGAAGCGAACTTGACGCAGATCATTCGGCGGCAGGAGGCACTAGTCGATCCGGGTCAGGTACGTGATCACCTTAGGGTGAATATTATGGATGTCTTCAGAGAAGGCCCTTTCGAGATGGTGCCATTTCCCGGCGGACCGTACGAAGTGCCCGATGAAGTCGGTAACGGCAAGCCGCTCCTAGTGCTCATCAGTCAGGATGCAGAGGTAGTCAATCCGAGTCAGATGCAAGTGCCGGACCTGGTCGAGAAGATTTTTCGCTTCAAAGGCCAGCAGAATGACTATCGCGCGAGACAGAACAATGTGGTGTTTCTGGTCGCCGATGACCGTGGCCGGGACGATATGAAGGCTAAGGTGGTACGTCGTTTGGCTCTCGGAGCCATTCAGCAGCCCCACATCCTCGAGGATCTAGCAAAACACCAACAGGACAGCGTTCAAGAAGAATACAAGAAGTCTGAACAGGCGGTCGCTACCGCTATACAACAGTGCTACCGGCACTTGTTTTACCCGTCACGTAATAATCAGGTGGAGGGTGCCGTCGTGGAGGTGGGCCACACAGCGTTTGACTTCGGCGCATCGGAAAAGCCGGGCGCTGGACAGAACCAGGTGCGACGCTCCCTGACCGACCTGTCCAAACTGCTGGGTGATAACGATCAGCCCCTTGGCGCCCAATATGTGCGAGATGTTACTCCGCTCAAGAAGGGCCAGATGACCACGCTGGAACTACGCGATGAGTTCCGCAAGGATGTCCGGCTTCCGATCATGGTCGGAGATGAAAACTTTGTCACCATGATCCGCAAGGGTGTCGAACAGAGCGTCTGGGTGTACAAAAGCGGCGAACTAGTCTATGGGCCCGACGATCCGTTTACACAGATTCACATCGATAGCCAGGCAGCCGTAATCATAATGAGCCAGGCTACACAGCAGGGCATGTGGCCTCGCCAGCCGCTGGTTCAACCTGACGGGCCACCCTCCGGGGCTGGCAATGGAGGCCAGTTGCCGTTCGACGGCTCGGGCAATGGCGGTCCTAGTGGGAGCGGCGCTCCTTCCGGTGGAGTCTCACCTGGTACTTCACCAAATAGCGGGTTTCGCACGTTCAGCCACGAAGCGCCGTTAAAAGAAGCACTGACCATACTTTGGGAGCAGGCCCGGCAGGCCAAGGTCAAAGCCCTCAAGACCGTAAGTCTGCGGGCTTTTGACCCAACGGATATCTTCCGGCTCTTGACGGCAATCGAAGGGGTTGCCGGCGCTGAGAAATTGGTGGACATGGCGGCCGAATACGAGACCAAATTGGGCGCGGAGCTCTCGTTGACGTTTCGTGGCGCGCCGGAAGATGCCAAACCCGTGAAGGACTTCTTGGAGCAGGAGTTTAGGTTAGCCAAAGAGAAGGACCTTAACGTAACCTACACCTTAACTTTCTCCGAAGGCCTTGTCCTCCAGGGAGACGCTCCTGAGAAATTGGGAGAACGGCTAACGCGATTCTCCACCGGAGCTGCCCTGGTGCGGGCGACCGCCGAGGAAGCTTGATGACAACAGCCATGCAACGCCGCACTTCGCACCAACAGGCACCCGAGCCCTATATACCGCAATACGAGTTGCGCGCCCGGAACCACGGCGCAGGCGATAACGAGATGGAAGTGTGGCAACTGTCTAGTCCGGCTACTCCCCAGGTCCGATCACCTCGGCGATTGGCCGGTTTGCGCGGGCGCAATCTATCGTTAGTGGAACGCCGACTCCTGAAACATCTCCGCCGCCAAGGAGTCAATGCCGTTGGCTTGTTGCCTGGCGACCAGCGCCGGTTCGACATCTCGGAAGATGAGGCTCTCCGCCTCGGACTGCTGTTCCGGATGCTAGCACCTATGCGCAGCTTGGCGTATATGGAGTCTTGCGTGCTAGGTGTGGAAGCGATGGCAAAAGAGGAAGCGGCCTACTGGCTGGGCATGGTCATGTATCGCAAAAACCCACGTCGAGTGCTAATGGCGCTTCGCATCCTGCTCACTAATCCCAGCCTTCGTTAAGAGGTGATTTATTGACCCGACGCCTGATAGAAGAATGGTTGCCTGTCGCTGAGCTAGGAGAGGAGAGCGTCAGAGAGAGGCGCTCCATGACAGCTCTCCCACCTACATACTACCTGCACGTCTGGTGGGCCCGCAGGCCATTGATCGCCTCTCGAGCTGCTGTGCTGGCGTCACTTTTACCGGCAGACGCTGACCATGAGCGATTTCTCCATATGTTGGGCATTCATGGCGATCCGGTGGCGAGCAGAAGCCGCATTGATCTCGCGAAACGACAGGGTGAGAGGTTCGAGGGGGAGGCTTACTCCTATGCCCGCGCCTTCGGCTACGCAGCTAGCGAGGAGGAACGGAGTTGGGCTCGGGAACGCTTTCCCCTTGGGGACGGCCCGCTCGTGATTCTTGACCCAACCGCCGGCGGGGGTAGTATCCCATTTGAGGCGTCTCGCCTCGGCCTTAACACTCTCGCCAATGACCTTAACCCGGTTGCCGCTCTGATCTTGCGGGCAACGATCGAGTTCCCGATTCTTTTCGGAAACAACCTGCTCGTAGAGTTCGAGCGGCTGAAAACTGCATACATCTCCATGAGGGAATCCCGACTAGCCTCGTGGTATCCGATGGAGCCTGGTAAAGATTCAATCAGTACCAACTATCTTTGGGCCCGCACAATCCGGTGCCGCTACTGTGATGGGTCGGTACCGCTCTCGCCGAACTGGCGGTTGGCTCCGGATGGCACGGGCGTGCGGTTGCTGCTGGATAAGGAGCATGGCGAGTGCTCTTTCGAGATCGTTCACACTATCGCCGAACATAGCGAAGGCACCGTGGCGGGCGGGGATGCGCTATGTCCCTACTGCCGCCGAACCATCGAGAGCAGCGAAATCAAACGGCAGGCTCAGGCTGGCGATATGGGCGAGCAGCTTTATTGCATTGTCTACAAGAAGCGTGTCCTCAAAGCCACTAAGGCGGGCCGCATGCGTGAAGTTTGGGAGCGGGGTTATCGGGCGCCAGATGCAGCAGATGACACAGCCGCCGCTGTTGCCGCGCGCCTAAGTGAAAAGATGCCCGAGTGGGAGGCGTTGGATATGGTGCCGCGGGAGGCATTCCCAACAGAGGGGAATGACACCCGCCCAATACAGTATGGGATGCCCCTTTGGCGCGACCTTTTCTCGCCGCGGCAACTCCTAGCCCATGTGACGAGCGTCGAGGTGTACCGTGATTTGCTGTCAGAGGAGGAATTGAAGGGACCCATACCAGAAGTAGCTAAGGCTGCGTTCGTGTACCTGAGCTTCGCCATCGATAAAATGTTGAATTACAACTCGAGGATGTCCGTATGGATGCCTACTAGAGAAGTTGTGGCCAACACGTTCAACCGGCATGATTTTGCCTTTTGCTGGTCTCACGCTGAGATGTCTCCGCTGGTCATCGGTCTTGACTACGACTGGGCGCTTGAACAGACGGGAAAGTGCATCGAGGAGCTCGTAGAGCTCACTCGGCCAGACGCCGGCCGAACGAAAGAAAGGAATGGTGGGTCGCAGCCCTCGCTGATCACAGACCGGCCGTTCATCCCTCCACCTGTCACGGTGACCTGCAAGTCCGCTGATGCTCTGGACCATATTGCAAATGGCAGCGTGGACGTGGTGGTGATCGACCCGCCCTACTATTCTAATGTCATGTACGCCGAGCTGAGTGACTTCTTCTACGTGTGGTTGAAGCGCACAGCGGGCTACGTTTATCCTGACCTATTTCGCCGTCAGCTCACTGACAAGGAAAGTGAGGCAGTCGCTAATCCAGCACGCTTCGCTGGTCAGAAAGGTGCCGCCATCCTAGCTGACCGCGACTACAGGCAGAAAATGGCGGCGATCTTCGCCGAGTGCCGGCGAGTGCTAAAGCCCGAAGGGATCATGACGGTGATGTTTACCCATAAGGCCACGGGTGCTTGGGACGCGCTCGGCAAGGCACTAATAGAGGGCCGCTTCACTATCACCGCCTCATGGCCCATCAATACCGAGGCTGAGGGTAGTCTGCACATCAAGGACAAAGCGGCGGCGAACTCCACGATTTTCTTAGTATGCCGCCCGCGTGCCGATGAACCGGAGGGTGATACCCGCTACTGGGAGGACATAGCACCGCTCGTTGGCCGGACGGTGCGCGAACGAGTAGCTGAGTTCCAAGAGGCAGGCATCACGGGCGTGGATCTCTACTTGGCATGCTTTGGCCCGGCATTGCAGGTATTGGCCGAACACTGGCCTCTGCGGCGTGGCCAGCCCCGACCTGAGCTGCGCACGCGTCGCACGCAGCAGTCCCTATTTTCGGACGAGGTCGACCCGTACGCCGTGACCCCTGAAGATGCCTTGGACGCGGCCCGACGAGAAGTGAAGCGATGGCGCATGGAGCAAATCACCAGCACGTCCCGCCAAGCTGAGCTTGATGCTATAACGGAATGGTTTGTGCTTGCCTGGGACGCCTTCAAGTCTCCTACCTTCCCTTACGACGAGGCCCTTCTACTGGCTCGTGCAGTGGGAGTGGACCTCGACACTGATGTTATAGGCAGACTAGCGGAGAAGAAGGGTGGGGACATCGTACTTTGGGATAGCGTCAAACGCGCCGCTAAGAACGCTCTAGGAGCGCCTAGCGGTAGCCAAGGCATGATTGACGCACTTCACCATGCCGCTAACCGATCGCGGGGGCAGAGCCTAGACGCAGCACTTGAATCACTACGTAGTTTAGGACTGTTGGATTCACCCACGTTCGTTGCCGCGATGACGGCAGTGCTGGAAGTATTGCCTCTCCCAGGCTCCATTACCCGGCTGAAAGACGCGCCGGGCCCGGTCGCCGACGCTGCGGGCGACTTCGAGGTATTAGAGCGCCTTCGCCGCCTGGCCTTCAGCGAACGAGTACCCCAACCGCGTCAACTGGCGCTGTTCGAGCAGGGAGGTACGGTTGCCGCTGCTCCGTGACTTCGAGTGGCGAAGCAAGTATGACTCTGACGAGGGCAATCTCGTCGAGGCGTTCTACATTCCTGCCCTCCGGTGTGCTGTGCGCTATCACCGGACCACCGGTTACTTCTCCGCGCCAGTGCTTACCATGGCAGCTCGAGGAGTCGCTGGCATCGTGCAGAATGGCGGCCATATGCGACTCATCGTCGGCTGCGCGTTGGGCCAACCTGAAGTGGATGCCATCGAATCAGGGGAATCTCTCCTTGGCACGGCGGAAGCCCTGTTGCTCCGCGACCCCCTGGCTGCCGACGGTTCAGCCCAAGCCGCCGCCTTGGAGTTGTTGGCGTGGATGGTGGCTCAGGGTCACCTAGAGATTAAGGTGGGTATCCCCTGCGGCACCGATCGGCGGCCAAGCACGGGCGCTGTGATCTTTCACGAGAAGGCAGGGGTCGTCGAGGATGCCTCCGGTGCTCGCATTGCCTTCAATGGTGGCGTCAATGAGACCCCAACAGGGTGGCGCGGCAATTGGGACAGCTTCCACGTTTACACGGACTGGTCGGAAGGCAAGGAGCGGGAGCACGTCGACGCGGAGGAAACCAGCTTTGCCCGCCTATGGAGCAACAAATCACCTCGGGCGATTGTTGTTGACGTACCTGAAGCAGTGAGGCTTGATCTGTTGCGGTTCCTTCCTCAAGAGGGTGCCGTCCCCAAAATGATTACTGAAGCGAGAGAGCCTTATATCACGGACGGAAAGGACACCTCCTCGAAAGGCGAGCCGCTAAGCGCCGATCCAGTTGAAGCTCCGACTGGCAGGGACGAACAGCCTGGGGACGACGAACTGCGACGCCTCGTCTGGGGAGTCATCCGGTACGCTCCAGCAATGAGCGGGGGTGGTGAGCGTGTGGGAGAGGCGACGGCTAACGTAACCCCCTATCCCCATCAAGTTAGGGCCTTTCATCGCATGTATGACGCATGGCCACCTAAGCTGCTCATCGCCGATGAGGTGGGCCTTGGAAAGACGATCGAGGCTGGGCTTCTCCTGCGGCAAGCGTGGCTGTCGGGACGGGCTCGCCGCATTCTGGTGATGGCACCTAAGGGCATCCTGGCTCAGTGGCAACTGGAACTGCGAGAGAAGTTCAACCTCAACTGGCCTATCTATGATGGTCACGAGCTGACTTGGTACGCCTCGCCAGCCCTCCGCGGGAGTCCCCCCGAGAAGGTCAGTCGTACTGATTGGCACAAGGAACCGTTCGTTCTCACTTCGAGTCAGCTCATGCGACGGGCAGATCGAGCGAGAGACCTACTGGAAGACGCTGCCCCCTGGGATTTGGTTGTGCTCGATGAGGCGCATCACGCTCGGCGACGAGGTGCCGGAGGCCTCAACGAACGAGGACCAAACCACCTGCTTCGTCTGATGCAGGGGCTTCGAGGCAAAACGCAGGGCCTGGTTCTGATGAGCGCCACGCCCATGCAAGTGACTCCTCTTGAGGTGTGGGACCTCCTCGACCTGCTTGGGCTACCAGCTGCCTGGACGCCAAACGCGTTTGTGGAGTACTTCGAGCGGCTGAGTGCCCCGAATCCCTCACACGAGGACTTTGAATACCTCGTCAATTTGTTCCGTGCTGCCGAAGTGTACTACGAGCCGGTCTCAGTTGAAGCCGCCACAAAATTTTTGCCCGAAGAGGGGCGACTAGCGGCAAGGAAGACACTTGAAGCTCTCCGTGACGAAGCCGTAACGGCCCGAAGAATGCTCTCAGCGCCGCGGCGACGCGCTGCTATTCGGATTATGCAAGCCAACACCCCTGCCGCGCGGCTGATCTCTCGAAACACGAGGGGGCTCCTTCGTCGCTACTATGCGGCCGGTAAGATTACCTCCCGAATTGCGGAACGCGTCGTTGCGGATGAGTTCGTAACCATGAGTGAGGTGGAGCGTGCGGTCTATGAGGCGGTGGAAGACTACATCTCTACTACCTACAACCGGGCTTCGGCCCAGCAGCGAAACGCGGTGGGGTTTGTGATGACCGTATACCGGAAGCGTATGTCGAGCAGCTTCTACGCGCTGAGGGAGACACTCGCCGACCGGCTCATCAAAATGACCGCTACCTCGACGACCCTCAAGGATGACGAGGACGCCGACGAAGATGCAACGTTTACCGATGAGCCAATGGACGCTGAGGAAGCGGCTGATCTGAAAGTACAGGCCTTTAAAGTTGAAGAAGCGTCTGAAATCCGCCGGCTTCTCGAAATGGTGCGGGTATTGCCGACCGACACGAAAGCAGATGAGCTGATCGAACAACTCCAAACGTTGCGAGCGAAGGGCTACGCCCAGGTAATGGTGTTTACTCAATTCACCGATACCCTGGATTTCCTGCGCGAGCAGATCGTCCGTAATGCAGGATTGAAAGTCCTCTGCTTTACGGGGCGAGGTGGTGAGCAACGCACGGCTGACGGCGCGTGGCGGCGCATCTCACGGGATGAGGTGAAGCGCATTTTCCGCGACGGTGGGGCCGATGTCTTGCTCTGCAACGAAGCTGCTGCTGAGGGACTGAACTTCCAGTTCTGCGGAGCGCTGATTAACTACGATATGCCTTGGAACCCGATGCGCGTAGAGCAGCGTATTGGCAGGATCGATCGGCTTGGCCAAGCTTACGAACACATCGCCATCGTCAATCTGCTTTACCGCGACTCAGTTGAGACGGACGTCTACCTGAGTCTTCGTGAACGGATAGGCCTCTTCAGTCAGTATGTGGGGAAGTTACAACCCATCTTATCGACATTGCCAAAGGCATTGGCCGCCCTTACCCTGGCACCCCGCGACCGCCAGGAGCAAGAGCGCAGCCAGTTGCTAAATGACCTTGATACAGCGATCAAGCGGAACGAGGCCTCCGGTTTCGACCTGGACGCGGCTACCGAAAGCGATCTTGAGGAACCGACTAGACCCGATGCTTTGTATGACTTAGATGCGCTTGACCAACTCCTGCACAATCATGAAATGCTACCGGTGGCGTTCGAGGCAAGGCCCCTCGGCTTGCGGGAATATCAGCGTGCTGTGCCGGGCCAATCAGAGGCCATTCGCATTACGACAAGCGCTTCCTACTTTGATGAACACCCCGACAGCACTGAATTATGGTCTCCCGGTAATCCGACATTCCCGGTGGTAGAGACGGCAGCTACACCGGAAGAAGTGGCAAAATCTGGTGGGAGACTAGAAAGCATTCTTAACAGCTCGGCACGCGGATAGCGACGTCGACGACGCTGTCCCACTCTCGGTTTACCTGCGACCGGAAAGAAAGGCAACAAAAAAAGCGGGGCTATCCCGCTTTCTTTGTTGGTTATGCCGCATTCGTGGAGCCGTCCGCCCGTTGCAGATACGGCGCCACGAGGTCCATAAACCACAGGCCATCCACCTTACGCAAGTCGATCTCGTACGGGTACTCCCGAAGGAAGTCGATGAACCCTTCATCGGTGATGAGCCAGGAGTCGCCGCCCTGCTGAGGCGTCCGCTCGGTATGCCGCGGCGCGGCCCGGAGGCGGCCCGAGCGGATGCGGGCCAGCACCCAGTGCGGGTCTACGCCCAGTGCTTCGGCCAAGGACAGCGCGGTGTAGCCCTCGCCGTACTTTCTGAGCCCCAGTCTCTTGGCTTTGAGCTTGACGGCGATAGCTGAGCGCCCCAGCTTTTGGGCCAGCGCCTTGACCGAAACATGATGGAAGTTGCCCTCCAGGTAGCTCTGCTCCGCCGGGGTCCACGGCTTATCCTTGGGTCTGCTCAGTCCCAGGGCGACGGCCCTCCGGTTGACGGCCCAGCGGGGCATCCTTAGCTTCTCGGCGATTTCCTGAGCCCGACCTCGAACCGTAGCGTCATACATATTCCTCAGAACGTGGTCCAGCATGTCGTTCCAGATCCATTTCTTGGCAGCCATTTTCAACCTCCTTGAAGAAGCAAAATGTCAGTGATCACGTAAATTCCCCCACCTGAGGGGGAGATGATCACCTCAATTCCCCCACCCGGTGATCACGACAATTCCCCCACCGCGTGATCACGTAAATTCCCCCACCCCCCGGCGCACAGCAAACCCAAGAGGTCCCCAGGCGGCGTTCCTGTGGCCAAGCTGACGCTTGAAGTCAGCTTGAAAGGCAGGAGTCGTTTGTGGGGAGAAGGAGTTTCGCTGTGCGTGATCTCGGGGAGATCCTCAATCATTGGTATGCCGGCCGGCCGCTGCGGGCCATCGCCCGCAGCCTGGCGGTCGACCGGAAGACGATCCGTAAGTACGTCGCCCTGGCTGAGGAGGCCGGGTTCCAAGCGGGAGCAGGCAATGCGCCGCCCGAGGGCTGGGCCGGTTGGCTTGCCCAACGCACCTCCTACCTGGCGGCAAAGCCTCGTCCTGCGCCTACCGCACCGCAGCTAGAGGCCCTAAAGCCGGTCATCCTGGAGTGGCTCCAGGCGCAAGTGCCGGCCACCACCATCTGGCGGCGGCTGCGCGATGAGCGCGGTCTGCAGGCCTCTCTGGGTAGCTTCCGGCGCTACCTGCGACGCGAGTCTCCTGAGGCCATCCAGGCATCGCACCTCACGGTGCGCCGGCCTGACCCGCCCCCTGGTGAGGAGGCGCAGACCGACTACGGCTTCCTGGGGCTGTGGCAGGACCCCTGGACCGGGAAGCGTCATAAAGTGAATGCCTGGGCGCTGGTCCTCTCCTCCAGCCGCCACGTCTTCGCCCGGGCGGTCTTCACCATGGACCAGCGGGCCTGGCTGGAAAACCATATGGCCGCCTTTACCTTCTTGGGCGGGGTCCCCCAGCGCATCGTCCCCGATAACCTGAAGGCGGGCGTGCTGCGCCCCGACCTCTACGATCCGCACTTCAACCGCGGCTACGAGGAGCTGGCCCACCACTACGGCTTCCTGATCGACCCGGCCCGGGTGCGCAGGCCAAGGGACAAGCCCCGAGTCGAGCGGACCGTGCCCTTCATCCGATCCGACTTCTGGCGCGGCCGCACCTTCCAGAGCTTGGCCGCTATCAACGCCGCCCTGGAGGTCTGGTGCCGGGACGTGGCCGGACAGCGCATCCACGGCACCACCGGCGAGCGGCCCATCGACCTCTTCCGGCTGGTGGAGCAGCCTACCCTGCTCCCGCTGCCGGCGGTGCCCTTCGAGATCGCCCACTGGACCCAGGCCAAGGTGGCTAGGGACTGCCACATCCAGGTGGCCGGCGCCTGGTACTCCCTGCCCTACCGCTATGCCGGCGAGACCGTGGCGGTGCGGCTCACCTCATCCCTGGTGCAGTGCTTCTTGGACCATGAGCTGGTCAAGACCCACGTGCGGGTAGCCAAGGGGCGGCGCAGCACGGAGTGGCAGGACTACCCGCCGGAAAAAACGGCCTTCTTCCGGCGCACCCCCGACTGGTGCCGGGAGCAGGCCAAGCTCACCGGACCTGCTATTGCCAACGCGGTGGAGGCGATCCTGGAAGTCCATGCCCTGCACCGGCTGCGTCAGGCCCAGGGGGTGCTACGGCTGGGGGACAAGTACGGGACCCGGCGGCTGGACGCCGCCTGCGAGCGGGCGCTGGCCTTCGGCGACCCCGCCTATCGCACCATCAAGACCATCCTGGAGCGTGGCCTCGAGCGCGAGGCCGAGCCCGGTGCCGTGCAAGGCTCCCTGGCCGGTGCCTACCTGCGTGGGGTCGAAGAGATCCTGGCTCCCCACGTCCCCCAGGAGGTGCGCTGATGACCGCCGTCCATCAGCTCCAGACCAAGCTGCGCGCCCTTAAGCTCAGTGGCATGCTCCCCGCCTTGGAGCAGCGCCTGGCCCAGGCCCAGCAGGAGCACCTCGGCTTCCTGGACTTCCTCGAGCTGCTGCTGGAGGACGAGATCGAGCGCCGCCAGCAGCACAGCCTGGCCCGGCGCATTGCCAACGCCCACTTCGATGCCGTGAAGACCTTCGAGGGCTTTGACTTCGGCGCCGACCCCAGCTTGCCGGTGCAGCAACTGCGCGACCTGGCCGGCTGCGGCTTTCTGCAGGCCCATGCCTCGGTGATCATCTGTGGTCCGGTGGGTGCGGGCAAGACCCATGTGGCCCAGGCCCTCGGCATGGAGGCCTGCCGGCGGGGCCACCGGGTGCTCTTCACCAAGACCAGCCACGTCCTGCGGGACCTCGCCGGCGGGCGTGCCGACGGCACCTGGGAGTCCCGCTTCCGCCGCTACCTCCACCCCGACCTCCTCATCCTGGACGACTTCGCCATGAGGGAGCTCACCTCGGTCCAGGCGGAGGACCTCTACGAGCTGGTGGCGGAATACGCCGGCTACGCCTCCCTGGTGGTCACCTCCAACCGCAGCCCCCAGGACTGGTACCCACTCTTCCCCAACCCGGTGCTCGCCGAGAGCGCCATGGACCGCCTGGTCAACGCGGCCTACCTTGTCACCCTCACCGGCCACAGCTACCGCCGCAAGCTTCGCCCTGGGTGATCGGCGGACCGGCGGCGGACAAGTGGACCCCCTCCGGGCCGTCTGGCTACGCCCGACTTGCCCACTTGCCCACCGCCCCTGTTACTGCTGCTGTCCTCACCCTGCGACAGCCGGGCAAGTCCATTGCAAAGGAGGTCAAAGGCCAGGTACCATCCCGAAGTGCGCCGTCGAGGTGGGGGAATTTATCTGATCACGGGTGGGGGAATTAACCTGATCATCGACAAGCAAAAGGAGGAGAGCCTGAATTTTACAGACTCTCCTCCTTCGTCATCATCCCTGGCGCTAAAGAGCAGCCAGGGTTGCTATTTCTGTTGTGGGGAAATGCCCCTCGTCCGGCCCGTGTTTTCGAGTGAGCCTATCCCGAAAACAAGGGGAGTTGAGCTTGCGGCGTTGGCTTCAGGCGACGCTTGGGCCGTCCCACGAGCTCGGCCAACTGTTCGAACGTCACCTCCTGGCCGTAAGGACTTTCGGAAGGTGACGTGGTCCGACTGGCTGAAGCATCCTCTCCGCCCACCAATACCCGGGTCCACAATTCGGCGGAATCTTCGTCGTTGCTCGCCGGCTCCGACTTCGGCATGTCAGGCGACGTACTGCTGAGTTCCCAGTCTGCATCCACTAGGTACTCATCCGACTCAGCCTCAATCGCTTGCCTTTGGGCAAAGAGCGCCTCAAGCGACTGGCGTGCGACTCCCCCTTGGTCGGTCAACTTGCGGGCCAGCGCCAGGAAGACATCCTGCCCGTCGCCTTCCAGCGCAGCGAGCCCGTCCTCCGGCAGCTCCCCTTCGACCATCAGGGCCGACCGCATCTTGGCTGCAACCAGCGCCAGCGCCTCTGCCTGCAAGGTTCCGTCGTAGACGAAGAACGTCACTTCTACCGGCTGGTGTTGCCCGATACGCCACGACCTTCGGCTTGCCTGGCGCATCACGTACACCGAGTAATCCGTCTCCAGCCAGACCACCGACGGCCAGTCCACCAGGTCGAGACCCGTCTGTACCAGGCGAGGATGACAGACCAGCACCTCAGCGCCCTCTCGGACGCGGGCGTTCAGCCATTCCTCACGCCGATCCGCCGCGACCGTGCCGGCTTTGAGCACGGCCACGCGGAATCCCTCGCGCTCGAGGATGGTGCGCACCCGCGGGCTGATGTCGCGGGTTTCGGTGTGCGTGATGAACAGGAGGACTCGGCGCCCTCGCGCTCGTTCACGCCGGACAAGCTCTACCAGCGCTTGCTCCTTCGGATACAACACATCCTCGGGAAGCGCCGGCGCAGCACCGATCACGCTCGTCGTCAACGGGTCGACCACCGTCTCCCCCTTGGTGCATGCGTCGGGGTAGGACAAAAGCGCCTGTAGGTAAGTTGCCAGCAAGCGCTTGGATCCTTCGTGGAGGGCCGACAACACGGCCTGGCGAAGCTCGGTCGCGAGGAGCTGGTAGGAGCTCGCCTGTGAGGGCTGACCACCGTGCTCGCCGCTGTCCAGCGGTAGGAGCACGACCCGCTCCGTATAGGACGGCAGGTTCTGCGCGACGTCGGCCAGCCGCAGAAACACCGTGTTCCCGATGAGGTGGAACAGCACCGCCGGCGAGACGCCCGGCTTCTCTATCGTTCGGGTCAGGTAGCCGCGGCGCTTGGAGTGCCGGCCGTCGTCGCTATAGGCATCCGGATCTTTCTTGGTGATCCGCTCCACGATGCCGTAGCGGCTGATCCATTTGCCCTCTTCGCGGTAGCCGAATTCCAGCCGGACCGTGCGGGAAAAGCGCCACAGCAGGTAGAACAGCGTCGAGCTGTAGCCGCCGAACAAGGTTCCGGTGAGGGTCAATGTTTTGCCGCAGGCCTCGGCAAGGGCGCCGGCGGCCAGCCCCTGTGCCGAGCCTCGCGCCTTGTACTCGTGGATTTCATCGCCAACCAGCAGGTCGAAGTAGCCCGCCATCCGTCGCCGGATGTAGTCGGCTAAGGGAAACCGCCGAGGCCCGCTCCGGTCGGCCTGCCATAGCGGGCCATCACACGCCTGGCAGCGGCGCTTCTTGGTCCGAAGGTCGTGCCAGCTGAGCGGCACCTCCTCGTCGTCCGCCGCCGGGGTGAAGCAGGCAGGGCAACTGACCAAGCGCACTATCTGCCCCGCCTCGTCACGCATGAGTCGCCCGGTTTCGTCCCGAGTGGCGCGCATCACGGCGGCTGGCGTCCAGCGGTACCCCAGCTTGGCCTGTTCCCTGGAGCAGATTACGAACTGGATCCTGCCGCCGAGGCGCCGGACCCGCTCCAGGTCGCTGATGGTTCGCACGATTGCGACCCTGGCCCCCGGGACGGTTTGGAGCACCTCACGTTGCCACTTCTTGACGAGATGCGGTGGCGCCAGCACCAGGACCCGCCGAAACCCCGCTAGGTAGGCGGCCGCCGCAGCCAGGAACGTCTTGCCGACCCCCATCTCGCCGACCACCACCGTGCCCGGATGCCGCTGGAGCGACAGCGCTGTCGCCCGGATCGCGTCCCCTTGGGCTCCCAGCGGCCGGCGAAGCAGCTGCCGGAGGTCGAAGGTCGAAGCCCGACGCGCCTCCGCGTCGTAGATGGGCGGGTAGGTGCGTATGACGGCATCACTCACCGCCGGTCCGAATTGGTCTAGGAACTCGGCAAGATTCACGCCGCCCGTCGCTCCTCTCCCGCCGCTGCGCCATGTTGGTCGATGACCTGCAGGGCGCCGGTGTTCATGTCCAAGGCCATCAGAGAGGTCCGCAACACCTCGCGTTCGATCTCGATGTCTTCGTCAGCGCTCTCGACGGGCACCACCTCCTTGTAGGTGCGGCCCTTGACCAGCACGCTCTGCCCCTCGTGGCCCAGCACGACGTTGTTGAGCAGCCCCGCGGCGATCAGCAGCGCCAGGTGCCCCTTGCGGAGCGGCATGAGCGGGCGCACCGTCCGTTCATCGGGCGGCCAGAGCTGATCCGCCAGCTGCGGCTGCACCCAGACGCCGCGCTGCCTGGCCTCGGCCGCGGCCTGGGCCGGGTCGAAGAAGAGGGACGCGAACAGCACCTCTCCCGCAGGCACCGCCGGCACCGTAAGCGGCGGAAGGTCGGCTGGCTGCGCATCAGGGAGAGGGGGAAGTTCCCCGGCGCTCCAGGCCTCCAGTTGGGCTTGGACGCGTTCCTCTACCAGCGGCCGCGACCGCTTGCTCGCGAAGAGCACGATCTGGCGGTAGGCGGCGAACTCGGGGTCGGGGAAGCGGTAGACCCGAAACCCGCCATAGTGGCTGGCGAGGTACCGAGCGGAGACGGCGAGCCGTCGTTGGGGGATGATGAAGACCAGCACGCCCCCCGGACCGAGCGCCCGGCTCATGCTGGTCAGAAATGCGTGTTCCAGCCGGCGTTTTTCGTCATCCGCGTCGTACGGCGGATTCAAGTAGAGGAGCGAGAACGCTCCATTCGCCAGCCTGACCGAGAACGCGCTGGTTGCCAGCACGTGATCCAGCCGGCCACGCGCGTCTTCGGCGCGTTCCTCGTTGATCTCGATGCCGAAGCTCTCGGCCTCCAGGGCCTGAGCGATTTGCGCCGCCGCCGCGCCGGTGCCGGCACAGGGGTCAAGGAGCCGAACCCGCTGTCTGGCCCCAGTTGCGCTACCGGCAAGGTGGTGCGCGACGGATGTCACGACTGTTGCAGGCGACGGAAAGTATCCTGCGACCTTGGTGGACTCTAATCTGCCCATGGGTGCTCACCTCCTTATAGGAAATGTGTGTTCAGGAAGACGATGGTTTGCTGGACGGCGAAGAGCTGATGACGTTGCCAGCTATCCGCCTTCGGCGTCCAGCCGGAGGACACCGTGCCCGACCGCGGCGCTGAGCTCGTCGGCCAGGGCCTCGGGGTTGGGGGCGCAGCGGTACGCACCTAGGCCGCGGGACTCCAGGGGGACCGCCTCGCCCGCTTGGAGCGCCCGCTGCCAGAGCCACGTTGCCCAGCGCGGGTGAAGCGGGAGGTCAAGGCGGCGGTTCATGAAGCGGTAGTGCAGCGAGGCCGCTTCCTCACCTGCCCGCGGCAGCAGGACAAACTCCTTGCGGTCGCTGCCGTAGAGCGCCGTCTCCGGGACCAGCACGCCCTGGTATCCTGCAGCTGCGGGGAGGCTGGCGCTAAAGAACCGCCAGCCGCGCGGCCCTTCGGGCGCGAGGGCGCAGAACCGGGTTTCTCCCCGATCCTCGAAGCTGAGGGTGGCGAGTTCGCCCTTGACCAACCGGGCCCAGAGCGCTTTGACCGCCTGCTGCGGCCCCAGCAGAGAGATGGCCCAGAGGCGCATCTGGCGGGCGGCAGGATCGGGATCGGGTTCCCAGGCGAAGGCATCGACGGTGGCGCTGAACCCTCCGGCCCCTAAGACCGGCAGGGCGTTACCCTCGGACATCTCGGTTTACTCTGGTCGCCATCGACGTGATGGGTTCTGAATCCTCATGGGATACCTCCATAAAGGAGGAAGGGGGAGCCTCACGAGACGAGGCTCCCCCTTCCCTTCTCTAATCTCTATCAGCGCGCTCACTGGCCGTGCGGCGGCGGCGCGACGGCGTTGGGATGAAGGCCGGCAATGGCCGCGACGGCCTTCGGGTCGGCCGGGACACAGCGGAGCGTGCCGTCATCCAGATCGAAGTAGCTCGCCATCCAGGCGCAGCTACCGGCCAGCAGCTTCTCGACGTAGGAGCCCGCGATGGACGCCACCACCTGGTTGATGGTGGGACCCTGGTCGCCGTGGGTGATCGCCTCAGCACAGTCCGCTTCGGGCTGGGGCGTTGGCGGGGCGTCCAGGAGATCCGGCCGCTGCAGCGAGGGCGCCGGTAGGGCACGGCACAGTGTGGTGCCAGAGAGGAACGCGCCCCTCAGCCCATCCGGCTGGGTCACGTTGCCCAGGAGCACCTGGCCGCTGTTCCGGCCGTTGCCGCAATCCAGCCACCACACGGCGCGACCGGACGGTGGGTAGCCGTACCCCACGGCCCGCCGATCGAGGCTGGCAGCGATGAAGCGACGAGCGGCCGCATTGTCGACGCAGCCCACTATCAGGCTGAGGCGGCTGCGGCTCTCACCGAGCACCGCCGTGTGGAACTCAGGGTCGTAGGGGAGGAGGGAGTAGCCGACCTCGCGGCCGAAGTGCCGAGACAGGCGTTCCGCAAGGACCTCGGCCTTGAACCGGCCGACATCCATGCGGTCGAAGGCCTGGCGCGCCACGTTGTGGGGTTCGACGCGGTCGGGGTCCACCAGGTAGAGCTGCGCGTCGGTACCGATGAGCAGCCGGCAGATGGCCTCGGCCAGAAAACCTCCTGTGCCGCCGCAGCCCACCAGGACGATGGCTGCCTCGCGCTCGTAGCGAACCAGCCGGGTCCCGTCGCCCGCGGAGCTTGCGTCAATGAGGTAGCCCACTACCATCCTCCGTCTCCTCGGGCGGGTCGAAGTTGCGGTCGCGGAACCTCCCCTTCTCGCCTGCGAACACCGTCTCCCACGGGAGCGGCATGAAGTAGCCGTAGGCGCCCACGCGCAGGGCCACCTCGGGCCGGTCGCAGTCGAGCCGTCCGAGCACGCCGTAGAGGCCCAGCCCCTGTTCATCGGCGTTGTCGGTGGCGCTGAACCGGGCGGGATAGCCGCCGTGGGAGTGGATCTGGAGGAGCACGTTGCACAACGGCCGGTACACGATGCTGGTGGCATCGGCGATCTGCCGGGGTTGCAAGAGCTGGTAGCCCGAGGGTTCCAGGCTCACGGCCAGGAGCAGCTCGCGCTCGGGCCGGGCGCACATGACCGCCGCGATCTGGTCCCACAGCGATTGCGGCAGGCGTCCCCCTCTCAAGGAGAGGCAGGGGTAGATGGCGGGGAGCCCCCGGACGCAGGCCGGGGCGACTGGCACCCGTACCTCCAGCGAGCGGTTTCCGGCCGCCAAGAACAGACCGTCGCCGCCGAGCACGTAGTCGTACGCTAAGCCTCGCCGCGGCGGCGCGCCGTCGCGGGCGATCAGGTAGTCCACCAACGGCATCGTCAGCTTCCTATGCGCATGGCGTCGGCGACCTTGAGTTGCCGCACCAGGTCATCCAGCGGGTACGCCGCCTGACGGTGGAGCTCGTTCCAGAGCTGGCCGATGTCATCCGGAAAGCGTTGCGACCTGCCGCGGGCGGTGTCCCCGGTCGCCGAGAAGAAGCTCCGGAAGAACTCCTCCGGTACCTTCGAGGGGTCGGCCGGAAAGGCGTGGGTCCCGGTGCAGACCCGGCCGGAATCGAAGACGTTGTAGGCTGGGCAGTGGTAGAGGGCATCTTCCAGGCTCGCGGGCCGCCGTCTGGCCGCGAACACGTACGGCGGTTGCCGTCCCGGCAGGCACACGAATACCAGGCCGGGCATGGGCAGCCGCAGGCGGCGTGGCTTGGCGTCGTACCGCTCCCGCAGCCGCACCGTCCAGATCCTCGGCTCGCACCAGATGGCAAGCCGCACTCCTGTGGCGGTCTTGGCCCACCAGAGCGCGTCCGGAGGAAGCAGGCCGCTGTCGAGGTCGAGGTCGCGGGCCAGCGCGTGTGCCACGTCTAGTGCGGAGACCAGCTTGGTCTTGACCACGCTATCGCCGTAGTCGTGCACGATCACGCTCTCCTCGTGGAAGTCGAGGCGGAGGCGCAGGGGGTCCTCATCGACCTCGGCCTCAGCCGGAAACGACCAGCGGTAGGGCGACGGGCTCGGGCTCGTCGCGTGGGACGGGGACGACCCCGTGTTCGGTGATTTCGCAGGCATAGAGCCTCCTTGTCCGTTCATAGTTCAGGCGCGTATCGCGGCCTAGTGCGGCGTCCAGTAGCTGGGTAAAGCGCTCGGGAGCGTCTTGCGTCAGCCAGTCGGCGAGCTCGCCGATCCGGTTGAGGATGCCCTCGGCACGCTGCCACTGGGCCATCAGCTCCAGCACGTTGTCGCGGGTCCACTCGATGTCGGCGGTCATGTCGTCGTCGACGTCCAGGAACACCGTGTCCGTCTCAGCCCAGAGCCAGTCGGCGTAGAGCGCGGCTGCGGCGTAGGGCGTGTCATCGAGCCGTTCATGGAGCTGGGCTGGGGCGAAACCGCCCTCCGGGATCTCCGTCAGCACACCGCGCGGAACATGCGCTTCGCAGGCGTCGAGGAGCGGGACCCGGCTGTCGTAGTCGGTGTCGTAGGGCTGGGAACAGAGCGCGAAGAGCAGGAGTTCTCCCTTCGGCAGGTCGAGTTCGTGGAGGCGGTCGAAGTCCCAGGCGTTCCGCGCGAAGGGAATGCCGTAGGCTATCTGGTCGTACTCCTCAAGCTCGTAGACCGGGAAGTACTCCGCCTCGAACCTCTGCGAGAATGCCCAGACCCGTGCGTTCTCGCGGCTTCCGCCGCTCTCGGTCGCCGACAGGATCTCCGCTTCAGCCTCGGGGAAGAGCTCCCTAACGACCCGGCGGAAGGCCAGGTACGATTCGTGGCGGCCCAGGAGGGCTACGACGGATGTCGGTTTGACCGGCGTCCGCCGCAGCTTCCGTCTCAAGGACCGCAGGCTGGCGATCATCGCGGCGGGATGTGCCGCAGCGCCTCCACCGCCTGCCGCGTCGCCCGAGCGTAGGTCTCCGCTTCGGCGACCGCAAGATTGACCTCCGGCTGCCTGGCCGCAGCCAAGTCAAGATCGAGGTCACCCTGCTGGTCGAGCAGCTCTGCCGCAAGCTCCATGATGCGGAGCGGCTGCTCCCTTACCCGCCGCAGAATGCCCACGACATCGGGCCGGGGGCGCTGCCCCTTGGTGCCGATACGCTTCGTGAAGACGTACACGGCGTCTTCGCCGCGCTTCTCCTCACGGGTGTCGGCGTTGGCCAGCTCCGGGAAGAACTCGGTCAGCTGTTTGCGGACCTCCTCCGCCGAGAGCTTGGAATCCGGGTCGGGGAACTCCCGACCGTCATAGATGAAGATGCGTGCCATGGCATTTCCTCCTGTTGGTGCTTACCCGAAGAGCGGCAGCTGATCAGCGGGAGCCGCTCCCGATGCTGGCTTGGACGCCGCTTCGTCTTCGGAGCGGGCCGGTGTTGACGGTGCTTTGGGCGCTCGTCTGGTTGCCACGGCAGGCGCCTTTGCAGCCGCGGTCGCGGCGTAGCGCGGTTGGAGCTGCCAGCGGGCTTCGGCCTCGGCAACGAGGGCCGGCATCTGGTCTACCGCCTCGGCGATGTCCGCAACGGCAACGGAGCGCAGCACGGGATCGCAGCCCTCGGCTCCTACCGCCAGCATCGCCCGGTACCCCTTCGCATCCTCCGGTTGCAGGGTCAGCACGATCTTGAGCGAGCGGGGACGCACCGCCGCTGCCGTTTCAGGTTCGTCTGCGGCACCGGAGCCCGTGGCTTCTAAGGCGGGCGAGCGCTCTTCGGGAGAGTCGGCCGGTTGGTCTTGCAGGGTCTGCTCCAACGGGTTCTCGGAGCCGTCGTCCATGCCGGACTCCTCGTCCGCTAGCGGCTGTCTGGTAATTTCATCTTCCATAGCGACCTCCTCGTTAACGTGTGCGAAACTCTCTCGGTACTCAGGCCGCTTCGGTCTGGCGGCGATTCAGGGCTGCGTCGTAGAGCGGCATCACCATCCACAGGTCGATCCCTTCCGGATGTCCCGCCTCTCGCACGACTACCGGCGACTGGGGCGTGGTCCAGGTCAGCTCCAATAGGGAGCCGCGGCTGGCGTCGAGGATCTCGGCGAGCAAGCGGGTATTGACGGCCACGGCCTGGGGTTCGCCCTCCATGGTGGCCGACAGCTCGCTCTGGAAATCGCCGGTCTCGTCGCCCCGCGCCTGGAGCCCCAACCGGCCCGCCGCGACATCCAGCACCACAGGTCGCGCATCGCCGGCCCCGAACAGGCTCGCGGCCCGCACCGCTTGCCGGAACTCCACCTTCTCGACCGTCACACGGGTGGACCATTCCCGTGGGATAACCCGCCCAATATCCGGGAAGGGGCCGGCGATCAGGGGTGTGAACAACGCGGTGTCCTTGGCGATGAGGTAGACCCCCCGGCCATCCACCGTCGGGAGGATGCGGGCGGTCTCCGCCGCTTCCAGCACTCGGCTGAACTCGGCCACCGCCCTCGCGGGAACGATCAGCGACCGTGCGTCGCCAACTGCGTCGGAAAGGCGGGCCCGGGCCAGCCGGAATCCATCTGTGGCTACCAGCGTGAGCCCTTCGGCGTTGAACTCGAACAGCACCCCCGCCAGGGCGGGTCGATGCTCGTCTCGGGCGGCTGCGAAGGCGACCCGGTCGATTGCTTCGCGAAACCGTGCAGCGTCCAGGTCCAAGGCCTTCGCCTCGTCCCTGGCGGGCAGCACGGGGTAATCCTGGGGGTCGAGTACCGCTAAGTTGGCGACGATGCGGGCACTGCTGGCTCGCACCCGCCGGTGGTCGGGGTCAAGGGTCAGCTGCACCTGCCCGGTCGGGAGCTGCGCGACGTAATCGCTGAGCAGCCGAGCGGGGATGGCCGTGCGCCCTGGTGTCGTCACGTCTGCGGCGAGTATGGTGACGACGCCGAGCTCGCCGTCCGTCGCGCTGAGGCGCAGGTAGCCTGGCCCAGCTTCCATCAGCACCATCTGCAGGATGGGAAGCGTTGGCTTCGTTGGGATTACCCTCGCCACCAAGCGCAAAGCCCGGTTGAGGGTACCGTGTTCGATGCTCAAATCCATAGTCATACCTCCTGAATGTTTCGCGGCGTTCCGCGGCGGCTGGCAGCCCAGGGGTTTACGATCACCCGTTGATTTCGTGAGCCGCGCCATTCGCCTGCCCCTTCCGCGAGCGCCGCAATGAAGGGGCCGTCGATGAGCAAGTCCGTGAGCTGGAGGGCTTCGCAGACCTCTGGCTCAGGACGCCGGATCAGGGCTTCGAGCGTGTAGCCGCTGTACACCACCGTGTGACCGCCACGCGCTTTGAACGCCCGGAGCAGCGCCGCCAGCGCCGCGGGTTGGAAGAACGGTTCGCCCCCGAGCACGGTGCAACCGTCTCGCGGTTCACCGGCGGGGTCCAACGCCGCCGCGGCAACGTCAGCCACTGACCGTACGGCGCCTCCGTCTACGGCGTGGGTCTCCGGGACATAGCAGCCGCGGCAGCGGATCGGACATCCCTGGAATTGCACCACGCTGCGGCGGCCTGGGCCGTCGACCAGCGAGCCGTGGTAGACGCGAGCCACCCTGACGGTGATGCCCGCGGTCGGGTTTGCCCGCGGAAGTTGCGAGCTGGTAAGCGGTCTGGCGCAGTTGATCTCGTGGGCGGGCGGGAGGAGGTCGCCAGCCACCGCCGCGGCCTCCTCCCACGTGAGCCCTTCCATTACAAGCGTGCCCGTCGCCGGATCGACCAGGCAGGTCAGCTCGGTCATGACCCTGACTTCGGCCGTATCTGAGGAGTCACCCGCGGCCGCAGGTAGTATTCCGAGGTGTTCTGTTCGTGGCCAGGCTCGCCTAGGAGCTCCCTGACGTGCTTTGCCACGTCGTCGCAGGCGGGGCCCGCCACGCCCTTGACGTGCATCTCGAGTTTGCCGGTGGCCGGATCGATCGTGAATTCGACTTCTGGCATGTTGTCCCCCTCAGTACCGGACCTTGATCTTGATGAGGCTGCCCTCCAGGCTGCGGCGGGCCGTACCGTGGAGGCGCCGCTTCACCTCTTCCACCACGTGCTCGCTGTAGGCCGTGCGCAGCTTCACGAGGAACCGCCCGCCCTGCAGCGTCTGCTGGTCGTAGTCCGATACCAGCGGCACGTAGCCCTGCGGCGTGCGAATGAAACCGAGGTCGTTGGACGCCGAACCGAGGTGCTGCCGGCGCACGACGATCTGCGCTGTTTCCGGTCGCTGGTCGCCCCGGTACCCGAAGAGGGAAAGTCCTTCTCCCTCTTCGACTGTGCCGTAGCCAAGGTCGGCGAGGGCGGCCAGCAGCAGCTTGCGGTCAGTGAAGAGGATGTCGGGAAACTGGAGGTATTTGCTCACTCTGGTCCTCCTCTCAAAACTCCATGAGGCGCTCGCCCGCGGCCGGCTTGCCCCGTACCGCATCGACCGCCAGGTGCTCTTTGGCCCAGCGACGCAGCTCCTCGATCTCTTCTCGCTTGACCTCGGAGGTTGGCCGGATGGATTTCGCCCGGCGCAGGACGTCAGCGGTGGCCACCGGGCGAGCGCCGTCCATGAAGGCATCCAGCAGCGATCCTTTCACTGCCGCCTCGATCTCGGCGCCGGAGAACCCGTCCGACCCCTCGGCGAGCTGCTGGAGGTCGAAGGCCTGCGGGTCGCGTCCTCGCTTGGCGAGGTGCACCCGGAAGATGTCGGCGCGGTCTTCGGGGGTGGGAAGGTCGACGAACACCACCTGGCCGAAGCGGCCCTGCCGGATCTGCTCCGGGGCGAGCTGGCGCACGTCGTTGGCCGTGCCGAACACGAAGACGTCCTGCTGCTCCTGCATCCAGTTCAACAGGTGGGCGATGGTGCGGGCCGTCTCCCCACCGTCGGAGCGGTTGGACGACTGCAGGCCACCGACTGCCTTCTCAAACTCGGAGATCCCGAGGATGCCTTTCAAGGTGGTGGCTATCGCCAGCGCGCGTTTGACGCTCATGGCCGCGGAGCCAATCACGCCTCCGCCCTCGCCCATCACTGCGCCGAAGTCCAGGTCGAGTAGTGGACGGCCCAGGATCGAGGCGGCTATCTTCTTGGCGAGGTCCTTGCCGGTGCCGGGAAGGCCGACCAGCAACAGCCCCTTCATGGGCTCCACCCCGTAGCTTCGTGCGGCTGGGGTAAAGGTGACGGCGGCTTCCTCCAACAGCCGTCGGAGATTGGCGTAGCCGCCAAGGTTGTCGGCCGGCTCCGGATGGCTGTAGGTCAGTGACCCACTCTGACGGATCACGCTCCGCTTCTCGTCCAGGATGAGGGGGAGCGCCTCCGGGCCCACGCCGCGGTGGGTGATCGCCGCCTTGGCCAGAGCGTTCTCGATCTCGCTTTCCGTCAGTCCCAGCAGCGCCTGCCCCAGTTGCTCACGGGTCCGCTCGTCCACGTCGAGCCGTATGTCAGGGTTGTCGGCGAGGCGGTCGAGCTGGACGGCCAGCAGTTTCGCCACCTCCCGCTCATCGGGCAGCGGCAGGTCGATGCGCTTCACCTCCTTTTCCAGGCCTGGGATCTCCGGGAAGCTCGCGCCCACCAGGAGGACCGTGACCGGCCGGGACTTGATCTCCCACGCGAGCTCCCGCAGCCGGCGGACCAGCTGCGGCTCTTCCTGCCCGAAGGGCGCAAGGTAGGGACCGTAGTCGCACAGGATGTAGAGACCGACCTCAGCCTCGGCGATGCGGTCGAGGACCGAGAGGGGATCGTCGGCGTCCGGGATCATGCGCTCGCGCTCTACGCCATTGAGCCCAGGGCCGCCGACCTGGCGGAGCCCCTGTGTCCGGCTCCAGACGAAGAGTCCCTTCGCGGTGTGCCGTTCGAGCTGTGCGACCGCGGCCATCACCCGGCGGAAGCGCACCTCCTCGAAGGTGGTGACGCTAATGAGCGGGTAACGAGCCCGGATGAGGATGTCCAGTTCGCGCACCAGCGCTTCCAGGCCGGGCGTTTCCATTGATTGTTTCATGCGAAAACCTCTTCCTAATGCTGCGTAGCTACAGTTCGAGTGCGCCCATGCGGTTCGGCTCGGTAAGCGCCCGGGCGTCGGCATAGCACAGCTCGATGATGTCTCCCAGCACCTGATTCACCTCGGCCGGGTCGCGCTGCTTCTTGTTGGTCGAGCGGCTCGCCAAGGTCTCCAGTTCACTCACGAGGGCTTGAAGCTGCGAGTCCGATTGCCAGTCCATCAGCTTGAACCAGCGGGCCAGATCCCGTGCCCGTTTGGCCGAGGCACCGGGGAGGTAGTGGTGCTTCTCGAGCGAGGCCCGCATCGCGGCAGCCGCTTCGTACACCGCGCTGTGGAGCTGCTTGGCGCCTTCCTCCAGCGGGCTCATCGCTTCCTTCAGCCGCTCCTTGGTCGCTTCGAGCTTGAGCTGACGCATTCGGTCCTTGACCTGGGCTTCGCGCTGGCGCTCGTCCTCCTCCGCCTGCAACCGGCGTCGGATCCGCTCTTCCTCGGCCCAGAACTCTTCCTGGACCAGCCGCTCCTTTGTTTCCTGACGGCGCTGGGTTAGACGCAACTCGGCTTCGGCCTCCTCCAGGCCGCGCCGTTCCTCACGGGCCTTGCGCTGCTCGGCGATCATCTCGCTGCCGAGCAGGATCACTCCGACCCGGTACCGCAGCTCGAGCTTCTCTCGCAGGTCATCCGCCCCCGGCATTCCGGCCATGACGCTCCGCACCACAGCCTCCTGGTACCCCTCGGGAATACCGTGGCCCGTGGCTTCTAAGCGGCGGGCAGAGTCGGCGGCAAGCTGGAGAAAGGTCTCCACTACCTCTTCGCGCACTGCCTCGTACTGGCCCAGGACCTCGTTCTTAGCAGTGACCAGCGCGGCCTGCGCGGCCTGGAACTCCTGCTCGAACGCGCTGAATGCCCGCCACGGTATCCAGCGGTATGCCGGCGTCTCGAAGAGCGTCTCGGTCAGCCGGAAGCGGTACGAGTAGCGGTGGAGGGCGTTGTGGGCACGGGCGGCCGGTCGGAGTAGCGGCAGGCGATAGCGATCCGGGAGCAGCCCGCAGTGGGGCGGCCGGAAGCTGACGTCGGAGCCGCGCGGCAGGGTGATGCCGAGCGCCTGCCAATCGAGGCTGCGGTCCAGCATCCCGAAACCGCCAGCGTCGACGTTCACGAACAAACCTTCATCCTCCAGCACCGAGAGGTCGAACGGCAGCTGTTCGACCTCGGATGCAGTAAGACCGACCCGCTCCGCCGCGCGTCCGGCACGAGTCTCAGCATCACTGTTCGTGGGAGTTGCAAAACCGTCAGGGGAAATTGTCTTGAGCATGAGCAAGACCTCCTCAGTCCTTAGATGTTGTGCCGGCGTCCCCGGCCTTAGCGGAGTTTCCCTCCGCGGACTTGGCTGCTAGCGGGGTATAACAACCCTGTTCACGCAGGCTCACATGGCCCTGCCGTCCGATGACCACGTGATCGAGGAGCTCGATCCCGAGCAGCTCCCCGACACGCGCCACCTCCTGGGTGAGATGCACGTCCTGGGGAGAGGGGCTGGGATCGCCCGAGGGATGGTTGTGCATGAGGACCACCGCCGCAGCTCCTTTGGCGACGGCCTCGCGGAAGCAATCCGCGATGCGGATGCTGGTCGCGTTGATCCCACCCTGGTAGACCAACTCGACGCCGATCACCCGATTTCGGGTGTCCAGCAGCACTACTCGTAGCTGTTCCTGGGCGAGGTCGGCGAGTTCTGGGCCGAGGTAGCCGGCCAGGTCAGCCGGGTTGCGGATCGTCTTCAGGTCTGGAGCGGCGTCCAGGCGCCCAACTTCGTAACCCAGCGAAAGCTCCCCAAGCAGGCGCAGGTTCTCACGTACGAGATGCGCCAGCGCCGCGGCATCGGGCGGCAACAAGCTGATCTGATGCAGGTCGGTCCGGCGGGTCACGCCGCCTGGTCCTGTGAAACGGGAGCGATGTCCCAGGCCACCGGCGCGTGGTAGCGGTCATGGAGCCGGTGATCGAGCTGCGTGCGGAAGTCACCCGCCTGCTCGGGCCGCTGGATCTTGTACAGGTCCTCAACCTCGCGGGCGAGGGCGTCGAAGTCGGCGCGGTCGTAGAACTGGCCCACGAAACCGGCGAAGGTCTGGGCCAGGCGGTAGGGGCTCTTGGTCTGCACGGCCAGAGCGAGTTGCGTGGTTGGCGGGGTCATCTCTCGTAACGTCGTCATGGGACACCTCCCTTTAATGAAGGAGGGCGGCTCCACGAATGGAGCCGCCCTCTTGCGGTTGCTGTATGTGCGTTAGATTAGGCTGCCTGAGGCGGGTCATCGACATGACCGTCCAGGTCGGACTGCGGTCGGTACACCGTCAGCCGCCTCAGGTGCGGCGCGGTCGGACTGGCGACAACCACCAGCTCCCGCTGGGCGGTGTGCCAGGGCAGCAACGGGAACCGCAGGCGGCAGATCAGACGCCACCCGAGCGGTTGCAGGCGCAACGGAGAGAAGGGGCTAGAAAGGAAGCTCATCTTCCGGTTCCTCTGCGCCCGCGGCGGCGTCCGGCTCGGCGTCGGGCCGGCGGTCCAACAGGATCACCTGGGAGGCGACGATCTCCGCCGTGCGGCGCTTCTGTCCGTCTCTCCCCTCCCAGGAGCGGTAGGTTAGGCGGCCCGCGACGAAGATGAGCCGCCCCTTGTGCAGGTGCTGGCCCACAAACTCGGCGAGTTTGCCCCAGCACACAATCTGGTGCCAGTCGGCCCCGGCTTGCTCGCCAGTTCTGGCCGGCCGGTCGGTGGCGACGCTACAGTGCGTCACGGCTTGGCCTTCAGGCGTGAAATGGAGCTCGGGCTCATGCCCGAGGCGGCCGATAAGCTCGGTCCGATTCAAGTGGAAAGGCATAGTCGGTTCCTCCTTTGGGAAGAAGCTAGAAAGGTCCGCGGAAGCGGGTTAGCCCGCCCGGGGTATCTGCTAGGAAGCTTGGCTGATTCAGGCCGCAGGGCGGCCTCGGTTGAGCGCTTCTGCCATGACGCGGAGCACTCGGGCTAGATCAACGGTGTCCAGTTCGGCCATTGGCCTCCCGGCCCGCTGTGCGACACGCTGCTGCGTGGTTGTCGCATCGAGGCCCAGTTGGGTGCCGAGGGTCAGGACCGCCTTCCGCAGGTCGGTCACTTCCCGCGGGATTCCGGACCGTCGAATCCCGCCGCGTTGGTAGAGCTCGTTCCCGAACTGGCACCCGAACTGACGGAGCGCCCGCTTCATCGCGTCGGTCACTGCAGCTTTGATGGCGGTGTCATGGGCTTCCGGGCTGTCCTCAGCGGTGAAGCCGCACCCGACGTCGGAGCGGGATGCACAGCTTTCGACTCGAACCCGGACCGTTGCCCAGTACATCGTCACCGGTTGGATTTCCCCAGTTTTCGTGTCCAGCCGCGTCAACTCGCGCGAGCCGACCGCACCCATGACCTCGGCGCCCCAGCGGCCATGGCCGAAAATCCGGTTCGCCTGGTTGATGACCTGGTAGCCCTCGATGTAGGGCACCAGCTGACCCTTGCCACCCTTTCGCTGGGCGACAAGCTTCGGGTCGAGCGGCTGCCTCAGCAGTTGGCGGAGGGTTTCGGAGCGAGGTTCGGGGTCGGTGCTCGCGCTTTCCGGAGTAGCCGGCTCTTCGCTCGCGGTTGGAATCCGGGACAGGTTCGACTCCGTCATGCGGCCTGCTCCAAGTCGTCGAATTGCCCGGCGCGAGCGAACACCGCACGCCCATCAGGGCGGGACGCCAGCTCGGCCACGTCCTTGACGCCGGGCAGCGTCACTGGGATCGCCCGGCTGCCCAAGGCGGCGGTGATGGTGGCGGTCGCCTCTTGTCCGGCGGCGTCGCTATCCAGGACGAGGTAGACTCGCTCGAACTGTTCCAGCGCTTGCAGCGCTGCGGGCCGGACATGGGTGCCTATCAGGGCTACGGCGGGGAACCCCCATTGCCGCAGGGTGAGCCAATCGAATACGCCCTCCGTGAGCCAGACTGCCCGCTCACGCGCAGCGGCTTCCCAACCCAGGAGGGGTTTCTTTCCAGGGAGGCCGAGGTACTTCGGCCCGCTGGCATCGGGTTCGAAGGTACGGCCGATCAGCCAGACCGGCTGGCCGGCTCGCATCTCCGGCACGACGATTCGCCCGGCCAGAAACTCGCGGCCGGCGCGGCCGAGCAGCCCCACCCGCACAGCGGCCTGGATAGGGATGCGCCGCCAGCGTAGGTATGCGGCAAGCTCACTGCCGCAGGCGTAGCCCACCCGACAACGCTCCAGAAGGAGCCGCGTGATCCCGCGTCCATCCAGGTAGGCCAGAGCGGATTGCTCCGTCAGCAGACGGTTGTGGTAGAGCTCCACCGCCGCGGCGAGGCAGGCACGCTCCGCCGGACCGCGGGCTGGGACAGCAGCCCTTCCTGGCTTCGGCCATTGCCGAGGAACGATGGTGGTTCGATGCTGGCCACGGACCTCGCCGATAAGGCGGGCGACTGCTTCGAGGAAGCCGAGCCCTTCCGTGCGCTGGACGAAGCTGATGACGTCGCCGCCGATGGCGCAGCGGAAGCAGTACCAGCTCCGGCTGGCCGGGTAGACGGACAGGTTAGGGCGGCCGCCATCCTGGTGGAATGGGCAACGCCCGATCAGTGTTCGTCCGCTGGGACGGAGGTCGACGCCGTAACCGGCGATGACCTGCTCGACCGGATAGTCGGCCTTGAGGGTTTCTGTGTTGACTGGTTGTGACACGCTGTACCTCCTTATTGACGAAGGGGTGTTCAGGCTGCGGCGTTGTGTTGTGCCACCGGCAGCCCGCGTAAGAATCGAGAGGGCCGTCGGGGTTCGTTATGGTCGCCCCGCTGCCGACTGCGGCAATAGGTCAGGTAGAGCCGTTCCCGTGCCCGGGTCACGGCGACATACGCGACCCTGAGCTCGGCCGTGAGCGCCGCCTCTGCTGACGGGTGTTCGAGCATGGCCCGGCTGTGGGGCAGCAATCCTTCTTCGAGGCCGACCACAAACACCACGCGCCACTCGCCTCCTTTGGCGCCATGAATCGTCGTGAGCAGCACCGACTCGGCGTCGTCCGACAATGGGACGTCCTCACCAAGCTGGAGCTCGGCCAGCCACGCGCCCAGATCTCCGTCCGCCTGCTGGGCCAGCCCGCGCAGCGTCGCGAGGTGCGTGAGCCGAACCGCGCCATCTCGTTGAGAGGACAGCCAGGCCTGGTAGCCGCTCTGTTCCAACGCAAGGTCAAGCAGTTGTGAAGGCGTCAAGGCGGATGCCTGGTCATGGAGGTCTTCAATCAGCCCAGCCAGGGCTGACGCTCGTGCTGCCGCCGCGGCCCCGTAGCCACTCGCCAGCGTTAGGAGTTCCGAGAGCGGCGCCGGGGCCGCCTGAAGCGCCTCTGCCAGCCGCCCCAGACGGCGAGGCGGGACATTGACGATGCGCGCCAGTGCGCTAGCGTCGCCTGGGTTGTAGACGAGGCGAAGATAGGCCAGGGCATCCCTAACCTCGCGGCGGCCAAAGAGGTCGCCGCCGCCCCGCACCCGGTACGGGATTCCACGTTCGCGCAACGCCAGCGCCAGCTGGTACGCCTGCCGGTTGATGCGGTAGAGCACGGCCACCTCACCTGGGTGGTCGACAATGCGCTGAGCCGCCAGCCGCTGGATCTCACCCGCGACGTACCCGGCCTCGGCTTGTTCGTCCGCGGCGCCGTAGACCCTGGCCGGTTCTCCCGGCGAGTTATCGGTGTGTAGCGAGCGCCGAAACCCGAATTGGGCACCCAGGGCATTGGCCAGTTCGACGATCCGCCCGGTGGACCGGAAGTTCTCGTCCAGGCTGATCACCTGGGCTTCGGGGAAGTCCTGCTGAAACGCCTGCAGGAATCGGACGTCAGCCCCGCGCCAGCCGTAGAGCGTCTGCATCGGGTCGCCAACCACTACGAGGTTGCGGTGGCGCTGCGCGATCTGCTGCAGCAGCGCGTACTGCGAAGCGCAGACGTCCTGGAACTCGTCGGACAAGACGTACCGGTAGCTATCCTGGTAAAGGCGAAGCGCTTCAGGGCGGGCGGCAAACAGCCGCAACGGGAGGCTCAGCATTGCAGCGAAGTCGACGGCCGTGCGCCGCAGCAGCAATCCTTCGTAGGCTTCGGCCAGCGGCCGCAGCACGGTTTCCTCGATAGCCGGCACGTTGCCGCCGAGGCGGTAGCGTTCTAACCGTGGCGCGAGTTCGGCGATGGGGTACCGCTCAAGGTCGAAGTCCAATTCGTCCGCGACCTGCCGCAGTGCGGCGAGGGCGTCGGCCTCTCCAAAGACGGCGAGTGGCCCGGGGCCGAGCCCCAGTTCCTCGCTCCAGTGGCGTACGATGCGCAGCCCGAAGGCGTGGAAAGTGGTGACGTCGACCTCGCGTCCCGATGACCCCAGCAACCCGCCCAGACGCTCCCGCAGCTCACGCATCGCCTTCGTTGCAAAGGTAATGGCGAGCAGGCTGGACGGCGGGATCTGGAGCGCTGCGACCAGGTGAGCGATCCTCGCAGCCAGCACCGTCGTTTTCCCGGAGCCGGGTCCTGCTACGATCAGCAGCGGCCCGTCGCCTGCCAGCACCGCTTGGCGCTGGGATCCACTCAGACGTGAAAGGTCCAGCAAGCCACTAGCCAGACTCAGCGGTCAACTCGTGCCAACGCAGGTAGAAGGCTGCGTCGCGGACCCGCCAGAGCAACTCATCGGACGGGCTGTCCGGTAGGAGGCTCCCGACGAGGGCGAAGTCCGCGGGAGCGTCCGACTCGTAGCGGACAAACAATGCCCTCTGAAAAGTGCTGCTCCGCAAGCCGGCCAGCAGCGCGTGGGTCGCGGCTTCGATGAGGTGGTTCTGATCCGTCCATCGCACTAGCTCAACGTAGCTCTTCGTCCATAGCGCGACGGTCGCCCGGTCGTACCGGTTCAGCGGTTCCATCGTTGTGTCTTGAGTTTCGGCAGCATGGTTCTCACCTTCTTTTTGTCGCGCGGTGCCAAGGAAAAGCCCCCGGGGGCGCGATGGCCCCCGGGGGCGGATAACCACACGACCCGGCGCTAGCGGAGGGGATGAGCGCGGCGGACCTGCCGATCGTCAACCGTCTTTCCGGTCTCCCACGCTGGCCCCATGCTCAGGGCGCTGATCACCACGTAGGCGCCATCGGGCGTCTCACGGGCGATGATGGCCCCCCGGCCCGGGTCGGGAGCGTAGCGGAGCGGCTGGGCGATGTCCCGTTCGCGGCAGAGGCGGGCACAAGCTCTTGCCCACTCACCGAATACCTGGCGAGCGAGCGGTTCCGGTAGGCCTTGCACGTCGATTTTTGCCAGGGTGGCGACGGCCTCTGCCGGATCTCGCCGGTAATTGCGCCGTGCCGTCCAGAGGACTTCCTCAGCGGCATCGACTTTGACAGTCACCTCGCGTTGTGAGACGATTGATGCGAGAGAAGCAACTTCAGGGTTGCCAGGGTGTTCCTTCATCAAAGGCCCCAACAATCCCTTCGCTTCCTCCAATCGCCCAGCCTCAAGTGTCAGCCGCACCTGAGCGAGGGCTCCGATAAGCCGCTGAGCACTCTCTGCTTCGGCGGCTTTTGCTTTGTCTATCTCTTCCTGGCGTTGGCGTTCTGCGAGCAGCCGCTCCAGGTCCAACTGCCGGGCCAGTTGCTCGGCCTCCTGCCGCCATTGTTCGGCCGATTGCAGGGCTGCGGTTTCCGCCTGACCCGCGACGATAGCGACTCGTTTCGCTTGAGTACGGGCTTCTTCGGCGAAAGCATCGTTACTGAGTGCCTCTGCTTCGCTCCGGACCTGACGGGCTCGTTGGCCGACCGCCTCGGCCTCGTGACGCCGCCCAACCAACGCGTCGTACTGTTCCAGGTCTCGCAGCGCGAGCGATCGCGTCTCTTGGTCTTGACGCATGACCGTGGCCAAGGTGGCGCTGGCCGCTTCAAGCTCGGCCAGCAAATTGGCGAAGTCTAGTGGCGCGGCCGGTTCGATAGCCGCGACGGGGAATTGCTCGGGCTCAGCTGCGGCTTGCTCCATAGATGGTTCATCCAGGTTGAGGGCCTCAGCTAACTCAGCGAAGCTTTTCAGGGTCTGTGATCGGGACATGATTTGCCTCCTTGAATTCTTGGCAATTGGAATGTGCTCTCCGGTCAGGCAGCGCGCTCGGATGGATGAGCGCCGTTGGTCTGAGCAGCGAGCGGGTCGGGACGAAAGCTGACGACATCCCGCGCCCCAACCGGCTGCGCGGGATCGAGATCGACCGGTACGAGCACACTTGCCCCCGGCTGTTGCTGCATCGCCAGTCCAATGCACTGTTCCGCGAGCGCGGCCAGGACTTCGTCTGAGCTGAGGCGCTTGCCGCCAACCTGGAGCGCAAGGCGAATCAGGGTGAAGTGCCCCCCGTCTGGTCGCTGCGCAAGCTGGCAGCAACCGGCCAGTTGACGGTCGGTTGCTATCACGTGCTGGACGATGACCGCCAGGCCTTCTGGCAGCTCGGCGCCCAGCGCATGGCGCAGTTGTCGGAGTGCTGTCTTGAGCTCACGCTCCAGTCCTTGTCGCCGGTTCCGGTCTATCACCAAGACCTCGATCGGGACGGGCCAGTGCCGGCGGCGAAGCGTTCGCCAAAGATGCGAGGCGGCGCGCTGGAGGCTGCCCAGGGCGACCTCTACCCAGCGAGCCAGCTTGTGGGCCTGGTTACGATGACGTTTTGCCATGGGTGGTTGTCCTTTCTTGGGGAATGCGTGATGCCGAGCTGCAAGGCTCGGCATAGCGTGTTCTGGTCCCATGATGGGAATGTTTGGGTGGGTGGTGGACGGGGCATGAGAGACCTCCTTTCATTGGACTCAATGGACTTGGACGTGAAGCAGCCCGGCGTGAACTGCCGGGCCGTGTACGTCGAGGAAAAGAATCTAGCTGGGGTGCGCCGCTAGTGCGGACCGCACAGCGTTGCCATCAGGCGTTGCAATGCAGCGCCGAGTTTCGGGTGTCGGTGAACCCGTGTCGAACTCTGGCTATCCGTCTCCGATCCGACCGTGTTCGAAGAGCCAGCGGGCAAAGAGCAGCCGCTTCTGCTCGTCACTCACCTCGCGAAACTCGCCTCGGTCGTAGCCCAGCTTGAGCTTGACGAGCCGCTCGGCCGCACGAGGAGAGAAGCCCAGCGCACGCAGACTGAGAGCGGCGGCGGTCGGGCCTATTGTCCAGAATTGATTCATCAAGAGCCTCCTGGTAGTCCGTTCTAAATTGCTGTCGAATCACCTCCATGCTGTAGTGCTGCTAGGCTTGTTCCGCGAAGACTGGAGAGCACGCTCGTTCCTCGTATCCAGCTCGGCTCGGCCAAACCCGCCGTTGGTCTCTTTAGGACTCTTTAGGAGAGCACGCTCGCGGCCATTAGGCGTACCTGGTGGCCAATCCCGTGGCGTCCTGGGAGAGAGACCGAACCCCGTCAGCTTTTTCGGGGCAAAGCGGACGAAACCTCATTGACAGTCCTCATGCTAGGGACTGCCAGCTACCTGGGAGCTACCTGGGTGAACCCGAGAGGAGAAAAACTGGCAGTCGCCGCCGATCAACGCGGGTTGGGGCAACGACCGGCGGCGGGTCATCCCTAAGACCCGTGTCGTCTTCAGCTACCTGGGAGCTACCTGGCTATCCGACGAACGTCCGACGGGTGCTTCAAGAAGTCGAAAATCAAAAACGCGGGCTATCCCGTCGGGACCCGCGTTTTGTGCCTGGCAGAGCCGAAAATTTGCTCAACTTTGTCTGGCTCTATAGATCTCAATATATCTCTAGATCGGCTATTACCTTCCGGCAGCGACGGAGCGGGATCGTCGCTCCGCCGCACTTCTCGCCTCCCAACGGTCACTCTCTCGGCTCGGCTGCATCACATGATGTCCCTGTTCGATCTCGGTCCCGTACTTCCCGGAAACCAGTACGTCGTCATACCGGTTGTCTGGCCGAGGCAGGACACCAGTCCGGAAACGCCGCGCCCACCATCGGCAGGCTATGTTCCTAAACCGGGTGTGCTGTTTGTGCGTTTTAACAAATGTATAGAAGTTGCAACGTGCATTGTTGCGCGCTTTACGCGAACTCGGATGACATAATGTCACAATGTGCGTTGTACTACTAAGAGCGGAGAGGATTTCTTTTCCATAAGCCTGCGGGAGTGGCGGCCATGCAGAGGCGTAGTCAGGTGACATCAGAGCAGTCTGGTAGCCGAGGAGGATCACCCTCCCGGCAGGTGGTAGCAATGCCCCGTCTGCTGCGTCAGCGAGTACGGATGTGGTCCGCCTTTCTCGATAGGGATGTCTCGGACGTCGTCCGGGAAGCCGTGACCGAATACCTCGACCGCCTGGAGCGAGGACGAGCGGAGCAAGGATTGCCCCCCTTCCCCATTCCAAGCGACGGGGAGGACACGGTCGGCCGGTAGCTGTAGGGGAAACGCGATGGCTACTATTGCCCTCTCGCCCAGTCGGGCTCTCCACCAACCGCGACGGTTGGATATGCGGGCGCTGCTCGGTTTGTTCCTCATGTTGGTAGCAGTCGGCGGCTCCATCGCCTTCTGGACTACATCCTCCGACACCCGCACCGTGCTCGTAGCGACCCGAGACCTTCCCGCTGGCGCATCTTTGACTGCGGCCGATCTCGCAATTGCACGGGTACGCCTCGACGACACGATTTACCAGGCAGCGCTCCCTGCAACCGAGTTGTCTAGCCTGGTCGGTAAACAGCTCGCAGAACCGGTGCACGCGCAGCAAGTCCTGGTCCGCCCGCAGCTGGCCGCCCGTGTGGCCCTTGCGCCCGGACAGGTCGCATTCACGATCGCAGCAACCCCGGAGACCGCTGTGGGTGGGAAGATGCAGCCCGGAGACACCGTCCAGGTCCTGGTCACGGTCAACAAGGGGAAACCAGACGCGCGGACGGCAGTGGTGCTCACCAGCGCGCGGGTGTACGACGTGGGCTATCAGCAACGGGCGGCGCTGGTTAACACCGATGGCGCACAGCAGCGTGCACCGCAAGGGCCAGTCCAGTGGGTGACGCTGGCGATTACCCAAGACGAGGCGAAACAGCTGGCCCAGGCCAAAGGGGCCGGCGATCTCGATTTAGCACTTCTGCCCCCACGGCAGGAGGACGGTCGCAATGGAGCCGGATCACAACCCGCCGGATGAAGAGCGCTCCGGCCTCTTCGGGGTAAGTGGCAGCCATCCCACGCGTCTTGCGGTCGGGCTTGGTGACCCTGATCTCGAGCAAACGTTGCTCCCAGCGCTGTCCGCGAGCGGCGATTTCATTGTCGTTGAGCGCTGTCTCGGAGCGGACCAACTCCTTGCCTGCGTTGTCGCGAAGCGAGTAGACGCCGCCCTTGTCTCAGCCCGCCTTCACCGCCTGACCGACACCCTACTCGCCGATCTCGCGGGCCGGGCCACGCCATTCCTTCTACTGGCGGATGAGTCGGATGTCCGCTGGCTGCCCGACTTGAGTGCCAGCAGAGGCGCCGTGATCCCGCCCAGCACGCCTGCTCAACTAATCTGCGACGCCTTACGAGCTGTGGTGCGTGGCGATTCGTATGCATCAACGGTGCCGGTGGCAGTCGCTGAACCCGTCGAGGTTGAGGACGACGGGATTCGGGCGGAGCAGGACGACCAACTGTCGGTCATCGCCGTGGTCGGCGGGCACGGCAGTCCCGGGCGAACGACGGTCGCCCTTAACCTCGCGGCTGCCCTCGGAGCGGTAGCGCCGACGGTGCTGGTGGACGCCGATCTGGAGGGGCCGAGTGTCGCCGCCTATCTAGATGCCGACCCCACCAGGAATATCTTCATGCTCGCCCACGCCGAGCCCGCAACGCCTAACGAGTGGGAGCGCGCCATCCGCCAGGAGACCCAGTCCTTCAGCCAGCGCGTGCCCCACGCCGTGGCGCTCTGCGGGATACCCAAGTCCGAAATGCGGACCGGCGTCTCCGCCCGGTTCATGAGGGAGCTCATTCCGGCGCTTCAGCAGCGGTTCCGTTATGTCGTGCTCGACCTCGGCGCCGAATTGCTAGCCACAGACGCGGCTACGGCGCGGGCCGCATTGGGACAGGCCCCTCAGCTGTTGCTGGTGGCATCAGCCGACATGCTCGGCCTCTGGCGCGCACGCGCTGCGCTCACGGTCATAAAGGAGCACCTGGGCGTGGACCAGGAACGCATTGCGCTGGTGATCAACCGGCATGACCGAAAGCACCACTACGGAAGGAATGAGATTGAGTGGGCGCTAGGCACGCCCGCCGCAGCGGTGATCCCCTGGGACTACAAGGGTATGCAAAAGGGCCTGGCTGAACAGCGTCCAGTCGTGCTGGTGGGGCGGAGCCGGGCGGCACACGCCCTGTTAGACCTCGCGGAGCGGATACATGGCGGGAGCATCTTGTTACCTCCCGAGCCAACGGCGCGCCCCAACTGGCTGAAGCGAGGCATCACCCGACTGCGCGCGTGGCCATCTCATCTGCATTGGCCGCACCGGGAAAGGAGCGAACGCCGTGACAAACAGCGCCCTATCCCGACCCGCTGAAACCTGGCTCACCGGGGCCGACCGCGCCGCCGAGCGGGCGTTGCGGGAGGAGGTGCGGTCGGCAGTCGACCGCCTGCTGGGCGATGGCCAGCTCCTGGCGGCCGGTCCCGAAGACGAGGAGCGCATTCGGGTCCTCATCCACGACCGGGTGGCTGACCATCAGCGACGAGCGGCCAGCACCAATGCGCCCCTGCTCGCCGACGCCGAGCGGGTAGAGCGCCGGCTGTTCGACGGACTCCTTCGCCTGGGCATCCTCCAGCCATACATGGACGCGGCCTCCATCGAAGAGATCATTTGCAACGGCCCGAACCGTATTTTCGTGATAGAGGATGGCCGCAAGCGGCTGCTCCCCGATGTGTATTTCGACGACGACGACGAGTTGCGCCAGCTCGTAAAGCGGCTGGTGGGGAGCGTCGGGCGACGGCTGGATGAGTCGGCGCCTATGGTCGACGCCCGTCTGCCAGATGGGTCCCGCCTCAATGCGGCGATCCCGCCGGCGACCAGTCGCTGGTGTCATGTCACTATCCGCAAGTTTGTGCTGCGCGCTCATTCTCTTGAAGAGCTGGCGCGGCTTGGCACGCTGCCCGAGCCTGCCGCCCGGTTCCTTGATGCCGCGGTCCAGGCCGGAGTGAATATCCTCGTCAGCGGTCCCACCGGGGCGGGCAAGACCACGATGCTGAACGCCCTCGGGGCCTCTATCGCCTCGATGGAGGAGCGGGTCATCACCGTGGAGGAAGTGGCTGAGTTGCAGCTGGAACGACAGCTCCCTGACTGCGTTTCGCTCCAGGCGCGTGCAGGCAACGTCGAAGGCGTGGGAGAGATCCGCATCCGAGACCTGGTGCGCAATGCCCTACGCATGCGCCCCACACGCATCGTGGTGGGGGAGGTGCGGGGGGCCGAAGCGCTGGACATGCTCTTAGCCATGAACAGCGGGCATGAGGGATCGCTCACCACGATCCACGGCAACTCGCCGCGCGACGCCCTGGACCGCCTGGGCACCCTGGCCATGATGGCGGAAGAGCGGCTGTCGGGTGAGGCGCTGGCCAAGATGGTGTCACGCACCATCGAACTCGTAATTCAACTGCGCTTTGAGCCACGTACCGCTCAGCGCCGGGTAGTGGGCATCTTTGAAGTGACGGGCATGGAAGGCGGGGTGATCTCCGGGCAGGATCTCTGGACGCTGGATCCAGCGGGAGATCGCCTGGTCTGGTCAGGGATGCAACCGCGCTGTCTTGCCAGGATGGAAGCGAAGGGCGTGGCCTACGCGCCACCGCCGGCAGCGGAGCGGGGGCTATGAAATTGAGGCGACGCCTTGGGGCGAGGCATGGATTGGGTTCCAGGTAGCTGCCAGGTAGCTCCCAGGTAGCTGAAGCTGAGTAGCGTGGGTTTGGTGGGATGGCGAAGGTCATCGAAAAGTCTATGCGTGGGCGAAGAGGATCGGGTTCAGCAGTAGCGGAGGTTGCTAGGTGATACCACTGCTTCTATCGGTTGCCTTTGGGGCGGGTGTCTATCTGTTGTACGAGGGGCTCACAAACCCTCGCCCGTTGACGCCGGGCGCCGCCTGGTCCCGAAGCTTTCAAGATTTTCTGGCTCGGGCTGGACTGCATGGCGTGACACCCCGCGACTTCCTGCTCTTCTCAACTGGGACCGGTATCTTAATGGCGGCGGCTGCCCAGCTCGCCCTGGGGTGGGTCGTGGTCAGCCTCCTGGCCGGCATCTTGGGGAGCCTGATCCCGTTGGTCTACTACACCCGGCGCCATGACCGGCGGCGAGCCGTGGTGCAGGAGGCGCTGGCCGAAGGCATCGCCCAGCTGCGGGATGCCATCCGGACCGGGCTTTCGATGCAGGAAGCATTGATCGGCCTGGCACGGACCGGCCCTGATGTCCTGCGACCTGAGTTCTCGGTGCTCGCCAGGGACCTACGGTTCATGAGTTTTGAGGAGGCCCTGGGCCGGCTCCGGGACCGCATGGCCGATCCGGTGCTGGATGTGGTGGCCGCGGCGCTGCTGCTCAACGACCGGCTGGGCGGACGCAACGTGAGCCAGGTGCTAGACCGCCTGGTGCAGGCCACGCGAGCCGAGATCCGAGTGCAGCAGGAGTTGCGGGCTCATCAAGCGAGGACCGTGCTCTCCGCTCGGATCGTGGCCGCAATGCCGCTGGTTGTCCTGGCCCTCATACGACAGGTGAACCCCCGGTACCTTTCGATTTTCGATGACTGGTCGGGACAGCTCATCCTCGCCGGTTGCGTGGTGAGCGTGATGGTCGGCTACGCGGGGATGCTGTGGACCTCGCGCCTGCCCGGCGAACGCAGGGTGCTGCAATCGTGAGCGGATCACTGACGTGGTTCGGTGGGCTCGACGTTCCGGCCGAGGTAGTGCTCTTGCCGTTGCTGTTCGGTTTCGGTCTCTACCTGGTGCTCACGGCGCAGCCTCTGGGGCGTCCTCGGCCCGATCTGCTGGAGCGACTGCGCCGTCTCGATGTCGAGGAGCGGCTGCGGGCTCACGCCACGGAGACCGACACTCGGACCATCTTCACCTCTCCTTTGTTGGAGCGCATGCTGCGGCCTTTGCTGGATGACCTGGGCGGCCTGCTCAGGACTGTGCTGACCCGCTTCGGTCTGCCCGTGGGTGACGAACTGGAACGCAAGCTGCGCGTGGCGCGGCCCGGAGTGAGTGCCACCCAGTTCTTTGGCGAGAAGGCCGCGAGCGGGTTGGTGTTCCTCTGCCTGTTCCCGTTCATGAATCTGCTCGGCATCCACCCCTTTGGGGAGTGGCCGCTCTGGGTATGGAGCCTGGGGTTCGGCGTGGGGTTCCTGGCGCCGGATTGGGAGCTGGAGCGGCGCCTCGCCGCCCGCAGATCGGCTGTCGCGATGGAGCTTCCCGCCATTCTGGACATGCTCACCATCGCGACTTCCGCGGGTCTCGCACTGGAGCAAGCGCTCGGTGTGGTCGCCCGTCAGAGCCAGGGTTTGCTTGCCTTGGAGTTGCGCCATGCGGTGCGCGAGCTGGCGCTGGGCCAGCGCTCGGTGGTCGAAGCGCTGGAAGGACTGGCCGAACGGCTCGGGACCCCGGAGCTCTCCGGTTTCGCTGGCCAGATGCGGGCCGCCCACGAGCAGGGCCTCCCCTTATCCCAGGCCTTGGCGGCGCAGGCGGAAGCGCTCCGTGAGCGCAAACGGCTGCGCATCGTCGAGGAGGGCGGCAAGGCCAGCGTCCGCATGATTCTCCCGGTGGCCCTGTTTATTTTGCCGGTGCTGTTCGTGGTTCTGCTGCTGCCAGCCGTAGCGGAGCTTACACAACTGGGTGGCTGAGTTGGCGCTCGGGCGTTTCGGAGGCGACTTGCTTTCGGACCGCTATGACGGAAGGCGAAGGAAGTAGGCAAAGGAGGCCTGTCATGTTGAAGGGAACGTTCGGAATTCGTACCAATGAGGCGTGGCGCAGATTCGCGGCGACCACACGGGGGTTCGCGGGGCGGGAGCAGGGTCAATCGATGGTGGAGTACTCCATCGTGGCCGCGCTCATCGCAATCGTCTCGATGACCGCGGTTCAGGCGCTGGGCGGCGGTATCGCGACCGTGTTCCAGAACATCCTGAACAAGATCCAGGGTATCTGAACGCGCGTGGACGCCAAAATCCTCGCTCGCGGGATGCGCCGAAGCTGCCGCGTTGAGCATGGTCAGGCGATGGTCGAAGCGGCTCTAGTCTTTCCGCTGCTCCTTATGGTGGCTGTGGGGCTCGTGCAGTTAGCGTTGTTCTATCACGCCCAGGCGGTAACCACCGGCGCCGCACAGGACGGGGCTCGCGTTGCTGCCGCGGCTGATACAACGGTCGACGACGGGCTCGCCCGCGCCAGAGTCTTGCTACAGGCGGGCCTCGGGGCAACGGGGCAGAGCATGGACGTCGAGGGGATAGATCTCGGCGACGCCGTGGTCTTCCGAGTACAGGGACGCCTGCGGACCGTCATCCCATGGGTAGCAGACGCGACCCTGCCGCTCGGTGCACAAGCAGTGATCAGTAAGGAGCGATTCCGTGCCGGTCCGGGATGGTAGGGAGATGCCCCGGAGCGCCGAACGCGGTCAGGCACTGATCGAGGTAGCCCTGGTGCTGCCGGTGCTGCTCATCCTTGCTTTTGGTGTGGTGGGCGTGGGGAAGGTGATAGAGGCAAAGATGGGCGTGAGTGCGGTGGCGCGCGAAGCGGCCAGGGCAGCAGCCTTGGCTAACGACGGCGACGAGGCCTGGACCCGCGGGATGCTTCGGGGACAAGACGTAGCTGCCGGCTACGGGCTGAGTAACGGCTCTCTGGAGCTCACCGTTGCGCCGGGATCGTTCAAGCGCGGCGGCGCGGTACAAGCGGGCACCCGCTATGCCGTCGACCTGGCAAGCTTGCCGCTCATGGGGTGGTTCCGCATCACAGTATCGAGTGCGCACCAGGAACAGATAGACCCGTACCGGAGCCGCTGGACTGCGTCGGGCGGGTAGGAGGAAAGGCTTGGTGCGACCGCGTACGAGCGAATCCGGTCAGGCGATAGTCTGGGTGGCCGTCATGCTGCCGCTGCTCCTGTCGGTCGTGGGGCTCGCCATAGATGGCGGTATCGTCTTCAGCGCTCGTAGGGAACTTCAGAACGTCGCCGACTCGGCTGCCCGCGCCGGGGCAACGCAGATCGATGAACGCCGCTACCGGGACAGCGGGGGCACAGTGGTTGCCATTGCCAAGGGTCCGGCCGAGGAGCTGGCGGCGGGAGCGATCCAGACGCAGGCCCCTGATGTCGAAGCAGCCGTCGCGGCCGACCAGGATCGGGTCGTCGTCCAGGTGTGGCGTGAGGTGCCAACCAGCTTCTTGCGGTTGGCGAAGATCGACACCGTGCGGGTCGGCGCTAAAGGCGAAGCCCGGGTGCTGCGAGGAATTAGGGATGGCGGTTAGTGCGAGGAACAAATTATGAGTACTGAAGATTCGATGGTACGTGATGGAGTTGAGCCAGGACCCGCGTACGGTTGGGGCTGGCCCTTCTGGAAAGTAGGCGGCGTGATCCTCGTGGGCGTGCTGGCGATTTTAGTTTCAGCCTTTGTGCTGAACGGTCAGTTCCGGTCTCCGGTGGGGGTTGAGCCAATAGCCACCGCTTTGCCGACTTCCAATGAGGCCGCCGGGAACGCGCCAACGGCCGGGGCCAGCGCTACGCTTGAGCAACAGGTTATGGACGCCTACCTTCGGTATTGGGACATCCGGAAGGCAGCGTATTTAGCTCTAGATACGAGCCATCTAGCCGAGGTCATGGCAGATGCTGAACTAACGCGAGAGGTCACGCAAATTGGTGATCTCGAGAGGCGCAGCAGAGCGGGAAAGCTTGACGTTGAGCACCACGCGGTCGTGGTCGGAGCGACATCAGATCACGCGACGGTGTACGACGAATACGTCAACCACAGCGTCTACCTAGATGTAGTCACGAAACAATCTCTCGCCAGTGATGTGCCGGCCGAGGTTGAGAAGGTGTCCTATGAATTACGAAAATTTGGTGATTTCTGGAAGGTGGTTGATGGAAGTCAGCACCCTTAGATATAGCACCGGGGTTTGCTGCGCAGTCTTAGCACTTGTCCTGAGTCTATTCGCATTAGACCGGCCGGCTGCTGCCGACGGCCCCGATGATGGCCCGATGAAACCAGACGCAGGAAAGCCAACCACCACCTATCAAGCTTGGGCGGAGACCCGCCAGGACGGTGTTCACCTTGGCATTACAGTGCGCGAAACCACGCCGGGGCGAGCACGCCAAGAAGAACCCGCGCGCAGTGAGCCGTCCCAATCGGCCGCCGTGCAGCCCGTAGCTAACTCTAGCGTGGCGGCATCCGTCGACACCGGGCGAACATGGATGGACATGTTCGGTGTCATCCATCACGAGTTGCCGGATGGGACGGAAATCACCGTCGTGCCACCGCCGCGCATCATTGGTTGGGCTTCGCTTACAACATGGGAGAAGTGGATGGCAGACCACCCTGGAGAGAGCCCGGTCCTGGTTTATGTAGACGATAGGTTTAGTGGCGTCGTCTGGATACCAGGTGGCGCTGGAGACTTGATCTTTGACCCTGTTGGTGGAGCGCCGGCAGCCGCATTAGGTATCCCAGCAAATCCATTGGGGGCCATTGACCCTCTGGACGTCGTCCAAGAGATCCTTGGGTTCCTCCCGCTGCCTGCCATTCAGGTCCGAATGAACCCGCCGCTGGGACTTGTCGCGCTTTCCAGTTGGTACTGGGTGGACGGTTACGATGGCCGCCCCTTTGGTGGATCGAAGACCGTCGGCGTCGGGCCGGGTGCCGTCACCATCGAGGTGCGGGTATGGCCGAGCCGCTACGAATGGAGCTTTGGAGATGGCGCCAGCGTCGTCAGCCAGAGCCTCGGGCAACGATATCCAGCTGAGTCCGAGATAAAGCATACCTACGAGTATTCATCGTTCGCGTTCCGCGAGGGCTACCCGGTTCGTCTGACGGTGCAGTTCGAGGCCGAGTACCGGGTCAACAATGACCCGTGGCAACCGTTGGCCCCAATACGCCAGACCTACGGGACGGACTACCCGGTTCAGGAGTTGCAGACGGTGCTGACTCGGCCCTGAGCAAGTGTTCCTCGGAGCAAATCGGCGGTCATGCGTCAGGTAGCTGCCAGGTAGTTCTCAGGTAGCTGAGCGAGTGTAGCGTGAGGTGGATGAACAGGGCGATCCAGTCGGCCATCAATGGCAGGAAGAATTGCCGGTCAGGAAGGAGGGGACGGATGAACCGTTTCGATGAGGAGCAACGCCAAAGTAGTGCCGCTGGACTCGTCGGCCTAGCCATCGGCTTGGGCCTCGGGGCCGTAATCCTTTACGCCATCGACGGGCCCCCCCGGCTGCCAGACCAGCTCCCCAGTTGGGACGTCGTGTCGCTCACACTCCAGGGTTCCTCCGTCCCCTACGGTGCGTTGGTATATCTGCTCATGACGGCTGCGTGGGCGATCTGGGCCTGGGTCGTCGCATCCCTTGTGTTGCGTCTGATAGTAGTCAGTTTCGATGTCCTGCTGCATGGGGCGGCTTGGATCAGGCCGCTTCGGTCGATTTCCGACCGCATGACCTTGCCCCTAGTGCGACGCCTGGTTGATGGAGCCGTCGTCGCTATTCTTCTTGTGAACCTGACGACGCGGTCACCATCTATGGCATCGGCCGCCCCGCTGACGTCCGAGGTGATGGTAGTTGCGGCCGAGTCTCCAGCGAAGACGACAGCGTATGCCGATTCTGCGGGTGAGACCCGCGCCCAGGAGCAGCGAACCCTCCAGTACACCGTCCAACCGGGCGATACGCTTTGGGGGATAGCAGAGCGTTTCTATGGAACAGGCTCTGAGTATCCGCGATTGGTTGAGGCAAACCTGTCCCGTCAGATGATGGACGGACGGGTGTTCACGCAAGCGGGCGTGATCCTTCCGGGATGGGTACTCCTGGTGCCCATGCCCAGCGCTACCGTCGAGGAGGTCGATGGAAACCGTTATTACGCGGTCGAGGCGGGAGACAGCCTGAGCGGCATCGCCGCGCGTCTCCTAGGGGCCGAGACGCGGTGGCCGGAGATTTTCGAACTCAACCGCGGCGTGGCCAGGCTCGAAGATGGACGTGTCCTCCAGGACCCGGAGCTCATCTGGCCTGGTCTTCGTCTTCGCTTACCGCTTCTTGCGGACCAAGATGCCGAAGCCACCCAGACGGCCGTGCCGGCCGGAGACATAGCCGCGAGCATCGGACCGCCGGTCGAACCGAGCGGGTTGCCCACGCCCGCCATGACCGCTGTTCCGGCCGTAGCGATTGAGCGGCAACCCGTGTCCAGGGATGAACCTGCCTCGCCGATGCTCGCGGCCGCCGCGGCCATCGCCGCCGCTGCTGCGGCCGGGGGCGCAGCCTTCGCTATACGACGGCGCGGGCGGCGAAGCTTGGGGGAGCCGCCCATTCGGCCGGAGCCCTTACCGAGACATGATGATTTTGCTGAGGCCGAGACCGCGCGGGTGCTCACTCACCAGATGCACGGTGAAGCGGAGCCCGTCACGGTGGTGGCGGAACAGGCCATGCGCTTCCTGACGGACCACGGAGTGCGAGACCTGTCACTGATAATGGCGTCTCAAGGACGCAGTGCGACCGCGCTCACCTTCAGCGGCGGGCTGGAGGCGCAGGGCGCCATCCTTGAGCTGGGCCAGGAGTTTGCCTCCCGCGTGGGAGGCAAGGGGCTGGCATCAATGACTGCTGACCACGACGTCTTGTTGCAGGTCGGCGGTGTGAACCGGGCCGCTCTGTTAGCTCTATCGGTGGACCAACGAGGGGATTCGACGTGTCTACTCCCTTTGGGGGTATTAGCCGGCCACGAGACGCTCTATGCCAACTGGCGTGAACTGGGGAACGTGCTGATTGCCGGGTTACCTGGCGGCGGAAGCGACGTCATCCTCACCAGCGTCATCAGCGGGCTCGCGGCGAGGCGGGGTCCGGAGGAGTTGGCGCTCTACGCTGTCTCCTCACGGCGGAGCCTGCCCGCGCAGCTAGGGCTGTTCCCTCACCAGTTGGGAATTGTCGCCTCAGATGACGAAGACCGAGTGAACGAAGTGCTGGACCAGGTCCGCAATGAACTCATTCGCCGCATGCAAGCCGACGAGGGGGATTTGGAGACGGGCAGTGGACGGCAGGAAGTGGTGCTCGTGATAGGCGAACTCGCCGAACTGAAAGACGCCGGGCCTACGCTCGAGCTCATCGGAGAGCACGGCCCAGGCCATGGGGTGCGACTGCTTGCCGCCACTACCAACCCGACGGCACTCGACGAAGGCCTGCTGGCCCACTTTGGCAGCCGTATTGTTCTGCAGACGCTCGACGATGAAGAGAGCATTCACCTAGTGGGGCAACCGAACGCGGCTGACCTCGGCAGTGGCGACATCTTGGTCCGGATCGATGGCCGCACGCCTGTGCAGGCACGCGGATTTCGCGTTTCGACCGAACATCTCGAGGGTCTCCTGCGCTTAATGCATGAAGCCTACGGTCGCGGCCGCCTATCTCCTCTGCGGCCCCTGGATGATCTGGCGGTCGGAGAGGCGCTGTCCCCGCAGCGGGAACCGCCCTATGAGATGAACCCCGAGGCGACGATTGACGAGCCACTGACCGATGACTCTGACGGGCCAACATCTCCTTACGATGACGAATCGGGCACGGCCGGTGGTGACGGCCAAGAACCTCCAAACGGCGAGGTGGGCGAGCAGGAGCTAGATCAGGACAACCATCCGTCTCGGCCGCCGGAGGACGAAGGCGCGTTAGTTGGGACCACGGCGTTCGGCGCCCGTCCTCTAGCCGCCCTTGCTAACCGTCCACTGACCGAAACCGTGGGATTGGGCCTGCCTGCCGCAGACGCTCACGATTCGCGCAACAATGGTCACCAAGCTGAATTTGCTGACCTCGCCCTTTCAGCCGAGGCGCCGGCGGCCGGAGACGAGACTTGGGATGTCACGGCGCTGGTACAGGTGCGGTGTTTCGGCGGGTTAGACGTGCGGAGCCGCGACCGTGAGATTACCCCGACGTTAGAGGACCGGATCTCTTTCAAATCATTCGAGCTGCTGGCCTTTCTCGCCGCCCATCCTGATGGAGCCGTCTCCAAAGACAAGCTCCTGGCGGCGCTTTGGCCGGAGAGCGATGAGGAGCGTGGGGGAAAGAGCATGGGCGTCGCCATGGTGCGACTCCGGGCGTTGCTCTCCCGCCAGGTACCAGGTCTCAGCTCCAAGGCCGTACGCTGCGAGCGTGACGGAGTGTGCCGGGTGGATTCGGGGTTGATCTGGTCGGACGTTCAGGAGTTCCTGAGCCGGTGCCGCACTGCTCCAAGGCTCCCGGATGATCAAGCCATAATGGCGTTACAGCGAGCGCTCGCGCTCTATCGCGGTGACTTGCTAGCCGGCCCAGGCTCGCGCGGATACGAATGGGTCGACGAGCGCGATGAGTCTGCGATATCCCTCCGAGAGACCTATCGAGAAGAGTACAACCGTGCCTCCTTGCGACTAGCGCGGCTCTTTTGCCGGGATGGCGAGGCTGCGCAGGCTGTACCGATCTTAAAGAACCTTCTGAAAGCGGAACCGACCTTGGAAGATGTCGTGCGGGATCTCTACCGCTGCTACCGACAGATCGGCGACCTTAGCTCCCTGATCCGAGAGGAACGTCATCTGCGCCAGGCCCTACAAGAGACATACTATGACCCCGAGGACCCCGAAGACGATCCAAAGCAGTACCAACCCGAACCGGAGACGGTCGAACTGTTCGAACAAATCCGCGCCGAACTCGAATTGCCCGGCGGTCCCAACCAAGAAATAGCCGGTCTGAGTGGATAGCCCGCGCCTTGCGCCTGCGATGCACATCGTCGCCGCTTCTCCGGCAGAGCCGTGCCGCTCTAGTACTTCGTTAAGTGGTTGCAGTCTCGCTTGTTCTTTGTTCTTGTTGGACCGTGTCCCACAACCGACCGTTTCTGAGACACCACAGACTGGAGTCTGATGGTCTTCTGGCCAATAGAGAGAAGAGGAACACGCAAACTTTCTGGGTGTGGAATAGGCTCCTGCCAAGACGTTCCAAATGTTCACTCGTCGGTTTCATAGGATTCATAGTATCGAAGTGATAACATAGCAGCGAGCGGCGTTTGGTTAAGTAGGTGTGATGTCGCTGTCCATCCCGTAGGAGGCATGGTAACTCACGTTGTTCTATAGCGGAGTTCGCGGCATACGACAAGCAACTCCGCGGTCAATCTAGTCGCGGCCTGCTGCCGGCACAACCACGGCAAGTCGCTCTGTAGCAGGCGTTGCATGAAGGAGGCCAGCCTAATGACCACTCCTACACCGATGGAAGCTACACCATCTACCAATCCCCCAGCCACCTCCGTTCCATCGGCAACACCGGCAGAGCCCATCGAATCGTTTGCTCTACTAGGGCAGCTTCGGAATGATGAAAAGGGAACCTCAATCCCGGTCCCGATTAACTACGATATCATCAGGCTCTTTTCTGAAGGGCTTTATCAGAGCCCCCACAAGGCCATAGAGGAACTTGTTTCTAATTCCTTCGATGCGGGTGCACATCAAGTATTTGTTCTGCTACCGAGACAGGGTGATGACGCACCCGCGAAGCAAGACTCGCTCTGGGTCATTGACGATGGCAGCGGCATGGATGCCAATGGCTTCAAGGAGCTTTGGCGTGTTGCGGAATCCGGTAAAGCCGCCCAAACGAACGGCGCGGACCAGCGCCGGCCAATCGGTCAGTTCGGAATTGGCAAACTTGCAAGCTACGTCCTGGCCTGGCGATTGACCCACGTGAGCAAGGTGGACAATGTTTTTCGCTATACGTCGATGGACTTTCGAAAAGTCACCGGGCGTTTCTCGAACGAGACACCTGTCTCGGTGGCATTGTATGAGGTGGACGAAGCCGAGGCGAAATCGCTTTTATCAGAAATCGAAAAGCGAGACCCCAAGGCTTGGGACGTAATGTTTGGCCCCGAAGCCAAACCGGCATGGACTGCCGCAGCTCTAAGTGATTTTCGAGACTTGATGACGAAGCTCCGATCGGGGATGCTTGGCTGGGTCCTACGAACTGGATTGCCCCTCATTTCCGACTTCGAAATATTCTTGAACGGCACTCGGCTAGAATCTCCCAAGATCGACTATCCGGTCATCGTTGAGGTAATTGTTGGTGGCTCAGGCAGCTCGCCTGACGATATCGCCGACGGGCTGGGTTTTGAATCGAAAGGCGGCGGCGTCGCTATCCCTGGATTGGGTATTGTAACGGGGGTCGCTCGACTTTATGAAAAGCCATTGGAAGGCAAGTCTGAAGCGAGAGGCCGAAGTCGGGGGTTCTTTATCAAGGTGCGAGGAAGAGTTATTAACTTAGACGATGAACTTTTCGGTGCAGACGCATACAACCACTCTGCTTGGTCCAGATTCGCCATGGAAGTCCACGCTGATGGCCTTCGCGACCATCTTCTCTCTTCGAGAGAAGGCGTCCGAGAAACGCCACCGGTCGATGCCCTCCGATCGTATCTCCACGGCGTTTTTAACAAATGCAGGAACGCTTGGGAACGGGAACAGGTCCATGAACTAATCGGGTTGGATATAAAGACTCTCTTGGCGACCGCGCCGGCAAGCCTGGCGTCTGATCCGCTCCTAGAATCAGTTCGCTCACAGCTAACTGAGGACCGGGCAGAATCTTATTACATCCAAGTGCCTACCGATCTTAAACAAGAGGCCATCCCCCAATGGCTCACTGATTACGAAGCAGCCGCCAAGCAGCAGCCGTTTGCATCGCTTGATATTGAGCCTGGCAATCCGTATCAACCGCCAGCGGCTTACGACGCGGCGTCCCGGACGCTGCGAATCAACGAGGCTCATCCCTTTGTAAGTAAACTAGTCGCCAATTCAAAAAACAAGACCCCTGCCACCCTTTTTGGGAGTTCAGAAATCTTGACGGACGCCCTGCTTCGAGAGGTAGGGGTAGATGCTGCGACCGCTATTCGGCTTTTCGAACTCAGGGACAGGGCTCTTCGAATTCTGGCCGGTGAAGGCCCAGCCGACCTTCGAGAAGCACTCCGAATTCTAGACATTGCCGATACAGATGAGGACGCCCTGGAAGTGGCGGTTGGAAGGGCGCTCTCGACGATTGGTTTCAAATACGCGAGGAAAGGCGGGAAGAAGGGCGGCACCGACGGAGTGTTGGAAGCAATTCTAGGACGGCAAGGGGAGACGCTGGCGGACTTCAAGCTCGTTTATGACGCCAAGACTACAGGTGACCCATCAGTGGCCGCCGATAAGGTCGACCTCGGTTCGCTCTTTGATTTCTGTAAAGTAGAAAAGGCTGACTTCGGCTTCATCGTGGCCAAGAGCTACGAAGGCGAAAAACAGCTGGATAGCAAGATATTCAGGAAGATCCAAGTCGCCAAAGATGATGGGAAACCAATAACTGTTTTGTGGACCAAGCAGATAAAGCGCCTGGTCGACTTACATCTTAAGTACGGTGTCACCCTATCGCGCGTGCGTAATTTGTTTGAAACTTGCTGGAACTTCACAGAGGTCGATACATGGCTGGATGCTCTGGAAACAGACTTGGCGCGTCCGGAAGCGCGCGTTCCGCTGGGCGAGCTTCTTAAAGCTCTCGAAGGCATTAAGTCTGACGCGCTTGCAAGGCCGAGCATCGACGTAGCTAGGACGAAGAGCGGGGCGCTGCTGCCCTTTGAGCCGGAACGTCTAAAAGCAGCTCTGCTGGCAGTGCAGGAGCTGGTCGGGAATGAGTGGCTGGAAGTCGACCCTCTTTCAAACTATGTAACGATGCACACATCGGCCTCCGAAATCATCAATCGCTTAAATCAAGTGAAGCAGGAAAGCAGTTGAACAGGTATCTGCTCCCTCATCCCTTCCCTGCACGGATGGCGCCCGAGGTTGCTTTAAGAGCTCTCGATGGCCTTCCCCCAGGGGCAACTATCATGGACCCAATGTGTGGTTCTGGGACCGTCTTAAGACTTGCCGCCCAAATGGGCTATAGAACGATCGGTTTTGATGTTGATCCCCTGGCGGTCTTAATGACTCGTGTTTCATCGAGGGGACTCAACCATAAATTGTTCGAGCAGGTCCTGGACGCCTTGACGAACAAGTTAAGGAAACTGGATACTCCCGCTCCCTACTTGGAGTGGATCGATACTGACCCCGAGACTAGAGCGTTTGTCGATTTTTGGTTCGCCCCAATGCAACAGGAGCAACTGCGCTATATCTCTGCTGAGCTGGTCTCTGCTAAGGGCCCGATCGTGGACGCGCTTAGGTTGAGCCTGAGCCGTGTAATCATCACCAAGGAACCCCAAGCCTCGTTAGCCAGGGATACCTCTCATAGCAGGCCGCATCGGACCATCGCGCACAATGATTTCAACGTCCTAACGGGATTCCAGAGGGCAGCCGGGACTCTTGCCAAACGTGTTGAGCCAAGCGAACCGAGCTATGCACCAAGGATAGAGCTAGGTGACGCCCGCAACCTTTTCGATGTACCGGCCAAGTCTGTAGCAGCAGTGATAACGTCTCCCCCCTATCTAAATGCCATCGACTATATGCGCGGTCATCGGCTTTCCCTTGTCTGGTTGGGATATTCATTGGCGAAGCTGCGCCAAATCCGCGCTAGTTCTGTCGGGACCGAGAGGGGTGCGCATCTGGATGCAAAAGCTGACCTGGCAAGATTGGTAATCCACGAGCATCCGAGTGCTACCGGTGCGCTCCAAAAGATAATCTACCGGTTTGTTCAAGACATCAACAGCATAATGCGGGAAGTAACTAGAGTTCTAATGCCTGGTGGCAGGGCCATCTTCGTCATTGGCAATACGACGGTAAGGACGTTGAACATTAACAACAGTGGGCTTCTGCGGCTGCTTGCAGAGAACCATGGCCTCACGCTCATGTCGGAAGTCACTCGGGAACTGCCAGGCATTAATCGGTACTTACCTCCACCTGAACGAGAAGAGAGTACTTTCAAGACGCGGCTTAGGGCAGAGTCTGTCCTATGGTTTGAGCGCCATTAGTAAGAGAGATGCCGGCATTTTGCGAGATACAAAACGAGGAGCGTAGTAGGGACATCAGTCAGTCCGCTACATATTCCGGTTCCTTCTTATCCCTATGCATCACCGTGTTGAAAACGAGGGTTTGTGACACGACCCCATAGGGATCTCAGTTAGTTAGCTTCCGCTTTCCGTCCGTCGTTTTACAACCCCATCCTCACAATCAAAATCTGACTTGCGACCATCTCCTGGGATTGTTGCACCAGCAGGCCAGGTCCCGCTCATGAGATAACCTCTTGGCCCCACGGTGCACCAGTGGAAACCTGTCAGGTTTCCCTCTATCCAGTCTCACCTTTCATGTAGCATCCAGTCGGTGTCCTGCCACACCTCTCGGTAGATGTCCTCAATCTGTTCCGCTTCCGCATTGGTCAACGCGCTGAACTCCCGTTCCCGCGCCCGCTGTGAGACCAGCCTGACGCATCCGCGTGGCTTGAATGGGTCGAGCGTTAGGCACACTTCCCACCCAAGCGTCGAGGTTCAGGTAGCTCCCAGGTAGCTGACGCGGCAGCTCACCAGTTCCTCTCCGGCAATCTCCGCCGAAATTTCGTTCCAGGTAGCTGCCAGGTTGCTCTCCGGTAGGCCCCAGGTAGCCGGCGCTTCCTAACTTGGAGTCTAAAGCAAGGCTCCAAGTTAGGAGGTCGCTAAATGCAGTTGCCGTTCACAGTAGTCGTCGAGCCCCCGAGCCTGGATGAGCTTCGGCGACTGGCACGTAGGTGGTGGATTTGGGCCATTGCGGCCGGATTCATCGTCCTGGGCGTGGTTGTCCTTCTCCTTAACTCCCGACCCAGCGACGACCGGACGTTGCTTGACAACAGGGGTCCGCTGCACGTTACCAGCGATCCCGCCGGAGCTGAGGTCGTCATCGACGGGAACAAGGTGGGGCGCACCCCGGTCGACGTCACGCTGCCTCCCGGTGAGCACCGCGTGATCATCCACTATCAGGGGTACGCCGAAGCAACCTATCTCCCCACGCTCACCAACGAGCCGAGTGATCTCCATGCCGACCTCTGGCTGCGGACTCCGCAAGTGGACCGGCTCCGGCCCATCTTCCCAGGGGCAAGCATCGTTGGCGCCGGCTTCCTTATAGATGGTCGGGTGGTGCTAACCGTCGCGCTGCCTCCCGGCGACGAACGGCAATTGTGGCTGCTTGGAAAAGACGGCGAGGTTGAGCGGCTGGGACCACCTCAGGCTCGCGGCAGCATCGCCGTTTCGCCGCAGGGCACACAGGCAGCCTACCTCGCGGCCAGCGACCGCTCGGCCGCTGCGGGACGGCTCACCGAAGTCTGGATTACGCAGCGAGACGCGGAACGTGGCGGGCGGCTTTACACGCTCTCTACTGCCGCTGCGGACGAACGTCTCGTCGATATCACCTGGGCGCCGGACGGCCAGCACCTGTTGCTCGTCAGCCGCCAGCAACCGCCCGGCGGCGGCCAGCGCACCAAGCTGCGAAGCCTTGAGGTCAGTACCGGCGCGGCCACGGACCTCGTTACGCTCCCCAGTGACATCGTCGTTGGAAGTTACACCTGGAGCCCGACCGGAGAGCATGTGGCATTCCTCGCCCGGTCCGGCCAGTTGACCTCCCTCTGTTCGCTGGATCTCGCCAGCGGAGACTTCCATTACCTGGCTGACCTGGGCCGCGATGATGCAAGCCCACTCCCGGTGACGCCATTGGCTTGGTCGCCGGCAGGTGGCCAGCTGCTCTACGCGGCACCCGCGCAGGATCGCCCAACCTCGGGCGGCTGGCTCTTCGCGGCCAAGCCTGCTCCTGCGCTCTTTAAGGCAAATCTTGCCGTGCCAGTCGGGCAAAGACTCGGCAAGGCGGAGGGCCAGTTCCCGGTCTGGCGAGGTGACGGCGAGGTACTCGCTCTTGCCCGCCCGAACGGCAGCGGACCGCTGGTGTTGCGCCAGGTTGATCCCAACGGGGAGACCAAGGATGTGGCCGAGCTCCCGCTGAAGCCGACCTCCAGCTACGCCGCACGCTGGGACGCTGCCCATGCGCAGCTCCTCATTGCAGTGCGCGGCTCGGCCGGCACGGGAACCAGTCAGACCGACTACTTCCTGGTCCAGTTTCGCCCCGGGGTGTCGCGATGACTGCTCACCGCCTGGTAGCGGTCGCCGTCTTCCTCGGCATGTGGCTGGTCCTCGTGCCTCACGTTTACGCCGACGATCCCCCAGTGGATCCAACCCCGGTGGTGACCTCGACACCCGTGACACCGGATGGCAACCCCGCCCCGGACCGTTCCGGCGGCCAATCCGGGTTTCTGCCGGACCCGAAGCAATGGGCAGCCGACATCTTCAACCAAGTCCTCGTCAATCTGCTCCAGGGGATCTCAAATGCGATCCACGGCGTGGTGGGCGGCGTCATGGGAAGCTCGCTCAATTTCATCAGCCAGACACCGCCTGCCGGCTCCTATGCCAGTCCGACCGTGCAGACCCTCTGGGGCGTCGTGCGGGGCATCGCCAACGCCGCGCTGGTACTGGTCGTCCTCTGGGGCGGGTTCAACCTCATCGTCCGGGACCAGCTAGGCACGCCCTATCACGACGCGATGGAGCTCTTCCCGCGGGTGGTGCTCGGTGCCCTTCTGGCAAACACCAGCCTCTGGTGGGCGCAGCTCGCCATTGACGCCAACAACGCGCTGTGTCAGGCCATCGGCCAGGCCAGCCTCCCGGCATGGGAGCAGGCGGGCAGCGGGACCCAGGTGCTGGTCGATGTCATCGCGACGCTGATCTACCTGGTCACGAGCCTCCTCCTGCTGCTGCAGATGCTGATGCGGCTGGCGCTGATAGACGTGCTACTGGTCGCTTCCCCGCTGGCCCTCCTCTGTTGGGTATTGCCGCAGACTCAGGGATGGGGGCGGCTCTGGTCCGGCACATTTTTCGGGGCCGTCTTCACCCAGTTCGTGCAGGTGCTCGCGCTGAAATTGGGCGGCTCCCTGCTCACCGATCTGGCTCCGGTGGCGCCGGACGCGTCGTTGCTCACCTTCTTTCTCGGTGTCGCGGTGCTTGCGCTGACCATGAAAATCCCCGGCTTGATGCGCAATCACCTTGGCGACGGCCTGGGGTTCGTCCGCTATTTGGGGTACCGCCAGGCAGCGCGGTCGCTCGAGGGCGGGGCAGCCGAGAAGCGGACGGGAGGTCGCTGATGCAACGCGCACTCCTCTCATTCCTTCTGTCGGGCCTCGGCGAGGACGCCCTGAAGGTGGCGGGCGGGCTGAGCGTTGCGGTCCTGATTGCGCTTGCCTTCGCGATCAGCAGCGTTATGGCGATCTTCGGGGCGGCCGCGCCTGGGCACGCGATCGCCAGTGCCCAAGTCGAGGAGATCCCCGCCGAGCAGATGACGGTGATGCAGACCGCGGCGGCTTCGTGCGGGCTCCCGTGGCAGGTGCTGGCGGCCGTCGCGAAGGTCGACTCTGATTTCGGACGCAACATGGCAGCCACCTCGGCCGGCGCCGGTGGTTACGCGCGGTTGCCCGCTGACGGCGGCACTGCGCCTGCGAACGGCGGCGGGCCGTACGAATACGCCAGCGCATTGCCGGCTTTGGCTCAGTATCTCTGCGACCACGGCGGCGCCGATGACGTGCGCGGCGCCCTGACGGCGTATGGCCAGCGCAACGACTACACCGACCAGGTGCTCGCGGTAGCCGTCCGCTACGGCTATCTGGCACCCGGCGCATTCTCTACCCAGGTGCTCGACCTGGCGCGAGCGCAGACAGGCAAACCCTATGTCTGGGGCGGCGCCAGCCCGCAGACCAGCTTCGATTGTTCCGGACTGGTGCAGTGGGTATATGGGCAGCTCGGGGTCACCGTTCCCCGCACCGCCCAGCAGCAGTTCAACGCCACTACGCCAGTCACGCGGGATCAGCTCCAGCCAGGAGATTTGGTCTTCTTTGCCCGAACGTACCCGGCTCCTGAGCCGATCACGCATGTCGGTATTTACCTCGGCAACGGCCGGATGATCAACGCCCCGACGGAGGGGGACGTGATCCGAGAGATGTCTGTCTTCACCGGTTTCTGGGGCGCGCACTACGCCGGCGCCGGCCGGGTGCGGAGTTAGACCCGTGTTAGCCCCCACAATCCGCGGCCCTCCGGTGCACCCTTCGCCTGTCCATTGGATGCGTTACCGGCGTTGTACGCCGGATGAGTCAACGAACCAAGGAGGTTCTAGTTATGGAAGCTGTTAATAGTCTCTTCACCAATCTGCTGAACATCGGCGTGGGTGTAGCCGTGACCGTCGCCGCCTTCTTCTTGATGTGGGGCGCGTTCATCTACATGAGCGCCAGCGGCAGCCCCCGCCAGATGGAAAGCGGCAAGTCGGCCATGGTGAACGCTATCGCGGGGCTCGGCATCGTGCTCTCCGCCCGGGTCATCGCCGGCATGATTCAATCGGCCCTTGGGTCGGGTGGTTAGGAGGGGGCCATGCCAGCAAAACGTCATGAGATCCCGACCCATCTGAACGTGGAGGACCGGGCGTTCTACGGGTTGTCGGTCCGCCAATTCATGTACCTCATGGTCGGTGCTGCCGGAGGCTACGGGATGTGGAACCAGTGGCCCGAACTGATGGCAGCGGCGCGCATCGCCGTTGCCCTGACCTGGTTCTCCATCGCCGCGGCGTTCGCCCTCATCCGCCCCTCCGGGCGGGGACTGGAAGAGTGGGCCTTTGTGGCGATGCACTACCTCGCCGTGCCGAAGCAGGCGGTCTGGCGTGTCATCGATTCCGACCGGATCACCCCGCATCCGTCCGCATCGACCTGGGCCGAGCTAGCGCCGCAGCTTCGTTGGGCACCCACCGAAGCCAGCGAAGTAGGGGAGGAACCGCGATGAGCACGACCGCATCAGTCCAGACGGCCCACATTGGCCTGGAAGCCCTGGCCGACGACGTGGTCTGTCTCGCCGGTGGCCGCTATCGCGCCGTGCTCGAAGTCGGGAGTGTGAACTTCGGACTGCTGGGCGAGATAGAGCAGGAAGCCACGGTCGCCAGCTTCGCCGCCTTTTTGAACAGCCTCCCCGGACCGGTGCAGATCCTGGTGCGTGCGCTGCCTATCGACGTCGATGGGTACCTGGAAGACCTTGAACATCGCGCGCTGCACCTTCCTGAAGCATTGGCCGATCTGGCCCGCGACCATGTCGCGTACCTCCGTCGCCTCGCCCGTAGCCGCACGCTGCTCCAGCGGCAGTTCTACCTGGTGGTCCCCGGTTCGGAAGAGACGGTTCGTTCCAGGGGGTGGCCGTTCGGAAGGAAGGCCCCTCGCTCCGCAGATGTGGATGTCTGCAAGCAACTCACCTTTCGCTGCGAGGAGCTCGAGCGAGAGCTGGGCCGCTGCGGACTGGTCGTCCGGCGCCTGACCAGTATCGAGCTCGCGCAGCTCTTCTACGGCTGCTGGTGCCCGGAACTGGCCCGGGTGCAACGAATCCGTCGTGAGTTCTCGGAGTACGCGGCCTTGGTGGTGACCCAGGCCGCGAGCCCCAGTGCAAGGAGGCAGTGATGCCACTCATCAGCATTCGCCGTCGGCGCGGAGAAGCGAGCCAGACCGCCGCGCCGGACCAACTGCGGTTCGCCCGTGGCGCCCGGTCGCTGGCCGATATGGTCGCCCCGGCCGCCATCGAGGTGGCCCGCAACCACATCAGGCTCGACTACCAATATGCCCGGACCCTGGTGGTAACCGGCTACCCGCGCACCGTCAGTCCGGGCTGGCTCGGACCGCTGATCGACTTCGAAGAGCCTATCGAGATCAGCCTTCACCTCCATCCGCTGGAGACCAGCGGGATGGTGACCACCCTCACCCACAAGATGGTGCAGCTGCACTCGTCGCGGCTGCTCGCCGCTCGTGGCGGGCAGCTCGCCGACCCGGAACGCGAGGTCGCTTATGAGGATGCCGAACGGCTGCGCGACGCGCTCCAGCGGGGCGAAGAGAAGGTCTTCTCGGTCAGCCTCTACGTGTTGCTCCGCGCCAACTCCCTCGCGGCCCTGGACGACGTGACCAAACGGGTCGAGGCCACGCTGGCAGGCATGCTGGCCCAATCCAGGGTGGCCGTGCTCGAACAGGACTCGGGTTTCCAGTCCTGCCTACCGGCCGGTCAGGACCGGCTCCTCACCTATCGGAACCTCGATACCAGCTCGCTCGCGACGATGTTCCCGTTCTCCTCGAGCACCCTGACCATGGAGCGCGGCGTGCTGTACGGCATCGCCCGCCACAACCACTCCCCGGTCATCGTCGATCCCTTCGACGACAGCCTCGAGAACGCCAACGCCGTGATCTTCGCGAAGTCCGGCGCCGGCAAATCGTACTTCACCAAGCTCATGGCGCTGCGCAACCTCCTGGTGGGCGTCGATTTCCTGGTGATCGACCCCGAGGACGAATACCGGACGCTCTCTGCCGCGGTCGGCGGACAGTACGTGCGTCTGGCGAGCACATCGGCCCAACACATCAACCCCTTCGACCTTCCCCCAGCCGAAGCTGAGGAACAAGGCAGGGATCCGGTCGCTGAGCAGGTGGCCGCGCTCCAGAGTCTGCTGGAACTCATGCTGGCTGAGGATGGCCATCCCCTCGGCACCCACGACCGTGCGGTCCTCGACCGTGCGTTGTACCAGACCTACGCCGCTGCCGGCATCACTGAGGATGCCGCCACCCACGGCAGACCGGCTCCCCTCCTGCGCGACCTTTATACCGCACTGGCCGAGACCCAGGGCGAGGTCGCGGCTGGACTCGCGACGCGCCTTCGTCGCTACGTCGATGGCTCGCTGGCGGGGCTCTTCTCGGGGCCGACCAACGTGACTCTGGACCGGCGTTTCGTGGTGTTCAACATCCAGTCGCTGGAGCCGGAGCTGCGGCCGCTGGGCATTCACCTGATCACCACGTTTGTCTGGAACCAGGTGCGCCGCGTGCGTAAGCCGCGCCTCCTGATCATCGACGAAGCGTGGACGCTGGTGCAGTACCCCGAAGGCGGCGCGTTTTTGGCCGGCATGGCGCGGCGAGCCCGCAAGTACTACCTCGGGCTCGTCACCATTACCCAGGACGTGGCGGATTTCCTCGGGTCCGAGCACGGGCGGACGGTCCTTGCCAACGCCGCCATGAAGCTGCTGATGAAGCAGGACTCCACCACGATAGAGCCGGTCTCGGCAGCCTTTCAGCTCTCTCCGGAGGAGCGGCAGTTTCTGCTGGCAGCCGGCAAAGGAGAGGGCCTGTTCTTCGCCCGGGGCGGTCATATCGCCCTTAGGGTGGAAGCCAGTCCCGCAGAGCACCGGCTTGCAACGACGGCACCGCGCGAGCTTGCCGAACGGGGGGCTGAAGCGTCGCCGGCGGCGGGCGACGAGCGGCCGCGGCCGGTGCCACGCCGGCGGTTGAGCCCCGCGACCGACGAAGGCGGTGCGTGATGGTCAGCGCTTCATCGCGTTACGACGTCCAGGCCCTGCGGTCGGACCATCCTATCGCCGAAGTTGCTATGCGCTATGGCATCGACCTCATTCCGCGGGGACATTCGCTGCTTGGTCGCTGCCCGTTTCACGATGACGGCGGACGGCCTAACCTGCACGTCTATCCGGACAGCAACTCCTTCTACTGCTTCCGCTGTGGCGTTGGAGGCGACGTCATCGACTTCGTGCGGCGGCGGGAGAACGTCGGCTTTGTCGAGGCTTGCCGGTTGCTTGGTGGTGCCCGTGAGCAAGGGCCGCCGCAACCACAAGCGGCCCCTCAACCAGCGGCACGGCGCGAGCGGCGCTGGGACCGGCTCACGCTGGAAGAGCAAGTGGTCATGAACACCGCCTGCGCCCTCTACCAGCACGTGCTCTGGCGGGAGCCCGACGCCCTGGCCTACTTGCGGGACCGCGGCTTGCCCGACTGGCTGATCCGGCAGTGTGCCATCGGCTATGCGGACGGCCATTCCCTGGAAGCCTACCTGCGCCGCCGTTCCGGCTTACGAGTGGCGCAGGATCTCGGGCTGCTCCATAAGCCGGGACACCGGGATGGCGCCCTGCCGCTGCGTGAGTTCTTCGCCGGACGGATCGTGATCCCTGAACTGCGCGGCGGCCAGTGCATCTGGTTCATCGGCCGGTGTCTTACCGATGAGCCCGAGAGACCCAAGTACCTGGCGCTCGGCGGCGAGCGGCCAGTCCTGGGCTACGAGCACGCGGCCGGACAGCGGGAGGCCTTCCTCTGTGAAGGCGTCTTCGACTACCTCACTGCTCTGACTTGGAAGCTGCCCGCGTTCAGTCCCTGCGGCACGCACCTGCCCGCTGAGCGGCTGGGATTCCTGGCCAGAGCCCGCGTGGTCTACGGCGTGCTCGATGCAGACGATGCCGGCAGGGCCGCCGCGGAACGCTTTGGAGAACAGCTCGGGGACCGTTTTCAAGCCTTGCAGTTGCCGGATGGCAGCGACCTCAACGATCTCGGTCGACGACCCGATGGACAGCGGGAGTTCTTCCGCCTCCTCGCGGCCGCTCGACATCAGACAAAGACGGAGGAAACAGCATGAATATTGACCGATCACTCATAACAGGCGGCGAGCAAGAGCAACGGGCAGCGCTGCGGCAAGCGCTGATCGGGTATGGCAAGGTGCTGGGCTGGCCCACCCACACGACGATCACGTTCACAGAAGGGCTCATGCGCCGCCCCTGGAAGCATGGCACCAGCGTGCAACTCTCGGCAGCGGTAGGCGAGCTACGGACCATCCTCCTCGCCTTCGAGGTCCGTAGGGACCTGGCCGCGCTGATTGTAGAGCTGACGATGCACGTCGAAGAGGGGGGCGGACATGCGGCTCGCCATTGAGCGCAGGGCGCAGCCGGTGGTTCCCTCCGAGCTCATCGAGATCGTGACCCCGCGCACGAATACCGCCACCATCACTCCGGCCGAGAACCTGTTGGCCGCGATCTCCCGGACGGAGCCCTTCGGTCTGGAGATCGCGGGCACAGGACAGGCGCGCTGGTTCCTGGCTCGCTCTGCAACACCCGGCATGCAGCGCCACCTCGCGGACCAACTGAGCGTCGCTTACCCGCAGGCGGAGATCCGGGAGCTCGACCTGGACCACCATCCCACACTCGACCCAGCGCACTTGGGATCGGACGAGCAGGTCGCGGCCTGCACTCTGCTATTGCGTGGTCCGGAGTACCTGCCCCTCCGGACCTTCCGGGACGCGGAGATTGACGCCGTGCACGCCGCACAGGCCGACCCGGTACTGGGTATTCTCGCCGCCCTGGGGGAGCTCCCCCAGGGCTGGCGCGGCCTGGTGCAGTACATCTTGCAAGCTGCTCCCGACGACTGGTGTAAGGGTTATCTACGTCTCGCGGTTGAGCACCCCCTGGCGGGAGAACGCGCCGCCGGGAACGCCGACACTTCGCTTACCAGCGTGTTCATGCTCGGCGGGTTGCTGGTGGTGGCGATGCTGGGGCTCCAGGGCTATCAGTGGTACCTCGCCGGAGAGTGGCTTGCGCTCGGCATCCTTGGGGTCGGCGGTCTGTTGGGGATTCCCAGCCTGATCTGGCTGGTTCATCGCCTGAGCGACCGAACCATCTATGATGCGCGGCTCGTCCAGGAGAAAGTCAGCCGGATGGCCTACGTCACCCAGATTCGTCTGGCAGTCTTTGCCCCGGCCAATGTGCCTGCGGCGGATGTCCGGCTGCACCTGGACCGCCTCGCGGCAACCTACAGGCAGTTCAACCTCGCTTCCGGCAACGGTCTCATCGAGCATTCATGCGAGCCTCGAGGCCGTGATCTACAAGCGCTCGCGCCACTGCCATCCTTCCGGGCCACGGCAGTCCTGAACACGCGCGAGCTGGCCGGACTCTGGCACCTGCCCCAGGCCCAGGCGGACGTCCCGCTCGTCGAACGGACCACCGCCCGGCAGCGGCTTCCGCTGCCCGTCACCGTCGCGCGAGGGTGCCGGATCGGGGTGTCCGCTCACCAAGGGCGCAGTGTAACCGTCTCGCTCCCGGAGGAGCTGCTGCACCGACATTTGCTGCTGGTGGCCAAGACCCGGCGCGGTAAATCCTCGCTGCTGCTGACGCTCGCCCGTTACCTGATGGAGCCGCAGGGGGCAAGCCGCACTCCGACGCTGATGATCGTCGACCCGCATCTGGACCTTGCCCGCGCGGCGCTCGGCGTCGTGCCCGCTTCTCGTAGGGCCGACGTCGTCTATCTCGATGTGGCCGAGAGGGAGCGTCCATTCGGCCTAAACCTGCTGGATGTCGGGCTGTTCCACGACCGCGATAAAGCGGTATCGAATGCCCTCGCCATCTTTCGCCGGGAATTCGACCGCTTCTGGGGTCCCCGGATGGAGGACGCCTTCCGCTTCGCGCTGCTCACCCTGTACGAGGTCAATCAGGCTATCTGTGCTGCTGACCCGAAGGGGCGCGGGCGGCAACATACCGTGCTGGACGTGCCAGCGTTGCTGGTGGATACCGCGTTCCGGCGGAGCGTCATTGGGCCGGTCTCCGATCCGGTCGTTCGGGCCTGGTGGTCGGGCTACTTTGATTTGCTCGACCGACGACTGCAGGTCGAGATTGCGAATCCTGTGCAGACGAAGGTCCAACGCTTTGCCGGCAGCCGGGCCGCTCGATCGATCGTGGGGCAACCGCGGTCGACCATCGATCCCACCGCCTGGCTTAGGGAGGGATCCATCGTGATCGTCAACACCGCAAAGGGCGTGGTCGGCGAAGACACCGCGGGGCTCATTGGCGGCACCCTGCTGAACCTCGTCGCTCTCGCCATCGGCGAGCAGGCGCAACGCGATGCTCGGGAGCGCAGGTCGGTGACCCTCTTGGTGGACGAGTTCCATACCATGCCAGGCGCCGACTACGAGGCGATCTTGAGCGAGCTTGCCAAGTATGGCGCCAACCTCGTGCTTGCGACCCAGAGCCTGGCTCACCTAGACGCGCTTGACCGGGAGCAGCACCGTGCCCTCAGAGGGACCGTGTTCTCCAATCTCGACGGGCTGTTCGCGTTCAATACCAGCGCGGAGGACGCCGCGTATCTCGTGCCCGAGCTCGGGGAGGAAGTGGACGGACAGGATCTCGTCTCCCTTGGCGAGCATCAATGCTACGCGAGGCTCTCCATGGCCGGGGAGCGCCTGCCTACCTTCTCTATCAGGCTCGATCCGCCCCCTGAGAGTGACCCCACCGTCGCCAATCACCTCGCTGCCGCTTCAGCCGCGATATACGGGCGGAACCAGAGCGCGGTTGAGGCAGACATTCGCTCGGCCCTGGAGCGTATCGAGTCGAGCCGTAAGACGCTGCTGGGCCAGAGCCAAGCGGGGCAGGGAGGTGCCGGTGTCCTCAGAGATGCCAAAACCTCTGACGACAAAGAGGCCGATCAGAAAAAGGCCCGCAACGACAACCGGAACGCCGGACGGAAGCGCACCGAGCCCCATCAGGCGACGCTGTTCGAGGCGGTACTCGCGGGGCAGGGCTCCATTGGTGGCAGCCCCCTTGTGGCGGAAGCAGAGGGACAGGAAAGCCAGGAGGACGGGGAATGACGAGCGACATGTGGTCCTGGACCGATGCTAATCACGCCAAGACAGAGCTGCGGAGACGGGAGGCTGCGCGTAACACCTTGCTGTTGCTCGCACGACTGCCTCTGGTGCCCGAGAAAACGATGGAGCAGCTCGCCGGTCTCCACAGCGGGGCGAGCCTCTATCGCAGCTTGGCATTCTTACGGGAAAAACAACTCATTCACAGCATCCGACCGCCGCTTCAATCCGGCTATGCGCCGCAGCTTTTCTACCTAACTGATCTCGGGCTGGCGACGGCAGCTCTTTATCGACAGGTTGACCCGATGTGCCTCGCCCGACAGAACAAGCTCCGCGGCACTGATCTCCTCTCGCTTCTCCCAGGACTGCCCTCTCTTCTGGCCCAATACGAGCTGCTGGGGGCTCTAGCAGCCTCTCAGCCCGGAATTCCAGACCTGTTGGCATGGGAACGGCCATGGCGGCGGCGCTACCAGCGTCCGACTGCGAAATCACCGAGCTATGTCGCTTTGCCGGCATACGCCGCCCTCGACTGGGGCGATGGCGCGGCCTCGTTCTTGCTCCTCCCTGATCTCGGCGGCGTCTCGCTCCGCGCCTTTCGAGACAAGCTCAGCCACCTATTGCTGCTACGGGCGATCCAAGACGGACCGCTCCCCGAACTCGTAATCGCCACCACCGACGATGGTAGAGCGAGTGCCTGGAAGTATCTCCTCGATGAGATGGCAGGGGCGCGTCGAGAGCGTCCACTGTCTGCGGCGATCGCTCTCTGGAGCGAATTGCAGGCTGGTGACTGCGCGGTCTCTCATATGGAAATGGCTCGACGCCAGCCCGCCAATGACCTCATCCAGCGTCCGCGGGTACGTGACCTAAAAGTGCGGGATTGGGCTAGCCCCGTCCCAGCACTTGCCAACTCGACTCTTGTGGCGACGGCGGCAAGCGCGGCAAACAGCCAAGTGCAGGTCTTGCTGGCACTCAACGGTACCGATAGGGCCTTTATCGATCTCGTCGCTCACCACCCGTTTCTCACCACGGAGCGGCTGGCGACATTGCTCCGATGGCGAGAGGCGCGAGTCCAGGAACGGGTTGAGCGGTTAGTAGGTTGGGGCCTGCTACGGGTCCCAGAGCCACCGGAGTTCAGGAGCGAGGTGCCGACTCCCGTCATGGTCGAAGCAACCGCCGATGGCGTCCGCTTAGCCGCAGCTCAGCAAGGTCTCTCGCTGGGGGAGGGAGTACGTCACAACGGCCTGGTAGGGGGCGGGCCCGGACGCCCCCTCGGAGCGCGCGCCAAGTTAGCCCAGAACCTGCCGCACACGCTAGGGGCAGATGAGATCTTCGTCAGACTGATCCTAACCGGCCAGAGGCTAGCGGCGAACGGAGGTGACGATACCCTTGTCGAGTGGCGGAGCGCCGCCGCCTGCAGCCGCGGTCATTTCCGGCCCGATGGTTACGGGCTCTACCGGCATCGAGGCGCGCTCTACGGCTTCTTCCTCGAATTCGACAGGGCAACCATGGGCACGCTGGATTATCTGGAGAAATTTGCGAGCTACTACCACTACATCGCCGGCGGGCGATTCGAACGAGACTATGAGCGCTTCCCCACCATTCTCGTCGTAACCACCGAGTACGGCACTGAGAGACGGATTGCGAGCGCAGCACGCGCCGCCAGCATCGGTTGGGGGGCGCAGCTGCCAGTCCTGCTCACGACGACCAAACTCATAGAACAGGAGCCGAACGGGCTCCTCGGACCTATCTGGCGCGAGCCTGAGAGTCCCGATCGGCGTCTCTGGCTGCGCAGCGAGGCTGTAGGGCTGCTATCGCATCGGCGTGCTGGATAGCGCTGACGGCAGGGGATGACGCTTCGTGGGTGACTATCTAACCAGGGATGAACGGGTGCGCCGCATCGGCGAATTGCTCTTGAAGGGCGTTTATCTATTAGCCGAAGCAGCAGAGGGTACGGGTTCACCCGCGGGTCCGATCACTTCGAGCAAGCTGCTGGGCGGGGCAGAAGCGTCGGATATCGCCTGCTGTCTTGGCGAAACAGCCGCGGCCGCGGGGGTGTCTAACAAGCGTCCCGGCCGTCGCTCAAGAGCTGATCGAACGGGTCCCGTCATCAGCCGGTCCACTCGTGAGCTGCGTCTCCCTATCGAGCGCAGTCGTAGGACTATCCCGAAATGAATGCGCTCGCTGTCGGATCGGCGCCTATGCCCAGCTGCGCCGCACGAGGTCCCAGCGGGCATCGTCGGCCAGCTGCCCCGCAAGAACCGGGTCAAGGAAGCTGGCTGCCTCACGCTGGCCGGCTAATACGTCGGGTTGGAGTCCCACCTCTGTCGCTAACTTGCGGTAGGGTGGTCCCCAACCGGGCGGAGGAGGCGGAAACGATGCGGGTATCGGATGCGTAGCACGTGCGTCGAACGTGGCGCTAAGCGCTCTTCGCAACCGACCGGCTTCGAAAGCGAACAGCGCTGCGATCAGGACGAGGTCGACAAGGTCCTTGACACGCGTGCTGGAACGCCCGCCAGGATAGCTCCGGCTGTATGCATGGACCTTCTCGGCCACGTGCTGTTCAAGTGGCAGGGCTGGGACTTCTATGACTTCGATATCCGCGAAGCTGAGCAAGTCCGGCCCGTGCAGCAGGTCCGGCTCCACTACCGGCGGATCGCCGAAGCCGACATCGACGATGACCTCTTCAAACAGCCGCCCGGCGAGTTCCGCCGAGACGTGGTAGCGGACCGCGGCTCCTTCGAGCGCGGCGGCCAACCTCGCGGTCTTCTGGATGTCGAAGTGGAAGTAGTCGTCCAACTCCAGCGCCTGCGCCGCGAGAAAATCGGCCGTTGCCGCGTGCTCACTGTCCTGCCTGCTGAGGTCCATATCCATCGTGGTGCGGAAGCGGGCACCGAGACGAAAGTGGAGAGCGACCGCACCCTTCAATATCCAGCGGTCGCCGGCCACCTGCAGGAGACGAGCGATCAGGCGATCGAAGACCACCAGCTTGCGCAGCCGCGCCACCGGGATGTTGCTCTCACGCGCTCGAGTCAAGAGTCGCTGCTCCAGCGCGGAGCGGAAGGCGCCAGCGCTGGCATACCTCACGCGGGGACCGCGTACAACGCAACCTTGACCAGCGCCGCCACCCGCCTGCCACGCTCTGTAGCGCCTTGGAGCAGTTGGTCGGGGAGAGCAAGCCCCCGTTCGACGGCCTGCCTTACGGCCAGCTCAATCTGTTCCGGGGCAGTTCCCGCCTCAGCCGCATCGAGAATGGTACGGGTGGCCGAAGTTACCGCAACGCCGCCGCGCACCACCCGGTCAATCGGACGCACCTCCCTGGAGATCGTATGGAACTTGACCCCAGGAAGAGAGGGAAGATTCCGGCGCGATCGGGGCACGGTGAGGTGGACTGCATCCGGGATGACGTCACTCAGTCCCAGCAGGTCAAGGGCGCTCTCATGGGAAACAACCGTGCCGTCCTTACCTGAGGCAAGCCATGCGGCGACCACCTCTTCTCGCGGTGAAGAGGGGTACTCGTCAAGGCGATATAGTCCTCGCCGGACACGCAGGAACCGGCCGCTCTTCACATGGTGCGAGAGCAGCGCAAAGCTGTAGCCCCGCGCCCGGGCCTGCTCCGTGGTGAAGTAGCCTCCCTGCTCCGAAGCAATCTCAAAGAGCTGCCGACGATTAGGGCGGGCGGGAACGGCGACGACGGGTTCGTTTTCGCTCATACGGTCACTCATAGCTTCAATTATAGTTGAGCTAGAATCAACTAACAAGTATACTGTCATCAAAACGGGAGACTGTCGGGTCCAAGAGCGGGAGGCGTCGTATGAGATGTGCTATCTACACCAGAGTGTCCACTGACGAGCAGGCGCAGAGCGAATACAGCTCGCTCAGGCGTCAAGAAGAAGTCTGCCGGAACTACATCGACATTCACACAGAGAAGGGCTGGAAGGTCGCCGGCATCTATGACGATCCGGGATTCTCCGGCAAGGACATCCACCGGCCTGGCATCCAGGAGCTTCTGGAGGCCGTACGTGCCCGGAAGATCGATGCGATCGTCACGTATAAGATCGACCGCATCTCGCGCTCACTAAAGGACTTCTACGATCTCTGGGAGGTCCTGAAGGCCAACGACGTTGTGTTCGTGTCGGCTACCCAGCACTTCGATACGTCCGACTCCATGGGCATGTTGACCCTCAACATCCTTCTGAGCTTCGCCCAATTCGAGCGGGAGCTCACGCGGGAGCGGACGATGAGCAAGATGGCCGGGCGGGCCGAGCGGGGCCTCTGGAACGGAGGCAATATTCCTCTTGGGTTCGAGTATGTCAAGGAAACGCAGACCCTCGTACCACACCCGGAGGAAGTCTCGACTGTCCAGTTCATGTACAAGCGGCTCATCAGCACACGCTCGCCCTCGACCGTTGCCAACGAGTCTAACGCCCGTGGCTACCGGACCAAGATACGAACTCTCACCCGGCGCGATGGAACCCAGCGAACGACGGGTGGCAGACGGTTTGATGAGGACATGGTCAAGGCTATCGTTAAAAACCCCATCTATAAAGGGTTCGTCCGTTACGACGGACATTTCTATCCGGCGAAACACCAGCCAATCGTCGACGCAGACACTTGGGATCAGGCCAACCAGACCATTGGCAGTGGGCGGCGGGAGGGGGACGACGGCCTACGGTACAAGGATGACAATGTCCATCTCCTCAAAGGAATCCTGAAGTGTGGGACCTGCGGACTCGCAATGACGCCGTATCCGTCGGGCAAGAAGACGAAGGACGGCACTCCCTATCTGTACTACGCCTGCGTCAGCTTCACTAAGGAGGGCCGCCACACCACTTGCCCGATCAAGATGGTACCGGCCCGCGACTTCGAGATGCTGATCAAAGAGGTTCTTACGGACCTCGGGAACCATCCCGCGATTCTTCAGGCCTGTGTCGATGCGGCCAACCGCGAGGCGGTTAGCTCCGTCACTGAGATCGAGGATACGGTGCTTCGCCATCGGGGTGAGATCGGCCGGCTCAGTATGGGGATCCGCCGCATCATCGAGATCATGAAGCAGGAGGACTTGCTCGCGGAGGACGTCAAGGAGGAGTACCGGCGTCTCGTCCGCGAGAAGGAACAGCTCCAGGCCTTGTGCGAAAAGCTGGAGCTCGACCTTGACCGCCGGCGAAAGCGGGTGCTGAACGCCGAACTCATTAGCCGCAGCCTTCAGGACTTCGCCGGTCTGGTGAACCTCTTGCCGCTCGATGACCAGAAGGAGCTCTGTCAGCTGTTGCTTCGGGAGGTAGAAGTGATGCCCTACAACCCCGACGGATATGAAGCGCCACTACAGGAAGGGGCCTTCGCGACCAAGGTTAACGCCCGATGGTACCGCGTGAAGCTGACGCTCTACCAACTGCCGGGGGTGCCGCTCGTTAACCAGACTGCGGCGAGTTCGGATAAGAAGGTAACTGGCTCCCCGACGAGGATTCGAACCTCGAACCTAGCGGTTAACAGCCGCTCGCTCTACCTTTGAGCTATCGGGGAGCGCGAAACACGAATATTTTGTTCGTGTATATATGAGTATACCATGAGCAAGATGTGGTCTTCAAGACTATCGTACGAACCCTCCTGGCAGGCCACCATCCACTGTCAGTAAGCCTCCCGTTGTTTTTGATGAGCGGTCGGAGGCGAAGAACAGCGCGGCTTCAGCAACGTCTTCGGCCGTTACTTTTGTCTTAAGACTATTTCGTTCCTGATAGAACTGCTCTAGATCACCCATAGATATTCCGTGCGCCTCAGCCCTATCATGACCCCACTGGCCGCTCCACAGACCAGAGCCTTTGATAACCGCATCCGGAGCTATAGTGTTTGCTCTGATCCCGTAGGGGGCAGCCTCCTCTGCAAGGATACGCGCAAAATGCGTCACGGCAGCTTTAGCGGTGCCGTAGGCGGCAGCGCCTTTGCCCGGAATCAGGGCCGCCTTAGAAGAGATAATCACAATGCTTCCGCCAAGGCAGGCGCTGTCCAGACGTTTTTGCTGCTTCATGACCTTCAGGGCCTCTCTAACAGTCAAAAAGTAACCGTTTACCAGCACATTCATGTGGCGGGACCAGTCATCAAGGGAAGTATCGTCAATCCTCGCGGCGCTGGCTATACCTGCGTTAGCTACCACTATATCGAGGCCGCCATAGCTCTTTACGGCCTGCTTTATGGCGTGTACCGTGCTAGCCTCCTTGGTAACGTCTATTTCCACCGCTATGGATAAAGGAGCTCCAACTCTCTTGTTTATGCTCTCCGATGCTGCGTGAGCCTTTTTGATATCGATATCGGCAAGCACCACATGCGCTCCCTGTTCTGCATATCTCTCCGCTATTGCGCTTCCGATTGCACCAGCCGCCCCAGTTACAAAGGCAATTTTTCTAGATAGCTCTTTCTCGGGAGGAAGCAGAGTCATCTTATAAAGCTCGAGAGGCCAGTATTCAAATTCAAAAGAGTCTTTCTCGTTGATGGAAATGAACTCTCCTAAGATAGAGGCACCGTGCATTATTGCTATCGCCCGCTGATAATAATCGGCAGCAATACTTGCAGAGCGAATGTCTTTGCCAACGGTTACCATGCCTATACCAGGCATGAGTATGACCTTGGGAATAGTCTCTAGCATTGGCTCGCTTCCAGTGTGATTGCGGAGGAAAAATGACCTGTACTCTTCTTGATAACGCTGTACGCCTTCCACTACGGTCGTTCCTACAGCCTCGGCATTTTTTATATCCTCTGGCATATTGATAAACAGAGGATGAACTTTAGTGTAGAGAACGTGGTCCGGGCAAGTTAGGCCACGTAAAGCTAGTCCCTTCCCTTCTGTAGAGTTAACGAACTGTAGGACTTCCTGAGAACCATCAAAATGTAGGACCACTCGCTTCTCGCTGCTTAGCACCCCTCTGAGTCCTGGCAGCAGAGCAGTTACAACTTTATCTCTCACCTCCGTTGCTATATCTTTGACACGTACACCGCCAAAGGACTTTTTAGATTTAGCCTTTTCTTGTATGTAGTCATCTATACGAGTAGTAGCCTCCATGCCGTTCCTATAACACTCCTCAGAGGTGTCTCCCCATGCTACCAGCCCATGATTTCCCAAGAATACATACTTAATCTCCGGACTACTGACAACAGCCTCGGCTACCATCTTGGACAGGGTAAAACCCGGCCGTTTGAAGGGGACCCACACTGCCTCTCGCCCGAAGACATCTGCCATTATATCCCTACCATTATTGGAAGTGCATAACGCGACGGCAGTATCGGCGTGGGTATGGTCTATGTGAGTGAAGGGAAGGAAGGCGTGTAGAAGAGTCTCGATAGATGGCCGTGGGGCGTTAGGGTCAATAAGACAGTGGCCCAGATAGTCCACCATCTCCTCATCAGACATAGAGTCCCGGTGGATGAGTGGAAGCACGTCCTTCAGGACTACGTCTACAAACCCACTTTTGGTTATAGTCCGAAGGTCAGCCCCGCTGCCCTTAACAGTGAGAACGTCTACTACTTCACCTTTGAAGTCCACCACTACCCGCTTAACTGAGGTATTGCCGCCACCACGATTGACTACACGCGGGTCGCTGCCCAGCAGGTTTGAGCGGTATACCAGAAGCTCCAGCTCATCCATTTCCCTAGCCTTATCTTCAGACCACAGGATCTCCATAATTGTCTCCTGATCTTGTTCAATACCGACAGGTCGGGTATCTTCGATATTAGTATAGGACTATTTAGAGAAGTAACCTATCCCAATATAACAACCTACCCTATATGAGGCAAGGGCTTTTACTGGTGACTGTTCTAGCATATACTCACAATTACAAAAGAGCTCTATACATAAGGAGTGTTTGGTTGGTACGGTACAAGGACTCCCAGGAATTACCGGTGCTGGTAGAAGAGCCTGTCATAAGAGAGGCAGTCCTACGTCTAGGTAGAGATATAAGCCAGGATTATGCCAGTAAAACTCCCTTGTTGATTGGAGTGCTCAAGGGGTGTTTTGTTTTTATGGCTGATCTGGCGCGAGCGCTTACCGTCCCCTGTGAAGTGGAGTTTATGCGGTTGTCCAGCTACGGCGCTGGCGCCACATCCAGCGGCGTGATCCATGTCATAAGTGACATTCAGACCTCTATCTCTGGCCGGGACATTATTATAGTAGAAGACATAGTGGACAGTGGTACAACGATTTCATTTCTGATGGAACACCTGATTAGCCACAGCCCTGCCAGCATTAAGGTATGTACTATGTTCTTAAAGGGCAGTCGGGCCAATTTTCCCTTTAACCTAGACTATGTAGGAATGGAAATCGGCGCCGAGTTTGTGGTAGGGTATGGTCTGGACTATGCAGAGCAGTACAGATTTCTGCCTGACCTAAGGGTCTTAAAGTGAAAAGAGCTAGATCGTTTTTGTGGTTGTTTTCAATATGATGTTTGCAAGCCTAGCTTTAAGCTCTTTTTCGGTAGTGTAGCCGTCGGACATCTCAACAATCCCACCAATAAGAGTATGACAGAGTTCACTTTCTAAAGAACCAGGGATGACTAAGTCAATTTGATGAAGAATTCGTTCTTCCAGGTCTTTTAAGGCGATCTCCGAATTCAAATATTCTTGTACTTCAGTAATAATGTTAGGATGATCTTTGACCATGGCTGGCTCCTATGCTCACAGAGAAAAAATTGAGGTGAGCAATGCAATGATACGGCAAAGATTTAGAGAAGGTCAATTTCTTGAGCTTGTTAACCAGGGCATTCTGCAACAAGAGGTCGGAGACTATAACTATCATTTTCCTACGCCTCCCCTGAACTTGCCCTTCTGTACCCGAAGTCAAATAGTTAGGTACTTAACAAGAGAGGGCGCACAAGTGGCACTTGTTCATCAATATCTCAAGCCAGACGGCAACCTCGGAGCCAGCGGTCTGCCGGATCCAAAGTGGCTGGTTGTCGGAGAGACCATATTATATACAAGGAACTCTAGATAGTTATAAGTAGATATTACTACAGGAGGTCCCCTAATGAATCTCGCTGGTCTTATCACCGTAGCTCGTGGCCTAGCCCCGGCCGACTTGATCATTAAAAACTCCAGAGTGATAAATGTCTTTAACGGCGAGATAGAGCGTGGCGACGTAGCTATCTATCAGGGGTATATCGCAGGCATCGGAGAGTATTCGGATGCAACAAATGTAATTGATGCCAAAGGTGGTTATCTGGCTCCTGGGCTTATCGATGGGCACGTGCATCCTGAAAGCTCTTACCTGTCACCCGGGCAATACGCAAGGGCAGTGGTCCCCAAAGGCACTACGGCTATAATAACTGACCTGCACGAGGTCACGAACGTCGGCGGCCTGCCGGGTATGCGCTATTATATGGAAGCGGCAAGAAAGACACCTTTGGACGTTTTCTTCATGGCCCCGTCCTGTGTCCCCTGCTCACCGTTGGAAACATCCGGAGCAGAGCTCACTGCTAAAGACCTGAAAAAGGCAATGCGCTGGAACAGTGTAATCGGCCTTGGCGAGATGATGAACTTTCCAGGGATTATCTTTGGAGATGAAGATATCCTTGCAAAAGTGTCGAGCGCCCACGAGATGGGAGGAAGGGTGGACGGCCATGCTCCCGGGCTTTCCGGAAAAGACCTTCAGGGCTACCTTGCCGCGGGCATATATTCCGACCACGAATGTGTGCATCTGGCAGAGGCGAGGGGAAAACTTGCCAGAGGCATGTACATAATGATCAGAGAAGGCTCATCTGAAAAGAACCTGGAAGATCTGCTATCTTTGGTCACCGATAAGACCTATCCCCGCTGCCTTTTGGTAGTGGACGACCGCACCTGCCTCGATATTCAAAGTGACGGCGATATGGACGCGGTAGTGCGCAAAGCCATACAGTTGGGGTTAGACGAGGTGCGCGCCGTACAGCTTGCTACTATAAACCCTGCACTATACTTTGGCTTGAAAAGGCGCGGCGCGGTAGCTCCCGGATATATCGCAGACCTGCTTTTAATAGAAGACCTGAAAGATTTTCGTGCCGCGAAGGTCTTTAAGGGTGGTAAACTGGTGGCAGAAGAGGGTAAGCCACTGTTCTCCGCCAGGGAGAGCTATCCTGAATATATCGCCCACACTTTGAACGTAAAGCCTTTTGACATATCATCTCTGGCTGTGCCCTCTAAATTGGACCCCTTCCCGGTCATAGAGGTTATACCCGGACAGATCGTCACGGGACAGAGCAACGAGAGCCTGCACACTAAAGATGGCTCCTTCGTTTCTGATATATCCAGGGACATCTTGAAGATAGTAGTGGTAGAGCGACACAAAGGCACCGGCAATATTGGGGTTGCCTTTATCAAGGGCTTTGGACTAAAGCGCGGAGCTATAGGGTCAACAGTAGCCCACGACTCCCACAATATAGTGGTAGTTGGGGCCAGCGATCGGGATATCTATGCTGCGGTTCAGGAGATCATAAGGCTCGAAGGCGGCCTTGTCGTTACATCGGACTCCAAGGTAATTGAGTCTCTAGCTCTTCCCATCGCCGGCCTTCTATCTCCCCAGCCACTCGAGGAAGCTGCGGCAAAGCTCGATAAGCTACAAAAAGCGGCCGCAGAGCTTGGCTGTAGCTTACCTTCGCCTTTCGCTACCTTATCCTTTATGGCCCTTCCTGTTATTCCCAGTTTAAAGCTGACCGATAGAGGACTGGTAGACGTGAATAAGTTTGAGTTTGTAGACATTGGTAGGTAGGGCTTATGCTGCGGGCCCTTCGAGAGCCTCAGGACAGGCTTCAGCCCGTAGTACCTCACTCCTTCCCATCCTAATTACAAAATCTAGTCGCAGTCGATCAAATTTGACGTTTGGCTATTAATTTGTTAAATTGGCACAAAACTGCTATACATTTTGCGGTATGATGAACAAAGGCTGCGCAATTCGGAGGGATCAGTGAGAATCTATTTTGATGTTGACTTCACATTAGTCGGGCTGGACGGCTCTTTACGGCCTGGAGTGAAAGAGGTTTTTACCAAGATCAAGGAGGACGGCCACCAGGTCTTCCTGTGGTCTGGAGGACGGAATCCCTGGACGGCCGTTCAGGACTTTTCATTGTGGGAGCTGGTATCGGATTGTTATCTCAAGCCAACCGCAGACCACGATAACCATATGAGCTTTATGTCAATACCAATACCGGACTTTTGTGTGGACGACAACAAAGAGATCATAGACGTGTTTGGTGGCTACTGGCTTCCACCATATACCTACCCTGAAATGCCGGACGATCATATCTACCGGGCATATGAGGCTTTTACGAAGCATACGCAGACCGCACAACCTAAAAACGGTGTATAGACCTCGTCTAGCTTATTTGGCCTCTATATACTTAATCAAGAGTAACAGCAGGACGATAAATTTAAAACTAAAAGTGGGAAGCAGATTATGCTTCCCACTTTTAGTTTGCTTAGACCTGGTCTAGAAGCCCAGAGCGTCAACCATCTTGCGCTTGTGATACCTGGGGTCCCCTAGGTACTGGTAGAGAGTTCGGGACATGGTAGAATGCACTACCAGGCCGTACTCTCTGGATATACCGATACCACCATGAGCCTCGTGAGCGTAGTTGCAGGCCTGATAGTAGCCCTCGCTCGCTACAGCCTTGGCCTCGTGGATGCTTGCCAGCGCATCGTCCCTATTGTTGTCCAGCTTCCAGAGTGCCTCGTAGGTTACCCACTTGGCGGCATCCATGTGGTTGGCTAGCTCGATGATGTGGTCCTGCACTCTCTGGAACCTACCAATAGGCTGGGTGAACACTATTCTGGTCTGGCTATAAGAGACAGATATATCGAATACTCTCTCACAACCGCCAACCTGATAGGCGGAGAGGATCGGTATCGACTTCTGCATAGCCTTATCGAGAAGCCCCCATCCCTGTCCTTCTGCACCTAAAACGTTGGAGGCTGGGACCTGGACGTTCTCTAGCTTGACCTCTCCAAGGCCAACTGCAAAACCGGTGAGCGGCCGTACTGAGACTCCGCTTGCGTTCTTGGGCACCCAGAACAGGGTTATGCCACTTTCACCACTTCCCGAGGTGCGTACCGCGATGATGAAGTGGTTGGCAGCCATAGCATCGTGGACGAACAGCTTTACGCCATTCAACACGTAGTTGTTGCCTTGCTTCGTGGCTGTCATTGTTAGAGTCTCCGGCCCCCACTTGGTGGACGGCTCATTGACTGCCACGGTAGCTATAGTATCGCCCTGAGAAATGCCGGGCAAAATGTCTTTCTTCTGCTGCTCACTACCTGCCTCCAAAATGACAAGAGCGCTCAGAACACCGGAGGAGAAGAAAGGCCCTGGCAGGGGTCCTTTGCCCAACTCCTGAAATACGACAGCAGCGTCTAGAAAGCTGCTATCTCCACCACCATACTCCCTCGGTACAACCATTCCAAGCCATCCGAGCTTGGCAACCTGGTTCCACATCTCCGGTATGAAGCTTAGACCCTTGCGGTCCCAGTCGGTTACTACCGTGACAGGGGCCTCATGGTCCATAAAATCGCGGGCCGTGTTTTTGAGCAGCTCCTGCCGCTCGTTTAGAGACAGATCCATTCACTTCCTCCTACAATTGTTTCAAACTCTTACTATGTCAACGCAAAATTTAGAAGTCTCTTATGGTACAGGACTCGTTAGTCCATTTGACCAGCCTCTTCTCTTACTGTCCTACCCAAACCCATTCTTCTTGCCATGATTACTCTCTGGATGTCTTGGGTGCCGCCAGGATGCACAGCAGTTATAGTTGAGCGCTGGTAATGCTCGACCCATCGCTCCGCAACATTCCACTCCTCGTCGTTCGTTAGCGCCAGGTAGCCCAGAATGTTAAGCATGGCGTAGGAGACTCTAAGCCCACCCATCTTTCGGAAATAAGAGGACTGAGACCCTTCATAGGTGCCACGTATTCTGGCGTGTCGCTGCCAAAAGTTCCTCATTCCAAAGAGACGGTCAACATCTTCCTCCATGATTATATTTGCCAAGATATCCTGCGCCGATGGATCGCCGATTACTGGCTCGCCGTTGATCTTGGCGCTGCGGCAGTAGGCCAAGAACCGCTCAATGGTGCGGTTTCTGGATATGCTGCCACCGCCGCCATGCTCCAGCTCGAGGTGGGTAGTAGCGACCTTCCAGCCGTTGTTTTCACCGCCAACAAGGTTTGTGGCTGGCACATGCACGTCCTCAAAGAAGACGCTGTTGTTATGGAGACTCATAAAGCCTCCACCGCCGCCATGGCTCAATAGGTCGAGTGGCTGAATAGTTATGCCCGGAAGGTCGGCGGGTACCATAATCCAGCTCAGGTTCTGATGCCGCGGACCCTTCGGATCGGTCATGACTAGGGTCCACATCCAATCCGGCTTGCGGTCGGCGCCCACAAAGGTCTTGGTACCGTTAAGTACGTAGTCGTCGCCATCTCGGATAGCGGTGGTCTTGGCGCTGGCAAGGTCGGACCCGCCGTGGGGCTCCGTCAGAAGCTGCCAGCTTACAACCTTGGCGGTATACATATCCGGAAGCCACCTTGTCTTCTGCTCCTCCGTGCCCCATACATATATATCCGGGCCTATTAATCGTGTCGAGTCCGAATATGATGGTGCGGTCAACTCGTACTCATCAAGCTCTTCCGAAATGACTATGGCGTGGTCGACGGTAAGCCCGGCGCCTCCAAACTCTTTAGGCACCGTAGGATAAAGCCACCCTCGATTGCCCATCCTGCGCGCGAGCTCACGATGCAGCTCGTACTGCTCGTCATTATTCTTCTTAGGGTCCGCCGAGATCATTATGTCCTTAGGGACTATCTCCTTAAGAACACCGCGTACTTCCTCACGAAACTTCGCCATCTCCGGACTATCCATAGACTCAAAGTCCATTTTTTCCCCCTCCTCTACTAGCAATTTCCAAAAGATACAACGGTAAATACTCTCACTGCCATGTAATGACCTCCCCTATCCTTCTAGGGAAGGATGGCATAGGGAAGGTCACTTCTGTTACTTTAGTTGAATGTGCCTACTATAGGAGGTTAGCACCTCCTATAGTAGGCACATCAATTTGTTAATCAGGTATCTGGCCGGCCTCTTCTCTGACTGTGCGACCTATCCCCATTCTGCGGGCTATGATCACGCGCTGAATATCCTGCGTGCCTCCTGGGTGTACTGCTACTATGGAGGCCCTCATATTTATCTCGACCCAGCCGTCGGCTATGGCCACATCGCGCTCCTTGATAAGCGCATAGTAACCAAGCACCTGCTGCATAAGCCGGATCTTCCTCAAACCGGACATCTTGCGCTGGTAGGAAGACTGGGACCCTTCATAAGACATCTTTGTCCTGGAATGGGCCATCCAGAAGTTTCGAAGCCCGAAAAGACGGTTAATGTCGTCCTCAATGACCAAGTCTGCCAGCAGGTCTCTGACATCGGAGTCCTTGCTGATACCGCTGGTCTTGCAGTATTGGAAGAACCTTTCCATCTGCCTGTTGCGGTTGACCGAGCCACCGCCGCCGTGCTCCAACTCGAGGTGAGTATTGGCTACTTTCCAGCCGTTGTTCTCGCCACCTATAAGGTTGAAGGCAGGGACTCTTACGTCCTCAAAGAAAACGCTGCACTTCTGTCCCGAGGTGCCTGATTCACCACCCAGCAGGTCGAGAGCATGGATTGTGATCCCGGGAAGGTCTGCCGGTATTACGAACCAGCTAAGGTTCTGGTGTCTTGGGCCCTGAGCGTCGGTAAGGGTTATCGTCCACAAGAAGTCAGGAGCGCTTTCGCTGCTTCCTACGAAAGTCTTGGTGCCGTTTAATACATACTCGTCGCCATCGCGGGTAGCGAGCGTCTTGGTGCTGGCAAGGTCAGAGCCGCCGTGGGGCTCAGTAAGCAACTGCCAGGTAACTACCTGACCAGTGACCATAGGCCTGAGGAAGGTCTGCTTCTGCTCCTCACTGCCCCAGATCAATATGTCGGCTCCGCCAAGGCGTCCACCGGAATCATAGTAGGGTGGATTGCTTAACTCGTACTTGTCGATCTCCTGCTCAATCACTATCGCGTGGTTTCCGGTGAGACCGGCGCCACCCACCTCTTTAGGCCACGTGGGATAGAGCCAACCCTTTGCGCCAAGTTTACGCCCGATCTCCCGTCGCTTTTCCATCTGCTCAGGAGAATAGTCCTCTGAATAAGCAGAGATAACTATGTCCTTTGGGATTACCTCCTGAAAGTAGGCGCTAACTTCTTTTCGAAATTCTGCCATCTCCGGGGTGTCGTGCAATTCGAAATCCATTCACTTCCTCCTTACTATATAACAACCAATTTTCGCCCCAGGGGCGGGGCTATAAGACCGCATTACTGCGGCAATTTTAAAGGGTTTTCCCTAGTTAGTCAATATTTTTCGAAATTTTTCCTGCTCTCCCGCAGGGAAGTTATACTTCAGTAGAAAATATAACTTTGTTAGATTATAATCCTAATGACCGTGAGTATTTGTTTATTCAGTATTAGAATATATTCAAACAGTGAGCATAACGGTGAGTTTTCTGAAACAGAATATTTGGCAGCGCCGGCTCAGAGGCACTGTATAACCAAGTGAAGTCTAAGCGATAAGTGGCAAAGCAATACCGAGGGCTAGCCCTCGGTATTGCTTCAAAGTATATATAGAGCGGTCCCTAGTCCGGTATCTTACCGGCTTCCTCTTTAACCGAGCGACCAATACCCATGCGGCGGGCTATGATGGTCCTCTGAATATCCTGAGTCCCACCCGGATGGACAGCCGTTATCGACAACCGCATATAGAACTCCGTCCAGCCACCTGCGGGCGCCCACTGCCGGTCGTTGACTAACGCGAAGTACCCCAGGACCTGCTGCATCAGCCGAGCTTTCCTCACCCCAGACATTTTCCCCCAGAATGAGGACTGAGACCCTTCATAGGACATGGGCTTTCTGGAGTGCGACATCCAGAAGTTTCTCAGCCCGAAGAGTCTAGCCGTATCGTCTTCCAATATTATGTCAGCCAGGAGGTCTCTGCTGTCGGAATCATTTAGGACTGGCTGACCGTTGAACGCTGTAGACTTACAGTATCTAATGAATCTCTCGACATGCCGGTTCCCTCGCACCGAGCCGCCTGCGCCGTGCTCCAGCTCCAGATGGGTGTTGGCTACCTTCCAGCCGTTGTTCTCGCCGCCAACCAGATTGGAGGCTGGCACTCTCACGTCTTCGAAGAAGACGCTGCACTTCTCCTCAGTAGGGCTCAGACCACTAAGGAGATCGAGGGCATGGATCGTTATTCCAGGCAAGGTCCCCGGTATCATCAGCCAGCTAAGGTTCTGGTGCCGTGGCCCGGTGGGATCGGTGAGGACGATGGTCCACAGCCAATCTGGCTTGCTTTCGTAGCTGCCGACGAAGGTCTTGGTGCCGTTTACGACGTATTCATCGCCATCTCGCACAGCCAGAGTCTTGGTGCTGGCCAAATCGGAGCCGCCATGAGGCTCGGTTAGAAGCTGCCAGGTGACCCACTCGCCTTTGACCATCGGCTTGAGGAAGGTCTGCTTCTGCTCCTCGGTGCCCCATACCAGTATATCCGCGCCGCCAAGCCGTCCACCCGGATCGTAATATGGAGGCATCCCCAACTCGTATTCATCCATCTCCTGGTTAATCACAATGGCGTGGTCTGCGGTAAGGCCGCCTCCACCATATTGCTGGGACCAGGTTGGATAAAGCCATCCCTTCGACCCTAGTCTACGACCGATCTCCCGTCGATATTCAAGCTGTGCAGGGCTGTTGTCCTCTGCATAAGGAGATATCTTTATATCGCCAGGAACGGCCTCCTTGAGGAACGCCTTGACCTCTTGTCGAAAGGCGGCCATCTCCGCGGTGTCATGCATCTCAAAGTCCATACACTTCCTCCTCATCAAGCAACTAAATACAGTTTATGCCTCTATCTATGGCTACCGTTATGCACTACTTCTCACAGCTTACAGCGCAATTGAGGCTGAGGATGGCCCATACTTACTCGATTGACATTGAAATTGCGTAGCAGGCAATAGTATAATTCAATAACCAACTTCCCGTAACCTAGGGCGGTTAGCTCAGTTGGAAGAGCGCTTGCTTCACACGCAAGAGGTCATAGGTTCAAGTCCTGTACCGCCCACCATTCAACTTTATAACAAATCAGATAGAGGGCTGTGGCACTAAAAAAGCCCACTTTTGTCCCGGCTCCTATACCATGCTTTCCAAAATTCTTCCCAATACTCACGTGTATCCATCTCAGTTATTCGAAGCCATATTCCCGCAGTAAAGTAATAAGACACTACGGGCAAGAATCTGAGGTTATTAAGGAAGCCTACTTTTATTCTCAAATCCTTCTCGAATTGACGCTTGAAAACATCTGCTTGGCGTTCGGCCCAACCTTCTGCCTGTAGCGAGTAAGGTTCGGGGAAGCCGATTTTCTCAAGATTAAGACCGTAGATAGGCTGCACCCAAGTTGAGAACAGAGCTTCCTCATTCCATGATTCTGGCTTTCTCACAACTCGGTGGCCCCCAACATCCCACCAAACTGCTAGAGCATATCCATTGCACACTGACTGACGAATCATTGCCGTGAGGCGTTCTCTTTTGGAGTAGTCTAAGCGCTCGATTTCCTTCCGAAACCAACCCCCCAGTCTTGGTACTGACTCGGTTGACCTGCCATATCCACGTACACCTGGTGTCCTTGTGTCCATTTCGCCCTGAACGTACCGCTCAATGCAGTTGACTACTGACGGCGAAAGATAGTGGTCATGGAATTGGTTAAGGATTGCAAGAGCCTGTTGTACGGCGTCTTCAGAGATTTTTGGAGATAGACCAGGCTGGTCACATATCTTCCTAATAAATGATTGAACAAACTCTTGTGGTGTCCCCATGTCACCAACTGTAGGAGGCAATCCTCTTTCATGTGCACACACTTAAGCATCCTCCCTTGCCATAAACTAAAACTGTATGATAGTCTCCCACATTATGCCCCATTTTCACCCTAAATTCACCCTTGTTATTTTGGTTCAAAAATCGCTCGGGGCGTCTCACTGTGTATTATACTGCCCGTTCGGGGGAATCCCTTCATGTATACCTACCACCTAAGGCTTGGCTACCAGGCTAATAGCACACATATATCCATCCGATGTAGTCGCTCAGGGTAGATTGGTCGAGTTCCTACAACCCACCGCCGATAGCAGGAATATCGTAAATAATCGCACACAACCATTGCCCTCTGTTCGTCCAAGCTTCGTCAACGAACGCCTCAACTATTGAAATCGCCTCTTCATAATCAGCCTCGGATATGGTACTGGGTGTTGACCAAGCTGCATCCTTATAATCGACATACATACCAGCTTGCTTGCGACGGTTTGCAGAAAACAGCCATTTTATGACATTTTCAGCTGTGGAAGACTTAAGCAGAAGAGTAGTTAAAGCCTCCCTCTGACTCTCAAAGTTGTCACCGATAAACAGATCTCTAAACAGATCTCTGTTTCCGGGATCGCTAAGTAATACCGCTAGGTATGGGCCTGGTTCTTTTACTCCTTGCGACCCTAGGTACTGAAGCGCTGCCTTTAGGTGCCGCGGGGAGTGGTCTTTACTCAAGACTTTTTTAACTTGTTCAGATGTATTGAGAGATACGGCTAATTTTGGCACCATATCGCTTAGATAATGACGAGCAAGGACTGTACTTTTTACACTCTCTTCTACAGCTATCACCAAAAGGGCCATAGCTGGACCGTATAGAGCTTGTTGTCCCAATGCCTTAGCTCCAAGGACTAGGTTCTTCGCATTCTTAATTGCCAGGCAGGCACCGAAACAGGCATCTGAAGGCGATGGTATCCCTTGTTTATTTCGTGCCATTCTTTAGTCTAACCCTGCTTAGCCTCTCTTAACCGAATTAGAGCCAGCATTTCCAGTTAGAGCTAATATATCGCGATCTCAGTCCTTAGACAATAAATCTCCTAATTTTGTGTGATGCCGGTGGAGACATCGTAGCTGCGTTCTTAAATCATGGTTTAGCTTGTGAGTAAGGAGACGATAGGCCACAATAGCAATGGCTTTTCATGTGACTTATCTAGTAGTATGCAGAGGTAAGAGTAATGACGACGAAAGACCGTTTACACAAACTCGTGGATGAGCTTCCAGAGAGTTCATCTGGACCAGCGATCCAGGTGCTGGAGTATCTAAGGCGAGGCCCGGAGCAGGGACGAATTTGTTTCTGATGCGGAGCTTAGACATGACCTCGGTCTATAATCTCAAATGTCACATGGACGCGATCAGCGCATGAAACGCCTTGGAGCCGGATATAAAAAGGCCGGTGGATGAAGCTATTATCGGCTGGCCGATCATTCGAGCCAAGGGCGATGGAACCAACCAGTTCTATCCCAAACATAAAGCTCGTTGCTCAATACCGGACTCGTCTGCAGAAACTCGTTTACCGACCGAGCTAAGATGTCGGGGATGACCAGGTATCGCTGGCTTGCAACAAGGATTCCACTGTGCCTTGCCTGTACGCTCCACGACATAGTCCATCGCCGCCAGGCATCATGAAGTGTAATGAAGCCGTTATCGTAGGTTATGACCGTTCTCTGTTGTTGAGTTGCAAGGAGAAGATGGTGACCATCAGGCCGTCCCTTCATCCCTTGGCTAAAAGCTGTGATGGTATCATGACCAGTTTCAGTCAGAATGTCCGCCAGACTTATAGGGATACCTTCATCAAGGTAAAAGGCTGCCACGAACGCTTATCCTGCATTGACTAGAAGCTTGGCATCGATAATGTCTTTGTGCTTCTGGTAATACTGTAGTGCTGCGTGAACGGCTTCTACTGGTATTTTATAGTCTCTTACGACCAATTCGACATCATTATTCACACCTTTCCAGTAGCCGATAAGGGGCCAAATGGGGATGCCCCATTGTTCCAAGTAGGCTTCTAGCGGGGGCCGTTTCTCATCGATGTATTTGCTTTTGGGAACGTTTGGTAGATTGCTAGATACTTCATTCAAGCCAGGGGCGATTGAATTGACCATAAGCTTGGCATCGATAATATCTTTGTGCTTCTCGTAATAATGCAAGGCTGCGTGAACCGCCTCTATTGGTATTTTATAGTCTCTTGCGACCACGTCGACATCATTCTTCGCAGCTTTCCAGTAGCCGATCAACGCCCAAATCGGGATGCCCCATTGTTCTAAATCGGCTTCAAGTGGGCGCTGTTTCTCATCGATGTATTTGCTTATTAGATCGTCCATTCTCTTTGCCACAGGGCCTCTATTTCGTATTGAAAGTATACCACAGTGTGTAAACACCATGTCTCAAAATGACCTCATAACTGAACGCTTTTGGAGCCGTTTTCCCAGAAGCGTTTCACAGGCAAGAGGTCATAGGTTCAAGTCCTGTACCCGCCCACCTTTCGATTAACCTGCCGCTTATAAGAACAACGCCATAATCTAGACCAGTCTAGTTGCCTCAACTCGCTCCCACTAACTCCCAGGTAACTAACTGATGACAGTTGCGGCAGGGCATGAAGATTTGCCATTGGCGCAGGCTGACCTCAGTTTCACAGTTGCAACTGCTCTTATAGAGTCCAGTGGTATGGCAGTGGAATCCTGTTCGTGTCATAACAACCATCCTTTAATTCACTTTACTTCTTGGACGTACGTAAGCCCTGCGTGTTACCGACAACTTCATTCTAAAAGAAACAGTAACCACTTGATCATACCTCGTGGTAGATGACAACATAGTAAAATCATATCTAGTAGTCGCTACAAATGGATTACAACCATGCCAAGTTAGTGTTAAAAAATACCCTGGCTTGTTCTAAGATTTATGGGCGATGCCCTTATGTCAACCGAGCCACAAATTCTAATGCCGTATTGCAGTCGGTTTAGATTTGCAGCGGCACTTTTAAAAAGCTAAAATTAACGCAGATTTATTCACCTACGGTTTCGCGCCCGTATAAAGGAAGGTAAAAATGACCGGCGAAGACAAAGATTTTGTTTTCAAACGGGCCAAAGAGCTAAACGTTAAGTTCATCCGGCTGTGGTTCACGGACATACTTGGCTCTCTGAAAAGCTTCGCTATTACTATAGAAGAGCTGGAAGAGGCATTGGAGATGGGCGTTACCTTTGATGGCTCTTCAATAGAAGGGTTCGCCAGATTAGACGAAAGCGATATGATCGCGATGCCTGATCCATCTACCTTCGTTCTTCTGCCCTGGAGACCAAAGGATAGGAACTCCGTGGCGAGGATGTTCTGTGATATCTACACCACTGATGGGGCGCCATACGAGGCTGATCCAAGATATGTATTAAAGAGGAACCTCAAGCGGGCGGCGCAGATGGGTTATACCTATTATGTCGGTCCTGAGCTGGAATTCTTCTACTTCAAAAGCGCAGAGGGTACACCTCAGCCGCTAGATTATGGCGGGTACTTCGACCTTACTCCTTTGGACACGGCTAGTGACCTCAGAAGAGAGACGGTTATCGCTCTGGAAGATATGGGCATAGGTGTAGAATTCAGCCATCATGAGGTGGCCTTCAGCCAGCATGAGATCGACCTCAGGTATACCGATGCCCTCACGATGGCCGATTCCACTATGACTTACAGGCTGGTAGTAAAAGAGATCGCTCTGAACAACGGTGTTTACGCCACTTTTATGCCAAAGCCTCTTTACGGACAGAATGGAAACGGCATGCATGTCCATCAATCTCTATTTAAAGATAGCAAGAATGCCTTCTTTGACCCTGATGATGAAGCCCATCTGTCCAAGACTGCCCGCCATTTTATAGCTGGTCTATTGCATCATGCGCCGGCTATCACTGCAATAACAAACCAATGGGTAAACTCATACAAAAGACTGGTCCCAGGCTACGAAGCGCCCTGCTACTTATCCTGGGCTATGAAAAATCGCTCAGACCTAATTAGGGTGCCGGAATATAAGCCGGGTAGAGAGAACTCCAGACGCATAGAATACAGAGCGCCTGACCCGGCCTGCAACCCATATTTGGCTTTTAGTGTTATGCTCGCCGCCGGGCTGGATGGCATAGAGCGGGGATTGGACGTTCCACAGCCCGCACAGGTCAACGTACACAGTCTCTCCGATAAAGAAAGAGCGCGGATGGGTATAGGCAAACTGCCTTCCAGCCTGTCAGAGGCCATTGAGGTGATGGAAAAGAGCGAGCTTGTGAGGAATTGCCTTGGTGACCACGTCTTTGAAAGTTTTATTACCAACAAAACAATAGAATGGTATGATTATCGTACTCAGGTTACTGACTACGAGCTTAAACGGTACTTACCTATTCTATAGAGGCTATAAAGAAAACGAGAGGTAAAATCTTAGATATAATGCCCCAGGCCAAAAGCCTGGGGTAATAAATTGCATCGGATTTATCTAACCTTAAATCATCATGTTATGATATACTACACAATAGCCAATTCAGGAAGATAATTTGCTTAAATTACACTCAAAGGAGGCATAGAGGTAACTATTGGCGAATGTTGTTACAATGAAATCTCTGCTTGAGGCCGGGGTCCATTTTGGTCATCAGACAAAGAGATGGAACCCCAAGATGCGCCGTTATATTTTTGCCGAGCGCAATGGTATCCATATAATAGATCTCCAGCAGACCGTTACAAAATTAGATGAAGCTTACGCTTTTATTAGAGATAGTGTTGGCGCGGGTGATACAGTCCTTTTTGTCGGGACCAAGAAGCAAGCCCAAGAATCTGTGGAGCAAGAAGCAGCTCGCTGTGGCATGTATCATGTAAATACTCGCTGGCTGGGCGGCACTCTCACCAACTTTTCTACAATTCAAGCGCGTATAGATTATCTGGTCAGACTTGAAGACCGCCTTTCCAAAGGAGAGCTATCTCTGCTGCCGAAGAAAGAGGCGCAAAAGCTGGAAGACGAGATCAAGAAGCTGAACCGTCAGGTAGGCGGCATCAAAGAGATGACAAAACTGCCTGGCCTAGTCTTTATAGTAGATCCCACTAAAGAGCGTATCGCCGTGGCCGAGTGTCGTCGCCTTGGCATACCCATTGTTGCGATGGTGGACAGCAACTGTGATCCGGACGAGATTGACTATCCAATACCGGCAAACGACGATGCTATAAGAGCGGTACGGCTTGTATGCTCAAAAGTAGCAGATGCTTCGCTGGAAGGCATGGCTGCCCGCGAGCTGTATGTCGATGAGGAACCGGAGGACTACACTGGCAGCCATATATATGATCCAACAGAGGAAGAAAGCACACCCTTCAGTGAAGAGGAGCAGGATGTTGCGGCTGAAACCGAAGTCAATCAATAAAACTTCAACTTAGTAGGAAGGAGACTCAACGTTGGAAATCTCCGCAGCCGCGGTAAGAGCCCTCAGAGAAGAAACTGGCGCTGGAGTGATGGAATGTCGGCGCGCCCTGGAGGAAGCAGCAGGAGACCTGGAGAAGGCCAAAGATATCCTGCGCCAGAGCGGTCTGGCAAGAGCTGAGCAAAGGACTGGTAGGCTGGCTAGACAGGGGTTAGTAGATACTTACCTTCATGCAGGTGGCCGCATTGGAGCCTTAGTGGAGGTAAACTGCGAGACCGATTTTGTGGCCAGAACGGATGACTTCCGTGAGCTAGCACACAACGTGGCCATGCAGGTCGCTGCAACTAATCCCAGGTACTTAAGTCTGGAGGAAGCCCCTGCTGGCGAGACTGTAGATGAAGCAGAATGTTTGCTTCTTCAGCCATTCATCAAGGACCCCAGCAAGAATGTTAAGGATATTGTCACAGACGTAATAGCCAAGACCGGAGAGAACATCCAGATAAGACGGTTTGCACGTTTCGAGCTAGGCAGCTGATTGTCAGCCCCTAAAGTTATCTAACCTCTAAAAGGAACTGCGGTTTAATGAGCAAATACAGGCGTGTCCTGTTGAAACTTAGTGGGGAAGCGTTGACTGGCGAGGGTCACTTCGGTATTGACGTAGCAGAAGTGGAACGGGTGGCAATAGAGATAAAAGATACCGTAGATACTGGGATACAGATGGCAATTGTAGTGGGAGGCGGAAACTTTTGGCGGGGTACCTCGCCACAGGCATCCCGAATGGACAGGGCCACCGCTGACTATGCCGGAATGCTTGCGACTGTGATAAACGCCCTGGTATTGCAGGATGCTCTTGAAAGAATAGGCCTGAACACCCGCACTCAGACAGCTATCCCTGCACAAGCGGTGGCAGAACCCTATATAAGACGCCGGGCCATACGGCACCTTGAAAAAGGAAGAGTGGTTATATTTGCCGCAGGCACAGGCAATCCTTACTTCAGCACCGACACCGCTGCCGCCCTCCGGGCGCTTGAAATAGGCGCTGAAGTAATATTAATGGGAAAGAACAAAGTGGATGGTGTATACGATGCCGACCCCAATAAGACGGTCGGCGCCAAGCGATTCGATCGCCTCACGCATCTCGATGCGCTCACCATGCGCCTGGCTGTAATGGATACTACTGCCTTATCTCTATGTATGGAACACAAAATCCCAATCGTTGTATTTGATCTTGGACAGCCTGGCAACATCACTAGAGCAGCTAGTGCGGATGAAATAGGTACCCTTATTGCTAGTTAGTCCAGTAAATCATAAAGACTTGATTGCTCTGGGAGGAAAGACCGATGGAGGACGTGCTATCCGAAGCAAAAGAAAAGATGACCAAGACTATCGAAGCTACAAAGCGAGAGATGTCCTCGATACGCACCGGCAGGGCCAATCCTGCTCTGGTAGAGAATCTAAAAGTGGACTATTACGGCTCCCCAACTCCTTTAAGCCAAATTGCGTCTATATCTGTGCCAGAATCGAGAGTGCTAGCAATCCAGCCCTGGGATAGGCAAGCCGTCGGAGATATACAAAAGGCCATCCAGAAGTCCGATCTGGGGATCAATCCGTCAAGCGATGGCACAACCATAAGGCTAGTTATTCCACCTTTGACTCAGGATAGAAGGCAGGAGCTGGTAAAGGTAGTGAAGAAACGGGTTGAAGAGGGACGCGTAGCTCTGCGTAACATCAGACGCGATCTGATAGACGAGCTAAGGGGCGCCCAGAAGCGCAAAGAGCTATCAGAGGACGAAGAAAAGAGAATGGCTGACCAGGTACAGAAGATCACTGACACGTATATTTCCCAGGTAGAACATATCGGACAAGAAAAAGAGACTGAGGTAATGGAGATCTAAAGACCATTAAATAATGACCGAGACACTTACTACACAGGCATCATCTACAAAAACATCTCAAGTACCAGCACATGTTGCCATCATTATGGACGGCAATGGTCGCTGGGCAAAGCAGCGTGGCCTCCCAAGACTTGTAGGACACCGGGCTGGCACAAATAATATCAGAGAGATTGTTAAAACCTTTGCCGACGCCGGGGTTAAATATCTGACCCTTTACGCCTTCTCGACCGAGAACTGGGGCAGACCAAAAGACGAGGTAATGGGGCTTTTTGGCATTCTGGAATCCGTTATCGATAGAGAAATGAAAGCGCTGCATGAGGCCGGGGTCCGCATATGTCTACTGGGAACTTTGGATGGCATGTCCGAAAAACTGAATAACAAAGTCTGTTACGCCCTCAAGCTTACCGAGAACAATGCCGGCATAACCCTTAATCTAGCATTCAATTATGGCGGTCGTGCCGAGATCGTAGAAGCGGTCCGTAAGATAGTTTCAGAAGGTGTGCCTCCGGAGGCCATAACAGAAGAGCTAATATCTCAAAGGCTGTATACAGCCGATATGCCGGACCCTGACCTTATCATCAGAACCGCAGGAGAGATGCGCTTAAGCAACTTTCTAATATGGCAAGCGGCTTACAGTGAATACTATTTCACCCATGTTTTTTGGCCCTCTTTTTCCACGGAACACGTAAAAGAAGCCCTTCTTGCTTACAGCCAGCGCCATCGCCGTTTTGGAGGCATAGGACCAGAATAGGTGGAGAAGCGTGTCTTAAGCGCCGCCATTGCTCTCCCTATATTAACGGCAGCGGTATGGATCGGAGACATATGGTATACGCTGGTAGTATTTACGGCATGTGTTTTAGGCGCAATAGAATACCATAAGATATCTCCTTCCGCTAACAACGTCTCTTTAGGTATTTTAAGCATCATTGGCGTGGCGCTTTTTTTATTTAACGTGCAGGTAGAAGGCAAATATTCAGACGTAATCCTTACAGCCGTTATTATCGTTTCTTTAGCAGGCCTAATATTTATCAACGGATCGAAGATACTCGACCTGTCGGTACAGATAGACCGCTATGTATCTTCGCTGTGGCTATTGGGCGGTATACTCTACCTTGGTTGGCTTGGAAGCCATTTCCTTCTACTAAGGGGTCTAGAGATGGGAAAGGAGTGGACTATATTAGCCATGTACTCGACTTTTGCCACCGATACGGGCGCATTTCTAGTGGGGACCTGGATAGGACGCCATCGAATGGTCCCTAGCATTAGCCCAGGCAAGACCTGGGAAGGCGCAGTAGGGGGTCTAATAGGCAGTCTGGTTGCTGCCCCATTGCTGGCTACGTTTCTTGGACTAAACCTACCGATAGTATACTCTTTGGTCGCCGGCGCAATTATTGCATTAGCCGGAAGCGTAGGAGACCTTGTGGAGTCGATGATGAAGCGCAGCGCCGAGGTCAAAGATGCCGGCTTCCTGGTCCCGGGACACGGCGGACTATTGGATAGGCTGGACAGTCTTATCTTTGTCGCGCCTGTGATATACTATTACGCGAAATGGCTAACGATAATATGATGAAACGGATCGCTATTCTAGGTTCCACTGGGTCCATCGGAAGGCAGACAATAGAAGTAGCCCGGTGTTTCCCGGACAGGATAAAGATAGTAGCATTAGCCGCTGGCAGAAACTCCGAGCTTTTGTCTAAACAGATAGAAGAAATAAGACCACATACCTACTATTCTCTACAGCCTGGAGAACACTCATCCAGCTTCTCTACCACCAGCCTATATAATGCGTCATCCTTAGAGGAAGTAGCTACTCTCCCCGATGTAGACATTGTTATGGTAGCCACCTCTGGCAGAGCCGGACTGTTACCAACTTTAGCTGCGCTGCAAGCCGGCAAGACTGTGGCAATAGCCAACAAAGAGGTGCTGGTCATGGCCGGAGAGCTGGTTATGGAGGCAGCAAGGAGAAATGGTGGAGCTATACTCCCGGTAGATAGCGAGCACAACGCTTTATGGCAGTGCCTAAGAGGGGAGTCTACAGAGTCTGAATGGAAGGGCCAGGTCTCAAGACTCATTGTAACCGCTTCTGGCGGCGCTTTTCGTGACTATCCGGTGGACAGACTTAGCGAGGTAACCCCGGAAGAGGCTCTTCAACACCCAACGTGGCAAATGGGGGTTAAGATAACTATAGATTCAGCCACCCTAATGAACAAAGGGCTGGAGGTAATAGAGGCCAAATGGCTTTTCGATATGTCTATGGATGATATAGACGTTATAATTCATAGAGAGAGTATTATACACTCATTAGTGGAGCTAAAGGACGGCTCACTGAAGGCCCTTCTTAGCTGCCCAGATATGCGCATACCAATCAAATACGCCTTATCATATCCGGAGCGATGGGAAGATGAGACTGTACCGGAATTGGAGTTGAATAAGATAGGTAGCTTAGCTTTTGAGGAGTTAGATGTAAACAGATATCCATGCTTCAAATTGGCTTTATTAGTAGGACAAATGGGCGGCACTTATCCCGCAGCCCTTATAGGCGCCGATGACGCGGCCGTCCACTTCTTCCTCGAAGGCCGTATACCATACCTAGAGATACCAATATTGATAGAACGAGTTTTGCAAGCTCATATAAATACGGTAAACCCGACTATAGACGATGTATTAGCAGCGGAAGAATGGGGCCGTAAATACGTACAGAGGTCACTTAATGGATAGCTTCGTAACTGCAATTGCAGCATTTCTTCCAGTACTTATAGTTTTGGTGCTAGTACATGAGCTGGGGCATTTCGTAACCGCAAAAATGGCTGGGGTAGTGGTACAAGAATTCGGATTTGGCTACCCACCCAGACTATTTGCTATACGATGGAAAGGCACGGACTACTCTATAAACCTTTTGCCCTTAGGCGGGTTTGTAAAGCTGCTCGGCGAAGAGGACCCTTCAGAAACAGGGAGCTTAGCCAGCAAAAGTATACTGGCACGGCTTATTATCCTAAGCTCCGGCTCTTTGATGAATGCTTTATTGCCAGTATTGCTTTTTACCATCACATATATGATCCCTACGGACTTTCCTATAGGCCCAGTAGAGATAGTTCAAGTGCTGCCAGGCTCTCCCGCAGAACAAGCAGGATTTCAGCCTGGGGACCGTATTGTACAGATAAATGATAGAAAGATTGAGAATATAAGCGACGTCAGCTCGAGTATAGCTCAAAGGCGTGGTTCCGAAATGGCTGTTGTTCTCCAGCGCGGAGAACAACAGATTGAAACTAGAGTAGTTCCTCGACTTAATCCCCCTCCTGATCAAGGCGCTACGGGCATATTGATCTCAATGCCAGAGAATGAGACGCAGATAATTAAACGTTCTTACCCAATATGGCGGGCTTTCCCTCTCGGAGCTCAGAAAACTGTTGAATTGATAATTGCATTTAAGGATGGGATACTAGGGATGTTGTCTTCGGGCAGCGGCGATAGTTTGGCTGGTCCCATAGGAATAGCACGGGCGACTGGGGAAGTAGCACAACGAGGCGGCATAATGCTGCTGCTAGAGTGGACAGCCCTTTTAAGTGTAAACCTGGCCATACTAAACATGCTGCCAATACCTATGTTGGACGGTGGAAGGGCCTTCTTTGTGCTTCTTGAGGGTATAAGAGGAGGCAAGCGAATTTCTGCGGAGCGGGAGGGGTTAGTCCATCTAGCCGGCTTCGTTCTTCTTATGATAATGATAGTCATTGTAAGTTATAAGGATATTCTTAAAATAATAAATGGGGAGAGCTTATTTCCATGATAGAAGCAGAGCGTAGACAATCAAGACCAGTCTTCGTAGGCGGCCTACAGATTGGCGGCGGCGCTCCCATTGCCGTGCAGTCGATGACTACGACTGATACGGCAGATGTAGACTCCACTGTCTCGCAGATACACCGCCTTGAAGAAGCCGGCTGCGAGCTAGTGCGAGTATCCTGTTTGAACATCGATCAGGCCAAGGCGATATCAAAGATCAAGGCCAGAGTCTCCATCCCTATTGTGGCCGACATACATTTTGACCACAGAAACGCGCTGGCAGCGATAGACAATGGCGCCGATATGGTCCGCCTCAATCCTGGCAACATCAGAGATCGGAAGAAGATTGAGGCGGTTGTCCTGGCAGCCAAAGCCGCTCGAATACCCATTCGTATAGGAGTTAACGAAGGAAGCCTCCCACCCCTGACAGGTGGTGAAGATATGCCTGAGGGCGCGACACCAAAGCTCAGAGGGGAATTCCTCGTCAACCGGATGGTCAAGGCAGGTCTGGAGGAGATCCAGATCTTGGAGGAGCTTGATTTTCACGACATCAAAATCTCTCTAAAGGCCTTTGACCTGTATGCAATGGTAGAGGCAAACCGTCGTATGGCCCAGCTCGTGTCTTATCCACTTCATCTTGGAGTTACAGAGGCCGGCACAGTCTTCCCTGGCTCGATAAGGAGCGCCATTGGTATCGGCGCTCTACTTATGGAAGGCATAGGAGACACCCTAAGAGTCTCGTTATCCGGCGATCCGGTTGAGGAGATCAAGGTATGCTGGGAGATCCTGCGCTCTACTAACATGCGTCAGAAAGGACCAACCCTGGTAGCCTGTCCATCCTGTGGTCGCGCCCAGATAGACCTGATCGGCCTGGCGCAGCAAGTGGAAGAACGGCTCAAAGAGCTAAATAAGCCCCTCAAGATAGCGGTAATGGGTTGCGTGGTAAACGGCCCTGGGGAGGCAAAAGACGCAGATATAGGCATAGCAGGCGGCAAAGGCAAAGGAGCCATCTTCAAGCACGGCAAGATCTATAGGACTGTAGACGAGAAGGACTTTTTGAACGTGCTTATGCAGGAGATCGAGACCATGGAAGTGCCTGTAAGGGAGTAGACGTATACTAAGTTATGAGCACTTTTTCTTACCCTATAGCTATTGCAGCAACGCTCCGAGGCCCTTTTGAGGAGATAGAGGCTTTGGTAGATACTGGAGCTTTCTACGCTTGGGTCCCAGGGTCAGTCTTGAAGCGACTTGGGCTACAACCTTCGGGGCGACGGCGCTTTGTCCTAGCAGATGGAACCATAATAGATCGAGACATAACTGACATGGCTATACGTATTGACGGTGAGGTCAGGTATGCTGTTTGTGTCTTTGGAGAAGAAGGCACAGAACCGCTTCTTGGAGCTGTTGCTTTAGAGCAGTTTGCCCTGGCCGCTGATCCTGTAAATAAGCGCCTTGTGCCCATGCCAAAGCTGCCGATGTTAGAGATAGGTTAGTGCAGCCATGAGCATAATGAAGTTCACGGTGATCCTTCTACCGGAAGTTGATGGAGATTTTTCAGTGATTTGTCCTGCACTGCCTGGATGCGTTAGCTAAGGGGATAGCCTTGAAGAGGCTCTAGCTAATATCAAAGAGTCAGCCGAGCTTTGGCTTGAAGGATGGCTGGAGGATGGTAACTCTACACCTTTGGAGACGACAGAGATAGTTGCGGATGAGATACGGCAGTGCCTCAAAGAACTGGCGGAAGATGGCTCGCCTTTGCTACTGGAGACACGCCAGATCGAATTACCTAGTCCAGTACCAGTATAATGGCACGACTGCCCATCCCCAAGATACAACCATCAAATGATTAAAGGCAAATATGAAACTCTCTGTTACCATAGAGAAGGGTGAAGATGGGTTTTTTGTGGTGGAGTGTCCAACACTTCCCGGATGTGTAAGCCAGGGAAAACTGAAGACGAGGCTCTCAAGAACATTAGAGAGGCTATACTTGGATGGCTCGAAGTAGAAGCAGAAAAAATTGCTGAAGAGGCTCCTAAGAAGATCATGGTCTGCCAGGTCGAAGTATAGCGGCTGAACTGCCACGCATTTCTGGGAGGCAAGCCCTAAGAGCTTTCGAACGTGCCGGTTGGTTACATAAAAGAACAACAGGTGACCACATGATAATGACCAAACCTGGGATGCGTAATAATCTTTCTATTCCTGACCATCGCGAGCTTGACCGGGGCGCCCTGCGAAAGCTCATTAGTAACGCGGAGATGACCGTTGAACAGTTCGTGGAGTTACTCAGGTGACGCAACAAACAGAAACTTCCCAAGACCTAACTCTACCAGACCTAGCGCGCCTTAAACAGGAAAATCAAGGCACCGCCAAGGGACTTGTCCTGCATAAGAAAAAGTTTGTCCAGAACATAGACCTCTCGTACCAGGAGCTGGATGAAGCTATCCTATCTGAAGCAGACTTAAGTACAGCTAAGCTAGAGCATGCAAGTCTAGTCAAGACGTATCTATCTGACGCCAACCTTGCCCGTGCCAATCTGGACCAAGCAAATTTACAAGACGCAGTGTTACATCGTGCCTGCCTTAAAGGAGCTAGCTTAGAGAGAACCAACCTACAGGGGACAAAGTTATGGGGAGCTAACTTGGAAGGAGCAAGACTCAGCGGGGCTAATTGGCAAGACGCCGAAGATCTAGAGTACGTTGAGTGGGGAAATTATGTTCTTGACGAAGAACGCAACAAGTTTTACGACATAGCCGCAAATATATACCACATGTTGCGTTTATGGTACAAAAGCCATGGGATACCCGAAATAGCAGCTAATTTTCGTTATAGAGAATTGGAATGTAAAAGAAAGACTCTATCTTGGAAGAGAGACCCCTTTAAAAAGTTGTGGCGCACCTTTAAATGGCTCTTTGGAGGCTACGGAGAACGACCTTTTTGGATTTTAGGTTGGTGGTTCGTAGTCATCATAGTGGCAACCTTAATAATGTATTTCTTTGATGGAGTACCATCCCCGAGGGCTACCTCACTTGTATCCAGGTATCTTTCCCTGGCAGAAAACCCTCTAACTGGTTTTTCATATGCCGCATATTATGGCCTTGTATCTTTCACCTCTTTGGGATATGGCGGTTGGGTTGATGAGCCAGCTAATACTTGGAAATTCTTTGGGCTTGGTATATCTCTTTTGGGTGCAATCCTTATCGGACTTTTTGTTGTTTACCTAGTCAGAGTTATAATCCGAGAATAAGCAAGGAGTCGTAATGCAGACAATAGCTCTTTCTACAATGTGGGGCATTGGACGGTTCGAGACGTTTAAGGAGTTCGTAGAGGCCGGGCAGGCGCTGGGACTGCCTAACGTTGAGCTTAACCATCAGTTCCCCGACAAGTGGCTAAGTGAAATCGAGGACTTGAAAGACACCGGTGGTTTTGTTATATCATCCCTCCACGACCCATGTCCTCTGGCCAACTGCGCAGACGGCAGCAAACCCGCAGGCGACCTATCCCTGTGCTGCATTGAAGATGACGAGCGTCTGGAGGCTATCGGCTTTGCTAAAGGCACGATAGACCTTGCCCACCGCTTGGGAGCTAAAGCCGTGGTCTTACACATGGGAGACGTAGGGAACTATTATCAGCATGAGCGTAACCTTAGAAGGCTTTTCGCAGAGGGTAAGACCCAAGAGAAAGAGTTCATTGAAGGCAAGGAATGGCTTATCTCGGAGCGCAAATCAAAAGAGGCCCCATACTTCGAGATGGCTATAAAAACTATAAAAGAGCTTGCCGACTACGCAGGAGAGCGTGGAATAAAGCTGGGCATGGAGAACCGCTGTTACTACTATGAGATCCCCAGCATAGACGAGATGGGAATCCTACTGGCGGAGACCGATCCAAATGTAGTTGGATTCTGGCACGATACCGGTCACGCCGAGATTCTCCACCGCCTGGGGTTTACTCCCCATAGTGAATGGTTCGCTCGCTATAAGGACAGGCTTATCGGCAGCCACATAAACGACGTAAAGGTTATAACCGACCATCGCGCTCCTGGAGCCGGTGAGCTCTCCTGGGAGAGCATCGGCATGGCGCTTCCGGAGGACGGCTTCCGAACTCTAGAAATAGACTCAAGCCAGGACGTACAAGCCATGCAGGATGGTATAGCCTTGCTCAGGAAGCATAACGTCCTCAGAGCATAAGAGATTTTCTACTTAATACATACCTTGTGACAAGAAAGTATTGGTATATTGCCGTGCGTTTTTCTCAGCTTTTCGGTAAAACACTTCGCCAGCCACCCTCGGATGCTGACACCATAAGCCACCAGCTCTTGACCAGGGCAGGAATGATCCAGCAGCTCTCTACAGGTATATATTCATTGCTGCCTCTAGGATGGCGCGTCTTTCGAAAGATAGAGAACATCATAAGAGAAGAGATGGACGGCGCTGGTTCCCAGGAGCTTCTTATGCCGGCGCTACAGCCGCTTGAGATATGGGAAGAGAGTGGCCGGTCCCAGGCCTTTGGTGAAGGTCTCTATAGACTCAAGGACCGAAGGGACCGCGATCTGGTAATAGCCCCAACTCATGAAGAAGTGATAACTCTCCTGGTAAGGCAACACGTCCAGAGCTACCGAGACCTCCCACAGATCTTGTACCAGGTCCAGACCAAGTTTCGCGATGAGCCAAGGCCCAGAGGCGGCCTGGTGCGGGTGCGCGAGTTCACAATGAAGGATGCCTACAGTTTTGATGTAGACGAAGATGGGTTAGATGTCAGCTACCGAAAGATGATGCAGGCGTACAAAAACATATTCTCAACTTGTGGCCTGCCGGCAATAATGGTAGAAGCCGACAGCGGCGCTATCGGCGGCAAAGACTCGCACGAGTTCATTCTGCTCGCAGATAGCGGAGAGGACGACATCATACACTGCAATAATTGCGGCTACGCAGCCAATGCTGAGAAGGCGAGGTTCGTGAAAGAGGAATTGCCCAAAGAGGACTTCTTGCCTTTGGAAGAGGTTGCCACTCCTGGGACTAAGACCATTCAAGACCTTGCACGGTTTCTGAACATACCGGAAAACAAGACAATCAAAGCGGTCTTCTACAATGCGGATAGCAAGCTGGTCTTTGTGTCTATTAGAGGTGACTTGGAGGTCAACGAGGTCAAGCTCAAAAACACCCTAAAGGCTACCGACTTACGACTTGCTACTGACGAGGAGGTCAAAGAGGCCGGCATACACGCCGGGTACGCCTCGCAGGTAGGCTTAAAAGATACCTTTACCATTGCAGACGACTCAATCCTTACCGGACAGAACTTCGTAGTGGGAGCAAATAAGCCAGATGCTCATTTGAAGAATGCCAACTATGCCAGAGACTACGAGCCGGACATCATAACAGACATCGCATTGGCCAGTCAGGGCAGTAAGTGTCCACAGTGTGGCGAGCCGATGGTCTCCAGTAGAGGAATAGAGGTGGGGCATATTTTCAAGCTTGGAACCGTATTTAGCGAGAAGCTTGGTGCAAGCTTCCTGGACGAAAGCGGGTCTTCACGACCTGCGATTATGGGATGCTACGGCATCGGCGTCGGCAGACTTCTGGCGGCGGCTGTGGAGCAGAATCACGATGATAAGGGCATACTCTGGCCTGCCTCTATCGCTCCATACCAGGTACATATCTGCGCCCTTAGCTACGACAACCCAGAGGTAGCTCAAGCAGCCGATGATATTTACAGCCGCTTGAAGAAAGAAGGCTCTGATGTACTTCTGGACGACAGAGACGAGTCACCGGGCGTAAAGTTCAACGATGCAGACCTTATAGGCTGCCCGGTGCGTCTAACGGTTAGTCCTAGAAATATGGCGCAAAACAAGGTGGAGATAAAGCGGCGGAGAGAAAAAGAGAGTGCTTTAGTCGATATGGACAAGATACTCTCCTCGGTGACAGAGTACTTGGATTAAAACTGATAATAACCTCTTTTATTAAGAGGTATATAAGAATACTGCGTGCAGAGCAAAGCACATCAAGAATTTCAGAGGTTAATAAGAAGATGGCGGACGCCGTTATAGCCAAGAGCTACGACATCAGTACGGCTTTGAGTATATTGGGAGCACGGATGCGCTCCGGCGACGATTCGTTACTCTTAGCCTGGGTAATTAGTGGACAGCTTGCTTGTGCCCATAGCCCTTTAAGGCACCACCCGGAATTTGGAGGCAGCGGGAAGGACTTACCCAAGAGCGCTACCCCAGAGGTAGTAAGATGGGCGAAACGCATAAAGGAATCTGGTATTAGATCAATTATCTGCCTAATGCATCCTGAAGAGATGCAGCATTATGATGCTCTGGACTTGGGCGCTGAGAATCTAATAGAGTTCTATCGCCAAAGCGGCTTTGAAGTTTGCCACATTCCCTGGGAAGACCCTGAGCACTGGCCGGACTCAGAAAAAGTATCATTCCAAGAAGAGCTGGCACGGGTGCGAGTTGAGGCCCTTAATGCATTCGACAGCCTGCCCAAGCCAGTGCTAATTGATTGCAGCGCCGCAATCGATCGCACCTCCCATATCGCCGCGTACATAGCTCACCTGCGACCGCCTAAAGTACACAACGAGAACCGGCGAAGCAAGAGAACCCCTTCTCGCAATCGGCGTTCGTAGCTATTTACTCAAAAGCAGTAGGCGCTAGATAACTAGCGACTGTGTGGTCCATCATGTTTAGGCTACTCAGGGAATTTATGCGACGTTCCGGATACAACATGGGGATGCTGCTCTTAGGAATATGGCTTATAGCCACTGGTCTGCTGCCATTCCTTAACCTAAACATTCCAAACAGCAATATAATCTTGTCGGTGTTGGCCGTTGTTGCTGGCGTACTAATCCTGATAGGACGATAATAGCTTATTTCAAGTGGCAGACCATGATCTCAACCATCTGCGCCAGCTCACAGAGACCGGGAACAAGGTCGCCAGTCAAAATCAAGATTGAATACCTTCCAAGCAATGGTATATGAGATGATGAGCTCGATAGAATTAAAGTAGTAAAAGTAATTATGAACAACGCCACATCTGTAAAAATCAAACCACTAACTCCACTATGGACTGGCAACGCTGAAGGCAAAGGCATCGAGGTGAGGGAGACAGGAATCCTGGGTAGCCTGCGCTGGTGGTATGAGGCGTTGCTCAGGGGTCTAGGTGCTTATGCTTGCGATACGACATCTGATAAGCACTGTGAGCTTAAGCCAAGTCAAGGCAAACCTGTAGAGGAACAAGTGAAAGAGCAACTTTGCCTGGCCTGCCAACTCTTCGGTTGTACGGGCTATAGCCGCCGCTTTCGATTGATGATTAGCAATGGTGGTGGAACTGGGCAACCAAGGGAGGTAAAACTCAAGAACTCCACCAAACAGCATCGAGGTTGGCGTATTCCTGATAAAGTCGCTTCTGCATTTACCATGACGTTTCTGCCAATGCGCGGCGGTGCTCTGACAGACTTTGAAAACGCAACCATTTATTATACTCTGAAGATCATCGAGAGCTATGGTGCATTAGGAGCGAAGACTAGCCAAGGTCAAGGCGTAGTCCAAGTTATTGACTGGGATGGCCTAGAGTCTGTCGCGGAAGCCGAGGACTGGATCAAGGAGGTCTCTAAACAACCTACCAGACCAGATAGAAAACCTATAGACCCCCCAGACTTAAGCAACCTTGTAGGCGCCACTATCACCTTTGATACTAATACCACACCTGGATCTTGGTGGAACAAAATACCTTTAAACGGGTTAGAAAGCTTTAACATGGGCAACAATCCCTCGTGGGTACCTTCGGCTCCATCTGTTCGAGCGCATCTGAGAGGATGGCTGAGAGACCCCAGTAATATCCCTAACCTCGATGAAAACCTCCAGCAAGAACGCCACCGTATTATGGGAACCATTAACCATCCGATTGGTCCTAAAGGGTCCGAGATTTTTGTGACTCATCTTTACCGGTCTAATGCTGATAATCTCTGGTCTATGCGCATCTTCGGGTTCCTGCCGAGAAATGGGAATGCAGTCGACCAAGCGCTACGTGCTTTGCTGAGAGACGAGAAAGTACTTGCAGATGAGGTAAAGGCCGCTCTCGGCGATATCTCAGTAGGTGCTATTTCATATCCTGAGAGCATGGATGTCCTGTTAACGGACATGAAGGAGAAGTGATGGCGGCACAAACAACGTACGATTATTGGTTGGTTCCTGAGCATGAAAAGTTCGTCGGAGAGATTCTGGCGAGCGTAGAATCAATCAAAACCATCTCTCGGAGTAGACGTCAGGAGCGGCGTCAAAAAACTAACCAAGTACGCCAAGATCTGCGTACAAAGATAAACGGTATCATTAAGGCTGGGGATGCTCAGTACATCAGCAACTTCTATACTGTTGTCTCAAGACTAGCCCAAATCAATATGGAAGGTGACAAAGACCAAGAGGATATCTGGCGAGACCTCTTTGAAGATTTTCGTCCGAACTACCTATCTTATGAAACGAAAGGAGAAAATTTCCTACCGAGAAAAGATGTGCTTGAGGCGTTGCCGGAGGGTTCCTGGCTTCTGTCTCTGAAGCTGACGCTTCAAGAGCAGTACACCAGCAAGGATGAATCAGATTTTCACTTTTCCAATAATCCCATTGTCCGTGACACGATGACTGGGTTTCCAATGGTCAGGCCAACCACGTGGAAGGGCCATCTGCGGTTCGCTGCCCGGAGAGATCTGGAAGTTCAAAGCGCGAATGAGGAGCCACCGGCCATCAAAAGGCTTTTTGGCGAAAGCCGCGGTGAGGAGGGTGGCAGGCAGGGCCGCCTGCACTTCTTTCCGACGTTCTTCACTCAGAGTGTCAAACGAGAGGTGATCACACCGCTTAAGCGGGATACTAGGACACCGGCGCGTGGGCCTATAGATGTAGAAGTAGTACCGCCGGGAGCGACGGGTATTTTTTCCATCCTATATCTTTCCCACCCTAGAGGAAAAAGCCCCTCATGGACAGAAGTGGCAGAAGACCTAGCGACAGCAACCAGCGCCATGAAGTCAATGTTCTTGAAATATGGCTTCTCGGCCAAGAAGACTGCTGGCTGGGGTGTTATAGAAGATGCTGTTCAGGATGGCGAGTTGTGGGCTAGGTGGTCAGTCTGGCCCGAGGCCGATCAGCAGAGTAATGCCTCTCCCATCCAAGCTCCAGACGCTCAGTATCTAGCTCTTATGAATGCGGCAGGGGATCCTTTACCTCAACTGCGGAAGTCCGATGAGAGCTTCCTTAGCAATAACGAGTTCCAGGCACTTCCGGAGAAGCCGACGAGCCTTAGTGTATACAGGGCGTTCCGCAGTTGGTATACCTCCCACGGCGAGGCGTGGCGTCGCGCGCAAGCAGACGACTCGGCTGCTCTACCCTCGCTCCGCACATATCCTTTTCCTTCGATAACCAACTTGAACGCCTTAGCCAAAGACCTTGTGGAAAAGCTCCGCCTAGAGGTCGCCAATGACTGATCTCTTAAGCGCTATTGAAGCAAACCGCGATGCAATCCTCCTGGGTGAGATTGGTGCCTTGCTCCACATGTTCGGCAAGTGCTCCTCAGAGTTTCTCAGATACCATTCTGTGGAGAAAGAAGGTCAAGATTCACACCAAGATCTAAAGCACTTATCTCATCTTGAGTCTTATCTAAGGAATCCGAAGCTTAGCAGTATGCTCTCGTTTGTCTTGACAGGACAGAACGAGGAGCTAAACGGTGATTGCACGGATTTCATTACGAAGTATAGTCGTTGCACTAGGTGCGACGGAATAAACCCTACTCAATGTCCGAGGTGTAAGGGAAACAGCCCTGACTCCAATCTCATGTGGTTTTTTAATACCTGCCACCGGATGGCCTCAGCAGATGAGAAGGGTGTGGTCAGGGTCAGCAATACACAGCCCAAGAATGACATGTGGATCACTACGCCCTTTGGACGCAAAGTGCATAAGCTAGATCTCCATACGATTGATGATGCCCGAGATTATATGGACAAGGAGCTAGCGAAAGCTTTTAAAGAATTTATTGATGACAGAATCGCTCTACAGGAGCTTAGAAAACGTGCCGTCGACATCCTAAAACCCGGCATGTCCCAAGTGCTTGGAGAGACCCGCCAGCCAGCCAATGACGTAACTCTATGGGCCCAGTCCCACGGAGTGGCCTCTCTCTACAAGCCAGTGCTGGCGACCTTAGCCCTGGGACATGAGCCTTGCCCTCGGAATAATGGAGAATACGACTATAACAACGTTCGCTGGAGATTGTTCGGGATCGGTTGGAATGGGCTGAGCTTTGTCCAGCAGGGACGTAGACCCGGCGATATTCTCGAGAGGCACAAGACCTTAACAGAAATAAGCACGGAAATCCAGCGCATCCTAGAGGTAGAATACCCTATCGGCAATCTATTCTATGCAGACCTCAATGGCCTCTTTTTTACGTTTCCGGGCATCGACGATGATCCAGCAGAGCTTTTGGTCAAAGAACTCGCACCCGAGCTAGTGAAATTTGTGCGTGATCAATCAGATATGGAACTGTGGCCTTTCTTCACCTTAAGTCGCCCTCGTCGAACTTTGACAGCAATCACCGGCGAGATAGCAGTCCGAGAGCGATTTGCCTCTTTGCCGAAAGTATCTACGCTTATTTCTCTGGAAAAAGAACTCAATGAGCGAACAGAGATCCCGCTAGAAGATAGCCCTATCCTTATGGCTCCTAAAGCGGGTCAGGACATCTGCCCCGTCTGCCAGTTCAGGCCGAAGGAAGTACCGAGCGATACATGCCATATTTGCCAGGAACGCAGGTCTGGACGTCAGGCAAAATGGCAAGCTGATCGCCAGAGCCAGACCATCTGGATAGATGAAGTAGCCGACCGAAACAACCGCATTGCTTTGCTTACTCTGCGCTTCGACCTATCTCACTGGCTCAGTGGCCAGTGGCTGACAACATTGTTTTCCCAGACATTTAATGACTGGTATGAATCCCAAAGGATGCAAGAATTACGGGCTAATAAACAGCAGCGACGACAACTGGAGCAGATCAGTAAAACCTTGGGGCCAACTGCCGATGTTGTCACGGCTTTGTTGAAGCACATAGTGACCGGACAAGTCACACAAGGCATTGGAATCAAAGTTCCGGTGCTAAATACATTTTTCGAAGATGTGGAAGCCGTTCAGGATAAGGCGAAGTCGAACTACGTCGTCCCCTTTCTAAAGAACCTACGTGGTCGGATAGATGATGATCCAAACTATATGCTGACAGCTGAAGACTTGGCCTCATCGATCTTCACCCAGAATCCATCTCCGGCACGCCTCGCCCGGCTATGGGATGCCACTGAAAGCTTTTTGGATGCCTGGAGGGATGCGATAGAAACTGAAGTGTTCAAGTCCAGACCACAAAGGTTAAGTTTTCGCACCACGAATCCAGTCCCACAACTGAAAGCCGGCAAAACTTATCGTATCACCGTACCCGGCCTTGAACCTGGCCCTGTTACGGTACTCTGTCTGGATGTCAGTACACTGGAGTTTATGACAGTAGATTCACTAGAGAAATTCAGTAGAGCGCAGGCGAACCTTTCAGGGGCGTCCGTCGTCCAGGATGCCTTGAAAGAGCGTGGTATCACCAAGTGGCAAGATGATGATACTGGGAACGAAGTGGCTGGCCCAGTTGAGGTGGATAGCGCGAGTTGTATCTTGGAAGGCTATTTTCCCTTTACCGTCCTTACGCAATCGCCGGTCTTTTATCAGGTCCTTGTACCAGCTTCAAGCACGCCTAAAGCATTGGAGCAGCTTCTCACCATCGTGAAAAACCACTTTGGCAAGGTAGAGGGCAAGCTTCCCCTCTATGTAAGCCTCTTAGTGTCCAACCGTCGCTTTCCCTTGTACGCGCTGCTGGAGGCAGGACAAATGGCCCTAGATCACCATGACTTCAAACAAGGATTCCTTCAACGTCCCTGGTGGAAAGCTACTGGCAACTCTGACCCATTCTATGATTACTATCCGGTTAAGCCACCCTCTAATCAAACCACTGAAGGCGCTGGCTTCGAGCTGGCTAATCTTGACCTAGTTGACCCGAATAAAGAATTCTACTTAACGCCGGCCTATTTTGATTTTGAGTTTTTGGGTTCTACATCCGACCGCCATCATCTAATATACGAATCCGGTGGCGATACTGCTCAGACACATAGGGATTCAATATTCTATGGATATCTTCGGCCCCGGCCCTTTCCCCTTCACAAACTTCAGACAGTGTTAGATATCTGGAGGATCTTGGACACTTGTCTTGGCTCAACACAGAAGCATCATCTTGAAGAGTCACTGGTCACCAAGCTTCAAGAATGGGAGACGGTTGAGCAGGCGAAGGCCAAAGCAGTCTTTGAGTCATTTGGCAAGGCGCAGTTGCGTCATACCTTTGGCGACAAATGGAAGTCCCTGAGCCCTGAGCACCAGCGACTTCTTGAGAAGTCTCTAGCGGATGGACTGCTTCTTGAAACTCTGGAGTTGTTCCAACACGTGCTAAAGGAGGAAAACGATGGTTGATGAGCCAAAGAAATACTTGGCCCTATGCCTCGACCCAGTCCATATTGGCACCGGCGGTTACCGGTTAGGCAGAGTGGATATGAGCATCGTTCGCGAGGCAGCTACAGGGGTCCCCAAGATTCCAGGAACATCGCTGGCCGGCGCTATCCGCGCCTATGCAGAGATGGCCAAAGGGCAGGATACAGACCTACCAAATATTGACATGGTGTTCGGTACGAAAGATGGTGGACAAGGAATGCTCCGCTTCTACGACGGCGATGTTGTCCTGTTCCCCGTCAGTTCACACTTGGGCACTGTATGGATCAGTACTTCGGAGCGCCTCACTAAATGGCTCTCCGAATCACCGGCCGATGAACTATTATCCATACCTAATAACCAAGTCGAGGACAAGGTGATTACTCTCAAAGGTCTAGACGGGGAGAAACCTGTACACTTGGGCTGGCTCCTCTTAGAGACCGAGCCGGTTCAGGAACCAGTGGATGCTCGTTATCTACCTCGGTATCTCGATTTTATCCAGCGCTTAGTCCTGGTCTCGGACAAGCTATTCCATCATCTGGTTAATGATCACTTAGAGGTAAGGACATCGGTCGCTATTGATGATGAAACAGGCGCCGCTCAAACCGGAGCGCTTTTCACATATGAAGCCATCCCGCGGGGCACAATCATCGGGTTGGAACTGGCTACGGATACGCGCCGTGGCAATGGGGTATCCCAGGAGAAAGTCGACGAACTATTGAGGAGAGCTTTCACCGCGCTTAAGGTGTTGGGAATAGGCGGCATGGGGACGCGGGGATTTGGTCGCCTTGAGGTATTTGTGAACGGTACCACTCCAGAAGCTACTAATGGAGGTAGCTCATGATCAATCTGGACTTCCTCTGTATGGAGACCGCACAGCAGATGGTTGCTTGTAAAGGTAAACCTAGCGACAAAGAGAATGTGGCTACGAAAGCATTAGGGGTGCTCCTTGATAACGGACCTTATGGCCTAATGCTCTACCTTGAGACTCAAAGCAACACAAGAGATATAGCAAAACATTATCAGAGGAGCCTTCTAACCCTCTGTGCAGAAAGCACTATAGTAAAGTACCTCACCAGCAATGAACCACCTAATGGTGCAAATTTTGATGACGTCACCAAGTGGCTTAGATCCCTTGCCCAAGACCTGGATAGCTACCTCTTTGCAAAGCAACTTTGGCAGCAGACCCTTACTTATGCCCGCTATCATGCTAAGGCTATAGAGGAACCCACTGGTTCTACCCAGGTTGATGACCAGGAGAGCACATAATGATCTGGCAACGGTTAGTAATAGCCTTTGAGTTGCTTAGCCCACTCCATATTGGCTTTCTTCCTAACCGGCCCGGCACTGTTGTAAGCCGTACTCGTTGCTACGTGCCAGGAAAGAACATATGGGGTGCAGCGGTCTCAGCAATAACACCTCGACTTTACCATGAGAATCTAACAGGGCAAGCCTTCCGCCAAGTTGGATCAGATATCTACGATGGAATAGTTTTTTCATACTTTTACCTTTCTGATGGCGAAAATATCTTTACCCCTGAGTATAGTGATGGAGGATTGACCTGGGGCGGCAAGTCAGACCGAGACTTCCGTTCACAGTTTTTTGGCGCTTATGTTTCTACAGAACTTATTAAAGACTCAGGTAAAGCTGCCCAGGGTACCTTGCATGAAATTGAGTTTATAAGGAACCGTACTGGTAAGCCATCAAGCCAAAGTCAGCCTGTAATACTAGTGGGGACAATCTGGATTCGAGAAAATACAGTTCTAGCAGACAAAGACTTAGACATAAGAGATGGTTCTGTGTTTGTTAACGGCCAGGACATATTTGATGAGCTAGTTATTGGTGGTGAACGCAACTACGGATTTGGTCGGGTTCGCCGCGTTTTGGCAGTTAACGCGACGCTCGACAGCAAAATCAAGGAGTTGTGGCCTCAAGATAACCCACAAACGGAAATACCATTAACTAAACGTCCACTCTTGGCCCATTTTCGCTATCAGCCGGACATCCCATTCAAAGGCGACATTGAGATTTTAGCTGGACGAGAATATCAAGCAGAGGGTGCCACTGCATTCGTTGGAGCAGGTGTTCATATATCACAGAATGGGTATTACTTCACTCCTGGCACACGGTTAGATATAGGCGATAAACTTATCTTAGGTAGTATAGATTCTTGGGGACGCTTCTATACCACAAACCACTGAACGGAGTAAGATATTAGCTAAGACAAAAGTCTCTTTGGGCTAGAAGACCCACACTGTTTTGCGAGATTAAGTATATGCAAGAATACGACTATATAGTAATTGGCTCTGGCATCGCTGGGCTTTATGCCGCCATCCTGGCGCATGAGCATGGCAGCGTGCTTCTGCTAACTAAGGGCAGCTTAGAGGAGACGAATACCCGCTATGCCCAGGGTGGTATCGCCGCAGCCATCGGTCCCGGCGATTCCCCACGACTCCATTTCAGCGACACTATCACCGCGGGCGCAGGACTTTGCATAGAAGAGGCAGTGCGGGTACTGACCGCAGAGGCCGGCGGACGCATCCATGACCTCATTCGCTACGGCGTACCCTTCGATACCCAGTATGGCGAGGTAGCTCTAACAATGGAAGCAGCTCATAGCGCACCTCGCATCCTTCACGCTGGAGGTGACGCTACCGGTGAACACATAGAGAACACAATGAGCGACGTTGCCCGTAGAAGTGGCGTAATTATCAAGGAATACATCCTGGTGACTAAGATCAATGTTAGTGAGGATGGAGTTGAGGGAGTATCAACTCTGGACACGCTATCCAACGCTACCGCACATTACAAATGCAAATTCCTGGTCCTGGCTACAGGCGGCTGTGGCCGGCTGTACAAATTCAGCACAAACCCGGCGGTAGCAACCGGAGACGGTATAGCGCTTGCTTACCGCTGTGGCGCAGAGCTTATGGATATGGAGTTCTTCCAGTTCCATCCGACCGCTCTTAGAATGGCTGGTTCTCCGCCCTTCCTTATCACGGAAGCGGTAAGAGGCGAAGGTGGCACACTTCTTAACGTCAGAGGACAGCGTTTTATGCCGGACTATTCACCGCTGGCTGAGCTTGCGCCGAGGGATATCGTCGCACGCAGCATACACTCGGAGATGATCGAGACCGGCGCGGACCACGTGTATCTGGACATCCGACACCTTTCCAGCGAGGCCATACCTGCCAGATTTCCCACGATTTATCGCTTCTGCATGGACCATGGTCTGGATATAACCAAAGAGCTTATACCTGTGGCTCCAGCAGCCCACTATATGATGGCTGGTGTACGTACCAACGTGTGGGGAGAGACAAATATACCAAGACTTTTTGCCTGCGGAGAAGTGGCCTGTACCGGCGTGCACGGAGCTAACCGCCTGGCCAGCAATTCTCTGTTAGAGACTCTGGTATTCGGAAAGCGCATAGTAACTCGATCTGCACAAATAGCACAGGGCACAGCCCAGCCTATTGCCGATACTAGCTCGGCTTTTGAGATAATCTCAGACGATCCCTCTCATTTCGCCTCCACTCCAATGAGACCATTGAATATAGGCGCTCTACAGTCTCTTATGTGGGACCAGGTCGGTATAGTGCGCTCTGGTGAGTCCTTGAGTGAAGCATTGGACGTGTTAAACTCATGGGAAAGCTCAGAGGGTATTGCGGAGGACGCGCGGTCTCATGAGCTAGCGAATATGGTAACGGTTGGGCGCCTGGTAACCCAGGCCGCTCTTCATCGGACCGAGAGCCGCGGCGCCCACTACCGCTCAGACCATCCGGATACATTAGAGGACTGGCAACGCCACTTAGTATTTAGAAGAGAGCAGAGCACTTAAGTGGTAAACTATTCTGTCGTTGTTCTGAGAATGAAAACCTCAGTAATACTTTATGGTTCGACAAGCTCACCATGAGCGGGGTAGTATGGCAAAGTCCGTTCGTCCTGAGCCTGTCGAAGGATAAGAATGTCTTGTACCTGCCATACCCCTCTTGATGACAACGTAATAGTATTCTTAGGAAACAGACCGTTTATTCCCAAACAAAGAGGAAGACCATGGAACAGGAAAAAATACTGGATCCTCTACCAGGAAATCTGGGCCTTATCCATCATATAGTCAGTGATGCCCTGGCCGAAGATCTAGCAATGGGCGACGTGACTACCGAGAGTCTCATCCCTCTTGAGTGGAAAGGCACAGGGATTTTTCTAGCTAAGGCCGATGGAGTTATAGCCGGTCTTCCGGTCGCTGCCCTGGTGTTCAAGCAAATAGACTCCAATATAGAATTCGTCCAGAATGTACACGATGGCAGCCAGGTTGGCAAGGGCGATGTAATAGCCAAAGTGGCAGGCCCACTGCGAAGCATCCTCATGGGCGAGCGCACAGCCCTGAACTTCCTCCAGCGCATGAGCGGCATAGCTACTGAAACAGCAAGATATGTCGCCGAGGTCAAGGGAACGAAGGCGTTTATAGTTGATACCAGAAAGACAGCCCCCGGGCTGCGAATACTGGACAAATACGCGGTCCAAAAAGGCGGAGGCTCTAATCATCGTCACAACTTGGGCGATGGCGTGCTCATAAAAGACAATCACTTGGAGGCTATGGCCCTCTATGAAAAGGGAATTGGCGATACGGTGCGCTTAGCCAGACAAAAGGCGCCACACACTCTAAAGATAGAGGTAGAGGTAGAGAGTATAGGGGATGCGGAGGAGGCGGCAAAGGCGGGCGCAGATATAATACTGCTAGATAACATGTCTCCCGACGAGATGCAGCGAGCGGTGGCGGTAATCAACGGCCGTTCGTTAACCGAGGCATCGGGTGGCATAACTCTCGCGAATGTCAGGGAGGTAGCAGAGGCCGGAGTAGACCTGATATCTATCGGGGCGCTAACACATTCTGTTAAGGCTCTGGATATAAGTTTGGATATTCAGCCAAGGGGATAGCCTTCCTTGAAAATACACGCTCCACTCGTGCTGAGGCTTGCCGAATGGTAGGGAAGATGGATGTGCTGCCGCTCATTGCTCGACACTCCTATCCTCTGTTTTTCGAAGGGCTCACTGCTAGCTTGCTTTGGCTAGCACAGCGGCTTACCATGAGTTCGTAAGGGTGCTTTAAGGTAGAGACCCAACCCTAAATGTTGCAATAGTGATGAACGTCTGAACTATCCGGAGAGGTGAACTGGCAATGGCGGAACGGAGAATGGCAACATCACCGGAGCTAGGGTATGAGGCCAAGCTCTGGCAAATGGCCGACGCGCTGCGGGCCAACATGGACGCGGCGGAGTACAAGCACGTGGTGTTGGGACTTATCTTTCTTAAGTACATCTCCGACGCCTTCGAAGAGCAGCACGCGAAGCTAATGGCTGAGGTTGACCAGGGCGCAGACCCAGATTACCCAGACGAGTACCGTGCGGTCAACATCTTCTGGGTCCCAACGGAGGCGCGCTGGTCGCACCTGAAAGCAATGGCCCGACAGACCACCATCGGCCAGATTGTGGATGATGCGATGTCGGCTATCGAGCGTGATAATCCCTCCCTCAAGGGCGTGCTGCCCAAAGACTATGCCCGCCCCGGCCTGGACAAGGCGCGGCTCGGGCAAGTCATCGACCTGGTCAGTGGCATCGGGCTGGGTACCGAGGAGCACCGCTCTAAGGACGTGCTTGGACGGGTCTACGAGTACTTCCTCTCCCAATTTGCCAGCGCCGAGGGCAAAAAGGGCGGCCAGTTCTATACACCGCGGGCTGTTGTGCAGCTTCTAGTCGAGATGCTCGCGCCCTATCGCGGCCGGGTTTTTGATCCATGCTGCGGCTCCGGCGGCATGTTTGTGCAGTCGCAAGCCTTCATCACAGCCCACGCCAGCGGCAACGGCAACGGAGGCAAGGCTAAAGCCCAGATCAGCATATATGGCCAGGAGTCTAATTACACTACCTGGCGGCTGTGCGCGATGAACCTGGCCATCCGCGGTATCGATAACCACGTCGAGGACGGCGACAGCTTCCACAACGATCGCCACCCAGACCTGAAGGCCGATTACGTGCTGGCGAACCCGCACTTCAACGATAGCGACTGGGGTGGAAGTCTGCTGAGGAACGATAGGCGCTGGAAGTACGGTGTGCCGCCTGCAAGTAATGCAAACTTCGCCTGGGTGCAGCACTTTATCTATCATCTCGCCCCAACGGGAACCGCAGGGTTTGTTTTAGCCAATGGATCCATGTCCTCCAACACATCTGGAGAAGGCGAGATTCGTAAGAACATAATTGAGGCCGACTTGGTGGACTGCATGGTGGCGCTGCCGGGCCAGCTCTTTTACTCGACGCCAATCCCGGTGTGCCTGTGGTTCTTAGCCCGTGACAAACGAAACTCTGGCAAGCGGGACCACCGCGGCGAGACGCTGTTCATCGACGCTCGCAAGCTTGGGGTACTGACCGACCGTGTACATCGCACCCTGACAACTGAAGAGATTGGTCGCATAGCCGGGATTTATCACTCGTGGCGCGGCGACAGCGACACCCCTTACGCTGACATCCCAGGTCTTTGCAAAGCGGTAAAGCTGGATGAGATCCGGGTGCACGGACACGTCCTTACCCCTGGGCGCTATGTTGGTGCCGCGGACACTGAAGATGATGGTGAGCCATTCGAAGAAAAGATGCAACGTTTGACCATGATGTTGTATGCACAGATGGCAGAAGCTGATCAGCTTGATGACGTAATCCTTGCCAATATGGAGGCGCTTGGCTATGGGCGGTGAATGGCTACACATATGCTTGGGTGACGTATGCGCTAAGATCGGAAGTGGCGCAACGCCCCGTGGCGGTAATTCTGTTTATTTGGACGCCGGAGACATTGCTCTAATCCGAAGCCAGAATGTGCATAATGATGGTTTTCGGCGCGAGGGGCTTACATACATTACTGAAAAACATGCTGACGAACTCATGAATGTCGAAATACATCCCGGAGATGTGCTTCTTAACATCACAGGGGATTCTGTAGCCCGATGTTGCCAAGTACCTGATGATATATTGCCTGCGCGAGTTAATCAACATGTCGCAATAATTAGGCCTGATCCCGCTAAGCTAGATGCGCAATTTTTGCGTTATGCATTAGTCACTCCGACAATGCAGGAACAGCTATTTGCTTGGGCGGCGGCTGGCGCTACGCGGAACGCTCTTACTAAGAAGATGATAGAAACGCTGGAGGTGACTACTCCTGCCGATATAACTGAACAACGCGCCATCGCCCACATCCTGGGCACGCTAGACGACAAGATAGAGTTGAACCGGCGCATGAACGAGACGCTGGAAGCCATAGCCCGGGCCATCTTCAAGTCTTGGTTCGTGGACTTTGACCCGGTGCGGGCGAAAGCTGAGGGCCGGGATACCGGACTATCGGCGGACGTTGCAGCTCTGTTCCCAGACGGGTTCGAGGACTCGGAGTTGGGCGAGATACCGCGGGGGTGGAGAGTTACGCCTTTTGCCGATACAGTGGATATTTTTAGTGGCGGGACTCCAAGGACCTCCGAACCTAGATTTTGGGATGGTGATATCTATTGGTTTACCGTTCGAGACACGCCACCATCAGGTGATATCTTCGTAGTTGCAACGGAACGTCGCATTACCGAGGCTGGCGTAATAGAATCAGCAACTCAGATTCTGCCCCTCGGCACAACCATTATTTCTGCTCGAGGCACTGTAGGCAACGTTACCTTAGTCGGAGTTCCTATGGCTATGAATCAGACCTGTTACGGTCTACGAGGAAGCTCGGGTTGTGCCAATTACACCTACTTCGCTACTCGAAATTTGATCAGCACATTCAGGCAATATACACATGGGACAGTGTTCGATACTATTACCAGAGAGACGTTAAGGACGATCCCAGTAGTGGAGCCATTGGTTACACTGCAACATGCGTTTGAACGACTTGTAGACCCCATTCTCAGACGGGTTCTGACCAATGTTCATCAATCGGTGACCGTGATGTCCATCCGTGATGTTCTTCTCCCTAAGCTAATGTCAGGAGAGCTGCGAGTGACGGAAGCTGAGCGATTCCTCACATCCGCGCCGGTGTAGAGGGATAACGTGCAGCCGATCATCGAAAGACGCAGGGCCGAGATCGCCACACTTTGCCGCCGTTTCCAGGTGCGGCGCCTGGAGGTGTTTGGGTCCGCGGTGAGGGACGATTTCGATCCCGCCCGCAGCGACGTAGATTTGCTCATCGAGTTCGAGCCAGATGCTCCAAAGACCTTCGATCACTATTTTGGGTTCAAGGAGGCGATGGAGGCGTTGCTGGGACGTCCGATAGACTTTCTGATGGACGGCGCTCTGAGAAACCCCTACCTGCGCGCGGCTATCGAGGAGAGCAAAGAGGTCGTGTTTGCGGCGTGACCCGACCGGAATATTCTGGTGTAGGGACACCAGATAGTAGATAATTATATACCGAATCCATTTTATTATAAGGTGAGCTATGCAACCGATTATCGCCTCCCATATGGATGAACTTACCGAGCTATGTCGCCGCCTGCACGTGCGCCAGCTTGATTTGTTCGGCTCCGCCGTCTCCGGTGGCTTCGATCCGGACACAAGCGACCTGGACTTTCTGGTGGAGTTCGAGCCGCTGCCCCCTATTGCCTACGCAGAGGCCTACTACGCGCTGCAAGAGGGCCTAAAGGAAATGTTTGGCCTCCCTGTGGACTTAGTCTCCGCAAAGAGTATCATCAACCCCTACTTCGCTGAGAGCGTGGCTGCCAGCCGAGAAACAGTATATGCCGCTACCTGAATCACGCAAATACCTCTGGGATGCGCTCCACGCCATAGAACTCGTCTTACAGTTCACTGAATCCAAGCGGTTCGAGGACTACCAGCTAGATATATTCTTGAGGTCGGCAGTGGAGCGGCAACTTGAGATCATGGGCGAGGCCCTTGGGCAAATGGCACGCCGTGACCCGGACACTGCTCTGAGAATACCCGATCTTCCAAGCATCATAGCCTTCCGGAATGTTCTTGCTCATGGCTATGATGTGGTCGATGCTAATCTGGTATGGGTGATAGTGGAAGGACAGCTTATCGACCTGCGCGCTACCCTGCAACGCCTGCTCGACGAGTCATGAGATGGCTGTACCCTTTACCGAGTCCGTTGTTGAGGAAGCCGCTCTTGAATGGCTTGAGGGGCTGGGCTACAGCGTACTGCCCGGCCCTTCCATCGCGCCTGACGAGCTGGAGTCCGAGCGGGAAAGCTTTGCCGACGTGGTGCTGGAGACCCGGCTGCGGCAAGCCCTCTGGCGTATCAACCGCAGCTTACCCGTCGAGGCGTTGGAGGACGCGGTCCGCAAGCTGTTACATCCAGCCGGTGCGACCTTGACCACGCGCAACGAAGTACTCCACCGGATGCTGGTAGAAGGCGTGCCTGTAGAGTACCGGCGGCCCGACGGCAGCATCGCCGGGGCGCAGACCCAGGTGCTGGACTACGCCAATCCTGAGAACAACGACTGGCTCGCAGTGAACCAGTACACGGTAACGGAGAACAAGCACAATCGCCGGCCCGACGTGGTGGTGTTCGTAAACGGACTGCCACTAGCGGTCATTGAGCTTAAGAACGCCGCCGATGAGAATGCGACGGTGTGGACGGCGTTCCAGCAACTACAGACCTACCAGCAGGAGATACCTTCCCTATTCGACTACAGCGCAGCGCTCGTCGCCTCCGATGGTGTACACGCGCGTATTGGGGCCATTGGCGCTGGTAGGGAATGGTTCAAGCCCTGGCGTACCATCGGCGGTACCGAGCTAGCCTCGGCCGGGCTGCCAGAGCTCCGGGTGCTGCTCGAGGGCGTATTCGAAAAGAACCGCTTCCTGAATATGGTGCGTCATTTCATCGTCTTCGAAGATGAGGGTGGAGGAAAACTTGTCAAGAAGATCGCCGGCTATCATCAATTCCATGCCGTCAATACGGCTGTAGAAGAGACGGTCCGCGCCTCTCGAGAAGCGCGGACCGCAGAGGGAAGAGTAGGCTACTTCGCCGGTGGACGGCCAGGCGGCGATCCCGGCGACCGGCGCATTGGCGTGGTGTGGCATACCCAGGGGTCGGGCAAGAGCCTCACCATGGCCTTCTTCGCCGGACGGGTCATCCAGGCGCCAGCTATGGCGAACCCTACGCTGGTGGTCATTACAGACCGCAATGACCTGGACGACCAGCTTTTCGGCACCTTCAGCCGCTGCCGGGCCCTGTTGCGGCAGACCCCCGTCCAAGCGGAGAACCGGGCGGACCTGCGGGATAAGCTGCGGGTAGAGAGCGGTGGCGTGGTCTTTACCACTATCCAGAAATTCTTTCCCGACGACACCGGAGACCGTGACCCGGTGCTTTCGGCGCGCCGCAATATCGTGGTCATCGCCGACGAGGCCCACCGCAGCCAGTACGACTTCATCGATGGCTTCGCCCGACACATGCGGGACGCCTTACCCAACGCCTCCTTCATCGGCTTCACCGGCACGCCCATTGAAGTTACCGACAGAAATACACGCGCCGTGTTCGGCGATTACATCAGCGTCTATGACATCCAGCGAGCAGTAGAGGATGGCGCCACAGTACCCATCTACTACGAGAGCCGGCTGGCGAAGCTTGCCCTGGACGACTCGGAGCGACCTCGCATCGATCCTCAGTTCGAAGAGGCCACTGAGGGCGAAGAGGTAGAGCGCAAGGAGAAGCTGAAGACCAGGTGGGCGCAGTTAGAGGCGGTTGTGGGGACGCCCAAGCGTCTGAGGCTCATCGCTCAGGATATCGTAGACCATTTCGAGCGCCGCCTGGAGGCGATGGATGGCAAGGCGATGGTGGTCTGCATGAGCCGTCGTATCTGCGTGGAGCTCTACAATGAACTGGTGAAGCTGCGACCAGAATGGCATAGCGAGGATGACGATAAGGGCGTACTGAAAATCGTCATGACCGGTTCAGCCTCTGATCCGCCTGACTGGCAGGGGCATATTCGCAACAAGCCGAGGCGAGAAGCCCTCGCCCTGCGCTTCCGTGATGCACCTGACCCGTTCAAGGTGGTCATTGTACGAGATATGTGGCTTACAGGGTTCGACGCGCCCTCTCTACACACTATGTACGTTGACAAGCCGATGCGCGGGCATGGCCTGATGCAAGCCATTGCTCGAGTGAATCGGGTGTTCCGCGACAAACCAGGCGGGCTGGTGGTGGACTACCTGGGATTAGCTCCCGAATTAAGAGAGGCGCTACAGACTTACACCGAGTCGCAAGGAAGTGGCACACCGACACTGGACCAGGCTGAGGCAGTAGCCTTGATGCTGGAAAAGTACGAAATATGTTGCGGCCTCTTCCACGGGTTCGATTGGTCGCTATGGATTGCTGGCAACTCCCAACAGCGGCTTACCCTGATCAAGGAGGCGTCGCAGCACATCCTGTCTCAGAGCAGCGATAACAAGCAACTGGACGGAAAGAAGCGCCTGCTCGACAGCGTTTCAGACCTGTCTAAGGCTTTTGCCCTGGCAGTCCCCCACGATGAGTCAATACGAATTCGTGATGACGTCGGCTTTTTTCAAGCGGTGCGGTCGGCGCTCGCCAAACTAGAGTCCGATGATCGGACCACGGACTGGGACCTGGACCATGCCATCCGGCAGATTGTCTCGCGAGCCATCGTCTCAGACGAGGTAATCGACATCTTCTCTGCTGCCGGGTTAAGAAAGCCGGACATCTCTATTCTGTCCGACGAGTTCCTGGCTGAAGTTAGAGGTCTGCCACAAAAGAACCTGGCTGTTGAGTTACTACGGAAGCTGCTGGAAGGCGAAATTAAAAGCCGCAGCCGGAAAAACATCGTCCAGGCTCGCTCCTTCGAGGCGCTTCTAGAGGACTCGGTAAGGCGTTATCTGAACCGGGCCATTGAGACGGCGCAGGTGATCGAAGAGCTTATCGGTCTAGCCAAGGACATGCGCGCAGCCAACCGGCGCGGCGAAATACTAGGACTGACCGAGGATGAGCTAGCCTTCTACGATGCTCTCGAGACCAACGACAGCGCCGTTCAAGTGCTCGGCGATGAGACGCTGCGTACTATCGCCCGTGAGCTGGTCCGTGACGTGCGGCGAAACGTGACAATAGACTGGGCCGTTCGTGAAAACGTCCGCGCGAAGCTGCGGGTCATGGTGCGACGCATCCTAAGGCGCTACGGTTACCCACCCGACAAGCAAGAAAAGGCGACCCAGACTGTTCTCGAGCAAGCCGAGGTTCTGTCTGCGGAATGGGACATAAACTAGTGGGCCATTGCACTAGATAGTAAGTGTTGGAATCAGATGCTACGATCCCCACATAGTGTGCTAAATCGCAGGAGAATGGACTGCTTAGTCTTTCAAATACCTCTCGAAGAATCCAGTGACCTTGTCTTCATACCCCATCCTGTCCACGTGAAAGGCGTCAGCGTGGCCTGCACCTTCCACAATCCATAGCTCCTTTGGGCTGCCGGCCGCAGTAAAAAGCTCGAGACTTTCCTCAGGCGGTATTAGAGGGTCGGCGGAGCCGTGAATCAAGAAGAGCGGCCTGGGGCTAATCTTCGAGATCTCCTCGATGGCTGATACCGCATTGATTGGCAGCCCCACCTGATTTTCTACCATGATTACTGCTATGGGCTCGAAGGGAAATCTGGGCAGGCCGAAGATGGTCTCAAAGCTGTGGTATAGCAGGTCAGACACGCTGCGGAAAGGGGAGTCGGCCACTACGGCCCTGATGTTCTCGTCGCTGGCCGCTGCCAGCACAGCTATGGACGCTCCCATGGATACACCGATCGCTCCTATTTTCTCAGGGTCCACGTCTTTCCTACTCTGTAGATAACGTACTGCCTGCTGTACGTCGTCCCGCTCATAATAACCTGCCGTAATAAAGTCGCCTCCGCTGTCGCCGCTGGCTCTCATATCCGGAACAAGCAAAGAGAAGCCCCCTTTGCGCCAGAGGAACTCTGCGATCTCTAAAATCGATGCCTTGTTCGCCCCATAGCCGTGCAGTACGATTATGGCAGCCCTATTATTACCGGGAATGAACCAGGAGTTAATAGGCACGCCGTTCTCGCCGCTGTACACTACGTTATCCTCATAGGGCATGCCAAGGTCTGCGGGAGTGCGTGTGTTAGCTCTTTTTACAGGATGGACGATTTTCGAGGAGGCAGTGTAGGAAAGAGCAATCACCTCTACGATGCCGCCCACAAATGCTGCCAAAAGAAAGGCGATAGCTAAGCGAGGGAGCTTCTGTTTAAAGGTCCTGTCCTGTCCTTCCCAGGAAGGACGAAGGGTGCGCTTGGCAGAAGTGTTGTCTACCAATGCAATCGCCACACCCCATCCGAGGTTGCAGCGTACACCATTCCGCCGGCAAAGGTCACCTCTCGCACCGGGACTGAGCCTAAGCCGCTGCCGGTATCATGCCAGCCTTCCCCGCGGTCCCAACTTCTGAAGATACCGTATCCTTTAGGCTCAAGGCCTCCGGTTGCCAGGTAAAGCACCTCTGGCCGCGCCGGGTCTAGCGCGAGAGCAGATAGACTATATGACACAAACCCGCTGTCTACTTTACGTAGAGAATCAAGACCGGACATCACAGTTTTCCAGGTTGCTCCACCATCTGTGGTCCGGAAGATCCCCTTCCAGGTGACGGCATAAAGGGTATTGGGGTCTTTATGGTCTATTTTAAGATCAGTAGGCACCCATATCTCTTCCTTTGGGGTAATGTTGTTCCAGTTGGCGCCGCCATCCTTACTTTTAGCTATAGAGACGGTGCCTCCCTCAGAGGCGAACATCGCGTATACTACATCGGGAGCTCTAGGAGACACGACCACGTGAGTGCCCTCATATCCTAAAGTCCAGGCATCGCTTTTCAAGTCCTGCCAGGTACGCCCTTTATCAGCGCTTTTAACCACTCCTGAGCAAGAAGCTGCATAGACTATGTCCGGATTGCCGGGATGAGGAGCATATGACCTCAGGTTGCGTCCTATGGCAGTCCACGACTTTCCACCATCATCACTCCGATAGCTTAGGGCCTCAGTGCCTTTGGCACAACCATCCGTGGCTCCCGCATAGATAATAGACGTGTTGGCCGCACTAACAGCGATATCTGGCGCTTGAAAATCAGTGGTGAGAGCAGCCCAGCTCTTTCCATTATCCGTAGATTTGTATACGCCCTTGCCGCCGGCATAAAGAGTAGCGGGCTGTTTGGGGTCTGGAACAACCGAATTCAGACTGACTCCGGATAACCCGACACGCTTCCATTCCGGATTAGGGCCAGTGGTAGGTGTAGGAATCCTCGTCTCTATTGCTTTTGGCGCGGCGCCAGGCGTGGGAGACGCTACGTCCGCGTTGCTCTTAATTAGAGAGCCGCAAGCGACCGTAATAAAAGTAAGCGCCGCTAAAAGGAGAGTAAATAAAGATTTAGAAGGGAAATTACGAGCCAAATGACAAAGTATCATGGATGAGTATCAGCCTCGGCTGTCTAGAATAATGGTTACCGGGCCATCATTTATTATTTCCACGGACATGTAAGCGCCAAAACGTCCTGTTGCCACTGGAATGCCTGATGATGCCACTATATCAGTAAAACGTAATACGAGGGGTTCTGCTACAGAGGGATGGGCTGCTGCTATGAAATTTGGTCTGCGGCCCTTTCGGGCATCAGCCAGCAACGTGAACTGGCTGACTACCAGGACCTGACCTTCAATATCCTTCACAGATAAATTAAACTTACCGCTTGAATCGGCAAAGATGCGGAGGTTTGCTACTTTATCAGCCAGGTAAAGGGCATCGCTCTCCGAGTCTCCCTGTTGCACACCCAGCAACACGACCAGACCGGGTCCAATAGATGCTATGACCTCGCTTTCAACACTTACAGCGGCTTTGGATACACGCTGTATCACCGCTTTCATGGTACAGAGATTATCCTTGTCCTGTAGGGGCGAGGCGCTGTCCTGAGCCTGTCGAAGGGTCGCCTCGCCCAAGTCGAAGGGCCGACCTCAGGCAGGTTAGCCAGTCTCACTGCTAGCAGCAGGAGCAACAGGAGTAGGAGGCGCAGCCGCCTTGTCCTTATCTGTACTGGTCTCTTTCGGCGCAGAACCGCCATTGTCCCCTTTATCCTCTGACTTTTCTACATTAGATTCATACGAGCCCCTGGAATCGGTGGCGTACCAGCCGCTGCCTTTGAAGAGTATTGCAGGAGTTGAAAAAAGCCTTCTTGACTCTACTCCACAGGTAGGGCAAGGGGCCATCGGTTCAGAGTCAAAGCCCTGGCGCAACTGAAACCTACCGTGACCTTCTGGGCAGCTATATTCGTATATGGGCATCCATTCCTCCGTATGAGAATCGACTCATTAATTGACACGAGGCTCAGGAGACGTTGCCTCCTGTCTCAGGCAGGTCGAAAGCATGTCCTGAGGCTTCTCGAAGGGGCACGCCGCCCATTCCTTCCGAGAGCCTCAAGGAACGGGCTTCGCTGGCCTTACCTGTATTTTAGAGGCGGCACGCGTTCCTAAGGATACCTCATGACCATCTCTTAGTAATGTGACCATATCCGCACCGTCTACAGTATCTATCATGGTCAGATGAGCGCCAGGTAGCAGACCATGCTGCCACAGGTAGCGCAGGAGCTTGAGATCTACTTCAGCATGCTCCAGTACGCGCTCCACTATTACCTCGTCTCCGGGTGATAGAGCGTCCAAGGTTAAGCCGTAGTAGCTGGGCTTCTCCCAGTTGCCCGGTATAGGGTTCCCATGAGGACAGGTCCTGGGGTCCTCCATCATTTTGGAAAGGCGATCGGCTACTTCCATAGAAAGAGCATGCTCCAGCTTATGAGCCTCCACATCAGCCTGGGCCCAATCAAGTCCTACCACGTCAGTGAGCCATCGCTCAGCGATCCGGTGGCGGCGGATGAGACTCTCGGCCCTTTCCAATCCCTGGGGAGTAAGAGACGCTACGTGATGATCGTCTAGCTGGACCAGGCCGCGCTTCTCCAGCTTATGCATAGCCTCTGTAACAGAGGGCGCCTTAACTCCCAAAAAATCGGCAACGCGAGCGCCAATAACGCTCACGTTCTCGCTCTCGAGTATATAGACCGCCTCCAAATATTCATCTAGACCATGAGATGCCGCCAAGACCCCTCCAAAATTAATGCTTACTATATAAGTCCTGCTGTACAGCAGGACTTACCTTTTGCCGAGCACTACCATAGTGAGTATAAGCTACACAAATTACTATGTAAAGTTCATGGACCCTATAGGGTGTGACCATCTTTTGTAACAAGAAGTCGTAGGGGCGGTGGCTTGTCCCCGCCCATCTCGCTGTATAAGTAGATGGTGGCTTCTAAAGGGATAGTCATCCTACCACACTATTATCCCTTTGCAGACTGGTTTGTTTAGATTATTGTATTATCTAATACTATAGTGGTTAAGGGCAGGGACCCTTCGAGAGCCTCAGGACGAGCCAGCCCTGCCCCTACCTTCATAAATCCGCTCATTAGATGCTAGGATTAACCCATTAAATAATGTCCAATCTGTTCTTTTGGATGGGCAAGTCTTACTCCCTTATAATCCGTCAACTACCGGTCACACCCGGCCCTATAAAGATGACTAGATCGTGAGGGTGAATGGTCGATTAAGCCAGACTAGCCTTAGAATTCCGTCACTCCAGTAAAATCCCATTTGGCTATCTTCAGAGCTGGAACGCGGTTGTAAGGAAACATTGTGCTTACTAGGCTCGTATCGCGGCCGATCATCTCTACGTTGTTCAGAGCTTCTATATAGCTCTGGGTGAAGCGGAGGTTTTTAACAGGTGCAACTATCTCTCCGTCTCTGATCAAGAAAGTGCCGTCTCTTGTCATGCCGGTCACGTGGACGGTCAGTGGGTGGACAACTCTGGTGTAGTGGAAGCGAGTTACCCAGATGCCATGCTTTGTGGATGCCAGCATCTCTTCTTTTGTAGCGCTGCCGGCTCCAAGGTACAGATGCCTGGGGACAGGACCAAAGGTCGAGCCTGCTGGAAGCCCATGGCCGGTGGATTTTTTGTTCTCCTTATAAGCCGTGGCGAGATCATAACAAACTGCGTTGGCTACACCGTTTACGATCAGATCGACCCGCTGCTTTGGCACACCCTCGAAGTCGAAGGGCGTTTTTACCGTGCCATCTCCGAGGCCATCATCCCAGATATTGATGTTTTCTCCCATGATCCGCTCACCAAAGCGGCCAGCCATGAAGCTGCGTTCCTCCTGCACCGCTAAAGCAGATAAGCCGAGGTAGGCCAAGAAGTCCAGAATGTCGCTGACGGCGTACTCCTCCAGTATGACGGTGTACTCTCCCGGCTCGATATCTATAGGCCGCTGGCTTCTAAGGGTCTTATCCAGAGCCTCGTTAGCCACCGCCTCGGGATCGATTTCTCCCACGTCCACTGCCCAACGCTCCGCGTACCCTGAGCCGTTCTCCCCCGTCACCACAGTATTGAAGTTGGCATCGGTTTGAGTCCGGTAGGCGTATAAGCCCTGAGAGTTAGCGATAGCCATTTGAGACGTAGAGTTGCTAAATGCTCCCGCTGCGGTGTAGTCCTTCTCCTTGGATAGCTTACAAAGGATAGCCACCGCCTTAGCCCGGTCCTCGGGAGAGTAACCCGCGGTCCTTTCACTGTAGGCTTGAGCGGAGGGATAAGAGGCTGGCGATGCCAGAGGAGCTAGCTCCGGGTTATCGGGCTGGAAAGCTGCGATCTCGACTGCCTTGTCAACCGTGGAGCGTATGACGCTCTCGTCTATGCTGTCAGCGGAGGCGACTCCAACCTTCTTGCCAACTACTGCCTTTACCACAAGTCCCGCGCCCCTCTCCGAGACGTTCTGATGTATATAGTTGTTGGCAAAGCGAGTCAGGGCAGATTCTTCAGCAAAAACGCTGACCTCCGTAGCGCTGGCCTTGCTGTGAGCCAGGGCTGAATCCAGAGCGCGTTTTATATCCATTTCCTCCAGCATGTTACCTCCGGTTATCTCTTTTAATCATCTCATACTGTCATCACGAGGTTCTGGAAAAAGAGTGATTTTTTCTCCTCATCGACCTTCGGGCCGACCCAGGCCATCATCAGACTCCAGGGGTCGCCAAGAATGCCGGGATCGTCTGTCTTGACCTCAATAAAGCCGAAGCGGGCCATCATGTTCTTCCATATCTCCCTATACTCCGCAGGGCTCAGACCAGTGCCCTCCAGGTCCCATGCCCAGCTATAGCCCTCTGCCAAAAAGATCTTGTCCTGCCAGTGGGGGTCCTCTATTGCCGTAGACAAGAGTTTACTGGCTATGCCGTAGCGTCGCCACTCTCTGGCTACTTCGATAGTAGTCTCATAAACTATTCCGAGTCGCCGCCACCTGCCGCGCCGCCCGGGCAGGCTAATGAGAAGGTATCCTATTAGCAGCTTGTCAGGTGTATAAGCAAGGATAATCTCAGACTGTGGGTTAGAGAGGCTTTGAAACAGGTTGGTCCTCGTCTTCTCGACGCTGTAGTACCAGAAGGCGCCCAGACCCTCGCCTATCGTTAATTCTCTCAGGAGCTCACGCGGCGCCCAGGCGCGTATACAGACCGGGCCATACGCCGTATTGAACTCGTGAATCTTAGCTTCCTGCATCCCTACACCTTTCGTCCCACAAATATCATTCTGGGAGATGATGAATTAAACTCGCCAAAGGAATAGTCCCCGTAAACATCTTCTACTTCAAAGCCGCTGTGCATGTGAAGGAGATGCAACTCCCTTGGAAAGTAGACGTGAACATCGTCTGTGGTAGTCCTCATCTTCTCGCTTGCTTTTGAATTACTTTTTTTAGGCATAGACCATAGCTGTTCTTCGGGAGAGTACTTTCTTGAATTATACTGTTGAATACGAGACCCGGAGTCGGACACATAAAAGTCAGTCACCAGCTTAAGCTCAGTCTGGGAGTCCATGGCAGCCGCAAGCAGGCTGAGATTCGGAGAGTGGACGTCTAGCATGAAACGTCCACCCGTTGCCAGATGCTTGTGTACACACTTAAAAACCCTAAGCTGGTCCTCAATACTAAGTAGATGGTTGGCAGAGTTGAAGCCTATAAATATAAGATCAAAGGCTTCATTAAAATCGAAGTCCCTCATATCACAAAGATGTAAAGTAAGATTCTTCTGAGTATCTTCACCCTCTTTAGCGAGCTTAAGGCTGCAACGCTCTAACATACCTTTATTTATGTCAAGTCCAGTTACGGAGAAGCCAGCCTTAGATAAGGGTATAGCTAACCTGCCGGTGCCACAGGCTAGTTCCAGTATGCGTTTTGCTCGATATCTCTTGGCAGCCTCTGCCCAAAAGGTTATATCATCTACTACATCTTCATTTTCAATGTCATACTCGTAAGGATTATCGTACATTTTGCTAAAGGTTAACTCCCAGGTTCAGGCTTGTGAATCGGACAACTCAGGCGGTAATACTACACCACAGGCTGAAGCCTGTGGCATCCGAGTCTATGCCCTGGGCCCCTTCGAGAACCTCAGGACAGGCTTCAGGCCAGGGTACGCAATAATTCTTCTGCCTTTGCGATAACCTGCAAATAATTCTCGGACAAAAACTTCTTAGCGCTGGCTATTGTTTCGAGATCTTCTTGAGATATTATCCCTTTATCCGTTAGCTCTGCTACCTCTTCTTCGTCCAGGAACACTAACTGGTTAGAAGGTCCCAACCAGGCATCCAGGACAAGGTCCGTCCACTTCACTGTTTCTGTTGTTATGTCAACATCTTTGCATACGTCGAATCTGTATCCTAGTAGAGTACCTTTGCTATCTATCATCTTATATACCAGACAATTGGTCCCTTGCCAGAATATCGCAAGCGTGGTACTGCCCGGAGGGATAGTTGTGTCATGTATAATGTAGTTTGAGTTCGGAGGCACTTGAAAGCGCAGTACAGCCAGGGCCTCCGTAAGATATAGGGCATCACAGGTGAAGGATTCCTCCCGGCCGTCTGGTAAGCGTTTTATCTCTGTGACTTTCAAGTACGTTCACTGCTCAAAATTGCAACAATGGCATAAGCATTGATGAAGACTGCTCAGCCCTCGATGCGGCGCATCAACAAATAATAGCCCAAGGGTGCATCATCACTAGACCCACCTGAGTTGGCCCGTACATTGTAAGATATGATCTCCCAACCTTCAGCGCCTAAACTATTAAGATACACTATAAATGCTTCATGCGCTCTTCCGATAAAATTCCAATAGTCATCTCCTCGTTCATCATTGAAAAATAAGGAATCCTTTGAAGCGGAGTCGCGTACCCGTAAATAGCGGTCTGGCTTGTCACCACCACGCCGCGTTTTGTAATTGTCATGTTTGTCAAAGCAAGAGACGTTTAAATTTCTGTACTCGTACGCCGCCATGTTCACTCCTTCACCTGCTGATACGTTTTAGGACAATCCTAAAACTAGAACGTGTTCGCCTACCTCATCAGCCCAACCTGGACGTTACGAAAACGAGCAGGAGCCGCGCCATGGCCGGTGTGTCCGGTCTGTCCTGGTTGCCCTTTGCCACAGTTGGGAGTCCCCCATATTACCCAGTGGTCCCTGTTTCCTATGGCATCGCAGCTCCCCCAGAACTGCGGCGTAATCCCGGTATAAGTAGCGTTTTTGAGCATATCTCCCAGCTTACCCTTCCTTATCTCCCAGGCGATCTCGGTGCCAAACTGGAAGTTAAGCCGCTTGTCGTCTATGCTCCAGCTACGGTTGGTCTGCATGTAGATGCCGTCATCCACCTCGCCGATAAGCTCATCAAAGGTCTTGTCCCCTGGTTCTATATTGACGTTGGTCATTCGTATAAGCGGAATTCGATTCCAGCCATCGGCCCGCATTGTGCCGTTGCTGCGCTGCCCGATCTGTGACGCGGTCTCTCTGGAGGTTAGGTATCCTAGAAACATGCCATCTCTAACTATTGGCACCGACTGTGCCGGGACCCCTTCGTCATCGTAGCCGAAGGTTCCCAGGCCGCCGGGGATAGTGGCATCTGCGGTCATATTGACTACCGGCGATCCATACCTAAAGTTTCCCAGCTTCTCTAAAGTAAGGAAACTTGTGCCGGCGTAGGCCGCCTCCATGCCCATGACACGGTCCAGCTCAATGGCGTGGCCGCAGCTTTCATGGATCTGTAGAGCAACCTGTAAGCCGTCCAGGACCACGGTGGTAAATCCTGAAGGGCATGGCTTGGCTGACAGCAAGGCCACAGCCTCCTCCGCGATGCGCTGAGAGTTGCCTAGCAGGTCATACCTCTGTACAAACTCCCAGCCCTCGGTGCCCTGGTGGCGACCGACGCTGTTGGGATAGCTGCGGTTTTGCACCTCCATCTCTCCCACCGCGGTGGCCTCGATGCCGCACCCGGTCTCTATTAGCTCCTGCTCTATGTAGCTGCCTTCGGTGCTGGCGAAGGTCTTCATCTCTCGCTGTATCTCGATACCGCCCTCGGCCACCGTTATACCCTTCACTGACCGCATAATCTTGGTCGCATTGAGGAGAAGGTCTACTTTATCGCCCAGGGAGATAGAGAAGGGATCGGTGATCACGGGAGTACGATAGCTGCCTACAGAGCGGACTGGCTCGCCCAGGTCTACCGGTTTTGCCTGGATAAGAGCCGATGCCCTGGCTATTCTTACCGCCAGAGCTACGATTTCATCGATTTCCTTGGGGCTGATAATCGAGCTGCTCGCGAAGCCCCAGGCCCCACCACTGACCACCCGCACCCCAAAGCCGTAGCTTTCGCTCTCGTTGATAGCCTCAACGATCCCGTTCTTTACTGCTATAGATTGGACGTTCCGGCGTACAATTCGTACATCTGCGTAGCTGGCGCCAAGGGATTTGGCGGTATCAAGTGCCCTGTCAGTCAAGTCCTTCATGAAGCGGCCTCCATAAGCTAGCTTTAGCTGTGGGTCCTTTAGATGTAGAATATTGATATTAACCAGGGCTAACAGTTACAATAAGAGCGACAATGGGACGTGGAGGTCTACATAATGCCAGTATATGAGTATCACTGCTCCATATGCAAGGAGAAGTTTGAGCTACGGCGCTCAATTACGGAGATGGACGCGCCGGCTGTATGCCCTCAGGGCCACGAAGACACCAGGCGCACCCTTTCCAGAGTCTCCGTGCTGAGTAAGGACGAGTTCGGCAACTTTACCTCGGACATTCCGGTGGGCGGCAGCGGGCCAATTCAGTAAACTAAAATATATATAAGAAGAAAAGAGAGGGTAAAAAATGCCAGTATATGAGTATTATTGTCCCACATGTAAGCACAAGTTTGACCTAAGACGATCAATGCAGGAGATGGACGCGCCTGCGGTATGCTCAAAGGGCCACGCCGATACCTGGCGCACGCTTTCGATGTTCTCAGCCATTGTTAATAGAGGGTCCGACTGGTACAGAGAAAGTCCAGACTTCGATTTCAGTCCCTCTGATGGCGGCGGTGGCTGCGCATGTGGTGGCAACTGCTCCTGTGGGGGGTAAAAGAAAAGGTACAAATCGACTTTATGTATCCTTTCGGATTGGCGCTCGCCCCTGGCGAGCGTTCTTTTCTCTTATAGGGTAGATTAATATGCCGCCAGCGAAAAACCTGAAGGATGCCTTCAACGCCCTGAGGCCAGAAGAGCCGGTCAGCGCAGACGACCCGGAAGGCTTTTACGTACCCAGGCCAATCGGACACGGTATCGAGCAACTAAAGAATTGGCTAGAATTGGATGAGCAGATCAACTCCAAGTTGCTCTTCACAGGTCATAGAGGTAGCGGTAAGTCTACAGAATTGCTCCGCTTAGCCAGAGATATGGAGGAGCACTATTTTGTTGTCAGCTATTCTGTGGAGAGGGTGCTGGATATTCAGGATATCACATATGTGGACGTACTGTTATCCATGGCGAGCCAGCTTGTCGGCATGGCCCAAGAACGCAGTATTTACCTAGAGAACAGGTTGGTGGAGAACTTAATCCGCTGGTCTGGCGAGACCGTAAAGGAATGGGAGGAGGATGCAAGCTGGGAGGTGAACTTGGGATCAAAGTAGACGGTTTCATAAAGGCTGTTGCCACTTTGGGGAAAAGTCGCACTATGAGGCAAAGGGTGCGCCAGCAGGTTGAGCCAAATCTTACCGACCTTATAGGGCATATAGATGCCATTGCCGATGATATGAGAATCAAGACCGGCAATGATGTACTGTTCATAATTGATGGCATTGACAAGATAAGAGTTCAGGCTGCACGAAGTATGTTCGTAGATACCACGGCAATGCTACTTCTCGGGGCCAAAGTTGTATATACCATACCATACGCCCTCATCTTTACTCCGGACTTCGGCCAGGTGCGGGCAAGCTTTTCTAGCGGACATCCATTTATCCTACCGAACATACAGACGCATCAAAAAGACAGTACGCCTAATAGCACTGGACAGGACTTCATGAGGCAGGTTCTCCTAAAGAGAGTGGACGAGAGCCTCATATCGGCGGGGAGTCTAGCTAAGCTGATACAATTCTCCGGTGGAGTAATCAAAGAATTGATGGTACTGGCTCGAGAATCTTGTCTGAGGACTAATGACTGGATGGTTGGTGAAGGCCATGTTTTGGCTGCTGCCAAACCGGTCCAAAATATATTTGAAGTTATGCTGTCTCTGGAGGACTACAGGGAGCTGCAATCGGTGCGCAACGATCCCGACCGGCGTTTTACCTTTAGCCCTGCCAAGGAGCGCCTTATTCAGAACTTATCTTTATTGCTATACTTGGATGGCGAGGCTAACCAGTGGTGTGACGTGCACCCGCTGGTCCTTCCACTGTTGGAGGCAAGGGTAAATGAGCTTAATCGTTGAAACAGACGAATTACAAAGGCTTGCCAGCGCTATTCAGAGCTCTGAGGGCAGCTATCTGGCCTTCCTGGTGTGCCCAGACTTACGGACCAGGAAAGAGGTCCTCACAAGTCTTGGGGATCTGACTCCAAATGTGGGCTGGCATACAGTACCACTATCAAAAGGCGAAGTACAACTCTACCAGGTCTCTGACGCCTTCCACTCTGCACGGCCCGCGTCCGGGAAAAAGAGGCGTGGCTACCTGATATACGACTTTGACATGCCAGCCTCCGAACTGTATCTTGCCCTTCAAGGGCTGAACTGGTACCGGGAGAGGCTTGTAGCCCTGAAATCGCCGGTGGTCTTCATCGCTCCGGAGGGAGTGATGGCTGAACTCGCGAGGGGCGCTCCCGACCTGTGGGCCGTGCGTGGTGGATTGTACCTGCTGGGACAGAGGCAACCATCTTATATGTCTCCGACCAGCGAAGCGATGCCAGGAGGCGATGAGGAGCACTCACGCCTGCCTTACGATGAATTGACCAAGCGGGAGCGATTATACCGTGATATTGTCGCCCGAGAGGAGACACAGGAATCACCTAACAAAGCGCTGCTCGCCCGTCTTTATCGTAATATAGGCGACATCCGCTTCCGTCTAGGCTATCTTCAAGAGGCATTGAAGTGGTTCCGAAATTGCTTGGCCATAGCTGAGGGGATCAGAGACTATCATGAGACTGCTTATGTCATGAACTCTATTGGTTTACTTTATCTTAACAAGGGGATGCTGGATGAGGCCCTAAAGTGGTTACAGGAATCCTTGACCATTGCTGAGGACATCAAATACCACCAGGTCATAGTTGCGGCCATGAACAACATTGGCAGTCTTTATCATGATAGAGACATGATAGATGAGGCTTTAGACTGGCTCCAAAGATCCCTATCCCTGGCTGAGGACTCCTCGGACCAATTGAGAATATCTGTTGTAATGAACAGCATTGGCGCTCTTTATAGAGAGAAGGGTAAGTTGGATGAGGCTATGGAGTTGGTCCAAAGATCACTGTCCATCGCTAAAGACATTGGAGACCGTATGGGTATAGCAGCAGCAAAGAACAATATTGGTAACCTCTACGTTGATAAGGGCATGCTGGATGAGGCTTTACAGTGGTATCAGCAGGCTCTGGACATCAAAGAGGGTATTGGTCACCGCCAAGGGATGGCACTAACAATAAAAAGTATTGGCGTGCTTTATTACAAGAAGGGTATGCTAGACGAAGCCATGGAGTGGTGCCAGAGGTCTCTTACCATTAGAGAGGAGATCGATGATCGCATTGGGATCGCTCATACTTTAGGAGACATATTCCTACTACATCTTGAAAATCAAGAGCCCAATAAAGCACTTCTCGTTCTGAAAAGAAGCTTGTCTCTTAAAGAAGAACTAGGTCTTCCTTTAACGGAGCTTGAGTTATCTTTCTTAAATAGGGTACGCTCATTCTCTTATGATGAACTCCAGCGTGCTATGGAAATGGCCACGGATGTTATAGAGAATAAACCGGACAAAAAGCCTCATACGAAGAAAAAGTTATAGAATATTGAGGTACAACATATGGCAGAGCGATATAATCCGAGAGAGATCGAGAAGAAATGGCAGGAACGCTGGGAGGCCGACAGGCTCTACCAGGCCAGGGACGACGATCCTAGGCCAAAATGGTACTTCCTTACGATGTTCCCTTACACCTCCGGCGATCTCCACGCGGGCCACTGGTATGCGATGACCCCTCCCGACGTCGGCGTGCGCTACAAGCGTATGAAGGGCTTCAACGTTATGTTCCCTATGGGTTTTGACGCCTTCGGCCTGCCGGCGGAAAACGCGGCCATAGAGCGGGGCATCCATCCCAAGACCTGGACCCTTAACAATGTGGAGAGGATGAGGGGCCAGTTGAAGAGCATAGGCGCGGCCTTCGACTGGAGCCGCGAGGTTATCACCTGCCTGCCTGAATACTATAAATGGAACCAGTATATCTTCCTGAAGATGTTCGACAAGGGGCTGGCTTACCGTGCCAAAGCCCCGGCCAACTGGTGTCCAAGCTGCCAGACCACTCTGGCCAACGAGCAGATCACCGCAGAGGGCACCTGCGAGCGCTGCAAGACCCTGGTGACAAAGCGTGACTTGGAGCAGTGGTTCTTCCGCATAACCGACTACGCCGATGAGCTTCTGAACCACAGGGTGCTGGAATGGCCCGAAAAGGTGGTCACCATGCAGCGGAACTGGATCGGCAAGAGCGCCGGCGTAGAGGTCTCCTTCCCGCTGGAACGCAAGGACCTCGATGAAAAGGAGATAATGGTATTCACAACCCGACCCGATACCATCTACGGCGTCACTTTTATGGTCCTGGCCCCTGAACACCCGCTGGTGGAGAAACTGACCACGCGACAGCGAGAGGGTGAGGTGCAGGCATACGTGGAGCGCACTCGCCGACTGAGCGAGATCGAGCGCCAGTCCACTGATACCGAGAAGACCGGAGTCTTCATTGGCGCTTACTGCATCAACCGGGTCAATCGCAAGCGTATACCTATATACATAGCCGACTACGCACTGATGCACTACGGAACCGGCGCGGTCATGGCTGTTCCTGCCCATGACACCAGGGACTTCGCCTTCGCCAAGAAGTACGACATACCGATTGTTACCGTAATTGCTCCGCCAGACTGGAAAGGCGAGGAGCTGGAGGAGGCATACACGGAACCCGGAGTCATGGTGAACTCTGCCCAGTTCGATGGCCTGCCCAGCGCGCAGGGCAAAGAGGCTATTTCAAACTACTATGAGGAGCAAGGCTGGGGCCAGCGCACCTTTAATTACCGTATCAGAGACTGGCTGATCTCCCGCCAGCGCTACTGGGGGACCCCCATACCTATAATATACTGCCCCAAGTGCGGTATAGTACCGGTGCCGGAAAAAGACCTGCCGGTTGAGCTGCCGGATGACGTAGAGTTTAGGCCGACAGGTGAGTCTCCGCTGAAGTTTCACGAGGGCTTTCTGAATACCACCTGCCCACAGTGCGGAGCTGCGGCTACTCGAGAGGTCGACACTATGGACACCTTTGTCGATTCGTCCTGGTACCAGGTCCGTTACGCCAGCCCGCACTACGACAAAGGGCCAGCCGACCCGGAGTTGGTACGAAAATGGCTGCCGGTCGACCAGTACACCGGAGGCGCAGAACACGCCACTATGCACTTGCTTTACGCCAGGTTTTTCGTCAAGGCCATGAGAGACCTGGGCCTGGTGGACCACGACGAGCCTTTCACGCGGCTGTTCAACCAGGGACAGATACTGGGGCCGGACGGACAGCGTATGAGCAAGTCCAGAGGAAACGTAGTGGCGCCGGACGAGCAAGTCGAAAAGAACGGTGCCGATACCTTCCGTTGCTATCTCATGTTCCTCGGTCCCTGGGACCAGGGCGGCCCCTTCGACGTGGCCGGCATATCGGGAATATCCCGCTGGATGAACCGGGTATGGCATCTGGTGCTTGACAACTACGACGCAACTGCCACAAAGTCTGATCCCGATCTAGAGGAGTCTATAAGAAGGACCACTCATAAGACCATAAAACGGGCTACTGAGGATATAGAGCGCTTCCGGTTCAATACGCTTCTGGCAGCGCTGATGGAGCTCACCAACGAGCTGACCAGGACCAACGCTATCGAGGCAAAGGGCACTACAGCCTGGCGCGAGGCTCTGGATGCACTGATGTTACTGCTGGCCCCTCTGGCTCCACATATAGCAGAGGAGTTATGGGAAAAGACCGGCCATACATACAGCATACATAATCAATCTTGGCCTGAGTGGGATGAGTCTCTCACGGTGGAAGATGAGATCACTTTAGTGGTGCAGATCAACGGAAAGGTCAGGGATAAACTGGCTGTGCCAGCATCTATCACAGAGGACAGGGCTAAGGAGATAGTCCTGGCTTCTGATAAGGTCAAGGGAGCGCTGGACGGCAAGCAGGTGACGCAGGTAATTTACGTACCGGGACGCCTGATAAATCTGGTGATTAGGTGAGACCAATATGACTGAACATCCAAGCGCGGCCTTCGGCGACTACGGGCAAATTCTCTCCATTTCAAACCAGCGTCCGGGGATCGAGGAGGGCACTCTGAATCTCGCCCAGCTTTATCCCGATCCCCATGATCGAGAGCGTTTCGAGACACGATTGCGTCTTTTCCTCGATTGCGATCCCTCGCTTAGTGAGGTCATCTGGCGGGAGGGGTCTGACCAACTATGGTTTCGGACGGAATCGCTTGTACCGTCCGCTCTGGACGATCGGCCGCCGCTGCTGCTCGTCGTCGGGAACCCAGCGCCCCACTCAGTGCTGAGCGGCTTGCCCTTCTCCTACGAGGGTGACCATCGAGAGCACCGGTTTTGGGCCGCCTTGAGCGCTACGGGATTCCTCCAGTTTGGCCCTGAATCGCATCAGATCGAGTCATGGGAAGAGCGGAACAAAGCTCGCAAAGAAGCGCTCTTCTCTCTCCGTTATGACTCCCCCTTCCGCCTGGGCATCGCCGTCTATTTTTCGATGCCTTCTCCCGCAGCGGCGCCAGGGTGGGCTGGAGTTGCCGGCCTACGCCGTCTCTTCGGCGCTCGGGCGCTGGGTATAATCGCTACCGCGGAACAGGAACGCCTCAGTCAGATCGTCAAAGACTTTCATCACGGCGCGGGCGCCGTGATCGCGTTTCAGCGCGACGCGTACGAGGGGCTGAGGCTACCCACCGGCGCGCCATATTTGGTGCGTACCGTGTTGAGCAGTCTGCTCGAAGCGAGGTGCAAGTTTGACTCGGAGATCCTACTCTTTGGCGGTCCGCCCACCCGTTTGATGCGGGGCGCGTCCGCACGCCTGCGCTCTCTCGCGTGAAGCACCGACTGGCGGATGGAACCTGATGGTGCTGGTCGCGTCCAACGGATAGCCGCCGTGACCATACTGGTTGGCGGGTTGGCAAGTTGCCAACCCCATATGCTCTGACAAGTCTGGGCACCCACGAAGTGACGTAGCCCGTTCCTTGAGGCTCTCGAAAGGATAAGGGCGGTGCCTTCGAGAACCTCAGGCAACGCCCCTCGCGGTTGCCTTTTCTGCTTCCCACAGAACTGCTATAGCGCATACAACCATTGAGCGGCTGTAAGTCACGGCTGAGGTCGCCTAGCAGCATACCACTGCGCTTAGCCGTGTTCGCTAATAATTGGTCTATTCTACCGTCCTGCCCGGAGTAGGCAGGACGGCAATTTGTTTGAAATGCCACACTCCCTAACGCGGGTGGTCGAGACCTGCCAACCGACGACTTACTGTTGCACAGGGGAGATATTGACCATCCAGGAAACGTTGAATTTGTCGATGCACATGCCAAAGGTATCGCCCCACGGAGCTTTCTCGAGGGGCACCGCCACCGTTCCGCCGGTGGAAAGCTTGTCGAAGTAGCCGGAGAGCTCGGCTGCGTTGTCGCCGCTGAGCGACATACTAATGCTGGCGCCCGGATGGTACTCCATGCTGTTGGGTGTGTCGGCGGCCATAAAGGTGATGCCGTTGTCGGCCTGGAGCATGGAGTGCATAATCTTGTCGGCCTCGGCCGGGTCCTCTGACGCGTGGAACTCCTTGAAGGTGTGGGATTCAAGTTTGCCACCGAAGACGGTTTCATAAAACTCCATAGCCTGACGAGCGTTGTCCTTGAAACTCAGATAGGGATTGAGGGCAGACGGCATGATTATTTCTCCTTAGTAGAAATTGAGCGTTGCAGGTCGGCAACGCCCAGGGTAACTATGCTGATACGTGGCTCCATTTAGTCTTCGTCCGGCTCTGCTGAGGCCCCATTCTTAGCTATTGCGAAGTCGGCCTCGATGGTCTTTATGCCACCTTTGACGGTGCTTAACTGGGATGTTAGGTTGTTCTCTAGCTTACGAAGAAGGTCAAGGCAGTACTGATCGGCCTGTCTTTTGATTCGGTCGGCAGCTCTTTCGGCCTCATGAAGGATCCGCTCGCTCTCTTGTTGAGCAGCAGCAATAGCTCTATTGCCCCTTAGCTCAGACTCCTTCATTATATCTGTGTCTTGCAGTCGCGCCTCTAGAGCCGCCTCAGCTTGTCTAATAATGCGCTCTGACTCCTCTTCGGCCTTTGCGATGATACTATCTCTGGACAATAAAATGTCCTGCGCCTCTGTTATATTCTCCGGAACAGACACACGTATCTGGTCTATAAGCTCAAGGAGCGACTCTCGGTCAACTAAGACCCGATCAGAGAACGGTATTTTCTGCGCCTCTAATAAGAGAGACTCCATTTTATCTACTAGGTACAGGATATTAATGTGGGACCTCCACTTGTTTCTTTGTCATTAAATAAGTTTGCTAAAGCACGCCAGCCATCATCTTTTTACGCAAGGCTTCATCGACGTTACTAGGTACTAAGTCTGGCACATAACCTCCCAGGCTCCAGACCTCTTTAGCACGGCTGGAACTGGTGAATAGGTAGTGTTGAGCGCTCATTAAGAAGACCTCCTCTACTTCCGGAGCCATCTTCTTATTTGTCAAGGCCATGTCGAACTCATTTTGAAAGTCTGACAGGGCTCTTAGACCTCTAACTATGACACTGGCATTCTTATTTCGGGCTAGATCGACGGTTAGACCGACATACGGCTCTACCGTTACGTTGGGCAAATTTGGCAATGACTCCCGCCATAGCTGCACCCTTTCCTCAGTAGTGAACAGGAGCCTCTTGGGAGGAGCATCATAGACAGCTATGATCAGCTTATCAAATAGAGCAGCCGCTCTTGTTGCAATGTCCAAATGTCCGTACGTTACTGGGTCGAAGCTTCCAGGATACACTGCTATTGGCAATGCTTTATCCTCCTACCACAAAGATTGAGACGTTGGTATCGCCGTAGTGATACACTCTTAACAGGTCAAGCCTTTCAGGAAAGTCAGGCGCTCTGACTCTGCTTGAGTGCTCCAGTACTATCGTAGAGGAACTATTAACCAGATGAAGGTCTACAAGTCCCTCAAGTGTGTCCTTAACACCCCGATCGTCGTACGGGGGGTCTAATAACACGATTCCGTATTTCCCTTCCAGACTCTTTAAAGCCTGGGGCAGTGGGCGACAATACACCTTCGCCTGGTCCGAAAATTCAAGAACGCTCAAGTTTTTCTTTATTACTTCACAGTTATGGAGAGCCCGCTCGACAAAATCAGCCTGTTCAACTCCCCGGCTCAACGCCTCTATACCCAGAGCGCCAGTGCCAGCATATAGATCGAGAACACGGTCCCAGTCTTCAGCCACGTTCTCCAGCACGCTAAATATAGCAGACCGCACTTTGGCTGAGGTTGGCCTGAGGTCCTTGCCTCTAGCCGATAATAGAGGTTTCCCTTTAGCGCTTCCTCCTACTACTCTCATCGAACCTCTTGACTATCCTCTGTCATTATATCCCGAAATCCCGTTCCGTCAAGGATTACAGATAGCAAAAACAGCCGTCTTTACTGCCTTCGCTCACTTGTTCATAATGATGCCCTAAGCTATAATTATGACCACATATAGGTAATGATTATTAACAACTTAATAAGGTAATAGCAGTTGGGATAGAGATGTACTCCCCTCCCTCTAACTCCCTCCCGCCAGGGGAGGGAGAATTGGTTCCCTCTCCCTTGATGAGAGAGCGCTAGGGTGAGGGTGAACCATCGCTTACCTGCCAGAGACATTACCTCCTTAACAAGTCAAGTGTCACTACCTATATTTTATCAATAAATTACTTTTCAAAAGAGGACTAATATGAGAGTCGTTTTTGTTCAGGATGTAACAAATGTAGCTAATACCGGCGATGTAAAGACTGTGGCCAATGGCTACGCCAGAAACTATCTTATGCCAAGAAAACTTGCTGTACCAGCCACGCCGCAGGAGCTAAAACGCCTTGAAGATCGCAGGAAGGCAGAAGAAAGAAAAGAGGCCAAGCTAGGAGCGAAAGCAGGAGACTTAGCCAGTAGGATCGCAGAAGCAACCGTGGTAATAAACGCTCGCACCGGCGCCAGCGATAGGCTATATGGCGCTATCACCAATACACATATCGCAGATGAGCTGACCAAGCTGGTTGGAGAGCCTATCGACCGTCGTAAGATCCGCCTGGAAGACCCGATCCGCAGGCTCGGTGAATACGAGTTAGAAGTGCGTCTAACAAAAGACACCTCTACTACCGTTAAGGTCCTGATACTGCGCGAAGGCGAAGAAGCCCCTATTGCAGTGAAAACTGAAGATAAGCCTGCCACCGCCGCACCTGTGCAATCCCAGGCCGAGCCGGGAGAGTCCGAGACTGAGAACGTTGCTGAGACCACTCAAGAGGAGCCATCAGAGGAGAAATCGTAGTCTATGTACCCTGAGCGGCTGCCGCCCTACGACCAATATGCAGAAGAGGGCGTACTTGGCTCTATGATCCTGGACCAGGAGGCCGTACTCAAGGTAGCGGCCATTCTGAAGCCGGAAGACTTCTTCTTGGATAGGAACCGCTGGATATATGAGGCCTGTCTTGAGTTGTACGAGCGCAGAGTTGCGATAGACCAGAACACCGTCGCCCACTACCTGGCCCTCAAAGATAGACTGGACGACGTCGGCGGCGCTTCACATCTAAACTACCTGGTATCTGTACTGCCAACCCCGGTCCACATAGAGCACTATGCACGGATAGTCCAGGATACTGCCCTCTTGCGTCGCTTAATTGACGCCTCAGGACGCATCGCTGGAATGGCCTACGAGGGCGGACCGGATGCGGAAGATGTCCTTGATAAGGCAGAAGATATACTGTTTCGCCTCAGGACCGGTCAAAGCTCCAGGGACTTCACCTCTATCAGACAGGTGCTGGACGAATACCTGCAAGCGGCTGGGACCAGGACTGAGGATGGCGACGTATCCAGGATAATGGGCGGATTCCCTGGATTAGATAGCCTGCTTGGAGGACTTCAGCGCTCCGACCTCATTATTCTCGCTGCCAGACCCAGTTTGGGTAAAACGAGCCTTGCCCTAAACATAGCTTTTAACGCCGCTCACAAGCAAAAGGCCAAAGTGGCTATCTTCAGCCTTGAGATGGCCAAAGAGGAGCTGGTTGAAAGGCTGTTGGCGAGTGAGTCGGGCGTGGATAGCCAGCATATCCGTTTGGATAAGATGACGCCGGTAGAGGAGGAGCGAATCATCGAGGCCAGCGGCGAACTCTCCGAGCTACAGATATACATCGACGACACGCCGATCATAGGCGTCGTTGAGATGAGAAGCAAGGCGCGGCGTCTTCATAGAGAGCAGGGAGTCGATTTCATCATAGTGGACTACCTTCAGCTTGTTCAAGGTGGTGGATACACCGATAACCGGGTCCAACAGATGAGCGAGATATCTCGCTACCTAAAGATAATAGCCAGAGAGCTAAATGTGCCGGTCCTGGCGGTATCACAGCTTAGCCGCGCCGTAGAGACGCGAACTCCCCACATACCTATGCTTTCAGACTTACGAGAAAGCGGAAGCATAGAGCAAGACGCAGACGTGGTTATGTTCATATACCGTGAAGACGCCTATATAACCGAGGATGACTGGGTCAACCGCTACCCAACAAAAAATTATCCGCGAGGCATTGCCGATATAATAATCGCCAAGCACCGCAACGGCCCGACGGGGCAAACAAAACTATTCTTCCAGAATAGGACCGCCAAATTCTTCTCTATGAGCGCCGAAAGAGAGCTATGAGCCTAAAACCAGCAGGTTTTTACCCGGATAGCATTAAATATACCGCTATCCCCAAGCTATTCGTGAGCGACCTATTGCCCAAGATAGATGACGCTGTAGAGCTAAAAGTCACTCTTTACCTTTTTCAAATGCTTGGAGAAAAGCGCGGGTATCCCCGCTACGTGACCTACAGTGAGATGGAAAAGGCTCCCGGAGTATTGAGAGGTCTGGCGCATCTAGCCGCCGCCTGTGGAGGCGCAGCTACGGATGTTCTGAGGACTGGTCTGGACAAGGCAGTAGTAAGAGGTGGCTTCTTGCGGCTTCCAATGAGAAGAGAAGAGCGGCAAGAATACCTCTTTCTGCTTAACACTCCCAAGAACAACGAGGCCATAGAGAAGATTCGAACGGGAGAGTTATCTATTCGTCTGGACAGCACCAAAGAACCGTGGCGGCCCCAGGTAGACCACGACCACGAGGACAACATATTCACCTTGTACGAAAACGAGATTGGGAGCCTAACACCTTCCATAGCAGAGCTGCTAAAGGATGTAGAGTCAAGGTTCCCACTCCAGTGGATCAAAGATGCCATTATAGAGTCTGCTGTACAAAACGTCAGACGCTGGAGCTATATAGAAGCTATACTCAAGACCTGGGAAAAGGAGGGAAGGGGTATTGGAAAGCCTCGCAGAGATCCTGAAGCGCCGCCAGATGCGAGCAGGTACTACGAAGGACACTACGGAGAGCTCCTCAAGCAGAGACAGAGAGACAAATAGTCCTTCCTTTGAATTAGAAGAGGCCATTTGTCCATCTTGCAGAGGTGTAGGCTTCGTACATCCTACAGACCAGTACGGCACCCCAGACTATGGAAACGTCGTGGAGTGCCATTGTGTCAGGCAGACCCTGGAGCTACTAAGACCTAATAGACTTAGAGAGTACAGCCACCTGGGGCCGCTGACCTCTCATACCTTTAGCTCCTTAATTCCCACCGGACGCAGCATAGCTCCATCAAATAAGACCCTATTCCAAAGGGCATTTGAGGACGCGAAACTTTACGCGGAGAGGCCAGAGGGATGGCTGGTATTCGTGGGACCAAGCGGTTGCGGAAAGACACACCTGGCGGCGGCAATAGCCAACAGACGCATTGAGTTGGGAGAGCCTGCGCTTTTTGTGGTTGTGCCTGACCTGCTTGATCAACTAAGGGCAGGATACGCGCCAGAAAGCGAAGTCCCTTTTGATTTAATGTTGGAGCAGGTTAGAAATGAGCCGCTCTTGATTATAGACGATCTTGGAAGCCATATCAGCACCGCTTGGGCACAAGAGAAGCTGCTTCAAATCATCAATTACAGGTTTTATCTCCGTCTTCCCACGGTCTTTACAATAAGTGGTTCTCTGGGCGAGATGCCTGAGCGCCTGCTTAGCCGGCTAACAGACTCATCTATGTCTAACGTATGCATACTCGAAGAGAAGCCAGGTTTCAATACGATTGGCGAAGGCTCCCTTGAGCTTCTACAAGAGATGACTTTCGATAACTTCATTACCAAGATCACGCCCCTGGGCCAAGAAAGAGACGACCTCGAGATTGCAAGGCGTCAGAGCAAGAGCATAGAAAGCGCATATCGCGCCGCTCAGCGCTATGCAGAAGACCCTCAAGGATGGCTTGTATTTATCGGCCCCGTTGGATCCGGTAAGACGCATCTGGCAGCTTCGATAGCTAACCACCGGTACAAACTCGGTCAGCCTGCCTTATTTGTAGTAGTGCCAGACTTGCTTGACCATCTTAGAGCTACCTACGGGCCAGATAGTCAGACTAGCTTCGATAGGACCTTTGAAGCGCTAAAGAGTAGTCCGCTACTCATCCTGGATGATTTTGGGGCTCAAACAAGCAGTCCCTGGGCCAAGGAAAAGCTCTTTCAACTGATAAATCACCGGCACAACGGACGTCTTCCTACCGTCATAACCACAAATCTGTCACTGGACCAGATAGCCAGAGATACAGACCACCGCATAGTATCACGTCTATTGGACAGCCGGATGTGTGACGTGCTGGTAATAGATTCTCCTGACTACAGACAGGTAGGAAAGATAGATACCAGGACGAGGACGCCAAGAGGTAGGTCTAAGTAGGGTTCTTACCACGCTGGATGGAGTAGGCGTTTCTTATGTCGGAGCTCCTCCTGAGGAAGACCGACTATTTATGTTGTGTCACTAAGCTAATGTTTTTCCACCCAAACGTTGTTGAACATTTGATACTCGCTGCTTGCCCCAGTCCCCTTGTTAGCGTTATGGACCCAGGGCTGGGCCAACATCAGGCTAGTGGTAGCGTAGATAAAAATAACAGGCGCCTCCTCAAATATGATCTTCTCAGCCTCCTGGGCATACTTCCTGCGCTCCTCCAACGTGACGGCACGCTGCTCCTTCCTTACAAGATCGTCAATGGCAGAATTAGAATATATGCTGTAGTTCCTGGACCCTCCCGTCGTAAAGCTGGGCGCCAAAACACTGTCCACATCCGTACCCATTGAGAGACCCGCTCCGTATTCTATCTGGAAGTCCCCAGCGGTCGCACGCGGTAACACCCGTCCGGCGTAGTCCTGTACCTGCACCTTAACATCTATATTGATGCGCTTTAGCTGGTCCGCAAAGAGAGAGCCAATATCTTCGCCTCCGGTAAGCACCAAAAACTCGACATTAAGGCCATTCTCGTACCCAGCCTCTTTCATAAGCCTCTTGGCCTCCGCTATATCCTGGTCTTTTGGCTGTCTATAGCCTGGTTGTGATATGAGCCAGTCAATAGTGTTCGCGACATCGGGGTACACCGGGGAGGTTACGGGACCTACTATTGTCGATATACCCTCACTGATTAAGTCCCGGTACTGTTGCCTGTCTACGGCCAAATGGATTGCTCTCCTGACTTTAGCGTCGTCAAAGGGCTTTGCCTTTACGTTGATGCGGAAATTTAGAGAGCTTGATGTGGTGGTTATGAATGCCTTAGAGCTGGGTATCTCCTTCTTCAAGACATCCATATTCGTCTTGTTTGGCGAAAAGATGTCTATCTGCCTGGACCGGAAGGCAGCTACAGCAGCCTGGGGGTCTGTGAAATTAAGGAGGTCAACCCCATCCAGGTACGGAAGCTGGCCTCCCTGAGAGTCCTTCTTCCAGTAGTCGGGGTTCTTCCTGTAGCTAGCTAGCTGTTGGTGTTTATACTCGACCGGAATTAATGGCCCGGTCCCGATCATTCCCTCTAATATGATCTTCTCTGGGAAGCTCTCCACAAACTCCCTAGGCAAGATGACCGAGCCCGGATTTGCTATGGTGTCCAATAACGGAGCATGGGGCTCCTCAAGGTTTATCACCAGAGTGTGCTTATCCGGAGTATCTATGCTTAGGGGTCATCCATCAGTAACATGATCATTTTGCGGTTTAATGGTGTAGTTCCATTCTCCATGAAATGAATCACGTATAATGTTGAGAGCGTTGAACTCTTCATCAGATACTTTTACTTTTGT